>Ga0308173_10000184_pt1 | contig 23316 bp, 36 predicted proteins | sample PhyPR1_FD_203716 | JGI IMG/M metagenome (GOLD analysis project Ga0308173, IMG submission 203716) | Soil microbial communities from UC Gill Tract Community Farm, Albany, California, United States - DLSLS.P.R1 | ecosystem: Environmental > Terrestrial > Soil > Agricultural land | place: USA... | reverse complement strand
ACGTGGAGCGCGGGCAGGTGCTGTGCAAGCCGGGCTCGATCACCCCGCACACCAAGTTCCTGGCCGAGGCCTACATCCTGACCAAGGAGGAGGGCGGGCGGCACACGCCGTTCTTCACCAACTACCGTCCGCAGTTCTACTTCCGCACCACCGACGTGACCGGGGTGATCCGGCTGAAGGAGGGGGTGGAGATGATCATGCCGGGCGACAACGCCGAGCTGAGCGTCGAGCTGATCACCCCGATCGCCATGGACCAGGGGCTGCGCTTCGCGATCCGCGAGGGCGGCCGCACGGTGGGCTCCGGCGTGGTCTCCAAGATCCTCGAGTAGACCGCCCAGGCCGCCCACCCGGTCCCAAGGCCGCCGGCTATCCCGGCGGCCTTTTTGCGGGGGCGGCCGTCGGAAGTGACATGACCGCGATTTAAGCTGCCACGACGCATCGCCGAGGTTAGCGTCCCCGGGGGCTGAACAAGGGGACTGGATCGATGCGCAGCATCCTCGCCGTCGCCGCTTCCGCGCTCGCGCTCGCCGCGGCCGGCGGCGCCAAGGCGGCTTCGGTGGAGATCCGCGACGCGGTGGCGCGCGTGACGGTGATCCCGGAGGACCGCAGCGACGTCAGGGTCGAGTTCCTCTCCCGCAATCCGAAGCTGCCCTTCGAGGTCCGAACCCGGGGCTCCGAGGTGGTGGTCGACGGCGGCCTGAGCCACCGCATCCGCAGCTGCAGCCGCGGCGATCGACCCCGCGCCGCCGTCTGGGGCGTGGGCGAGGTGGAGGGCGATGCGGTTCCGCAGGTGGTCATCCACACGCCTCGCGCGGTGATGGTCTCCAGCAATGGGGTGGTGTTCGGCGCGATCGGGCGCGCGGGCAGCGTGCAGCTGCGCGATTCCGGCTGCAGCACCTGGACGATCGCCGACGTGCAGGGCGACGTCTCGGTGGACGAATCCGGCGCGGGACTGGTCCGGATGGGCGCCATGGGCCGCCTCGATGTGAGGCTCTCGGGGGCCGCCGACATCCACGCGGTGCGGGTGCGCCAGGGGGTCACCGCCAGCCTCTCGGGCAAGGGCGGGCTGAAGGTCGAGGACCTCGTCGACGGTCCCATGGACGCCCACGTCTCCGGCCTCGGCCGGGTGCGGGTCGCCGAGGGGCGCGCGAGCAATGTGCGGGCGCTGGTCTCCGGCATGGGCGGCGTCGACTTCGGGGGCTCGGCGGGCGGGCTGGAGGCCGACATCTCGGGCGTCGGCACAGTGCATGTGCGGCAGGTCACCGGCCCGGTGACGAAGTCGGTCTCCGGGATTGGCCATGTCTCGATCGACGATCAGCGGTCCTGAGCCGCGCAAGGGAGTCCGAACAATGCGTCTTGCCCTGGTCCTGGCGATGTCCAGCGGGCTGTCCGCCCTGGCCGGAGTCGCGCAGGCGGCGGCGACGGTGCAGATCAAGGATGCGGTGGCGCGCGTCACCGTCGTGCCGGAAGCCCGCAGCGACGTGCGGGTCGAGATCCTGTCGAGCAATCCACGCCTGCCGCTCGAAGTCCGCACCTTCGGCGGCCGCACGGTGGTGGATGGCGGCCTGCGCCGCAGGATCCACAACTGCCGCGGCCCGGCCGGCAATCCGCGTGTGGACGTGGGCGGGGTGGGGCAAGTGGGCTGGCGTGAGATGCCTCAAGTCGTCATCCACACGCCGCGCGACGCCAACGTCGAGGCGGGCGGGGCGGTGTTCGGCTCCGTGGGCCGCTCGGCCAACCTGGACCTGGCCAACGCCGGCTGCGGCGACTGGACCGTGGCCAACGTCGAAGGCCGGCTCAGGCTCAACGAGGCCGGATCCGGCGACGTGCGCGCGGGCTCGGCCGGCGAGGCGCATATCCGGGTGGCGGGCTCGGGCGACGTCTGGACCGCCGAGGTGCGCGGCCCCTTGCAGGTCGACATCGCGGGCTCGGGAGACGTGACCGTCGCCGCCATCGGCGGAGCGCTCGATGCGCGCGTCGCAGGCGCCGGGGACGTGCGGGTCCGCGGCGGACATGCACCCGTGGTGAGCGTCTCGATCGCCGGGTCTGGCGACGTCGACTTCGGCGGAGTCGCTGACCGGCTGAGCGCCAAGATCATGGGGTCCGGCGATGTCCGCGTGAGGCAGGTGAGGGGCCCGGTCTCCAAGATGGTCATGGGCTCGGGCGGCGTGAGCGTCGGGCGGTGAAGCCATGCGTGCGGCGGTTCTCTTCGCGCTGATGGCCGTGGGCGCCTGTTCGCCGAATCCGGCGGCGCCGGCGGGGTGGACGCTGATCTGGCGCGTGGGCGGCCTCGCCGATCCGGAGAGCGCGGCGCCAAGCCCGGACGGCAAGACGCTCTACGTCGCCAATGTGAACGGCGAGGCCGACGCCCGCGACGGCAACGGCTTCATCAGCCGGCTCTCGTCGGACGGCCGGATGATCGACCGCACCTGGATCTCAGGTCTCGATGCGCCGAAAGGGGCGATCGTCGCCGGCGACCGGCTCTACGTGTCCGACATCACCCGGCTCGTGGAGATCGACCGCAAGGCCGGCAGGATCGTCGCTCGCTACGAGGCCCCCGGCGCCAGGTTCCTGAACGATGTCGCGGTGCTGCCGGACGGCGCCCCGGTGGTGAGCGATTCCGAGACGGCGCGGATCTACGTCCTCAAGGACGGCAAGATGGGCGTCTGGGCCGAGGGACCGCTGCTGAAGGGCGCCAACGGCCTTCTGGCCGAGCCGGGCCGGCTGCTGGTGATCACCATGGAGGGCAAGCTGCTCGCCTTCGACTACGCCGCGCGCGCGCCCAAGGTGCTGGCGGACGGATTGGGTCAGGGCGACGGCCTGGCGCCGGCGGGCGACGGCGCCTACTACGCGAGCGAATGGCCCGGCCGGCTCTATCGCATCGGGCCCGACGGCAAGGTCGCCACGCTCATCGACAGCCGCAAGGCCGGAATCTACATCAACGACATCGCGCGGCTCGGCGACGAGCTGCTCGTCCCGCACATGAAGCCCGGCGAGGTCGTCGCCTATCGATTGCCAAATCCGGCGGCGCGGCCTTGACGCGGCGGAGTGCGATGGGTATCTACCCGCCTCCTGTTGGACCGGCCGTAACCCCTCGGGGTTAGACGCGGTTCGCGGAACGACCTGAGACAGTGCCTATCGTAGCGTTTCGGGAATGGGCCCTCGCGGGTGTCGCGCGGGCCTAAGTCGTTTGTGCGGACTTTCGCGTGCGCACCCTCTCGAGGGTTCGGGTTGGTCTTTGACATGGTCGAGATCACGCGGGCGGCCCGCCGTCTGTAGGGAAACGAAAAGAGCGATATGGATCGTCAGAACATCCGCATCCGGCTCAAGGCCTTCGATCACCGCGTGCTGGACCATTCCACCCGCGAGATCGTCAATACGGCCAAGCGGACCGGCGCGACCGTGCGGGGACCCATCCCGCTGCCGACGCGCATCGAGAAATTCACCGTCAACCGCTCGCCGCACATCGACAAGAAGTCGCGCGAGCAGTTCGAGATCCGCACGCACAAGCGCGTGCTCGACATCGTCGACCCCACCCCCCAGACCGTGGACGCGCTGATGAAGCTCGACCTGTCGGCTGGCGTGGACGTCGAGATCAAGCTCTGAGGGGATGCGGCCGATGCGAACCGGCGTGATCGCCAAGAAGCTGGGCATGACGCGCTTCTTCGACGAAGCGGGCAGCCATGTGCCGGTGACCGTGCTCAGCCTCGAGGGCTGCCAGGTCGTAGGCCAGCGCACCGCGGAGCGGGACGGCTATGTGGCCCTCCAACTCGGGGCGGGCGCCAAGAAGCCCAAGAACACCTCCAAGGCGCTGCGCGGCCATTTCGCCAAGGCCCAGGTGGAGCCGAAGCGCACCGTGGCCGAGTTCCGGGTCTCCGAGGACAACCTCATCGACGTGGGCGCGGAGATCACCGCCGACCACTTCGTGCCGGGCCAGAAGATCGACGTGACCGGCACGACCGTCGGCAAGGGTTTCGCCGGGGCCATGAAGCGATGGAACTTCGGCGGCATGCGCGCCACCCACGGCGTCTCCGTCTCCCACCGCGCCCATGGCTCCACGGGCAACCGGCAAGACCCGGGCCGGACCTTCCCGGGCAAGAAGATGGCCGGCCATCTCGGCCAGGAAACCGTCACCACGCTCAATCTCACCGTCTGGCGCGTCGATGCGGAGCGCGGCCTGATCCTGGTCAGGGGCGCCGTCCCGGGCACGGAAGGCTCGTTCGTGAAGATCCGCGACGCCGTGAAGGCGCAGCTTCCGGCCGACGCGCCGAAGCCCGGCGCCTTCCGCAAGTCCGGCGAGCCGACGCCCGCCGAAGAGGCTTCCGCCGAAGCCGTCGACGAGACTCCCGAGACGGTCGGCCAGGAAGCGCCCGCCGAGGCGACCGCCGCCCCCGAGACCCAGGTCGAAGAGACCACCGCTCCGCAAGCCGCCGCCGCACCGGAAGCGCCCGCAGCCGGGGATGAAGCCCAATGAAGCTCGACGTCATCAAGCTGGACGGCGGCAAGGGCGGCTCGATCGAGCTGCCCGACGAGATCTTCGGCATCGAGGAGATCCGCGCCGATATCCTGCAACGCTGCGTCACCTGGCAACTCGCCAAGCGCCGCGCCGGCACCCACAAGATCCAGGTGCGCAACGAGGTCTCGCGCACCGGCAAGAAGATGTACCGCCAGAAGGGCACCGGCGGCGCCCGCCACGGCTCGCGCCGGGCGGCCCAGTTCGTCGGGGGCGCCAAGGCCCACGGCCCGGTGGTGCGCAGCCATGCCTTCGACCTGCCGAAGAAGGTCCGCGCGCTGGCCCTGAGGCACGCGCTCTCCTCCAAGGCCAAGGCCGGCGCCCTGATCGTGCTCGATGGGGCGAGCGTGGAGGCGGCCAAGACCGCCGCGCTCCGGGCCAGCTTCGCGAAGATCGGGGTCATCGACGCCCTGCTGATCGCCGGAGCCGAGGTGGACCCCAACCTGAAGCTCGCGGCGCGCAACATCCCCAACGTGGACGTGCTGCCGAACGCCGGGCTCAACGTCTATGACGTGCTGCGCCGTCAAACCCTGGTGCTGACGAGGGACGCGGTCGAGGCGATCCGCGTGCGCTTTTCGCCTGAGGAGGCCGCGTGATGGCCGAGCAGCCCACCGTCCGCCACTACGACGCCATCGTCGCCCCGGTGATCACCGAGAAGGCCACCTTGCTGTCCGAGCAGAACAAGGTCGTGTTCCAGGTCGCCGCCGACGCGACCAAGGACGAGATCGCCGCCGCCGTCGAGGCGCTGTTCAAGGTCAATGTGACCAAGGTCAACACCCTGAACGTCAAGGGCAAGACCAAGCGGTTCCGCGGCATCCAGGGCCGTCGGTCCGATGTCAAGAAAGCTGTCGTGACTCTGGCCGAGGGCCAGTCGATCGACATCACCACGGGGCTCTGACCAGATGGCCTTGAAGCAATTCAATCCGACCTCGCCGTCCCGCCGGGGGCTGGTGCTGGTCGACAAGTCCGAGCTGCACAAGGGACGGCCGGAGAAGTCCCTCGTCGAAGGGCTGACCAAGTCCGGCGGCCGGGGCGGCGGCGGGCGCATCGCCGTGCGCTTCCGCGGCGGCGGCGCCAAGCGGCTCTATCGGGTGGTGGACTTCAAGCGGCGCAAGCTGGGCGTGCCCGGCCGCGTGGAGCGCCTGGAGTACGACCCCAACCGGACGGCCTTCATCGCGCTCATCAAGTACGCCGACGGCGAGCTCGCCTATATCCTGGCGCCGCAGCGCCTGCGGGTGGGCGACGAGGTGATGGCCGCGGAGAAGACGGACGTGAAGCCCGGCAACGCCATGCCGCTTCGCGGCATGCCGATCGGCACGATCATCCACAACATCGAGCTGAAGCCGCAGAAGGGCGGGCAGATGGCGCGCGCCGCCGGGGCCTACGCCCAGTTGGTCGGGCGCGATGCGGGCTATGCCCAGATCCGCCTCAACTCAGGCGAACTGCGGATGGTGCAGGACAGCTGCATGGCCACGGTGGGCGCTGTCTCCAACCCCGACCACATGAACGAGGTGCTCGGCAAGGCCGGCCGCAACCGCTGGAAGGGCAAGCGCCCGCACGTCCGCGGCGTCGCCATGAACCCCATCGACCACCCGCACGGCGGCGGCGAGGGCCGCACCTCGGGCGGCCGCCACCCGGTCACCCCCTGGGGCCAGCCCACCAAGGGCCGCAAGACCCGCACGAACAAGGCGACGGACAAGTTCATCATCCGCTCGCGTCACGCCAGGAAGGCTCGCTAAGACATGACCCGCTCTGTCTGGAAAGGTCCGTTCATCGACGGATACCTGCTCAAGAAGGCCGAGGCCGTCCAGGGCTCGGGCCGCAAGGACGTGATCAAGACCTGGTCGCGGCGCTCGACCATCATGCCCCAGTTCGTGGGCCTGACCTTCGGCGTCCACAACGGCCAGAAGCACGTGCCCGTCCTGGTCAGCGAGGACATGGTCGGCATGAAGCTCGGCGAGTTCGCGCCCACCCGGTACTTCCCGGGCCATGCCGCCGACCGGAAGGCCAAGAGGAAATAGGGATGAGCAAGAAAGCCAAAGCGCGCCGGCTCTCCGCCGCCGAGGCCGTGGCCAAGGTCCGGACCCTGCGCACCAGCCCGCGCAAGCTCAACCTGGTGGCCGCCTCGATCCGCGGCCTGAAGGTGCAGCGCGCGCTCAACGAGCTGGAGTTCAGCCCCAGGCGCATCGCCCGCGATGTGCGCAAGGCGCTCTATTCGGCGATCTCCAACGCCGAGAACAACCACAACCTCGACATCGACTCCCTGGTCGTGGCCGAGGCCTTCGTGGGCAAGAACCTGGTGATGAAGCGTTTCGCCGCCCGTGCGCGCGGTCGCGCTTCACGCATCGAGAAGCCGTTCAGCGAGATCACCATCGTGGTCCGCGAGCTGGGTGAGGCCGCCTGATGGGTCAGAAAGTCAATCCGGTCGGGCTGCGTCTCGGCATCAACCGCACCTGGGATTCCCGCTGGTTCGCCGACGGGGCCGACTACGGCCGTCTGCTGCACGAGGACATCAAGATCCGCCGCTGGCTGAAGAAGCGCCTCTATCAGGCCGGCGTGTCGCGGATCGTGATCGAGCGCCCGCACAAGAAGTGCCGCATCACCATCTACGCCGCGCGCCCGGGTGTGATCATCGGCAAGAAGGGCGCGGACATCGACAAGCTGCGCAAGGACGTCGCCGCCATGACGGACGGCGAGGTCCACCTCAACATCATCGAGGTGCGAAAGCCCGAGACGGACGCCCAGCTGGTGGCCGAGAACATCGCCCAGCAGCTCGAGCGTCGGGTGGCCTTCCGCCGCGCCATGAAGCGCTCCATCCAGTCGGCGATGCGCCTGGGCGCGAAGGGCGTGCGGATCAACGTCTCCGGCCGCCTCGGCGGGGCCGAGATCGCGCGGATGGAATGGTACCGCGAGGGCCGGGTGCCCCTCCACACCCTGCGGGCCGACGTGGACTACGGCGTCACCGAGGCCAAGACGACCTACGGCGTCATCGGCGTGAAGGTGTGGATCTTCAAGGGCGAGGTGCTGGAGCACGATCCGATGGCGCTCGACAAGCGCTTGGCCGGCGAGAGCGGGCCGGCGGGCGAGGGCGGCGGGCGCGAACGGGGCGATCGTCCCGACCGCGGTCCGCGCCGCGAGCGCCGCGGCGAGCCGCAGAACGCGTAAGGGCCCGATCGATGCTGTCTCCGAAGAAAACCAAGTACCGCAAGCAGTTCAAGGGCCGCATCTCCGGCATGGCCAAGGGCGGCGCCTTGCTGAACTTCGGCTCCTATGGGCTGAAGTCCATGGAGCCGGAGCGGATCACCGCGCGCCAGATCGAGGCCGCCCGACGGGCGATCACCCGCCAGATGAAGCGTCAGGGCCGGGTGTGGATCCGCATCTTCCCGGACGTGCCGGTCACCGGCAAGCCGGCGGAGGTCCGGATGGGATCCGGCAAGGGCTCGGTGGAGTTCTGGGCCGCCCGCGTGGAGCCCGGCCGGATCATGTTCGAGGTGGACGGCGTGCCCGACGACGTGGCCCGCGAAGCGCTGCGCCTGGGCGCGGCCAAGCTTCCGGTGAAGACCCGGATCGTGGCCCGCATCGACGCCGCCGCCCAGGAGCACGCCTGATGAAGATCGACGAAGTGCGGGGGTTCACCCCGGACCAGCTGAGCGAGCAGCTGACCAGCCTGAAGAAGGAGCAGTTCAACCTGCGCTTCCAACGGGCGACCGGCCAGCTCGAGAAGACCCACCGCGTGGACCAGGTGCGCAAGGACATCGCGCGCATCAAGACCGTGCTGCGCGGCAAGGCGCAGGCCTAAGGAGACCGATCGATGCCGAAACGAATCCTCGAGGGCTTGGTCGTCTCCGACAAGGGCGACAAGACCGTGGTGGTGAAGGTCGAGCGGACCTTCCTGCATCCGGTCCTGAAGAAGACCGTCCGCCGGTCGAAGAAGTACCACGCCCACGACGAGGCCAACGCCTACAAAGCCGGCGACGTCGCCCGCATCATCGAGTGCGCGCCGAAGTCGAAGACCAAAACCTGGGAAGTGCTGCCCAAGGGCGGCGCGGCCCAAGCCTGAAGGCTCGACAGTCATGATCCAGATGCAGACCAACCTGGACGTCGCCGACAATTCCGGCGCCCGCCGGGTCATGTGCATCAAGGTGCTCGGCGGGGCCAAGCGCCGCTACGCCGGCGTGGGCGACAAGATCGTCGTCTCGGTGAAAGAGGCGATCCCGCGCGGCCGCGTGAAGAAGGGCGATGTGCTGCAGGCGATCGTGGTGCGCACCAGCCAGAGCATCAAGCGCAAGGACGGCTCGGTGATCCGCTTCGACAAGAACGCCGCCGTCATCGTCAACAAGCAGAGCGAGCCGATCGGCACGCGCATCTTCGGCCCGGTGCCGCGCGAGCTGCGCGCCAAGAACCACATGAAGATCATTTCGCTCGCGCCCGAGGTGCTGTGATGGCCGCGAAGATCAAGAAGGGGGACCGCGTCGTGGTCCTCACCGGCAAGGACAAGGGCCGTCAGGGCACGGTTGCGCGGGTGTTCCCCAAGGCGCAGCGGGCGGTCGTCGAAGGCGTCAACATGGTCCAGCGGCACACCCGCCCCACGCAGCTCGATCCGCAGGGCGGCATCAAGAACAAGGAAGCGCCGATCCACGTGTCGAACCTCGCCATCGTCGATTCCAAGGGCAAGGCGACCCGTGTCGGCTTCCGCCTGGACGGGGACAAGAAGGTGCGGTTCGCCAAGACGACCGGCGAGGTGATCAATGGCTGACGACGCTTACGAACCGCGGCTGAAGAGCGAATACAAGGCGCGCGTCCGCAAGGCGCTGCGCGACCGCTTCGGCTACACCAACGAGATGCAGATCCCGAAGATCGACAAGATCGTCATCAACATGGGGATCGGCGAAGCGGTGGCGGATTCCAAGAAGGTGCAGTCGGCGATGACCGATCTCGCCAAGATCGCCGGCCAGAAGCCGTCGCCGACCAAGGCGCGCCTGTCGATCGCCTCGTTCAAGCTGCGCGAGGGCATGACCATCGGCGCCAAGGTGACGCTGCGCAAGGACCGTATGTACGAGTTCCTCGACCGGCTGATCACGATCGCCCTGCCGCGCGTGAAGGACTTTCGGGGGCTCAAGCCCACCTCCTTCGACGGCCGCGGCAACTACGCCATGGGGCTTCGCGAGCACATCGTGTTCCCGGAGATCAACTACGACCAGATCGATCAGGTCTGGGGCATGGACATCATCATCACCACGACTGCGAAGACCGACGACGAAGCTCGCGAGCTTCTTCGGGAATTCCAGTTCCCGTTCACGGCTTAGGGACGGGAGGGAAGAAAGAGACATGGCCAAGAAGAGCGCCGTCAACCGCAACCAACGGGTCAAGAAGCTGGTGCAGCAGTACGCCGCCAAGCGCCAACTGCTGAAGGACATCGCCAACGATGAATCCCTGCCGCTGGAGGAGCGTTTCGACGCCCGCCTGAAGCTGGCGCAGCTGCCGCGCAACGGCTCGGCGACCCGTATCCGCAACCGGTGCGAGATCACCGGCCGGCCGCGCGCCTATTACCGCAAGCTCAAGATGAGCCGCATCTCGCTCCGCGACCTGGGCGCCGCGGGCCTGATCCCCGGCCTCGTCAAGTCGAGCTGGTAGGAGGGGACCATGGTCAACGACCCCATCGGCGATCTGATCGCCCGCATCAAGAACGCCGCCCAGCGCGGCCGCTCGAAGCTCACGACTCCGGCCTCGAAGATGCGCGCCCGGGTGCTCGACGTGCTGCTCGACGAGGGCTACATCCGCGGCTACCACCTCCTGGAGAAGCCCGGCGCCTTCCCCGAATTCGAGATCGAGTTGAAGTATTTCGACGGCCAGCCGGTGATCATCGAGATCAGCCGCGTCTCCAAGCCAGGCCGCCGCGTCTATTCGTCGATCAACGACCTGAAGCCGGTGAAGAACGGGCTCGGGATTTCGATCCTGTCGACGCCGAAGGGCGTCATGTCCGACACCGCCGCCCGCGAGGCGAACGTGGGCGGCGAAGTCCTCGCTCGGGTCTACTGAGATGTCGCGCATCGGCAAAAAGCCCGTGGAGCTCCCGAGCGGCGTGCAGGCGACCGTCGAGGGGCAGACGGTGACGGTCAAGGGGCCCAAGGGCCAGCTCGCCTGGACCCTCGCCGACGAGATCGAGGCCAGGCTCGAAGACCAGCAGATCGTGCTCGCCAAGCGCAACGACGGCGCGCGCGCGCAAGCCATGTGGGGCCTCTCGCGCAGCCTGGTGAACAACATGGTGGTCGGCGTGACCAAGGGCTACGAGCAGACCCTGGAGCTGGTGGGCGTCGGTTACCGCGCGGCGATGAAGGGCCAGATGCTGTCCATGCAGCTGGGCTTCTCCCACGACGTGGAGATCAAGCCGCCGCCGGGCATCAGCTTCGCGGTGCCGCGGCAGACCGAGATCCGCGTCTCCGGCATCGACAAGCAGCTGGTGGGCGAGATCACAGCCCGCATCCGCCGCGTGCGCCCGCCGGAGCCCTACAAGGGCAAGGGCGTCCGCTACGCCGGCGAGAAGGTCCGCCGCAAGGAAGGCAAGAAGAAGTAGTCATGGCGCTCTCTCCTCGCGATTCAACCAAGCGTCGGGCGCAACGCAACCGCACGCGGCTGCGCAAGATGGCCAGCGGCCGTCCACGGCTGTCGGTCTTCCGCTCGGCGAAGAACATCTACGCCCAGGTCATCGACGACGAGCGCGGCGTCACGCTCGCGGCGGCGTCCTCGCTGGAGTCCGGCGAGGCCAAGGCCAAGGGCAAGACCAAGGGCTCGGACAAGGACGCCGCCGCCCGAGTCGGCGCCCTGGTGGCGCAGCGCGCCATCGAGAAGGGCGTGAAGGACGTGGTCTTCGACCGCGGCGGCTATCTCTATCACGGTCGGGTGAAGGCGCTGGCGGACGCCGCGCGCGAAGCCGGCTTGAACTTCTAAGGAACCCTCGATGGCTCGCAGGAACGAAGATCGCGGCGATCGTCGCAATCGCAACGAAGACGACCGCGACAGCGATATCGTCGAGAAGCTGGTGCACATCAACCGCGTCGCCGCCACCGTGAAGGGCGGCCGGCGCTTCTCGTTCGCCGCCCTGATGGTGGTCGGCGATCAGAAGGGCCGCGTGGGCTTCGGCCACGGCAAGGCGCGCGAAGTGCCGGAAGCGATCCGCAAGGCGACCGAGGAAGCCAAGAAGTCGATGATCCGCGTGCCGCTGCGCGAGAGCCGCACGCTGCACCACGACGGCAACGGCCGCTGGGGCGCCGGCAAGGTGCTGGTGCGCGCCGCCCCGCCCGGCACCGGGGTGATCGCCGGGGGGCCCATGCGCGCGGTGCTCGAGACGCTCGGCGTGCAGGACGTGGTCGGCAAGTCGATGGGCTCCTCCAATCCCTACAACATGGTCCGCGCGACCTTCGAGGCGCTGAAGGCCCAGGCCTCGCCGCGCCAGGTCGCGGCCAAGCGGGGCAAGAAGGTCTCCGACGTGATCGGCCGCCGCGCCGACGGCGCATCTGCGGCCCAGCCCTCGGCGGACGCGGAGGCTTGAGGCTGATGGCTCAGGAAACCGGGAAGATCACCGTCCGGCAGACCGGCAGTCCGATCCGCCGCAAGAAGGACCAGCGCGCCACGCTCGTGGGCCTGGGTCTCAACCGCCTCGGGCGCACCGCCACCTTGGAAGACACCCCCGCCGTGCGCGGCATGATCGCCAAGGTCGCCCACATGGTGGAGGTGGTGACCGAGTAAGATCCAGCCCTCCCCCGAAGGGGAGGGATGAATTCACAGCCGAGTCCGGACGCCGTCCGGGCGATTGATCTCCGAAGGAGAGGCGAACGAGATGACCAAGCTCAACGAACTGTCGCCGCGCGAAGGTTCGACGAAAGCCCGCATGCGCGTCGGCCGCGGCCCCGGCTCCGGCAAGGGCAAGACCGCCGGCCGCGGCGTGAAGGGCCAGAAGGCCCGCTCCGGCGTCGCCATCGCCGGCTTCGAGGGCGGCCAGATGCCGCTGCACATGCGCATGCCCAAGCGCGGCTTCAACAAGCCGTTCCGCAAGGCGTTCGCGGAAGTGAACCTGTGGCGCATCGAGCAGGCGATCGCGGCCGGCAAGCTCGACGCCAAGCAGCCGATCGACGCGGCCGCCCTGCTGGCCGCCGGCGTGCTGCGCCGGGCGAAGGACGGCGTGAAGCTGCTGGGCAAGGGCGAGCTCAAGTCCAAGCTCGACATCACCGTCTATTGGGCCTCGGCTTCGGCGCGCGCGGCGGTCGAGAAGGCGGGCGGCTCGCTCACGGTGACCCGCGCGGCGGCGGCCGCGGAGCCCCAGGCCTGACGCCTGCGATGATTCCGGTCTCGCGCTTCATCGCCGAGCGCCTTATCTCAAGCAGCACCTGAGAAGATCCCGAGGAACCTAGATGGCTTCGGCCGCCGAACAACTCGCCGCGAACATGAACTTCGAAGCCTTCCAGAAGGCGACGGAGCTGCACAAGCGGATCTGGTTCACCCTCGTGGCGATGGTGGTCTATCGCCTGGGCGCCTGGATCCCCATCCCGGGCATCGACATCAATGCCTTCGCCCAGGCCTTCCAGGGCCAGGCCAAGGGCATCCTGGGCATGGTCAACATGTTCTCGGGGGGCGCCGTCTCGCGGATGGCGGTCTTCGCGCTGAACGTGATGCCCTACATCTCGGCCTCGATCATCGTGCAGCTCCTGGGCAGCGTCTATCCGCCCTGGGAGAAGCTGCGCAAGGAAGGCGGCGAGGCCGGCCGCAAGCAGCTCAACCAGTACACCCGGTATCTGACGGTCGTGCTGGCCGTGTTCCAGTCGTTCGGCATCGCCATGGGCCTGCAGGCCAGCCAGGGCGTGGTCGACCATCCGGGCCTGTTCTTCGTCGCGTCCACCGTGGTGACTCTCACCGGCGGGACCATGTTCCTGATGTGGCTGGGCGAGCAGATCACCAGCCGCGGCGTCGGCAACGGCACCAGCCTGATCATCTTCGCCGGCATCGTGGCGGTGATCCCGCGCTATCTCGGCCAGGCCTTTTCGCTCGCCCGCACCGGCGCGATGAGTGGCGGATCGCTGTTGGTGATCGGCATTCTCGTGGTGGCGGTGACCGCGGCCATCGTCTTCGTCGAGCGCTCCCAGCGGCGGCTGCTGGTGCAGTACCCGAAGCGCCAGGTCGGCAACCGCATGTTCGGCGGCGACACCTCCTTCCTGCCGCTGAAGATCAACACCTCGGGTGTGATCCCGCCGATCTTCGCCTCCTCGCTGCTGCTGCTGCCCGCCACCGTCATGGGCTTGCTGGCGTCCGCCAACCTGCCGCCCTGGGCGCAGTGGCTGCCGGGCGCGGTGGGCCAGCTGCAGCACGGCCGGCCGCTGTTCATGCTGCTCTACGGCGCGCTGATCGTGTTCTTCACCTTCTTCTACACCTCGGTCGTGTTCAATCCGGAGGAGACGGCGGAGAACCTTCGGAAATACGGCGGCTTCATGCCCGGCATCCGGCCGGGCAAGCGCACGGCGGAGTACCTCGACTATGTGCTGACCCGCCTGACGGTGATCGGCGCCGCCTACATCGCCATCGTCTGCCTGCTGCCCGAGGCCCTGATCGGCTTCTACAACGCGCCCTTCTACATGGGCGGCACCTCGGTGCTGATCGTGGTCAGCGTCACCATGGACACGGTGACCCAGATCCAGTCGCACCTCCTGGCCCACCAGTACGAGGGCCTGATCAAGCGATCCAAGCTGCGCGGGATGCGCGGCCGCTAGGCTGAAGACAGTGGGTTCGCGCGGCCCCGCGAGAGGGTCCGCGGATGGAGGGGCGTTAGCGCATGAACCTGATCCTGTTCGGCCCGCCGGCGGCGGGCAAGGGCACGCAAGCCCGGCGGCTGGTCGAGACCCGCCGGATGGTCCAGCTCTCCACCGGCGACATGCTGCGCGCCGCCATCGCCTCGGGCTCCGAGCTCGGCAAGCGAGTGGCCGGCATCATGCAGCGCGGCGAGCTGGTGTCCGACGACATCGTCATCTCGCTCATCGAAGAGCGGCTGCCCGAGGCGGACGCGGCGGGCGGCGCAATCTTCGACGGCTTCCCGCGCACGCTCGCCCAGGCCCAGGCGCTGGACATCATGCTGGAGCGTCGCGGCTCGCGGATCGATCTGGTGCTTCGCCTGAAGGTCGACGACGAGGCGCTCATGCAACGGGTCGCGGGCCGCTTCGCCGAGAGCGGCCGTCCGGACGACAATCCCGAAAGCTTCAAGGTGAGGCTTTCGGCCTACAACGACCAGACCGCGCCGCTGCTGCCCTATTACGAGAACCAGAAGAAGCTCCTGGAGATCGACGGCATGGGCTCCATCGACCAGGTGGCCGCCGCGCTCGACGAGGCGCTCGCGGAGCCCCGCTGGTGAGCGTCCCGGCGCGCCGCATTTGCGCCCAGACCCCGGTTCATGGTTTCCTTAACCATGCTGCGCGAGATTGGCGCGGTGCAGGCGTGGCGACGCGGGCAGGGCAGGGGGCCTTGCGCCGCCCAATTGTCGTTCATAAATGCATCGTTCCGCCATTGACGGAAGCGCAACGATCCTTATAACGAGGCGCTTCCGCGAAAGAGCGCGAAGGACGCGTCGGTCTATGCCTTTGGGTTGCAGGGCCGGGGCGCCGTTCGCGCTTCTCTTGCGTGATCAGGAGATCTTCCCACGTGGCCCGTATCGCTGGCGTCAACATTCCCACCAATAAGCGCGTCGTGATCGCGCTGCAGTACATCCACGGGATCGGGCCGGCGAAGGCCCGCGAGATCGTCAGCAATGTCGGCATCGACGACGGCCGCCGGGTGAACGAGCTGACCGACCAGGAAGTCCTGCACATCCGCGAGGCCATCGATCGCGACTACACCGTCGAGGGCGACCTGCGCCGCGAGACGGCGGTGAATATCAAGCGGCTGATGGACCTGGCCTGCTACCGCGGGCTGCGCCACCGCAAGGGCCTGCCGGTCCACGGCCAGCGCACCCACACCAACGCCCGGACCCGCAAGGGCCCGGCCAAGCCGATCGCCGGCAAGAAGAAGTAAGAGAGCTTATCTCCGATGGCCAAGGAACCGGCGCGCGTCAAACGCCGCGAGCGCAAGAACATCACCTCCGGCGTGGCGCACGTGAACGCCTCGTTCAACAACACCATGATCACCATCACCGACGCGCAGGGGAACACCATCTCGTGGTCTTCCGCCGGGATGATGGGCTTCAAGGGCTCCCGGAAGTCGACGCCCTACGCCGCGCAGATGGCGGCCGAGGACGCCGGCCGCAAGGCTGCTGAGCACGGCGTGCGCACCCTGGAGGTCAACATCTCGGGCCCGGGATCTGGCCGGGAGTCCGCGCTCAGGGCTCTGCAGGCCGTGGGCATGACGATCACCACCATCCGCGATGTCACTCCCATTCCGCATAATGGCTGCCGGCCGCCGAAGCGCCGGCGGGTCTGAGTTACGACGTATTCAATTCCCCATCGCCGGCCCGCCGATGCGGCCGGCGATCCTGCGTTTCGAGGGACACCGTGATCGAAAGAAACTGGAACGAGCTTATCCGTCCCGAGAAGCCGCTGATCGAGACCGGCGCTGACGCCAACCGCAAGGCGCGTCTGGTGGCCGAGCCCCTCGAACGCGGGTTCGGCGTGACGCTGGGCAACAGCCTGCGCCGCGTGCTTCTCTCCTCCCTGCAGGGCGCGGCGGTGACCGCGGTGCAGATCGACGGCGTGGTGCACGAGTTCTCCTCGCTCGAAGGCGTGCGCGAGGACGTCGTCGACATCGTGCTCAACATCAAGCAGCTCGCCCTGCGCATGCACGCCGAGGGGCCGAAGCGGATGACGCTGCGCGCCACCGGGCCCGGCGCAGTGACCGCCAGCCAGATCGAGGCGCCGTCGGACATCGAGATCCTCAACGGCGACCACGTGATCTGCACGCTCGACGAGGGCGCCTCGGTGCGCATGGAGTTCACGGTCCAGACCGGCAAGGGCTATGTGGCCGCCGAGATGAACCGGCCGGAGGACGCGCCGATCGGCCTGATCGTCGTCGACGCGCTCTATTCGCCGGTGAAGCGCGTCGCCTATCGCGTCGAGCCGACCCGCCAGGGCCAGAGCCTGGACTACGACAAGCTGGTGATGGAAGTGGAGACCAACGGCGCGGTGACGCCGGTGGACGCGGTGGCCTACGCGGCGCGCATCCTGCAGGACCAGCTGCAGATCTTCATCACCTTCGAAGAGCCGAAGAAGAAGGTCGAGGGCGAGGCCAAGCCGGAGCTGCCGTTCAACCCGGCGCTGCTCAAGAAGGTCGATGAGCTGGAGCTGTCGGTCCGCTCGGCCAACTGCCTGAAGAACGACAACATCGTCTACATCGGCGACCTGATCCAGAAGACCGAGGCGGAGATGCTGCGCACCCCGAACTTCGGCCGCAAGTCTTTGAACGAGATCAAGGAAGTTCTCGCCGGCATGGGCCTGCACCTCGGCATGGACGTGCCGAACTGGCCGCCGGAGAACATCGAAGAGCTGGCCAAGAAGTTCGAAGACCAGATGTGATTTGCCGCGGCGCGTCGGGAGACGCCCCGCCTCGAAGGAGAGTTTTCCATGCGCCACGGTCACGCGCACCGCAAACTGGGCCGCACCAGCAGCCACCGCACGGCCATGTTCGCCAACATGGCGGCCAGCCTGATCAAGCACGAGCAGATCGTGACCACGCTTCCGAAGGCCAAGGAGCTTCGGCCCTTCGTGGAGAAGCTGGTGACGCTGGCCAAGCGCGGCGACCTGCACGCCCGGCGCATGGCCATCTCCCGGGTGCGCGACGTGGAGCAGGTGGGCAAGCTGTTCGGCACGCTCGGCCCCCGCTACGCCGAGCGGAGCGGCGGCTATATCCGGGTGCTGAAGGCGGGCTACCGGTTCGGCGACAACGCCCCCTTGGCGGTGATCGAGTTCGTCGATCGCGACCCGGCCGAGAAGGGCAAGGACTCCGGCCCCGTGGTGGAGAGCTTCGCCGAGGCCTGAGCGCTTCGGCGCCCGCAGGAAGAAGCCCCGGCCAACCCGGGGCTCTTTCTTTTGCCCGGATAATTGCTAGAATGGAGAAATATTCCAACCCGCGGAAAGGAGATCGGCCATGGCGCGCGCATCGGTCACGCCAGCCCTGTTCTATCAGGACCCCAAGTCGGCCATCGCCTGGCTGGAGAAGGCCTTCGGTTGCGAGGTCGCCATGCTGATCGAGACCCCCGAGGGCCAGTTGTCCCACTCCGAGCTCAGCTTCGGCGACGGGCTCCTCATGGTGGGCAGCGAGTGGCATGAGGACACCCGCAGCCCGAAGTCGGTCGGCGGCAAGAACACCCAGTTCCTGCACCTGCATGTGGAGGACGACCTCGACGGCCACTGCGCACGCGCCAGGGCCGCGGGCGCAGAGATCATCCAGGAGCCTGCCACCCAGTTCTACGGCGACCGGACCTACCGCTGCAAAGACCCCGAGGGTCACATCTGGACCGTCGGCCAGACGGTCAGGCAGGTGAGCCGCGAAGAGGCCGAGCAGGCCAGCGGCCTGAAGATCCAGGGCTGGGTGTGAGGCCGGCGCCGGCCGAGCTCGACCGAACGCTGGCGGCGCTCGCAGATCCGTTCTGCCGCCGGACAGTCGAGCTGCTCGCCCGTCAGCCGCGGCCCGCGGGCGAGCTGGCCCGCGAACTCGATCTGCCCGCGCCCGCGATGAGCCGGCGGCTGAAGACGCTGCGCGAGGGCGGCCTGGTCGAGGAGAGCCATCCCGAGTTCGACGCCCGCGTGCGCATCTACGCCTTGAGGGCGGGAGCCATGAGCGAGCTGAAGCGGTGGTTGGAGGAGGCGGAGCGTCTCTGGGGTGAGCAACTGGTGGCCTTCAAGGCGCATGTCGAGCGGCGCCGATGATCTCCAAGGTCTTCGTGGCGCTGCGGGTGAAGGCCTCTCCCGAGCGCGCCTTCGAGGCCTTTGTGGGCGAGATCGGCGCCTGGTGGCGGCCGAACGGGCTGTTCCAGACCACCCCGCGCGCGCCGGGGCGGCTGGCGTTCGAGGCCGGGGAGGGCGGACGGCTCACGGAAACCCTGGCCAATGGCAAGGTGTTCGAGATCGGCAGGATCACGGCCTGGGAGCCGCCTTCAAAGCTGGTGTTCGCCTATCGGCAGGCCAACTTCCCGCCCGATCTTCGAACCGAGGTGGAGGTGCGCTTCGAGCCGGTGGGCGATGAGACCCGCGTCAGCGTCGAGCATCGAGGCTTCGACCGCGTGCCGGCGGACAGCGCGGCGCGGCATGGCTTTCCGGACCAGGTCCTGCTCCTGCGGCTTGCCGAGTTCTGGCGCGCGCAGCTTGCCTCGCTCGGCGAACTTGCGTAACGGTGATCTTCGAGTTCCGGTTTTGTTTCCGCAGCGGGATGCCTGATGGACGACGCCGCCGCTCCGCTTCAGAGGCCTGCGCCGGCGGGGGCGACGCGCGCGCCGCAGCGGCGCCAGGCGGCGTTCGGCTTCATCTTCGCCAGCGCGCTGATGAACTCGGTCTCGTTCGGCATCATGATCCCGATCCTGCCGAACCTGATCCGCCAGTTCACCGGCGGCGACACCGCCGCGGCCTCCGAATGGAATATGGTGTTCGGCGCCAGCTGGGGGCTGATGCAGTTCTTCGTCGGCCCGATCCTCGGCATGCTCTCCGACCGGGTGGGCCGCAGGCCCGTGCTGCTGATCTCCTTCTTCGGCCTGGCGGTCGATTTCCTGTTCATGGCCTTCGCGCCGAGCCTGTGGTGGCTCTACGTCGGGCGCATCCTGAACGGCATGACCGCCTCCAGCTTCTCCACCGCCGGCGCCTACCTCGCCGACGTCACCGCGCCCGAGCGCCGCGCCAAGAGCTTCGGCATGCTGACCTCGGCCTTCTCCTTCGGCTTCATCATCGGCCCGACGATCGGCGGGGTGCTGGGCGAGCACAGCCTCAGGCTGCCGTTCCTGGCGGCCGCGGCGATAACCGCCGTGAACTGGTTCTACGGGCTGCTCATCCTGCCCGAGTCGCTCCCGCCCGAGCGGCGGCTGAAGGCCTTCAACTGGGCGCGCGCCAATCCCCTGGGATCGCTGCGCCTGCTGCGCGGCCATCCGGGCCTCCTGGGCCTCGCCGGCGTGGGCTTCCTGTTCCAGCTCGCCCAGATCGTGCTGCCGACGATCTTCGTGCTCTACACGACCTACCGTTATGGCTGGACGCCGGGCGTGCTCGGGCTCACGTTCCTGCTCACCGGCGTGCTGGGCGTCATCGTGCAGATGTTCCTGGTGGGCCCGGCGGTCGCAGGACTTGGCGAGCGCCGCGTCGTCCTGCTGGGACTCCTCGCCGGGGCGAGCGGGTTCGTCTGGTATGGCGCCGCCTCGGTCGGATGGGCCTACCTGCTGGGCGCGCCGATCTTCGCGCTGTCGGGGCTCATCATGCCCGGCCTGCAGGGGCTGATGACCCGGCGGGTGTCGCCGTCGGCGCAGGGCCAGCTACAGGGCGCGAACCAGAGCCTGCAGGGCATCGCCTCGATCGTGGGCCCGCTGATCTTCGGCGAGACCTTCGCCTGGTCGCTGCGCCATCAGGCGAGCCTGCATTCGCCGGGCCTCGCCATCTATCTCTCCGCCGGCCTCCTGACGCTGGGTTTCCTGCTTGCCCTGCGCACGGCGCACGCCCCGGCGCCGGAGCGCCCGGCGGCCTGAAGGCTCGCCATGATTGCGCCCGAAACCTTGGCAGAGTGCGGCGGGTTCTCGTCTCGTCCGGAGAGCCCATGCGCGCCGTCCGCGTCCTGATCCCAGCCCTCGTCCTGCTCGCCGCCTGTTCGCCCTCCGGCCACAGCCAGGCCCAGACCCCCTTGCCCGCGCCCACGCGCAGCGTGCCGACCAGCGCGCTCGGCATGCGCCAGTCCTTCGCGCCGGTGGTGAAGAAGGCCGCGCCGGCGGTGGTGAACATCTCCTCCAAGCGCATGGTGCGCCAGCAGGTCGACCCCTTCTGGGAGCTGTTCGGCATCGGCGCGCCGCGCGACCGGATCGTAGGCTCGCTGGGCTCGGGCGTGATCGTCCGCTCGGACGGCGTGATCATCACCAACAACCACGTCATCGAGAACGGCCAGGAGATCACCGTCTCGCTCGCCGACCGCCGCGAGTTCCCGGCCCACGTGCTGCTGGCCGACGCCCGCACGGACCTCGCCGTGCTGAAGATCGACGTCCCCGGCGGCAAGCTCCCGGCGCTGGCCATCAACGACACCGGCGACCTGCAGGTGGGCGATCTCGTGCTGGCCATCGGCGATCCGTTCGGGGTCGGCCAGACGGTGACCAACGGCATCGTCTCGGCGCTGAACCGCACCGCCGATCCCTCCGGCAGCGACGCGTCGAGCTACATCCAGACCGATGCGGCGATCAATCCGGGCAACTCGGGCGGCCCCCTGGTCGACATGAACGGCGAGATCATCGGCATCAACTCCTTCATCCTGTCGCGCTCGGGCACCTCGTCGGGCGTGGGCTTCGCGATTCCCGCGGCGCTGGTGAAGCGGGTGGTGGAGACCGCGCTCGGCGGCGGCCGATCGCTGGTCCGCGCCTGGCTCGGCGCCCGCACCCAGTCCGTCACGCCCGAGATCGCCCGCAGCCTCGGACTTGCGACGCCCCAGGGGGCGCTGGTCGCCGACATCTGGCCCGGCGGTCCGGCCGCGCAGGCCGGCCTGCATCAGGGCGACGTGGTCACCTCGGTGGACGGCAAGTCGCTCGCAGGCGCCAGCGGGCTGGCCTATGTGATCTCGACCCACAAGATCGGCGATGCGATCCGCCTCGGCGTGCGCCGCGGGAAAGGCGAGCGGCAGGCGATCCTGCGCGCGGAGGCCCCGCCGGCGAGTCCGGCGCGCGACGAGCGCGTGGTCGGCGGGCGCAACCCGTTGCAGGGCGCGACCGTGGTGAACCTCTCGCCCGCCGTGGCCGATCAGTACGGCCTCGACCCCTTCGCCGCCACAGGGGTGATGATCGTGAGCGCCGGCCAGGGGCTCGCCGGCCAGGCGGGCCTGCGGCCCGGCGACATCGTCAAGGCTGTGAACGGCCGCAAGGTCGGCAGCGTCGCCCAACTGGTCGCCGCGCTGCAGACCGGCTCACAGGTCTGGCAGCTCACCATCGAGCGCGACGGCCAGGAGATCACCGGCGAATTCCAGGTGTAGTTCGTCCCTTCCTTGACCGGGATGGACAGGCCGCGGAGCGGTCAGCGTGGGGAAGAACGGATCGGACTCCTATTCGGAGTTCTTGCCCCTCAATTCCCCACCCGGCCGAGCTGCGCTCGGGCCACCCTCCCCATCAAGGGGAGGGAAGTGCTACTCCGTTCGCATGGCCGACCTGTTCGAAGCCGCCGGGATCACGCCTGAGGCCCCTTCGCCGCTCGCCGACCGACTGCGGCCGAAGACGCTCGACGAAGTGGTGGGCCAGGATCATCTGCTCGGGCCCGACGGGCCGATCCGGCGGATGGCCGAGGCCCGGCGGCTGTCGTCGATGATCCTGTGGGGTCCGCCGGGCACCGGTAAGACGACCATCGCGCGCCTGCTCGCCAAGGCCGCGGGCTACGAGTTCCAGCAGCTCTCGGCCGTGTTCTCCGGCGTTGCGGACCTGAAGAAGGCGTTCGAGGCCGCCCGGCTGCGCCGCGCCGCGGGCCAGTCGACGCTGCTGTTCGTCGACGAGATCCACCGCTTCAACCGCGCCCAGCAGGACGGCTTCCTGCCGTTCGTGGAGGCGGGGGTGGTCACGCTGGTGGGCGCGACCACCGAGAACCCGTCGTTCGAGCTCAACGGCGCCCTGCTCTCGCGTTGCCAGGTGTTCGTGCTCAAGCGCCTCGACGACGCGGCGCTGGAAACCCTGCTGGAGAAAGCCGAGGCCTATGAGGGCCGGCCGCTGCCGCTCGAGCCCGACGCCCGCCGCGCGCTCCTGGCGCTGGCCGACGGCGACGGCCGTTACCTGCTCAGCCTGGCCGAGACCCTGTTCAACATCGGCTCGGCCAAGCCGCTCGCCACCCGGGAGCTGGGGCAGGTGCTGCAGAAGCGCTCGCCCGCCTACGACAAGGACCGCGAGGAGCACTACAACCTCATCTCGGCGCTGCATAAGTCGATCCGCGGCTCCGATCCCGACGCCGCCCTCTACTGGCTCGCCCGCATGCTGGCGGGCGGCGAGGATCCACTGTTCATCGCCAGAAGGCTGATCCGCGCCGCCGCCGAGGACATCGGCGAGGCCGACCCGCTGTCGCTCCTGCTGGCCAACGCGGCCAAGGAGACCTACGACTTCCTGGGATCGCCGGAGGGCGAGATCGCGCTCGCACAGACCGTGGTGCACCTCGCCACCGCGCCCAAGTCCAACGCAGTCTACAAGGCGTTCGGCGCGGCCATGGCGGCGGCCAAGGAGACCGGCTCGCTGATGCCGCCCAAGCACATCCTGAACGCCCCCACCCGGCTCATGAAGGACCTCGGCTACGGCAAGGGCTACGCCTACGACCACGAAGTCGAGGAAGGCTTCTCCGGCCAGGACTACTTCCCCGAGGAGATGGAGCGCCGGCGCTTCTACCAGCCCAAGGGCGAGGGCTCGGAGGCCCGCATCAAGGAGCGGATGGAGCGCTGGGCGGCGCTGCGAAGCCGCAAGAGCTCCTGAAGCAGACCGTTGGCCCCATTCCTCGGAGGGCTTTCGGGAGCTGCGCGTTTGCCCCTACACACGGCGGGTGAAGAAGCCCGCACTGCATCCCGTCGTCCTGACGCCGGAAGAGATCGCCTTCGTCAGGAGCCTGGTGATCTACGAGGACGCCGAGCTGCTGGCGCTGGGC
>Ga0308173_10000182_pt1 | contig 23455 bp, 25 predicted proteins | sample PhyPR1_FD_203716 | JGI IMG/M metagenome (GOLD analysis project Ga0308173, IMG submission 203716) | Soil microbial communities from UC Gill Tract Community Farm, Albany, California, United States - DLSLS.P.R1 | ecosystem: Environmental > Terrestrial > Soil > Agricultural land | place: USA... | reverse complement strand
ATTCATTCTAGACGTCGAACAAGTCTTCGACATCGCCTATGATGGAGAGACGCTCTTCTGCATCTTTTCCCCGGAGCACGTATTCTCCGTTTCGGCAGAAGTGTTCGCCGATGCGCTCGAAGGGGTTCTTGAGGACATCTTCTCGGGCACGGGCTGGCCGCCGGTGATGGAGATTCCGGCTGCCTGGGCTACGCAGATCCGCCCGCAACCTTATTCATCGCGCTTCAGCAATTCGCTGCTGAGGTCATCCAAGCTTATTCGACACGTTGTTCAACATCGTGTCGACTTTGGTGCCGAGAGCTTCCATCGCGCCAACGGCAGCAATCGCAATTAGCGAAGCGACGAACGCATATTCGATCGCGTTCGCGCCTTTTTGGCACCGGATAATTCGCGTTAACGCAATCATCGACCGCTCCTAGTTAACCGAACGGTCGCGCTGACGGCCGTCGCATTAAGAAGTGCGGTGTGGCGCCCTGCAAAATGCTTGCTGACATTGGTTAATGCTGTTCCCGCACAATTGTCGTCCGATGAACACCAGCAATTGTCCCAACGCAGGACTGCTGTTCAGGGCGGAAGACGCTCGACGGCGGCATGCACATGTATGAGTACATGCGGCTCGGACATCGGAGCCGCCCGTTTCTTATCCGCGGGCCAAGCGCGAAATCGTCGAAGCTAGGGCGACGTCTCGTTCGGTAACTCCGCCGCTGTCGTGGCTTGTCAGTCTGAAGGCGACCTTGTTCCACACGCTTGTGAACTCGGGGTGATGATCGGCTTTCTCGGCGTACAGGGCGACCCGAGTGAGGAATCCGAATGCCTCGCTGAAGTCCTTGAACGCAAAGCTCCGAACGAGCGCCTTCCCGCCGTCCTCGAGCGCCCATTCCTCAGGAATGTCCATCACGTGCCTCCATGTTGTGCGGCGCCGAAAGGCGCTTCTTCGCGTGAACTTTAGTGGCCTTAAGGCCCCGCTCAGCCTTGAAATGAACCCGGCGTCGGCGCAACTGGCGCGCAAAGGAGACTGCTGATGGCTACCCAGGTCGCCGAGAAGACCATCCTCGGCCTCGAAAATCCGATGGGGACCGACGGTTTCGAATTCGTCGAATATACGGCGCCGGACGTCGAGCTTCTGCGCTCGCTCTTCACCAAAATGGGCTTCCCCGAGGTCGCCCGGCACAAGAGCAAGGACGTCACGCTCCACAAGCAGGCCGACTGTAACTTCATCATTAACGCCGAGCCTGGGAGCTATGCCGAGGAATATGCGAGGCACCACGGGCCAAGCGCCTGCGCTATGGCATTTCGAGTCAAGGACGCGAAGGCCGCGCACGAGCGTGCCCTCAAGCTTGGGGCCACGAACGTCGAGTTGAACAAGGGCGACGGCGAGCTCGACATTCCCGCAATCGAAGGCATCGGAGGATCGCGGCTCTTCTTCGTCGACCGCTACAGCGGCCAGTCGATCTACGAAATCGACTTCGACTTCCATCCTGACTGGCAGCAGCGGATGGCGAGCGCGGATTCGAAGCTCACCTACATCGACCACCTCACGCACAACGTGAACCGCGGCAACATGGCGACTTGGGCCGGTTTCTATGAGCGGCTCTTCAACTTCCGCGAGATCCGCTATTTCGACATCGAAGGTAAGCAGACCGGGCTATTCTCGAAGGCGATGACGAGCCCGTGCGGCAAAATCCGTATCCCGCTCAACGAGAGCCAGGACGACAAGAGCCAGATCGAGGAATTCCTGCGGGAATATAAGGGCGAAGGCATCCAGCACATCGCGCTCGGCACCTCGGACATCTACCAGAGCGTCGACATCATCCGAGCCCGCGGTATTCCTTTCCAGGACACACCCGGCACCTATTACGAGATGCTCCCCGAACGCATCAAAGGACATGAGGAGAGCATTCCGGAGCTCGAGAAGCGGGGCATCCTGATGGACGGCGCGCCGACTGAGGGTCAGGGCCTGCTGCTCCAGATCTTCACCCAAAACGTGATCGGCCCGATCTTCTTCGAGATCATCCAGCGCAAGGGCAACGAAGGCTTTGGCGAAGGCAATTTCAAAGCGCTCTTCGAGTCGATCGAGTTGGATCAGGTTCGCAGGGGCGTCCTCTGACAGAAGCCTACATCTGCGACTACGTTCGCACGCCCATCGGACGCTACGCAGGCGCGCTGAGTTCTGTGCGCGCCGACGACCTTGCAGCAATTCCTGTCCGGGCCCTGATGGAGCGAAACCCGCACGTCGATTGGGCTGAGCTTGACGACGTCATTCTCGGCTGCGCCAATCAGGCTGGCGAGGACAATCGCAACCTCGCGCGGATGGCCGGGCTACTCGCAGGACTGCCGGACAGTTCGGGCGGTGTGACTCTCAACCGGCTGTGTGGGTCTGGTCTCGACGCGGTCGCGATGGCAGCGCGGGCGATCCGCGGTGGCGAATCCGACCTGATCATCGCGGGCGGTTCCGAAAGCATGAGCCGCGCTCCATTCGTGATGGCCAAGGCCACGAGCGCTTTCGACCGGAACGCGGAGATGTACGACACGACCATCGGCTGGCGTTTCGTTAATCCCAAGATGAAGGCCGCCTATGGCGACGACACGATGCCGAGCACGGGAGAGAATGTCGCGCAGGAATTCCAAATCAGCCGTGAGGATCAGGACGCTTTCGCGCTGCGTAGTCAGGAAAAGGCGGCGAAGGCGCAGGGCAATGGCCGTCTCGCGGCGGAGATCGCTGCCGTCGAAATCCCGCAACGGAAGGGCGATCCCATCCGGGTCGATTGGGACGAGCATCCCCGCCGCACGAGCTTGGAGGCGCTGCGCAAGCTGAAACCGATTGTGCGTCCGGACGGCACCGTGACCGCGGGTAATGCCTCGGGCGTCAATGACGGGGCCGCCGCGATAATCGTTGCCTCCGAGGAAGCGGCCAAGCGCAACGGCCTAACGCCGAGAGCCCGCGTGCTCGGCGCCGCGGTTGCTGGCGTCCCGCCGCGCATCATGGGCATCGGTCCGGCGCCCGCAACCGAAAAGCTGACGAAGCGCCTCGGCATCAAGGTCGCGGACTTCGACGTGATCGAGCTTAACGAAGCCTTCGCTGCTCAAGGCTTGGCCGTTCTCCGCCAACTTGGGGTCGCCGACGATGATCCGCGCGTGAATCCGAACGGTGGCGCCATCGCTCTGGGGCATCCCCTCGGCATGTCTGGCGCGCGGCTCGCGCTGACGGCGACGGAGGAGATTCAGAGGACCGGCGGCAGGCTGGCGCTCGCGACAATGTGCATCGGCGTCGGGCAAGGAATCGCGCTCGCGCTCGAACGGGTGTAACGTCGCCGCGATGGAGGATGTCGCGACCCTGGACCAGGCGGCTATCATGGCCGTGCTCGAGAACATCCCGGACCCGGAAATTCCGGTTCTGACGATCATGGATCTCGGGATCGTGCGTGGCTTCGCGAGCAATCCCCCACGAGTGCAGGTCAGCCCGACGTACACCGGCTGTCCGGCAACGGTTGCGATAGAGGAATCGATTCGTATCGCCTTGGACCAAGCCGGGTTCGACGACGTCGTTATCGAGCGCGTGCTCTTTCCGCCTTGGACGACGGAGTGGATCACCGAGCGCGGCAGGGAGCGCCTAAAGGCTTACGGCATCGCTCCACCCACCGAGTCTGTGACGGCGGAGTGCCCGCAATGCGGCTCTTCCAATACCGCGCAGGTTAGTCGCTTCGGTTCGACGCCGTGCAAGGCTCAGTGGCGCTGCAACTCGTGCCTGGAGCCGTTCGAACGCTTCAAATGCCATTAGGCATTTTATTGCAGAGCTTGCCGCTTTCAGACTAAACCGGTTCGGCAGAATGCCGCACCGTGGCAAGCAAAAGTGCGGTCACCATTCGGCAAAGCTCCCATCGCTCGTCCGGAAGATGGGGTTGCGCCAACGATGCCGGTCCTTGTCCGCCGCCCGCACCGCTGCTTCGTCGATGTCTATGCCCAGCCCCGGACCTTGCGGAACGGGCAGGTAGCCATCAATCGGCGTCAGCGCTTCCTTGTTGGTGCAGAAATTCAACAGGTCGTGGCCACCGGTGTTGTAGTGAATGCCGAGGCTGATCTCCTGGATCGCATGGTTCGGGGTGCAGGCCGCGATTTGCAGGCAGGCGCCGAGCGCCAGTGGTCCCAACGGGCAATGCGGCGCCACGGCGATATCGTAGGCCTCCGCCATGGCCGCGATCTTGCGAACCTCAAGGATGCCGCCCGCATGACTGAGGTCAGGCTGGATGATATCGACTGCGCCTTGCTCGAAGAACGGCTTGAAATCCCACCGGCTGTAGAGCCGCTCGCCAAGTGCTATTGGCGTGGTCGTGTGCGCTGCGATTTCGAGCAGGCCATCCATGTTTTCGGACAGCAGCGGCTCTTCGATAAAGAGGAGGCCGAGCGGCTCCAGTACCTTAGCCAGCTGTTTCGCTAGCGGCCGGTGCACGCGGCCGTGGAAGTCGAGTCCGACGTCCATGCCCTGCGCCTGCGCAGCCTCAACGCGGCGCATTACGGCGTCGAACTGCTTGTTGGTGCCGATCCAGTCGAGCTCGGCGGTCGCGTTCATCTTGACTGCGTTGAAACCCTGCTTCTTCCGCACTTCGGCGGCGTCGGCGATCTCATGGGGCCGGTCGCCACCGATCCAAGCATAAGATCGCACCCGGTCCCGAACCTTTCCGCCCAGCATTTGCCATACGGGAACGCCAAGCACCCGGCCCTTCAGGTCCCACAGTGCCTGCTCAAGCCCGGCGAGCGCCGACATCAGAACCGCGCCACCCCGGTAAAAGCCGCCGCGGTAGCCGACCTGCCAGATATCTTCGATGTTGAACGGGTCGCTGCCGATGAAGCGATCGCGGAACGCGGCGAACACGCCGTCCACGGCCTCAGCCCAGCCTTCGAGGCTCGCCTCGCCCCAGCCGAACGCGCCGTCCTCGTCCTCGACGCGCACGAACAGCCAGCGCGGCGGCGCATAGAAGGTGTCAATCCTCGCGATCTTGCGCACGGTCATCGCTGCGCGCCCTTGGACTGGGTGCCGCTGCTGCCGAACCCGCGCCCGGCTGCATCGTCGTCTTCCTCTTCGAACTCGCCGATCTTCTTGATCGGAACTACCAGGCAGACGCTCTGCGCGGGAAGCACGCCTCGCCAGTCGGCGATCAGCTGCTTGTACGCCTTGCCGACATTGCGCATCTTTCGATCTAGGTCGAACAGACCGAGTGGATTGACGTTGCCGTTCTGCTCACGGAGGGCGGTGTCCCAGTCGACCTGGTCCGTTAGCGAGTACCAGGTGAAGCCGACGGTGGGGATGCCGACGTTGCGCAGGCGCAGGACGTTCGCCCACTCCTTCCACAGCCACTTCACGGCCTCGTCGCCGTGCGGGCCCTCCCACAGGTTCGTTTCGGTGTGCATGACCGGCAGTCGGTAGCGGTTGTAATATTGCCGAGTGATCTCGGAGTAGCCGAAGGTCTCACCGGCAGCGACCGTATGGCCGTCGGCGAACACCCGATGCTCGTTCAGCTGGTAATAGTCGTTGCCGAGAATGCAGTGCTGCTTGAGCCGATGGTCGAGGAACCACTCATATTCCTCTCGACTCATGCCGTTATCGAGCAGGTACTGGTACATGCCGCTGTCCACGCGGCGGCCATAATTGAGGTCCAGCGACAGGAAGCGCATCTGGTTCAGCACCTCGGCCCGGCCGATCGCGGCCGGTGAATCCGCGTGGTAATATTCTGACGATTCCGACTGGATGAAAATCGCGTCGTGCCGGCGCTTGAGGATCTCGATCATTCCCATGACATTGGCTTTGACGAGGTGCTTCAACGCGGTGACGAACGAGCGGTCATCCTTTTTTTGCTCGTTCCACCAGCCGTATTTGGCGGAGAAGACCGCGCAGATGAACATCTCGTTGATCGGCGTGTAGAGCTGCACCCACGGGAAGCGCTCCGCGAATTCGCCGGCATACGCAGCGAACAGACGCGGGAAGTCGGGATTCTGGAAATTGCCAACCCAGTCGGGGACGCCGAAGTGGCACAGATCGACGATCGGCGTGATGTCCCGGCGTTTGAGCTCCGCGAACGTCATGTCTGTGAATTCCCAGTCGAATTTGTTCGGTCCCAGCCACGTTTTGTGCATCGGCGGACCGTAGCGCAGATAGTTGATTCCGATTTCCTGGACGCAATCGAAATCCTCGCGCCAACGATCGTAATGCCCGCAGACCTCCATCTCATCGACGCGGGTCTTGCCGTGGTTGATTGTGGGGTAGCTGTTCTCAATCCCCGTCGCGAACATGAAGTTGGCGATGACTCAGTCTCCTGAATTTCTCGTCACGTCAGCCCGCTGCGGGGACGCATTCGATCCCCTCACACCTGGACTGAACATAAACAATGCCCCCGCATTTGGTTGCATCGGCAGCGCGCTTTCCTCGATGGTCGAGTCGGCGCGCTTCGAGGCGCGGGATAGTCGGATGCTGCGAAAAGAAAACCGCTGCCGGATCGCGATTCGCCAGTTTTTCGTTATGAGCGCCGACTATGGGCTGGACCGACGGATATATCGCAGTCGACTGGGGCACCACTAACCGCCGCGCGTACCTGATCGACGGAACGGGCAAGCACGCGGACGAGTTCGAGGACGGCAAGGGTATTCTGTCCGTCGCTCCGCTGGGATTTGGCGATGCTGTTGCCGAGATTCGGAGGCGGCTTGGCGACAAGCCATTGCTGATGGCCGGCATGGTCGGGTCGAATCGCGGCTGGCGCGAAGCACCTTACGTGTCGTGCCCCGCCGATCTCGATGACTTGGCGAAGGCGCTCGTCTGGGCGGGTGACCGGGAGGCGATCATTCCCGGCGTTTCGTACATCGGCGAAGGTCGCGCGGATGTCATGCGTGGGGAAGAGGTCCAGCTTCTGGGAGCCGCCGCGGTGGGCCTCGTCGACCCTCATGCGCTCGTTTGCCATCCGGGCACACACAACAAATGGGCTCTGCTCCGGCACGGGAAGATTCACAGCTTCCGGACCGTCATGACCGGCGAGCTGTTCAGCCTCCTGAAGGCGCACAGCATTCTCGCCGACCTGCTGCAGGGTGAGGTTGAGGCTAACGAAGCATTCAAGCAAGCCGCCAAGCACGCACTCTACGAGGAGGCGCTTACGGCCGATCTGTTCGCCGTGCGCGCCGGAGTGCTGTTGGGACAGGCGAAGAAGGAAGACGCGGCCACTTGGACGAGCGGCTTGTTGATCGGCTCCGACGTACGGATCGGTCTATCGGTGCCCGACGGTGCGCAAATCCATGTGATGGGACGGCCGGAGCTTACCCGTCTCTATGCCGCCGCGGTCGGTCAGGCCGGCCGGGAGGCTATCGAACTCGACGGTGAACAATGTTTCCTCGCCGGCATTCATGAGATCGCGAAGAGGATTTCCCATTGAACCCCAAAGAGCTGTTCCAGCGCTATCTCTGCGAATGCCCGCTGATCGCAATCATCCGCGGTGTGAGATCCGATGAAGCCGAAGCGATCGGCAACGCCATCTATGAAGGCGGCATCCGCATCATCGAAGTGCCGCTAAATTCTCCGGAGCCGCTGAGGAGTATCGAGCTGTTGGCCACGCGCTTCGGCGACAGGATGCTGGTCGGTGCCGGAACCGTTCTGCGGAAAGAGCAGGTTGATGAGGTGAAATCGGCGGGCGGCCGGATTGTCGTGTCGCCCGACACCAACACCGAGGTCATTGCCGCGACCGCTGCGGCGGGGCTCGTCTCCTCACCCGGCTATTTCACGCCGAGTGAAGCCTTCGCGGCCATCCGCGCCGGCGCACATTCGCTGAAGCTGTTTCCCGCGGAGGGCGCGTCGCCGAAGGTGTTGCAGGGACAACTTGCGGTCATTCCGAAGGATGTCCCGGTGCTCGCCGTCGGCGGCATTTCGTCCGAGAACATGGGGCCTTGGCTTGACGCGGGAGCGGCCGGCTTCGGACTTGGCTCTGGCCTCTATAAACCTGGCCAATCTGCCGCGGATACGCTGGCGAAAGCGCGGGCCTATGTCGTTGGAGTGAAGCGCCGGTGACCCCCATCAAGATCGCCATTCTCGGGTTTGGCAAAATCGCCGAGGATCAACACGTGCCGTCGATCCGCGGTAACGATCGGCTCGAACTGGTGGCGACTTCAAGCCGGTCGGGGCAGGGCGTTGCTCGAAGCTTCACCGACTGGCGCGAGTTGATCCGGAGCGTCGACGGGTTGGAGGCGGTGGCGATCACCACGCCACCCGGTCCCCGTTACGACATCGCACGGGAGTGTCTCGCCGCCGGCCTCCATTGCCTGCTCGAGAAGCCGCCGACTGCTGGTCTCGCGCAAATCAACGATCTCGCCTGCCTCGCGCAGGCGCAGCAGCGGGTGCTCTATGCGACCTGGCACGCGCAGCACCATTCGACCGTTGCCGCGGCGGCCAGGGCACTGGCCGGCAAGCGCATTAAATCGATGCAGATTGTCTGGCACGAGGATGTCCACAAATGGCATCCAGGTCAGCAGTGGATCTGGGAACCCGGCGGCTTCGGAGTCTTCGATCCGGGCATCAACGCCTTCTCGATCGCGACGAAGATGTTTCCAGGCGGGCTGTTCGTACAATCGGCGGAGCTCAGCGTTGCCGAGAATACGCAGACGCCGATCGCGGCTGAGATCATCTTCTCCAGTCCTGAGGCCGACGGGCCACTCACGGCGAGCCTCGACTGGCGCCGGACCGAGGGTGAGGAATGGACGATCACCGTCGAGACGATGGACGGCCATGACGTGCGCCTCGAAGCCGGCGGATCGAGGCTGCTGATCGACGGTGCGGCCCAGGAAGACGAGGGGCCGGGCGAATATCCCGACATTTATCGTCATTTCATCGAACTCATCGATGAGCGCAGCAGCGATGTCGACGTTGCGCCCTTCCGTCTCGTCGCCGACTGCCTCCTCGTAGGGCGCACAAACACGGTCGAGCCCGTCAACGGCTGATGGAGCAACTTGCCCACGAACGCATTAATGCTGTCGGGGTCGGGCCGGTAGCGAAACAAGCGTAAGCATCTTTTGCGCGAGATAGGCACGTAGTGGAAACAGCGACTGACGAACTCATTCAGGCCGATCAGGCCTTCACCGGTAATCGGCTCCTGTCGACCTTTTCTCGAGAAGCAAGGGCTTTGATCGAACCCTTCGGCCGCCTCGAGGAGGTAAAGTCCGGGGACACCGTGCTCAACCGTGGCGAGCAAGTCCGCTCTAGCGTTTTCCCAGTCGGGCCGACGATGATCTCGATGGCAGTCGAGCTGAGTGGCGGCCGCTCTGTGGAAGTCGCCTCCATTGGCCGCGAGGGTGCGGTCGGCGGGATTATCAGCTGCGGTCAGGCACCTGCGTTCGCCCGAGCGGTCGTGCTCGTCGGAGGTCCGATTTTCCGCGTTCCAATGGAAGTCCTGGAGGACGCGAAGAGGCGCTCCAGTTTCATTTCCAATATCTTCTGCCGCTTTTCAGATTACCTGCTGGCGCAGGTGATGCAGTCAGCAGCTTGCAACACCTTCCACTCCATTCCCGAGCGCGCCGCCCGGTGGCTGCTTCATGCGCAGGACCGCGCCGGCGACCGGATCCAACTGACGCAGGAGGCGCTTGCAGGCCTCCTTGGCGTCCAGCGAACAACCATCAACGCGGTGATCCAGACACTCCAGAGCGAAGGTGTGATCGCGACTGGTCGCGGCGTGGTCAGAGTGACCGATCGGGCTGGACTGAAGCGGCGCTCGTGCGAATGCTATCAGCGCCTCGATGATCATTTCGGTGCGGTGATCGGCGCGACCGGAACCGGCGGCACGCGCTAGCCTACGAATTTCCAGCGCAGCGTCTCGCCAGCATGGAACGGGACGACGCCTTCGACCTCGTCCGGCACGGTCACTTCGGCAAGTTCGAGCGTCACCATCTGATCGTTGATCGGTAGCCCGTAAAAGGCTGCGCCATTCACCGAAGCGAAGGGCTCGAGCCGGTCCAGTGCATCTTCGTCCTGAAATACGGTGGCGTAGCTTTCCAGCGCGAACGGCGCGTTGAAAATCCCAGCGCACCCGCAGCCGGATTCCTTCGCTTCGCGCGAGTGGGGTGCGCTGTCGGTGCCGAGAAAGAACTTCGGAGAGCCTGAAGTCGCCGCTTTCCGAACGGCGAGCCGGTGCTTCTCGCGCTTGGCTACCGGCAAGCAGTAAGCGTGCGGCCTCAGTCCCCCAGCAAAAATGGCGTTACGGTTCATGATCATATGCTGCGGAGTGACCGTCGCGCCGATCCTCTCACCGGCGCCTTCAACGAACTGCACCGCCTCTGCAGTCGTAATGTGCTCGAAAACGATCTTCAGGTCCGGGAAATCGCGCACGACGCTGCTTAGCACCCGATCGATAAACACGGCTTCTCGGTCGAAGACGTCGACGTCAGGATCCGTGACCTCGCCATGAACGCATAGGACCATCCCGATCCGCTGCATCCGTTCCAGCGTTGGATAGACGTTGCGGACGTCGGTGACCCCGGACGCGCTATTGGTCGTCGCGCCGGCTGGATAGAGCTTTGCCGCGATCCAAACCTTTTCCTCGAAGCCGCGCTCCATTTCGTCGCGATTGGCCTGATCCGTAAGGTAGCAGGTCATGAGCGGTGTAAAGGCCGGACCTGCCGCGGCGAGGATTCGATCACGATAGGCGGCGGCAGCCTCCACGGTCGTCACCGGCGGGACGAGGTTGGGCATGATGATTGCCCGGCCGAACTGCCGCGCCGTATAGTGCGTGACCTTTCGCAACATCTCTCCGTCGCGCAAATGCACGTGCCAGTCGTCCGGCTGTCGAATAGTCAGCGTTTGCGATGCCACGGCGGGGTCCCTAACTGATGGCCATGGCTGCGACCACCCTTGCCGACCGCGTTCTCGTCCGCCTCTCTGGGGAGGACGTGCGTGGCTTCCTTCAAGGGTTGGTTACCAGCGACGTCACGCATGAGCTTCCAGTCTGGGCAGGGCTGCTGACGCCGCAGGGCAAGTGCCTCTTCGATTTCATCATCTGGGCCGACGGTAGTGACCTGCTGCTCGATTGCGAGGAGTCAGCGGCGGATGAGCTCATCAAGCGGCTTTCGACCTATCGTTTGCGGCGCCCAATCCGGATCGAACGGGATCAGGCACTTGCCGTTCATTGGTCGCCAGAAGGCATTGAAGGCGTTCCGGATCCGCGGCTGCCTGAACTTGGAGGACGTTGGCTCGGACCTGCAGGCGAGCAGGTGGCCGGTTGGCTCGAACACCGCCTCCGCCTCGGCGTCACCGAAGGTCAGGCAGAGCTTCGCGACATCCTCTGGCTGGAATGCAACGCCGCCGAGTTGAATGGCGTCAGCTTCACCAAAGGCTGCTTCGTCGGCCAGGAAAATACGGCGCGCATGAACTGGCGCCAGAAGATCAATCGCCGGCTGGTCGTCGCCGAGACCGACGCACCAGGGCCTCGGACCCGTCAAATCTATCCGGAGCTTAGCCTCGCCGTCGAACATCGGCGGACGGACGACCTTGAGGGGGCAATTACCCCCCAGTGGCTGAACGATGCGTTGGCTCAGCCGAGCACGGCGTAGGCTCGGACCGGGAAGCTCCCCATGCCGCGGACCTTCGGCGGAACGGCCGAGAAGCGGAAGCCCTCGTCGGGAAGGCTGCCGAGGTTCGTCATATGCTCGCAAATGGGAATGCCGGCGGCGAGAAGCTTCGTGTGCACCGGGCGAACCCGGACGCGGGTGTCATCGATATTGTTGCTGTCGATGCCGACCAGCGCGGCTCCGCTATCCACAAGCCAATCGGCCGCGTCCGCTGTCAGGAAAGGATGCTCGCTGCCGTAGCGGTCCATCTGCCAATGCCGATCCCAGCCCGTGTGCACGAGGATGGCTTTGCCACGCACGTCGGAGCTTTCGAGGTGCGGCCTGTCAGTTGCGAGCTCGGCGTCGAACGGACGCCTGATGACCAGGCCGGGCACGTCGGCTAGCGATAGCAGCGGCAACTCGGAAAGATCGGCGCCGTCAACGTACCGGTGGAACGGCGAATCTACGTAGGTGCCAGTGTTCGCCACCATATCGATTCGCCCGATCTGAAAAGTCGAACCGTCATCGTAGTTCGCCGCCGTGCTTTCGCGTTTCCAGAAGTCGCAGATATGCGGTCCCGGCAGGCCCTCATAAGTCGTCATACCATGCTCGATCACATGGCTGAGGTCGACGATCCTTTTCTCTTCCACAGCCGCCACAATGCCACGGCTGCGATGAGCATCCAAACGACGTTCAGCGATGCCGAGGGCAATGCTTTGTGCCACCAGCCGTTGACCACGAAACCGGCAGCGCCGACCAGGTTCATCCATTGGAAAGCCAGCGACTGACCGGTGAGCCGTCCGGCGGTCACGAGAAGATAGGCGAGCAGGATCAGGGTGGCGCCAGCCCAGCCGACGACCTCCACGGCAATCTGAACGCCGCTCAACGGGGCCGCATCATTGAGCTGCCAATCGGCGCAGAACGTAGTGCAGGATCCCGCCGGAGCGGAAATATTCGAGCTCGTTGAACGTATCGATGCGGCAGCGGGCGGTGAACGACGCTTCCGCGCCATCGGCGCGCCTCACCTTCACCTGCACATCCTGTCGCGGCTGAATTTCGGCCACGCCATCGAGGGTGAAGCTCTCCTCGCCGGTGAGGCCGAGGCTCGCCGCGCTCTCGCCTTCATGGAATTGGAGCGGGAGAACGCCCATGCCGACCAGGTTTGAGCGGTGGATACGCTCGAAGCTCTCTGCAATCACGGCGCGCACGCCGAGGAGGATCGTGCCCTTCGCCGCCCAGTCGCGTGAGCTGCCCGTGCCGTATTCCTTGCCCGCAAGGATCACGAGCGGAGTGCCGTCATGCTTGTAGGCCATGGCGGCATCGTAGATCGGCATGGTCTCGCCGGTCGGCGCATAGCGCGTGTACCCGCCCTCGACATTGTCGAGCATTCGATTGCGAATGCGGATATTCGCGAAGGTGCCTCGCATCATCACTTCGTGGTTGCCGCGGCGGGCGCCGTAGCTGTTGAACTCGGCGCGGCTGACGCCATGTTCCAGCAGGTACCGGCCGGCCGGGCTGTCGGGCTTGATCGAGCCTGCCGGTGAAATGTGGTCGGTCGTGATCGAATCGCCGAACACCGCGAGCGCCCGTGCCTCCTGGATGTCTCCGGCAGGCGTCGGCGTCATGGTCATGCCGGTGAAGTAGGGCGGGTTCTGGATGTAGGTCGACTCGGGCGGCCAGCTGTAGGTCGCGCCGCCGGTAACCGTAATCGAGCGCCACTCGTCGCCACCGCGATAGACGTCGGCGTAGCGCGTGCGGAACATATCGGAGTGCACATGCTCGTCGATAAGCGACCGAATTTCCTCGTTCGAGGGCCAGATGTCCTTCAGGTATACGGGTTCGCCGTTTCGGCCGGTGCCGATGGGGTCGCGCACCATGTCGGACCGGACGCTGCCCTTCAACGCATAGGCTACGACCAGCGGAGGTGAGGCGAGATAGTTCGCGCGACAATCCGGCGAGACACGGCCTTCGAAGTTGCGGTTGCCGGAAAGGACGCTGACCGCGACGAGGTCGTTGTCGTTAATCGCCTTGCTGATCGACTCGGGAAGCGGTCCGGAATTGCCAATGCAGGTCGTGCAACCATAGCCGACGAGGTCGAAGCCCAGCGCGTTCAGGTCCTCCTGAAGGCCGCTCGCCTTGAGATAGTCGGTGACCACCTGGCTTCCCGGTGCCAGGCTGGTCTTCACCCAAGGCTGGCTCTGGAGACCCTTCTCGCGTGCCTTGCGGGCGACAAGGCCCGCCGCGATCAGAACAGAGGGATTCGAAGTGTTCGTGCAGCTCGTGATCGCCGCAATCGCGACGTCACCGTTGCCGAAGTCGAACTTTTCGCCTTCGACGGAGACGCGCGGATCGTTGTGCTTCTTGTACGTGCTTTCCAGTTCGCCGTTGAACTGGTCGTCGACGTCTGAAAGCAAAACGCGGTCCTGCGGTCGTTTCGGCCCCGCGAGCGATGGCTCGATTGAACCCATGTCGAGCTCCAGCGTGTCGGTGAACACCGGCTCCGGAGCCGAGGCGTCTCGCCAGAGTCCCTGGGCCTGGGCATAGGCTTTCACCAAGGCGATGCGATCGGCATCGCGGCCGGTCAGCTCGAGATACTCGAGCGTGCGGTTGTCGATTGGGAAGAAGCCGCAGGTTGCGCCATATTCTGGCGCCATGTTCGCGATGGTCGCACGGTCCGCGACGGTCATATTGTCGAGCCCCGGGCCGTAGAATTCGACGAAACGGCCGACGACGCCTTTCTGACGAAGCATCTGGGTCACAGTGAGCACCAGATCGGTCGCGGTGATGCCTTCCTTGAGCTCACCGTCCAGTCGGAAGCCAACGACTTCGGGGATCAGCATGCTGACCGGCTGACCAAGCATGGCCGCTTCGGCCTCGATGCCACCAACGCCCCAACCGAGCACGCCGAGCCCATTGACCATTGTCGTGTGGCTGTCGGTGCCAACGAGCGTGTCCGGATAGGCCACCGTCTGACCCGTCTGATCTGCACCGGTCCAGACGCACTGGGCGATGTGTTCCAGATTCACCTGGTGGCAGATGCCCGTGCCGGGCGGCACGACCTTGAAGTCGTCGAACGCTTCGGTCGCCCACTTGAGGAACTCGTAGCGTTCGCCATTGCGGTGATATTCGAGCTCGACGTTCTTCTCGAACGCGCGCGGCGTGCCGAACTCGTCGACCATCACGCTGTGGTCGATCACAAGATGGACGGGGACGAGCGGATTGATCTTCTGCGCGTCGCCGCCGAGATCCTTCATTGCATCCCGCATGGCAGCGAGATCGACGACGGCCGGAACGCCCGTGAAGTCCTGCATCAACACGCGCGCCGGACGGTACTGGATCTCGCGCGAGATCTTGCGTTCCTTCTGCCAGTCGACCATCGCTTGGAGGTCGTCGCGGGTAACGCTCTGACCATCCTCGAATCGCAGCAGGTTCTCCAGCAGCACCTTCATCGAGAAGGGCAGGCGGGACACATCCCCGAGCGCCTCCGCCGCTTTAGGCAGAGAGTAGTAAGCATATGACTTTCCGCCGATTTCGAGGGTCGAGCGGGTGCGGAGGCTGTCCTGGCCGGTGGGGATCATTGCTGTCCTTCGTGTTCGCGGCTGCGCAAGCGGTGCGCGCTCGCTTGGGTCGCGAGCGCCCTTAGCAATCAGCTCCGCGCGCCGCAAACGCACGATCGGTGCGCCGAACGGAACAAACCTTGCGCTAAGATGAACGAGAGAGCTCTAACAACCGTTTCGGGTCCACATTAAGTTCTTCTTTATGACCCACGACAGCGACTACTTCCGACGCCGGGCAGCAGAAGCCAGGGCAGCCGCATCGTCTAAGGAATTTGGGGAAAATGCGGAGGTGGCAGGCGATCTGGCGCTTGCCTATGCGGCGCTGGCGAAGCGCCGTGCCGCCGCTGCCAAGGCCGCTGAGGAAGCCGAGCAGAAGCCGGCAATTCCGCTCGAAGCTTAAATCCAGCCGCGTTTCTTGAAATAGAGGTACGGCCCGACCGCGCTGATCAGCATCAGCACGAGCGAAAGCGGATAGCCGTAAACCCAGTCCAGCTCCGGCATGTGATGAAAATTCATGCCGAAGATGCCGGCGATGAGCGTCGGCGGCAGGAATACCACCGCTGCCCAGCTGAACAGCTTCATCGCTGCATTCTGCTCAATGCTGATTAGCCCGAGCGACGCGTCCAACAGGAACGTGACGTTGTCGGAGAGGAAGCTTGCATGCTCGCTGAGCGCCGTGACGTCACTGGTCAGGCTTCCAAGATGATGGCGAAGTTCTTTTTCCCTGGCCTCATGGATCCGGTTCGATCCGGCGAGAAAGCTTAGCATGCGCATGGTGCTCACCGCCGAGTAGCGGATTTTCGTTAGAAGCGTCTGCGTGCGGCCAATGCTAGTGAGCAGCGCCGTGAGCTTCGCGGCCGGAATGCGCCGTTCGTCCTCGTCGCCACGGAAGATCTGCTGCGAGAGACGTTCCATCGTCGCCGTGACCGCCTCGATCTCGTCGGCGAGGCGATCGATGATTGCGTCGAGGAGCCGAACGAGCGTGGTAGGGCCATCGCGAACAAGATCGGGATCGCGGCGCGCATGGTTCTCGAAAGTCCTGACCGGCTTCGGCGTTGCATAGCGGATGGTGACCAGCCGATTGCCGGCAAGGACGAAGCCGATCGGCGTAGTTGTCGGATGCGCTTCATCGACACCGCGCAGAGCACTTACCGTCATGTAGAGCGTGCCGTTCTTCTCGTAGAGGCGGCTCGAGGGTTCGATCTCCGCCATTTCCGCCTGCGTCGGCACATTCACGCCGATGCACTGCTCGACGAGCCGCTCCTCTTGTTTGGTCGGCTCTTCGAGGTCGATCCAGGTCGCCTCGTCGGGAATGCGCTGCGTGTTCGCATCGATGACGCTTCCATCGCATCCCGGACCGTAAGTACGCAGCATGGAGCCGGTTGTTCGTCCGAACTGCCGATCTTTGCAAGCCGCTTACCTCTGCTAAGCCTTGGTGCGGATGACGACCCGTCGCGCAGCAATTGCATCACTCTTCATTGTGGCGACGGCCGCGATTGTCCTGCTTGCAATGGGCCGCAATCTGATCTGCACGTGCGGCACCCTCGAACTGTGGGTCGGCGCGCGCGACAGTCCGGAGACGAGCCAGATGCTGGCGGACTGGTACAGTCTCAGCCACGTCGTTCATGGACTAATCTTTTATGCTCTGCTCTGGCTCGTCGCGCGCCGATGGCCCGTTCAATGGCGCTTCGTGGTCGCGCTTCTGATCGAAGCGACATGGGAGGTCGTCGAGAACACGCCCATGGTCATCGAGCGCTACCGGAGGGGGACGGCCGCGCTCGGATACGCCGGCGATAGCGTCATCAACTCGATGTCGGACATTGCGATGATGGCGCTTGGGTTCCTTACCGCTCGGAAGTTGCCGGTGCGCGCATCGGTGCTGACGCTCCTCGTCCTCGAGATCGTCCCATTGTTCGTCATTCGCGATAATCTGACGCTAAACGTCTGGGCCCTGCTTGCGCCAAACTCGGCTATCCAGGCGTGGCAGGCTGGGGGTTAGTCGGCACATTTCTCGCGCTGAGACATTGGGCTCAGGTCCTTCAGCGGAGTTAGCGTAGTGAAGCCACTTGCCATCGGTTGCGCGGCCATCGCGGCAGCGCTGCGCGTAGCGCCCGCGGAGGCCGGCGAAATCTTCGGCGGTCTCTATGTCCACGACGTCAAGTTGCCGACGGATCTAAGCGGGCACGAGAGTGGTTTCGACTTGCAGCTTGGCTATCGCGGTGGTCGCATTGGAAGGACGCCCCTGCAGCCCTACGTCTTCGGCGCGCTCAACACTGCCGGGGAGACGAGCTACGCCTCTGTCGGCGTGTCGGCGAAGTTCGGCAAACAGATCTACTTCCGCCCGGGCCTCGGCCTCGCGATCCACGATGGCTCGGCGGCCGAATACTACCGCACCGACAAGATCGCGTTCGGCAGCCGCGTGCTCTTCGAGCCAGAGGTCGCGGTGGGTGCGCAGATCAACGGCCGTCTCAGCGTCGAAGCGAGCTGGGTCCACATGAGTCACGCCACCTTGTTCAGCCACGAGAACCCCGGGATCGACAACCTCGGACTGCGGCTGAATCTCCGCCTTTAGCGGCCGATCATCGTCTCCGGCCTCACGACGCGATCGAACGTTTCTTCGTCGATCAGTTCCAGCTCGAGGCCAGCCTCCTTCAGCGTCTTGCCATGCTTGTGCGCGTGCTTGGCGATCGCGGCCGCATTGTCATAGCCTATTTCGGGAGCGAGAGCCGTGACGAGCATCAGCGAGCGGTTCATCAGTTCGGCGATCCGCTTCTCGTCGGGCTCCGCGCCGTCGAGCATGCGTTGCGTGAAGCTTTCGGCCCCCGTCGACAGCAGGTTGATCGAGCGGATCACGTTCGCGCCGATCAGCGGCTTGAAGACGTTGAGCTCGAGGTGGCCCTGCATGCCGCCGACAGTCACGGCGACGTGATTGCCCATCACCTGCGCGGCGACCATCGTCAGCATCTCGGCTTGGGTCGGGTTAACCTTGCCCGGCATAATTGAGCTTCCCGGCTCGTTTTCGGGAAGCTTCAGCTCGCCAAGGCCGCAACGGGGGCCGGAGCCGAGCAAGCGAATGTCGTTGGCAATCTTCGTGAACGCTACCGCGATGACGTTGAGGACGCCGGATAGCTCGACCATCGTGTCGTGCGCGGCGAGTTCGGCGAACTTGTTGGGCGCGGAAGTGAACGGCAGCTGCGTGAGATTCGCGATCTCCTTGGCGAATTCTTCGGCGAACCCCTTAGGCGCATTGAGGCCGGTGCCAACTGCGGTACCGCCCTGCGCCAGGCGCAGCAAGCGCGGCATTACGCTCTCGACCCGTTCGATGCAGTCTTCGACCTGCTGGGCGTAGCCGGAGAATTCCTGACCGAGTGTTAGCGGCGTTGCGTCCTGAAGGTGCGTGCGGCCGATCTTCACGATGGAATCCCACCGCCGCGCCTGGTCGGCAAGGCGTGCGTGCATCAGCGTCAGTGCAGGGATGAGACGGGCGGTGACCACCCTCGCCGCCGAAACGTGCATCGCGGTCGGGAAGCTATCGTTGGAAGACTGACCCTTGTTGACGTGATCGTTCGGGTGGACGGGGTCCTTGCCCCCGCGCCTCCCCGTGAGAATCTCGTTGGCGCGGCCGGCAATCACCTCGTTGGCATTCATGTTCGACTGGGTGCCCGATCCCGTCTGCCAGATAACCAGTGGGAATTGCGTATCGAGGTCACCACGCGCGACCTCGCCGGCCGCCTGCTGAATGACTTCTGCGATCTTCGGATCGAGGCCTCCGATGCGGGCATTCACCCGCGCTGCAGCCTGCTTGATGAACCCAAGCGCATGGACGATCTCGATGGGTAATTGTTCGCGCGGCCCGAAGGGGAAGTTCTCGATCGAACGCTCCGTCTGCGCACCCCAATATGAATCCGCGGGAACCTGGATTGGACCGAAGCTATCCGTTTCGGTGCGGGTGCTCGTGCTGGGCATGGAATCCTTCTTTCGTCATGCCGACGTTTAGCCGGCATCCGCCTTTTGAGTTCGCTCGCGCTTTAAGGCAGGCGGACTCTGGATCAAGTCCGCGGTGAGGAGCGCCGTCCCTGCCTGTCCTCCGGACAGGCGGCGCGCCTCACTTCTTGCGAGTGAAGTCGACGTTCACGACGTTGGAGCCGTCATCGGGCGTGCCTTCGTCGGCAGCAGCCGTTTCGGGATCATTCTCCGCTTGCTCATGCTCTTCGTGGGGAGTTTCCGCGGCGTCGGCATGAAAGGTGAGAGCGAACTCGACCGCGGGATCGTGGAACTGGGTGACAGCGGCGAACGGCACATGGAGAGTCGCGGGAACTCCGCCGAACGACAGCCCGACGGAGAAGGAATCCTCCTCGACTTTCAGGTCCCAGAAGCGGTGTTGGATGACGATCGTCATCTCGTCCGGGAAACGTTCGGCAAGATGCTTCGGGATCGACACACCCGGGCTGCGCGTCTTGAAGGTAATGTAGAAGTGGTGGTTGCCGGGAAGCGCGCCCGTCGCCTCTATTTCGCCGAGGACGCGGCCCACGACTGCCCGCAGTGCATCCTGGACGATCTCATCGTACGGAATCAGGCTCTCGGGGGTCTCGTCGCTCATCACCCTTGGTGGTAGCGGGCAGGCTAGCCCGGTCAAGCGGAGTCGTGCGGATGCCCATCGACGCAACCCAACCGTATGATGACAATAACATCTTTGCGCGCATCCTGCGGGGCGAGATCCCGTCGAGAAAGGTCTACGAGGACGAGCATGTGCTCGCCTTCCATGACGTCAATCCGCTCACACCCACGCACGTATTGGTGATCCCGAAAGGGCCTTATGTCTCGTGGGATGACTTCTCTGTGCATGCTTCGGACGCGGAGATTGCCGCCTTCGTCCGCGCCATCGGCAACATCGCTCGCGACGCGGGGCTGGTTGAGAGTGGCTACCGCCTCCTCGCCAACGCGGGACTGAACTCGGGCCAGGAAGTGCCGCACCTGCATGTTCACATCTTTGGCGGCAAGCCGCTAGGGCCCATGCTGACGCGATAATCGTTCAGCACGGAGCCAAGTTGGCGAGCCAAGAGGGGATTGCCCTTGCGGCCTCAACCGTTAGGGTCGGAAGCCGAATTGATTGCATAGGGGAGAATGATGGCAACTGCAGCAGAGCGCGGGGGCCTGCTCGGCCGGGTGAAGTCGCTGGATGCAATTCTTGCGACTGCTGAAAAGAAGGGGCTGCACCGTTCGCTAGGTGCGTTCCAGTTGACTCTACTGGGTATCGGCGCCGTGATCGGCACCGGCATCTTCGTCTTGACCGCCGAGGCCGCCCAGAAGGCCGGCCCAGCCATGATGATCAGCTTCGTCATCGCAGGTGTAGTCTGCGCCGTCGCCGCACTCTGCTATTCGGAGCTGGCCTCGATGGTCCCCGTTGCGGGATCCGCCTACACATACACTTACGCGGTGATGGGCGAGCTGTTCGCCTGGATGGTTGGCTGGGCCTTGATCCTTGAGTATGCGATCGGCGCAAGCGCCGTCGCCGTTGGCTGGTCGGGCTATTTCGTCGGACTGATGAAGAGCTGGGGGATAATCATCCCACCGGCGCTCGCCGCAGGCCCGTTTGGCGGCGGCGTGTTCAATCTGCCCGCGGCGGTCATCGCCGGCCTGGTCACCATACTTCTCATTGTCGGCACCAAGGAAAGCGCACGCTTCAACGCCGTTCTCGTGCTCGTGAAGGTCACCGCACTGACGATCTTCTGCATCCTCACCTTGCCGATCCTGAAGGGCGAGCATTTCACGCCCTTCATCCCGAATGGATGGGGCACCTACGGTGTGGTTGGCGCCGCCGCATCGATCTTTTTCGCGTACGTCGGGTTCGACGCCGTTTCGACCGCAGCCGAGGAAACCAAGAACCCGCAGCGCAACGTGCCGATCGGCCTCATCGCCTCGCTCGGCATCTGCACCATTTTCTATCTGCTGGTCGCAGCGGGAGCTATCGGCGCGATCGGCGCCCAACCCGTTCGCGACGCGCTTGGCCATCCGTTTCCACCGGGCAGCATCGAACTCACCAACCAGTGCAATGCAATCGTCGCTGGCGGCGCTCAGCAGCCCCTCGTCTGCTCGCGCGAGGCGCTGGCGCATGTCCTTCGCAGCGTCGGCTATCAACGACTTGGCGATTTGATGGGCGTTGCCGCGTTCATTGCGTTGCCATCCGTCGTGCTGATGATGATGTTCGGCCAGACTCGCATCTTCTTCGTCATGGCCCGCGACGGCCTGCTTCCGGAGAAACTCGCGTCTGTTCACCCGCGCTTCCGAACCCCGCACGTGGTGACGGCAGTCACCGGTGTCGGCGTGATGCTGGCGGCCGCATTCCTTCCGGTCGGCAAGCTTGCGGACTATTCCAACTCCGGTACGCTGTTCGCCTTCATGATGGTTGCGATCTCGGTGCTCGTGCTTCGTCGGACCGATCCGAACCGTCGGCGTCCGTTCCGCACGCCAGCCGTCGGGGTCATCGCTCCGATCGCCATCATCGGCTGCGTCGCGCTCTATATCATGCTGCCGCCGATCGCGATTGCGGTTCTTCCCGTTTGGGGTGTCGTCGGCCTGCTGATCTACTTCGGCTATTCGCGCAGCCGCAGCCATGTCGGACGCGGAGTCGTCGAAGTTCCGGAGCTTTCGCCGGATGCACCGGCTTCGGTAGGCGTGGCGCCACTTCCCGGCGCCCCCGCTCCGGGTAATCCCGAAGAACGCGGCTAGCGCCTAAGCGGCCAGTTCACCGGCAAGCGCCCTGAGGTCAGCCTCAGGGCGCGCGCCATAATGCTGGATGACCTCGGCGGCGCAGATCGCGCCGAGGCGTAGCGACTGCTCGAGGCTCTTGCCGCGCGCCTGGCCGAACAGGAAACCGGCGGCGAAGAGGTCGCCGGCGCCAGTCGTGTCGACCAGTTCGCGGATGGGCTCGGCGGAGACATCTGCCCGCTCGCCAGCCTGAGTTGCCAGCGCCCCGTCTTCGCTGCGGGTAACGACGAGCGTCTCCACCTTGCCCTTGATTACTTCGACTGCGGTCTCGAGGTGCGCGATGCCGGCAAGCGCCTCGACCTCCGCCTGGTTCGCAAACAGAATATCGATCCGCCCGCTATCAAGCAGCTCGATGAAGCCTTCCCGGTGTCGGTCCACGCAAAAGGTGTCGGACAGGGTGAAAGCAACTTTGCGGTCTGCTTCACGGGCGACTTCGATGGCGCGGACCATCGCGAAGCGCGGTGTCTCCGGGTCCCAAAGATAGCCCTCAAGATAGAGGATCGATGAGGATCGAATCTGATCTTCGTCCAGCGCGCTCGCCGGCAGATGTTGTGCTGCCCCGAGGAAGGTGTTCATGGTCCGGTGCCCATCTGGCGTCACGAGGATCATCGAGCGCGCGGTCGGCAATCCCACGTCATTCGCGGGCGTGATGAACTCGACACCCGCTGCAGTGAGGTCGTGCCGGTAAAATTTCCCAAGCTGATCGGGCGCGACCTGGCCTATGAAGGCGGCTCGGCCGCCAAGCGCAGCTAGGCCCGCGGCGGTGTTGCCCGCCGACCCCCCGCTAACCTGCTGCGCGGGTCCCATGTGCGAATAGAGCCGCTCGGCCTCATCCGCGTCGATCAGCCGCATCGAGCCTTTCACCAGCCCTTCTGTGTGCAGGAGAGCGTCGGTCGCGTTGGCGATGACGTCGACGATGGCGTTACCGATGCACAGCACGTCGAGACGGGTCGAGGACATGAAATCTCCGGAGAAGAGCTGGAAAATGCGTCGCCTAGCCGCGCGTTCACCAACGAGCAACATTGCCTCGGCGACGAACGGACGGCATCATCTCTTTATGCGCCGCTTATTTCCCCTCCTGACTCTGTTCCTCGCCGCCTGCGCTACTCGGCCGGAGCCAGCGCCCCCAGTCGCACAGCCCGCGCCCGCAACGCAGTCCCAGACGAAGAAGCTCGTCGGCCTCACCCCGCAGGAGCTTGTCACGCAGTTCGGAGGTCCCGCGCTGCAGGTCCGCGAGGGGAATAGCCTGAAGCTCCAATTCAAATCGCGCCGCTGCGTGCTCGACGCCTACCTTTATCCTTCGACGAATGGCGCGATGCGCGTGACCTGGGTCGACACGCGCCTGCCGTCTGGAGTGGACACCGATCAGGCGGCCTGCATCTCCGACCTCGAAAACCCGAGCTGAGTTAGCGCCCATTCCGCAGTCTCGGCGATTACAGCATCATCGCTGACGAGATGACGTTCCACTGATGGGACAAGCGCCTGATCGCCACTGTTTCCGGCCGCAATGAGGCAGTTGCGCATCATCCTTTTAACTCCGATGCGCTTGATCGGCGAGCCGGCGA
>Ga0308173_10000181_pt1 | contig 23461 bp, 17 predicted proteins | sample PhyPR1_FD_203716 | JGI IMG/M metagenome (GOLD analysis project Ga0308173, IMG submission 203716) | Soil microbial communities from UC Gill Tract Community Farm, Albany, California, United States - DLSLS.P.R1 | ecosystem: Environmental > Terrestrial > Soil > Agricultural land | place: USA... | reverse complement strand
AGGACCAGCGGCTCGACGCCGGTCACCCAGCTCGTCGCGGCCATGTCGACGTAGACGAACCAGTGGTAGTGCAGCGCAAGCCCGTCGACGTACGGGATCGTCGGCGGCATGTGGTGCCGCACCTCGCCGATCAGCGCGAGGTGGTAGGGCAGGTCCGGGTACGGCGAGGCCGCACTCGCGCCGGGCAGCCCGAACGACCGGAAGAACTGCGCGGCGCTCTGCACGAACTCGGCCGCCACGACCGCGGCGACGACCCAGCACCAGGGCAGCGACGGACCCCCCTGCGACCCGCGCCAGTACGGCCGCAGGCCGGGGACCAGCGTGAAGGCGCCGATCGTCGCGGCAGGCCAGACCAGCACGGCGAGCGGCATCCCCGCGGCCCGGGCCAGAAGGTAGGTCAGCACCTCCAGCGCGTAGCCCAGCGCGGTGCCGGCCGCCACCTCGGTCACGAACCAGCTCCGGCGCCCGGCGAGCCCGCGCCACAGCAGGGTGCCCGGCAGCGTGATCCCGGCCAGCACGTAGAGGCCGAACGCCGCGATGTCGCCGGTCCCGACCCCGTACCGCCGCAGCAGCACGACGGTCACCAGCAGCACCGCCGCCGCGGGCAGCCAGCGCATCACGTGGTGGCCGGGCCCGTTCGAGCGGCCGGCCGACGGCTCGGTCCGGTCCGCCGCGAGCACCGCACTGTCAGACATCGCCGAATCCCCCGGTCACACCCTGCGTGCCCGGAGCACCAGCGAGACCCCGGGCCATCCCTGCACCGGCAGGTAGCGCTCGGCCGCGATGATCGCGGACAGCGCGGCGTTGACCGGGCCTGGCAGGCGACTGAGATCACTGCCGGTCGAGGTACGGCGACGCCAGGCGCAGACCGGGCGCAGGAGCACGTTCCAGCTCCACAGCCGTTCGATGGCCAGCCCCGACTTGTGCACGACGTCGACCAGCGACGCGCGCGAGTACCGCCGAACATGCCCACAGGCCTCATCGTGCGCCGACCAGAGCGCCATGTCACACGGCACGGTGATCAGCGCGCCGCCGCCGCGGCGCAGCACCCGGCTGATCTCCTCGACGGCCAGATGGTCCTCGTCGATGTGCTCCAGCACGTCGAAGGCCACGACGAGGTCCACCGAGCCGGTCTCGACGGGCAGGTGACGGGCGTCCGCCTGGATGGCGTCCAGGCCCCGGTTGCGCGCGAGTTCGACGGCCTCCGGCGAGAAGTCCACGGCCGTCGCCGTCCAGCCGTGCGCCGCCAGCACCCGGGTGTTGCCGCCGCCGGCCGCGCCGATGTCCAGCGCCCGCCCCGGGGCCCCGAAGGCGCGCAGCTCCCTGGCGAGCAGCGCACGCCGTTCGCGATACCACCAATGACGGTCTTCGAGGGCCGCCAGTTTGCGAATTTCGGTAGCCTCCACGGCTCCACCTCCAGCGGCCCATCATGTGCGCTGCCGACTAATCGGGCGGCTTCTTAGGCGGAGGGGAGACCGAGGTTTACCACTGGCTTGAATCACCATTTGACGACCACGGAAGCTACCCGGAGAACCGCTGGTAAAGACTGCGAATTCTTTCCGCCTGCGGGACCACCTCGGACGCTATTCTGACGCTTCTCATCGAGGCCGTCCCAGCCGGGAGACATGTCATGCGAGACCACTAATGAGCCGCTATTACCAGCCGTTCCTCCGTGCAGCCGACACCTTCTGGCGGATGAACCTACCCATCTCACGCGAAGATAACTGGATCGTCGCGGAGGCGATGCACGAGGACGTCCGGGTGCTCATCCGTACCCTGACCGTCGCCAACGCGATCCGCCGGGAGACCCCGGCCCGCCTTCTGGTGCTGACCGGAACCGACGACGCCTGGCGCGACGCGATGTTCAAGAACTTCGACCAGGCCCGGATCCGGGAGATCGCGACCGCCTACGGGGCCGACGAGATCATCGACGTCCACGAGGAGACGGCACCGGCGATCTCGGAGCTGACCGACCGGTACGCCAGGGCCACCGCCTGCCGGCTGGATCTGCTCCCCCGGCTGCCTGACGGCTACGACCTGGGCCCGCGTCGGGCCAAGGCGGGTGCACTGGCCGCGCACTACGCCGCGCTGTTCCGGGACCGGCGGATCATCGGCCTGGTCACCAGTCACGTGGACTACGACCAGTGGGGGCTGGCCGCTGAGGCGGCCGTGGAGCACGAGATCCCGCTGATCCACGTACAGCTCACCGGATCGTTGAAGGCCTACGCCTTGTTTCCCGAGACCAGGCAGGGCGAGCCGACCATCCGCGCCGAGCTCACCCGGCAGATCGGAGCGCTCTTCGAGCAGGACGTCTGGAGCCATCGGGAGCGCCTGCGGCCGGGCGTCGAACTCGTCGCCTGGCGGGCCAGGGAGAACCTGGGCCGACCGGCCTGGTGGCGGGCCGGCTCGGAGACCTCCTTCGGCCTGCGTACCGACACCGACCTACGGCAGTTCGCGGGCTACACCGCGCGGCGCCTCGGCCTGGATCCGAACCGGCCGACCGTCACCGTGTTCAACCACGCCGTCTCGGACGCGCTGGGCACCAACCGGGAGGCCTTTCCCGACCTGGCCGCCTGGCTGGAGGAGACCGCCCACCACGCCCGGCACACTCCCGAGGTCAACTGGCTCTTCCTGGAGCATCCCAAGCAGCGACACTACGACTCCACCGGCCACTTCGCCGCGCTGGCCGCCCGGGCCGAGCAGCCCGGAGTCGTGTTCCGGCGCAGCGAGGAGTTGTCGAAGAACGCGCTGTGGAGCCTCACCGATCTCGGGCTGACGGTACGCGGCAGCGTCAGCAACGAGCTGCCCGCCTTCGGCATCCCGGTCATCCAGGCGGGCTGGTCGGAGTGGAGCGGCTGCGGGATGTCGACGGTGGCCGCGTACGAGTCCGACTACTGGAAGGAGCTCGGATCGTCCGTCGAGCGGCTCTGCCTGGGCGCCGACATGATCACGGCACAGCAGGTGGAGCGCGCCCGGCTGTGGCTGTGGTTCTACCGCAGCGCGGCGGACGTTCCGACGCCCTTCGTGCCGCAGTGGGAGATCTGGCCGGAGGACCTGCTGTTCCACACGCTGGAGACCACGATGCGGTACGTCGAGACCGACCATGACCCGCTCTTCACCTCGGTACGCCGGATGTGGCATCGCCGCGAACCCTGTCTCACCCGCTTCGACCTGCGAGAGGCCGGCCGCTGATGCGACACGCCCGCCACCTCACCACCGCCCACGACGAGCCGGTCCGGGCGGGTTTTCCGCTGGCTCTGCATCGCGGCACCGATCCGGTGCTGGTGGTCACCGAGGGCTTTCACCGGGGGCAGGCGGTGCCCGGCCGGTGCGCGGACGGCCGCAACCTGCTGGCACTGCGGATCGGCGCCGGGGACCGGGCCCTACAGGTACGCCTTCGGCTGTCGCTCGACCGGACTGCGACCGACTGGCGGATGCGTACGACACCTCTGCTGAACAGCCCGCGAGTGCTGCTGGTCCGCGCCCAGCACCGGCTCCGGGCCGCCGCCGTGCTGTGCGACCTGCCGGAGCCGGTGACCGGGGCCTGGATCCGCTTCGACCTGGACGCCGGGGAGGTGCCGCCGGACGGCCTGCTGCTGCTCGAACTCACCGGCGAGGCGGCCGGGCTCGCGCTGGCCGAGATCGTGGTGGAAACGCCGCGGCCCGCGCCGACGGGTTCGCTGACGATCCCCAAGGCGGCCCGTGCGGGCCTGCTGAGCTGCGGCGGGCTCGCCGTGGGCGCGCCCGTGGCCGAGCATGTGAAGCATCCGCTGCTGGTGGTGAACCCACGTCCGGTCCCGCTGCGCCTGACCTTCGACTCCGGATGGTCGCGCCCCTCGGTCCAGGCGGTGACCCTCCCGGAGCGCGAGCCACTGCCCTGCAAGACCGGCCGCGGCACCGTCAAGATCCCAGCCTCCGCCACCCCGATCCTGGTCACGCTACCCGAGGAGTCCCCCCTCCGCACCGCCGAACCCCTCACCCCCTGACCCGCGAGATCACCCCCGCCGCGCCTCCATGGGCACGGCAGTTATCAGCCGACGAGGCGGCGGAGGTCTTCGACGCTCAGCCACAGGTCGTTGGTGTCGGAACGGTAGGCGAACCCGTCGGGGACCTCACCGCCATCGGCCGGCGGCGTGTACCCCCACGTCGCGATCGTCGGCTGCACCACATACCGGTCAGCCAACCGCAACGTCCGCCGCGAATCATCAGGAGCGATCATCTCCTCATGCAACTTCTCCCCCGGCCGGATCCCCACCTCATGCACCGCACACTCAGGAGCCACCGCCGCCGCCAGATCCCCGATCCGCATCGACGGGATCCGCGGCACATACAACTCACCCCCCTGCATCATCGCGAACGAATCCACCACGAACCGCACCGCCTGATCCAACGAGATCCAAAACCGCGTCATCCGCTTGTCCGTGATCGGCAACGACTCACCCCGCGCCGCCAACTCCTTGAAGAACGGGATCACCGACCCCCGCGACCCCATCACATTCCCATACCGCACCACCGCGAACCGCGTCACATGCGCCGCCGCATAGTGGTTGGCCGACACGAACAACTTGTCCGCCACCAACTTCGTCGCCCCATACAAGTTGATCGGCGACGACGCCTTGTCCGTCGACAACGCCACCACCTTACGCACCCCCGTGTCGATCGCCGCCTCCACCACGTTCTGCGACCCCGCCACATTGGTCTGCACATACTCAAACGGGTTGTACTCCGCCGTATCCACCTGCTTCAACGCCGCCGCATGCACCACAAAATCCACCCCATGCATCGCCCGACGCAACCGATCACGATCCCGAACATCCCCGATGAACCACCGCAACCGCGGATCATCCCCAAACACCTGCCGCAACTCATACTGCTTCAACTCATCCCGCGAGAACACCACGATCCGCGCAGGATCAAGCCCATCCAGGGCATACCGCAAGAAGGCCTTACCGAACGAGCCAGTACCACCAGTGATCAAAATCGACGATCCGGTGAGTTCCATAGTCGGCCTCCAGTAGCCCTGCGTGGTCGATATTTCCCGGACGGTAGTCTAACGGTCACCCGTCAGCCGTCCCGATCCGTTTCACCGGAGCACTCTACGACCACCCGGGCGATGCCGGGTCCTCGCACCCGTCCGACCTCAGCGGGTCAGCCGGCGTAGGCGCCGCAGCGGCATGGTGGCGACCCGGCCGGCCCGGAAGCTGGCCGAGGCCCGGACCGCGCGCAGCGTGCCCTGCACCTTGTCGAGCTGATTCTCGACGGCACGAAGCTGCCTCTCGGCCGACGCGGCGCGGGCCCGCTGGTGCTGGAGCTCCTGGCTGAGCAGCGTATGCGCCGCCACCAGCTCGCGGTAGCCGCGCGGGCGGTTGAGCATCGCGCCGGGTCCGCCGACCACCAGCGACGCCTCCAGCCGGGCCTGTTCCTCCGCCGCCTCGCCGCGCAGGGTGGCCTCGATCTCGGCCTCCAGCCGGATCCCGTCGTAGAGCGTCCTGTCGTCGGCCGGAGCACCGACGATCGCGTGCAGCACCCGGGTGAGCTCGTGCACGTCGAGGCTGGACGGCCAAGGCCTGGGGGTGTCCGACTCGACGAGCCGGATGGCGAAGCGCCGCAGGACCCGGGCCAGCGCGTCCGCCGGCTCGACCCGCTCGGTCCAGGCCCAGCCCGGGTCGAGAAGCGCGAACCGGTCCCGGTCGTTGGCCACGTTGTCGAAGGTGGCGAACATCCCCCACCCGGGCAGGTGGTCACCGGCCTGCTGCCCGGCCAGCCAGGCCGCGTATCCGCGCAGGAGACTGCGGATGGCGGGCAGATCGTGCGATCGGCAGGCGGCCAGCAACTGCTGCTCCAGCGACGAGCCGCCCGGGACCCTGCCGGTCAGCCGTCCCGGATCCCTGGTGACCCGGCCGCTCGTCCGTACCACCGCGGGCTCGGTGGCCGGGCGTCTGAGCCATCGGCCGGAGTCGACCTCCAGGCTGCTGACCACGGCCCAGCGCGGGTCAGGGCCGCCCTCCTGGACCAGCGCGCCGGGCAGCTTCGTGCCGGACGGATCGGCCACCACGACCCAGAAGGGAGCGAGCCGATCGGCCAGCGAGCCGCGGACCGCCCCGGCCACCAGCTCACGCGGGTCGCCGAGCAGCAGGCGGTCTCCGAGGTCCCCCGAGCACGCGGCGTCGAGCAGCCGGGCGGGCACCGAGCCGGGCACGCACTCCGCTGCGGCCCGTGCGTCGAGCAGCAGCTCGGGCACCCCGGGCCGGGGATAACCGGCGTACCACATGGCCTGCGGCAGGCCTGCCTCGGCGAGTACGGCGTTCAGCTGCGCCGGATCGGCGGCCCACCGTCCGGCGAGCTGCCACCACTGGTTCGCCTGCCGCATCTCGGAACGGTCCACCTCGACCAGGCGGTGCACGCCGAGCTCGTTCTCGACGGCGACCACCAGCCGTCCACCGGAAACGACCATCTGCGCCAGCCGGGTCAGCACCTCCCGCCAGCCGAGCGGGCAACTGTCGGGGGTGTCCAGCCGGTCCAGGCCGTCCAGCGCGACGACGACGTCGAAGTCCCCGGCGCCGCCCAGCTTGTCCAGCGCGCCGCACCAGACCTCGACGTCGTCTGGCCCCCCGGCCAGGTCGGAGCCGTCGGACAGCGATCTGAGCAGGCACGTCACCGAGGCCGCCCGGCGCGCCACCTGGCGTACCAGCGCCCGGTCGTGCGGCCCGGCGAACAGCACCCGGCTGCCTGACGGCACCACCTGCGTCAGCAGTTCGGCGAGCACCGCACCGCGGACCGGGAGCCGCCCGGAGTCCCCGGCCTCGTCCGACCACTTCAACATCTCGCCGCCGATCAGGCGGACTCCGCTGTCAGTCATCCATCCCTCTTGTCCGGCCAGCGGAAGACCTCGCGGACCTCCGCCGGTGGTGCGATGTGGTCCATGCCGAGCTCGACGACGGTGAGCTCACGGGCGGTCGCCGGATCGATGTCGGTGCCGTGCATCTCCGGCCAGAGCCGTGGGACGAGGTCCCTGCCCTCGTAGTTCGGGTCGACCCCGTCCATCAGCATCGGGTCCCCGTACACCGCGGGCTCGCAGCCGACCGAGATCCCGTAGAAGATCGCCGTGGTCAGCCGGTTGGACGCCACCCTGCGATGCCGCCGCAGCTCTCGTAGCTGGCCGTACAGGAAGGTCGGGTTCTTGTCCCGATGGCCGTGGCAGATCACCCGGAATCCGGCGGCCTCGTACATCTGCCGGATCCGCGCGTTCTCGTACTCCAGCCAGTACAGGCAGACCGTCACCGGCCCCTGCTCCACCTCCTGGATGGTGGAGATCAGGCGTACGTGGTCGCCGCAGAGATCGTTGGTGTCCCAGCCGTGGAACGGGTACCACAGCGTCCCGGTCCGCTCGATCGGACGCGCGGGCTCCGGTTCCATGGTGAGCAGGTACGCCCAGGGCGAGCCCAGGACATAGAAGTCCCGCCAGCCCCGGGCCCAGCCGCGCCGTCTGCAGGCATCCGACCAGACGAACTTGCCGACGCCGTTGCCCGGCCGATGGCCGTTGCCGAACCCGTGCACGAACGTCCAGCCGTGCTGGATGTGCCCCGCCACGGCCGGTGGCCTCGCGGGGTCGAGCCCGCAGTACCGGGCGAACACCGCCGAGTGGCCATACCAGTGGTTGCGGTGGTCCATCAGCCGGTCGCCGCCTCGTACATGAAGCCATCATCACCGTCTCCCAGCACCCGAACTCCCAGATCAGCCAGCTGATTACGATCACTTGACCGACGATCTGGACAGTCACCACACGATCGCGGCATCCCGCTGAAGCGGCGTTAACGTCCGAGGATCCGCAGGGCCCGCCGGGCAGGCCAGGTGACCGCCCGTCCTGCCCGGAATGTCGTCGACCCGCGGACCGCCCGCAGCCGGTCCCGCACCGTGGCGAGCTTCGCCTGCACGGCCGCGAGTTCCCGCTCCCGCTTGGCCAGCGCGGCCTCCCGCTGCTCCAGCCGGGCCAGCAGCCAGCGGCGCTGCTCCTCCAGCACCGCCGCCCGGTCCACGGCCTGGGCCAGCGCCGGCGCCTCCGCTCCCCGCCCCGGCCGTCTCAGCCGCTCCAGCACGGCCTCCAGCGGTACGCCTTCGGTCGAGGAGCAGATCTCCGCCTCCAGCCGAAGCCCCGCCTCCAGCGTCGCGGCGTCGCCTGGCACACGTGCCATGGCGTGGAGCACGCGGCAGATCCGCTCCGCGTCGTACCCCCGGGGCCAGGGATGCCGCCCGCCCGCCTCCAGCAACCGGGTCACGAACCGCCGTATCCCGCGTGCCACCACGACTTCGGGCGCGACCTCGGCTCCCCACGCCCAGCTCGGATCGAGAAGGCGGCCGCCGTCGGCCCGGACATTGTCGAGCGTCGCGAACACCGAGTCCGGAGCCCAAGCCGCGATCAGCCCCCGCACGGCCACCAGATCGGCCGCCGCACAGGCCTCGAGCAACGCCTCCTCCAGGGTCCGGCCGCCCGTGACGGAGCCGACCGCCGCCGGATCCCGGCTCAGCAGCCCGTCGCGCATCGGCTCCCCCGCCACCACCGGCCGCCGTCCCGCCGAGCCGACCTCGCAGACCACGCACCAGCGGCCCGCTCCATCCCCCACCAGCCCGGTCACCGGCGGCGATGCGCTCGGCACGGCCGGCGTCGGCACGGCCGCGGCCAGGCCGAACGAGGCGACGGCCACCCAGGCGGGGGCCAGCCGGACGCCCAGCCCGGCTTCGAAGACCTGCCGGGTCGTCGGCGTACCGGCCAGGGCCGCGTGTTCGGGCCGGTCGGCCGCCGCGAGATCCAGCAGCACGCCGGGCCGGTACGGCTCGGGATACCCGGCGTACAGGTGCACGGTCGCCGAGCCCCGTTCATGCAGCGCGGCCCGCAGCGCCTCCGCCGTGAGCGGGCGTACGCCCACGGGCCGAGGCCACTGCGCGTCGTCCATGAACGCTCGCGGCTCTGGCAGCAGCGCCCCCTCCGCCCGCTCCGGCGCCACCACCGCCGCCGGACGCCCGCCCGGCGGGCACGGATGGGAGCAGGCGATGGTGTGCAGGCCCAGCGGGTTGGGGTGGGTCAGCAGCAGAGTGCCGCCAGGAGCCAGACGGGCGATGAGGGAGTCGAGGAGGGCGTCCCAGGTCGGGGCAGTCGCGCCCGCCGGGGTGAGGGGATCGAGAGCGGCCAGCGCGATGACGACGTCGTACGAAGCCGTGGCCGGGATGCGCTCGAGGTCGCCGCCGTAGACCGTGGCGTCCGGGTGGCGGCGGGCGAGCGCGACGGCGTCGGGCAGGCCGCGCAGGACGCAGGTGAGGGCCGTCGTACGGGCCGCCACCGCGTCGATGAGGTCCGCGTCGTGCGGGCCGGCGACCAGGACCCGGGCGCCCTGCGGGATCGTGCGGCGGAGGAGTTCGGCCAGCACGGGGCTGCCGGCGGAGGCGTCGGACCATTCGAGCATCTCGGCGCCGAGCAGGGTCGGGGTGTCAGCGACGGACATGAAGTCACTCCCAGGAGAACAGTGCGCGCAGTTCGGCGGGCGGGGCGAGGCGGTCGAGGCCCAGTTCGGTGGCGACGACCTGGCGGGCGGTGCGCGGATCGGGGGCGGTGCCGACGAGTTCGGGATGGAGACGGGCGACCCGGCCGGGGTCGCCGTAGCGGGGATTGGCGCCGACCAGTTCCATCGGGTCGCCGTAGACGGCGGGCTCGCAGCCGGCCGAGACGCCGTAGAAGATGGCGGTGGTCAGCCGGTTGGAGGCGACCCGGCGGTGGCGGCGGAGTTCGGCGAGCTGGCGGTAGAGGAACTCCGGTTCGGTGTCCTTCCAGTTCTTGCCGCGGTAGCCGTGGCAGATGACCCGGAAGCCGGCGTTCTCGTACATCGCCCGGATGGCCTGCTCCTGGTACTCCATCCAGTAGAGGCAGATGGTGACCGGGCCGGGTTCGGTGGCCTTGATCTCGGCGATCAGCCGGTCGTGCGCGCCGGAGAGGGCGGCGTGCTCGAAGCCGTGGAAGGGGTACCAGATCGTGCCGGTCCGTACGGCCGGCGCCGGATCGTGCTCCATCGCCAGCAGATAGGCCCAGGGCGCGCCGATGACCACGTAGTCGCGCAGCCCGGCGGCCCAGCCACGGCGCAGGACGGCGTCCGACCACACGAACTTCGGGAAGCCGGGGGCGATGGCGTGCTGGAAGCCGAAGCCGTGGACGTGGTTCCAGCCATGCTGGACCGTGCCCCAGATGCGCCGGGGACGGTCCAGCCCGCAGTAGCGCGCCAGGATGTGCGCGTGTCCGTACCAGTGATTGCTGTGGTGGATGACGGCTCCCGCCGGAACAGGTGGGTCAGAGGGGTTGGAGGGTGTCGGCCGGGCTCTGCGCCAGCAGTGCGGTGAGGGCCACGGCGAAGCGGGTCATCGCGTCCGGGGTGTCCGGGCCCAGCAGGTAGCCACGCAGCTCCTGCCGGTCGGCGGCCAGTTCGTCGCGGCCGGTGCCGGGCAGCGCCCGGTCCAGCAGCGCGGGCAGCTCGGCGCAGTCGGGGCCGAGCAGATAGCCCGCCGAGCCGGTCGGGTAGACCGTGCGGAACTCGGCCGGGGCCAGCCCGGCGACGTTGGTGATGATGTACGGCTTGGTGGTGACCAGGAAGTCGGCCACGACGCTGGAGATGTCGCTGATCATCAGATCGACCTGGTCGAAGCACTGGTAGAGCGTCGGCCGAGCGCCCTCGACGACGGTGTGCCGGTGCTCGTGCGCCGCCCAGTAGGCCGCCTGCCAGCGGTCTTCCAGATCGCCCAGCGCGGCGAGCCGGCCTTCGTCGCAGCCGGCCGAGTCGCGGCACCGCTGGGCCTCGTCGCCGGTCGAGGCGGCCCGCATCGCGGCCAGTTCGGCGTCGAGCGCGGCCAGGGAGGCGGCGGCCGGGCGGCCGGTGTTGGCCTGCTCGATCAGCCGCAGGATGCGCCGGTGCGCGGCGGCGGCGGCCGGGGCGACGGTACCGGTGAGCGGGTGCGGCTTGTAGATGACCCGGAGGTCAGGCCGGGCAAGCAGCGACCGGACGATCGCCGGGCCCATCGAGACCAGCGACGACTGCTGGCCGCCCTCGACCCAGCCCTCCCAGGTCGGGGCGTACAGCACCGTGCGCACCCCGCCCGCGCGGCCCACCGTGCGCAGCCCGGACAACTGCGGCCGGCCGACCTCGACGATGGCCTCGTTCTCCACCCCGACCTCGGCCCGCACGTAGCGGTCCCGGCCGGCCGGTCCGGCGACCCAGATCTGGTCGTACACCCGGCTGAACGGATTGAAGCTGGCGTCCTTGTCGCTGTCACCATGGCCGATGAAGACGCTGCGCACGCCGCGGCGGCGCAGCAGGTGCATGTTCTGCCCCGAGTTGGAGACGTAGCAGACGACCTCGACCTCGGGCAGCGCGAGGTTCATGACGTCCTCGTTCTTGGGCAGGCACACGACCGGCAGGGTGGTCTCGGCCAGCGCGGTCAGCATCGTCTTGTTCCGCAGCAGCACCAGCACCTGGACGTCGAGCCGCTCCATCGTGCGCAGCCACATGTTGACCTGATAGACGTTGTCGCCGTTCCCGGACGCGTACAGCACCACCTGCGGGCGAGCCTTGGTGATCTCGCCGTTCACGACGTCCACGATCCAGTGCTCGTCGCTCAGATGCCGGTTGCGGGCGAGGTGCCCGGCGAGGACTCCGTAGATCGCGACGATGAGAACGAAGGTCGCCGGTGGGGCGGCGAGCGCCAGCACCGGCCGTCCGGTGAGCGCGGCCAGGACCGCTCCGGCCACCGGCGGTATGCCGGCCAGCGCCAGCAGATCGGGCAGCCGGTCGCGCAGCAGGGCGGGCGGGGCGTCCGGGATCTCCAGCGCCGACAGGTCGAGGTTCCTGGTCGTCACCGGCAGGGTCCGCCGGGTGGTGAGCCGGGTGCCGGCCGACACCGCCGCCACCCGGGCCACATGGAGAAGCGCCAGCCCGGCCGCGAAGCCCATGAGGGTGAGCACGCCGGCGTGCAGCGCGAGCATGACCAGCGCCGCGGTCTCGCGCAGCACGGACCGGACCCCCGCGCCGAACCCGAGCCGCTCCAGCCGGGCGCGGCCCGGTTCGGCCAGCCGCCGGGCGGTCGGCTCGGCCACGTAGCAGGCCAGCGCCACCGCGGCGAAGCCCCAGACGTTCGCGGTCAGCGCGACCGGCACGAGCAGAAGATGCGGGACCACGAGCAGGGCCATCGCGGCCCGGGACGGCGCCAGCAGCCGACGAATCACCGGTTCTCCCCCACGACGGTCAGGTTGGTCTGGTCATCGAGCGCCGCGAGGTCGCCCTCCGCCTGCAGCGGAATGCCGGCCAGCGGATCGTCCCTGCGGACGTCGTCGACGTGCCCGGTGAATGCCGAGATGAGCACGTCGATCGAGGTGAGCGCGACGGTCCGGGCGGACAGCAAGGTCTCCGGCGGCTCCGCGCCGAAGGCCTGGCGGCGCATCGGCGTCGCGGTCCGCTCGGGGTTGATGCAGTTGATCCGCACGCCGTGCGCGGACCACTCGTCGGCCAGCGCCTGGGTCAGGTTGACCACCGCGGCCTTGGTCGAGGAGTAGAGGCTGTATCCGGCCCGGCCCCTGGTGTACGAACTGGAGGTGTAGAGCAGGAGGTGGCCGCCGGTGTGCCGCAGGTACGGGAAGGCGGCCCGGGCGATCCGCACCGGCGCGAGGTAGTTGACCAGCAGCAGTTCTTCGATGGTCGCGTCGTCGGCGTCGGCGAGGTGGCCGCGGCGCAGCAGGCCCGCGGTGTTGACGACGTAGTCGATCCGGCCGTACCTCGCGTGGGCGTCGGCCAGCGCCGCCTCGACCTCGGCCGGATGCTCGACGTGGGTGCCGGTCTGGCTGCGCGAGTACGAGCAGACGTTCGCGCCGTGCTCGCGTGCGACGACCGCGAGGTCCGCGCCGATGCCGTAGCTGCCGCCGAACACGACCAGGGTCTTGCCGTCCAGCGCCGTGCGGTAATCGGCGGGCCTGGTGGGCGGCGGCGCGGCGTTGGTGGCGAGCTGGAAGAGCTTGTCGGCGATGAAGACGTCGACCGGATGCGTCACCTTCATGTTCTGCTCGCTGCCGGCCACCACGGCGATCGGCACGTGCGGCAGGTAGCGCAGCACCACCGAGCAGTCGTCGGTGGCCGGGACCCGGCCCGCGATGAAGTCCGGGTCGGCCAGTGCCAGGTCGTACCCGCGGCGGATCGTGCCGAGCCGGAACCCCTGCGGGGTCTGGCCGCGGCGCAGCCGGTCCCGGGCCGGGACGTCCTTGATGATGTCGCCCCGGTAGTCGTCGACGACGATGACGGTGTCGGCGGACGGGATCGCGACGTCGACGGCCTGGTACGAGTCCAGCGCGGCGATGCAGTCGCCGATGATCCGCGAGTCGACGAACGGGCGTACCGCGTCGTGGAAGAGCACCTTGGTGTCCGGGTCGGCGGCGCTCAGCGCCGTGATGGCCCGCCAGGTCGACTGGGTACGGCTTGCGCCGCCTTCGAGCACCCGGCTGACCTTGCGCAGCCCGCCCTCGGCGACCAGCCGTTCGACGGCCGCCGCGTACCCGGGCGCCATGAGGACGACGATCTCGTCGATCTGCGGGCAGCGCTCGAAGACCTGGAGCGTGTGCTCGATGATCGGGCGACCGGCGATCTTCACGAGCTGTTTGGGGATTTTGAGTCCGATGCGCTCTCCGACGCCGCCGGCCAAGATGACCGCGATCGTGCGGGCGCGAGGGTGTGTCGCCGCCATGCCCCAAGCATGGAGACTCTGAGTAGTCGTACACGCGCGCATCGCTAACGCACTGCATTCGCCTGACCAACTCTTGACCTGATTCGGGTGGCCCGATCAGCACGCCGCAAAGATGCGTGCAAGGCCGGAAAGGGCGGCCGCGTACCCGCAGGTCGCGCCGCGAGGATGACGGGCATGTCCTCGACTCTCACCGCACCGGTCAGGCCCGCCACGGCGACCACGAGCAGGCTCCGCCCCCAGCCCCTCCTCGCCGTGGTCGCCGTCGCCTTCGCGATCGTGCAGTTCGTCGTCGTGACGCCGCGGATCTATCTGGGCTGGGACGAGGCCGTCTACCTCAGCCAGGTCGCGCCCGGGGTGCCGCCGATGGTGATGACCGCGCCGCGTGCCTTCGGCACCGTGCTGCTGGCCGCACCGGCCGCGCTGTTCACCTCGTCGGTCGCAGTCATCCGGCTCTATTTCATGGCGCTGTCCGGGCTCGGCGTCTTCCTGGCCTACCGGCCCTGGCTGCGGGCCGGCCGGCCGCTGACCGTGCCGGCGGCCGCGCTGGTGTTCTGCAGCCTGTGGGTGTCGATCTTCTATGGCAACGAGGTGATGCCGAACGTCGCCACCGCCTGCTGCGCGGTGGCCGCCGTCGGCTACTTCCGGGCCGCCGACACGTGGCCGACCCGGGGTGCGCTGGTCGCCGCCTTCGGGTTGATGGCGCTGATCCGGCCGCTGGACGCGCTCTGGATAGCGCTGCCGCTGGGTCCGGCCGCCCTGCTGCACCGGAGCTGGCGCCGCCCCGGGATCTTCGCCGCGGTGGCGCTGGGCCTGGCGGTCGGCTGGGTGCCGTGGATCGTCGAGTCGTACCTCAGGTTCGGCGGACCGCTGGCGCGCTATCGCCTCATCGACGCCGAGAACGGCAACGGCCTGCACGTGGTGCTGCTGCGGCAGCTGCAGGGCTTCAGCGCCGGGACCATCCAGTGCATGCCGAGGGCGGCCGGCTGCGGCGCGGTCGGCTTCGCCGGGGTGTTCGCCTGGACCTTGCTGGGCGGCCTGACCGCGCTCGCACTGTGGCGGTCGCGACGGCCCGAGACCGTGCTCGCGGTCGGGGTCGCGCTGGCCTTCGCCGCGCCGTACCTCCTGTGTACCGGCATCGCCAACCCGCGCTTCCTGCTGCCGTCGTACGCCCTGCTGGCGCTGGCCGCCGCCGCCGCGCTGGCCGACCTGGCGAGGGCGCATGCGGCCGGCCCGGCCGTCGCGGGCATCGTGCTGGGCATCTTCGTCGCCGGCCAGCTCGGCACGGCCGCCGCGGTCGTCCGGCACAACCAACGGCTCCGGCTGCGGCAGACGCAGGTCGCCGCCCAGTTGCACAGGCTCGGCATCCGGCCGCCCTGCGTGGTGTACGGCAGCGGCGCCGCGGCCATCGGCTACGCGACCGGCTGCACGGCCCGGCCCATCCTGCACGGCCTGCCGCGCACCCCGGCCCGCACGCTCACCGCGCTCCCCGGCGGGGTCCAGGTCGTCGTGCTGGGCCACAAGCCGCTGATCTGGCCGGGCTGGCACCGGCTTCAAGGGCTGCCGGGCCACCACTGGTACGCCTACGTGCGTCCCATGCGCCGCTGACCGGTCTGCTGCTGACCGACGGGCAGGGCGGCGAGCACTTGACCAATCAGCAGCAGACCGGCCGCCACCCCGATGACCTGGACGTAGGCGCCCGTCGCCGGGGCGACGACGCACACCGCCACGGCGAACTCGACCTCGCCGACCGGCCGGGTGCGCAGCCGCCGCCGGGCCAGGAACCCGAGGCGTGCGGGCCCCGGACGGTCACCGCCGCCCAGGTGCCAGAGCACCGTGACCGTCAGAACCAGCAGCGCCAGCAGCAGGTAGCGCTCCTGCCCGGTACGGCTGTGCCGCCCGACGAGCAGCGCGACTCCGCAGACAGGCAGCCGGGCCCGGCCGACCATCTCGTCCAGCCAGGCCCCGGTCACCGAGACCTGGCCGGTGAGCCTGGCCAGCCGCCCGTCCATGCAGTCCAGCAGAAAGCCGAGCTGGAAGAACACCACCCCGGCGATCGCCCAGCGCGGATCGCCGAAGAGGTACGCGCCGGCCGCGGCGATGCCGAACATCGCCCCGGCCGCGCTGAGCTGGCTCGGCGTGACGGGGGTACGGCCGGCGAGCTGCCGGACCAGCCACGTCGCGGCCGGGCCGACCACCAATACGGTCCACCAGGAGTCGCGTTCCCGCCCGGCCGCGGCCACCTCGTCCCTCGAGTACCGGCGTGCGAGCGTCACAGGTCGCCTCCGGCCGGCACGAGTCCCGCTTCGGTACGCGCGGCCGGGACGAAGGCCGCCGACCGGTCCGGCTCGGCCGGCACCTCGGCGAGGTCCTTGGCCAGCCGCCACAGCCGGACGGCCGCCACCACCTCGGTGCCGATGAACAGCAGGGCGGCGGGCACGCTCAGCGCGATGATCGAGCCGAAGCCGTCCCGGCCCGCGAGCCCGGCAAGGGGTCCGGCGAGCGGTCCGGCAAGCGGTCCGGCAACGAAAACGATCAGCATGAACTCCGTCCGGCCCACCGGCACCGGGCGGGGTGCCGGTGCGAGACAGCGTCGCAGCACCCGCGTCGCGGGCCCGTCGTCCTCGGCCTGCTCGGAGACCGCCGCGGCCTTGGTCCGCAGCGCCGCCCGGGTGTCGCGCATCTGCCGGGCGTTGGCCGACGACAGCAGGTCCAGCGACAGAAGGCCCAGACCGAAGTAGAGCGGCCCGATCCGGTGCGACATGACGAACTGCCCACCGGCCAGCGCCAGCACCGCGCACAGGTCACGGACTCCGGCGACCCGCTCGATCCGCACACCGTGCCGATCGGCCCGGCGCACCAGCAGCAGCGAGGCGAAGAACGCCACCGCTCCCGCCGCGCCGGCCGGGCCGGGGGCGAGCGGCCGTACGGCGAAGCACAGCCCGGCGGCCAGCCCGGCCAGCAGGCCCGTCCGCGCCCACCCCGACGGGCTCGGGCACAGCGGCAGCGCGGGCGCCATCGGGTTGCGCAGCCGGGCCAGCCGATCGGTCAGCGGATCGAGCGCGAGGGACCCGAACCAGCTCGGGCAGGACGTGTCCATGGAGCCAGGATGCCCGCGCTCCCCGGCCGGACGGCCGCCCGCAACCAGGGCCGAGTCATCGTCTGACCGACTCTTGGGACTCCCCTGATCCCGTCCGCCCGCACTGCGGATCGAGCAGGTGCAGCATGGCCATGCCCAGGTCGAGCGCGATGGTCTCGGCGGCGGCGTCCTCGCTGCCCATGATGGTGGCCAGCGTGTCCCGCCGCGCGGTGTACCACTCGGCGATGCGCCAGCCGGCGGCGTAGTCGCGCATCCCGAACAGCCAGAACTCGACGAACAGCAGCGCGGGCAGCCGGGCCTGGCCGCATTCGTGCGTGTCGCCCGGCGGCTGGTCGCAGCGGCGCAGCCCGAGGTCGCCCTGGGCGTAGCGGTCGAGCAGTGCCAGCACCAGGTCGGTCTTGCCGGTGAAGTTCGAGTAGACGGCGCCCTTGGTCAGCCCGGCGGCGCTGGAGATGTCGTCCAGCGACGCCCCGTGGATCCCCCGTTCGGCCCAGAGCCGTTCGGCGGCGTCGAGCAGTGCGGCCCGGGTCTTCTCCCGCCGGGCTCGCCGAGGCTCGGCCGAAATCTCTGTGATCATGACAATCCCCTCCCTGATGTCCCACCCCATTTCGAAATACACCGGGACACCTTGGTCAGTCCGCAACTTGCACCAGAAAAGTGCCAGTTACCAACGGGTAGCCAGAATGGCCAGGTGGTCATAATCTGTCGTCATGGTGAACTCGACGGTCTCGACCCGCGCCCTGGATCCGGCCCTCCTGAAGCGGCTGGCCGGGCATGTCTCCGCCGCCGGCGGCGGCGAGACGACCATCCCCGCGCCTTTCACCGGCGACCCTTTGGCCACGCTGCCGCTGGCCTCCGCCGATGACGTTCGCAAGGCCTTTGACACGGCGCGCGAAGCGCAACGGGCGTGGGCCGCGCTGCCGGTCGCCGAACGGGTCAAGCCGTTCCTGCGCCTGGTCGACGTCCTGGTGGACCGCCGCGAGGAGATCCTCGACGTCGTGCAGTGGGAGACCGGGAAGGCTCGCCGGCACGCCTACGAAGAGGTCCTGGACGTCGCGCTGTGCTCCCTCTACTACGCGCGCCGGGCCGGAAAGCTGCTCAAGCCCAGGCGGCGGCAGGGCATGACGCCGGTCGCCACCAAGGTGCAGGAGCTGCGCCAGCCCAAGGGCGTCGTGGGGCTGATCTCCCCGTGGAACTACCCGTTCAGCCTCGGGGTCAGCGACCTGCTTCCGGCGCTGATGGCGGGCAACGCCGTCGTGCACAAGCCGGACACGCAGACCTGCCTGTCCAGCCTCTGGGCGCTCGATCTGCTGATCGAGCTGGGCCTGCCCAAGGACCTGTGGCAGATCGTGCTGGGCGACCCGGACGATATCGGCGACCCGCTGCTGGAGAACGCCGACTACGTCGCCTTCACCGGCTCCACCCGCGGCGGCAAGGCCATCGCCGCGAAGGTCGCCGACCGGCTGATCGGCTACTCGCTGGAGCTGGGCGGCAAGAACCCGATGATCGTCCTGCCCGACGCCGATCTGGACAAGACCGCGCGCGGCGCCGTACGGGCCTGCTTCACCAACGCCGGGCAGCTGTGCATCTCGATCGAGCGGATGTACGTGCACGAGAGCATCTACGACGAGTTCTCGAAGAAGTTCGTCGCCGAGGTCCAGAACATGAAGCTGGGCGCGGACTTCTCCTTCGACACCCAGATGGGCTCGTTCACCTACCAGCGCCAGTTCGACGGGGTCACCAAGCAGGTCGAGCAGGCGGTGGCGGCGGGCGCGACCGTGCTGGCCGGCGGCAGGCCGCGGCCCGACATCGGCCCGCTGTTCTTCGAGCCGACCGTGCTGGCCGACGTGACCGGCGAGATGGACCTGTGCGCCAACGAGACCTTCGGCCCGGTCGTCGCGCTCTACAAGTACTCGACCGAGGACGAGGCGGTGGCCAAGGCCAACGACACCTCCTACGGGCTCAACGCCAGCATCTGGACCGGGAACGTGGCGCACGGCCGCAGGCTCGCGGCCCGCATCCAGGCCGGCACCGTCAACATCAACGACGGCTACGGCGCGGCCTACGCCTCGCACGACGCGCCCATGGGCGGCATGAAGCAGTCCGGGGTCGGCCGCCGGCACGGCGCCGAGGGCCTGCTGAAGTACACCGAGGTCCAGACGATCGCCAGCCAGCAGTACATGGAGCTGGAACCGCCCGGCAAGATGTCGTACGAGAAGTTCGCGAATCTCATGGCCGGTTCGGTGAAGGCCATGAAGCGGCTGCGGCTGAAGTAGGAAACGGGGCCATGGACTACGACGTCGTCATCATCGGCTCGGGCTTCGGCGGCAGCGTCTCGGCGCTGCGCCTCACCGAGAAGGGCTACAAGGTCGCGGTGGTCGAGGCCGGCCGCCGCTACGACACCAAGGGCGAGCCCGGATCGCGCTACCCCACCCTCCCCAGGACCAACTGGCAGTCCGCCCGCTACCTGTGGGCGCCCGCGCTGGGCCTGACCGGCATCCAGCGCGCGCATCTGATCCGCGGCGACAAGGGCAGCCGTGTCCTGGTGCTGGCCGGGGCGGGAGTGGGCGGCGGCTCGCTCAACTACGCCAACACGCTGTACGTGCCGCCCAGGCCGTTCTTCCAGGACCCGCAGTGGTCGGGGATCACCGACTGGCAGGACGAGCTCGCGCCGTACTACGACCAGGCCAAACGGATGCTGGGCGTCGTGCAGAACCCGACGATGACCCCCTCGGACAAGGTCATCAAGCGGGTCGCCGACCGCATGGGCAAGGGCGACACCTTCGTGCACACCCCGGTCGGCGTGTACTTCGGCGCGGGCCCGGGCGAAGTCACCGCCGATCCGTACTTCGGCGGCGTCGGTCCGGCCCGCCGCGGCTGCACCGAGTGCGGCGAGTGCATGACCGGCTGCCGGCACGGCGCGAAGAACATGCTCACAGAAAACTACCTCTACCTCGCCGAGCAGGCCGGGGCCGAGATCATCCCGATGAGCAGGGTCACCAAGGTGTCACCGGTCAAGGGCGGCTACGCGGTCAAGATGGCGCGCACCGCGGGCTTCGGCCGGGGCCGCCGGACCATCACCGCGGGCCAGGTCGTCTTCGCCGCCGGAACCTACGGCACCCAGAAGCTGCTGCACCGGATGAAGGCCACCGGCGCGCTGCCCGGCCTCTCCGACCGGCTGGGCGTGCTCACCCGTACCAACTCCGAGGCGATCCTGGGCGCGGAGCGCTTCCGCACCCAGGGTGAGGACTTCTCCAAGGGCGTGGCCATCACGTCCTCGTTCCACCCGACCGAGCACACCCACATCGAACCGGTCCGGTACGGCAAGGGCTCCAACGCCATGTCGCTGCTGCGCACCCTGCTCATCGACGGCGACCGGCCGGGCGAGAAGCACCGCTCGCGCTTCCTGAAGTTCAACCTCGAGGTCCTGCGCAAGCCCTGGCTCACGCCCCGGCTGTTCAAGCTGCGCGGCTGGTCGCAGCGTACGGTCATCGCGCTGGTCATGCAGTCGGTGGACAACTCCATCACGCTGAAGCCCAAGCGCGGCCCGTTCGGCTGGGACGTACGGGCGGTCCGCGGCCATGGCGAGCCCAGCCCGACCTGGATCCCGGAGGCGCACGACGCCGTGCGGATGATGGCCGAGGAGACCGGCGGCATCGCCGGCGGCACCTGGGGCGACCTGTTCGACATCCCGCTCACCGCGCACTTCCTGGGCGGCTGTGTGATCGGCGCGTCCCCGCAGGAGGGCGTCATCGACGCCTACCACCGGGTCTACGGCCATCCGGGCCTGCACATCGTGGACGGCTCGGCGGTCTCGGCCAACCTGGGCGTGAACCCCTCGCTGACCATCACCGCGCAGGCCGAACGGGCGATGTCGATGTGGCCGAACAAGGGCGCCGCCGATCCCCGCCCCGAGATGGGCGCGGAGTACGTACGCCTGCAGCCGGTCGCTCCGAAGAACCCGGTGGTGCCTGAGTCGGCCCCCGGCGCGCTCCGGCTGCCCATCGTCGGCATCAGCTAGTCCGCCACAAGGAGGCCGCGGCACCGGGGGGTGGGCGCCGCGGCCTCGTCTCACCTGGGCTTTTAGCCGTTCATCGGTAGGCGGCCCAGAGCTTGTGCATGCGCTGACTTTGCCCACGGGTGAACTGGTTCATGCAGGAGTCATAGGAATAGTCCATGAAATTATGAATTGGATCCACGCCCGGAATAGGGCAGGTGTCCTTGCCTGCGGGGCAGCCCTGGCTGGGCGAGCCCTCCGCCGGGGTATCGGCGACCCGATCGCCCGGACCGTTGCAGCCGCTCGCACCGGTCGTCGCGTCCCACCCCTCGAACGGGTGGTAGAGCCCCAGCCAGTGCCCGGTCTCGTGCACGGCGCTGTAGCCCAGGTTGTAGTCGGCGATCGACCCGCCCGGCATGGTCCCCACGTGAATGACGACACCGTCCAGCTTGGGGTGCTTCTTGACCCCCCAGGGGAACGACGAATAGCCCAGCAGCGAGTCGCCCATGTCCACCGAGTAGAGGTTGAGGGTTCCCGGGCCGCCTCGATGCAGCTTGGGCATGAAGCGCTTGTCGGAGTCCTGGGGGTTCTGGTACCACGTCCGGTTGTCGGTCCAGTCCCGGCCCTTGAGCACGAAGGAGAACCCGGTGGCGGCCCCGCCGAGCCGTCCGCCGTACGCCGCGTTCATGGTCGCGATCTGCCGGTCCATCTCGGCGGCGGAGACCTTGCCCTGGTTGCCGGCGTAGATGGAGTGGAAGTAGACCGGGATCCGTACCGGCGCGGCCATCCGGGCCGCCATCTGCGGGCTGGTCGCACCGAGCCCGAGCAGGTCGGTGATGTTCTGCTCGACCCGGTCGATCTGCACCGCGTTCAGCTCACCCGGTTCCTTGACCCGGTTCGCGGCGTCGCCCCGGACCCTCGCCGCGTTCTGTCCGCAGTTCCGTTGTCGCACGCGGGCTTGGCGATGGAGGACGGGAGTCGTGAGGGCTACGGCGGACAAGGCGATGGCGGCGACGCAACCGGCACGATTCATCTGGCTCCTCGCTTTATGTGTTCAGTTGCGTGCTGTCAGTAGTGTTCGATGGGAGCCTACAAGTCACCGGGCCCGTAGACTGGTGCTCCGCCCTATGACCTTCGAAAGGGTTGCCTGGTGCCCGTGGACCAGTCCTTCGACACCGTCCTCGTCGTCGACTTCGGCGCGCAGTATGCGCAGCTCATCGCCCGCCGGGTGCGCGAGTGCCATGTCTTCTCCGAGATCGTTCCCTCGACCATGCCGGTCGAGGAGATGCTCGCCAAGAAGCCCAAGGCGATCATCCTGTCCGGCGGCCCGGCCTCGGTGTACGAGCCGGGCGCGCCCGCGGCCCCCGCGGGGCTGTTCGACGCCGGGGTGGCGACGCTCGGCATCTGTTACGGCTTCCAGGTCATGGCGCAGGAGCTCGGCGGGGTCGTCGAGCGCTCCGACGTCGCCGAGTACGGCCGCACCCCGCTCGTGGTGAGCGGCGGCGCCCTGCTGCACGGGCAGCCGGCCACGCAGCAGGTGTGGATGTCACACGGCACCTTCGCCAGCGCGGCGCCCCCCGGCTTCTCGGTGACCGCGCGTACCGACGTCACGCCGGTCGCGGCCATGGAGGACCCGGCCCGCGGCTTCTACGGCGTGCAGTACCACCCCGAGGTCATGCACACCGAGCACGGCCAGGCGGTGCTCAAGCGGTTCCTGGAGCTGGCCGGCTGCCGGCCCAACTGGACGATGGTCAACATCGCCGAGGAGTCGATCGACGCGGTGCGCGCGCAGATCGGCGACAAGCGCGTCATCTGCGGGCTGTCCGGCGGGGTCGACTCCGCGGTGGCCGCCGCGCTCGTCCAGCGGGCGGTCGGATCCCGGCTCACCTGCGTGTTCGTCGACCACGGGCTGCTGCGCAAGGGCGAGGCCGAGCAGGTCGAGAAGGACTACGTCGCGGCCACCGGTGTCGATCTACACGTCGTGGACGCCGCGGACCGCTTCCTGGACGCGCTGGCCGGGGTCACCGACCCCGAGGAGAAGCGCAAGATCATCGGCCGGGAGTTCATCCGGGTCTTCGAGCAGGCCGCCCGGGACATCGTGGGCAGCTCGGCCGAACCCGTGGAGTTCCTGGTGCAGGGCACGCTCTACCCCGACGTCGTGGAGTCCGGTGGCGGCACCGGAGCGGCCAACATCAAGTCGCACCACAACGTCGGCGGGCTCCCCGACGACCTGCAGTTCCAGCTGGTCGAGCCGCTGCGCACGCTGTTCAAGGACGAGGTACGGGCGCTGGGAGAGCAGCTCGGGCTGCCCGCCGAGATCGTCTGGCGGCAGCCGTTCCCCGGCCCGGGCCTGGGCATCCGGATCATCGGCGAGGTCACCCGGGAGCGGCTCGACCTGCTCCGCGAGGCCGACGCGATCGCCCGCGCTGAGCTGACCGCGGCCGGGCTCGACCGCGACATCTGGCAGTTCCCGGTGGTCCTGCTGGCCGACGTACGCTCGGTCGGCGTCCAGGGCGACGGCCGCACGTACGGACACCCGATCGTGCTCCGCCCGGTGACCAGCGAGGACGCGATGACCGCCGACTGGGCCCGGCTGCCCTACG
>Ga0308173_10000180_pt1 | contig 23468 bp, 18 predicted proteins | sample PhyPR1_FD_203716 | JGI IMG/M metagenome (GOLD analysis project Ga0308173, IMG submission 203716) | Soil microbial communities from UC Gill Tract Community Farm, Albany, California, United States - DLSLS.P.R1 | ecosystem: Environmental > Terrestrial > Soil > Agricultural land | place: USA... | reverse complement strand
TGATCCCTCACACGCGCGGATGCTGCCCGCCAGCACCTGGGCGCCAAGATGCTGATAAAAGGCAATGGCTTTTTAGTTATGGGTTATGAGGATTCCGCTGCCGCCGTCCGAGGCTGCGTGGAAGGCCCCGCTTCCCAAGTTGGCGTTCTGGAAACTCAAGCTGGCCAGCTGCGAGGCGCTGTTGGAGATCTGCAGCACGCCGGTCAAGGCATTGTAGGACAGCGCATCGCCGGCCGCGCTAAACTGCAGGATATCGATTGCGTCGTCGGCGGTGAAGCTCATCAGCTGCGGCCCAGCATAGGCGGTGCTGCCGACATTGGTGCCGAACGATCCGAACTTGTCGACCGTGAGCCGGCCGCTGCCAAGGAAGCTCATTTGCGTGTTGGTGCCCAACGCCGCCGCCACTTCGAGGCTGCTGCTGCCGGTCAGCAGGAACACCCCCGCGCTCGCGGGGTCGACGGCGGACGTGATGCCGAGACTACCGCCGTTGGCGATGGTCACCGACCCATTGTCGAGCAGGTTCGCGACAGAGTCCTTGCCGGTCAGCGTCCAGGCGGCGCCGGTGTCCACCGCGATCGTGTTGAAGGAGGAGAACGCCGAGCTATGGCCGTTCTCGGTGATGCTGCCGGCTCCGCCGGAGAGGCCGCTGAGTGTTCCCGTGCCTCCCGCCAGCTCCAGCGTGTTGCTGCTGCCCGCCGCGCTGCTGCCGACGACATCACCAATGAGCACGCCGGTGGCGCCCACCACCAGACGGTTGGCACCGCTGCCGGCGAACTTGACGGCATGGCTGGTGCCGGAGATGGTGCCGCTATTGGTGACGGTAGCCGCGGCGCTGTACACCGCGACCCCCAGCGGTCCCGAGATCGACCCGCCCGTAGCGTTGGTGACCTGCCCGCCGGCAGACAGTCGCACCCCGAATGACGTGGTGCCGCCGATGCTGCCACTGTTGTTGACGGTGCCGGTGCCGCCTTGGACGTTCACCCCGCGATGGCTGGTGATGCTCGCCCCGGCATCGTTGCTGACGCTGCCGCCCTGGGCGAGGTCGACGGCATAGTCGATCCCCGTGATGGCGCCGGAATTGGTCACCGTGCCGAGGCCGCCGGTGATGTAGATGCCGGCACCCTTGGTTCCCAGGTTGGAAATCGAGCCGCTCGCGGCGTTCGCCACGAGACCGCCGGCAAAGAACCCGATTCCATCATCGATCTTGGATGCGATACTGCCGGAATTTATCAAGGTGCCGATCCCGGTGGTGATTCTGACCCCGTCCTCGCCGCCGATGATGGTGCTCGTGTTGGTCACCGTGCCGCCGCGATCCAGGCCGACGCCATAGGCCGAGCCGCTAGTCGTAATCAGTCCGCTATTGGTGACGGTCCCCGGTCCTCTCAGCCGGATGCCGGAAGCCGAGCCGGTCGATGCGCTGATGGTCCCACTGTTGCTCACCGTCCAACTCGTGCCCGACGCGCCGCTGACGCCATCGCCGGAACCGGTGGTCGTGATCTTACCGGTGCTGGTGACGGTGAGCGGGTTGTTCGCGGCGGTAAGGGTGATGGGGCCGGAGACGCTGGTACTGATAGTGCCGCCGGCTCCGACGGTCCCGGTCACGGTCAACATTTCGGTGCCGGTGCTGGTGGCGCTGGGATCGCCTTGCGCATCCCGTTCAGCGGCGGCAACGCTCAGGGCGAAGCTTCCGCTACCAGCCGGAGTGATCGCCAGGCCATTCAAGACTCCGGCCGCGATCTGCGCTGCGGAGAAGACGATACTGCCGCCGGCGACGATCAGGGAGTCGTTGTTGGTGTTGCTCAGCGTCGCGCCACCGGGGATGGAGCCGATCGTCACACTCGACAGGCTGTTGCTGTCACCCACCAGACTGTTGGCCGTGATCCCGAGATTCAAGGCGATCGCGTGGCCGACGGTCCCCGATATCGCCCCGGGTGCGACAGTCGGCGCCAGCGGATTGACCGTGACGGTCTCGCTTGCCGCGACGCTCACATTGCCTGAGCCATCGGTAACCTGCACAGACAGAGAGAAGTTGGCGCCGCTGACCGGCTTGACGGACAGCGCGGCATCATTCCAGCCGAGCACGTTGACCGAGGTGGCGCCGACCGAGGCGACGAAGGAATGCGTTCCGTCACTCAGCGTGGCCCCGACCGGGATCCCGCTGACCTGGACCGACGCCAGGCCGGTGCCGGCGGGAGAGATGGCGCCGAGGGCGATGCCGCTCCCCTCCACGCCGGTCTCGGTTGCGGGAGACCACGTCACCGTCGGCGGGCCGCCCACATTCAGCGCTTCGGTGCCGGTGGCGGTGCTAGGGTTGCCCTGCGTGTCCTGTTCGGTGGCGGACACGCTCAGCGAGAAACTGCCGGCACTGGACGGGGTGATCGCCAGACCATTCAGGACCCCGGCCGCGATCTGAGATGCGGAGAAGGTGATGCCGCCGCCCGCGACGGTCAGGACGTCGCCGTTGGTATTGCTCAAGGTCGCGCCGGCAGGAATGGAGCCGATTGTCACCGTCGACAGGCTGTTGCTGTCGCCGGCAAGGCCGTTGGCCGCGAGACCGAGACTGAGCGCAATCGCCTGACCCACGCTCCCCGACGCTGCCAGCGGTGCGACGGTCGGTGCCAGCGGGTTGACCGTGACAGCTTCGCTCGCTGCGGCACTCATATTGCCCGAGCCATCGGTGGCCTGCACGGACAGGGCAAAATTGATGTCGTTGGCCGGCTTGATGGACAGCGCCGCGTCGTTCCATGCCAGGACATCGACCGACGTGGAGACGGCCGATGCAATGAAGCTGTGCGTTCCGTCGCTCAGCGTGGCCCCGACCGGGATCCCGCTGACCTGGACCGACGCCAGGCCGGTGCCGGCGGGAGAGATGGTGCCGAGGGCGATGGCGGTCCCCTCCACTCCCGTCTCGGTTGCCGGGGACCACGTTACCGTCGGCGGGCCCCCCGCGCTCACCGCCTCGGTGCCGCTTGCGGTGCTGCTGCGATTGCCCTGGGCGTCCTGTTCGGTCGCTGCGACGCTTAGCGAAAAACTGCCGGCGCTGGACGGGGTGATCGCCAGGCCGTTCAGCACCCCGGCCGCGATCTGCGACCCGGAGAAGGCGATGCCGCCGCCCGCGACGGTCAGGACGTCGCCGTTGGTATTGCTCAACGTGGCACCACTGGGAATGCCACCGATCGTTACCGATGCCAAGCTATTGCTGTCGCCGGTAAGGCGGTTGGCCCCGATCCCCAGGTTCAGCACGATCGCCTGCCCGACAAGCCCCGATACCCCCAAGGGTAAGACGGTCGGTGCCAGCGGACTGACGGTGACGACTTCACTGGCCACGGCACTCACATTCCCCGCCGCGTCCGTCGCCTGTGTCGATAGCAAGAAATTGGCATCGTTGGGCGGCGCGATCGATAAACGGGCATAGTTCCAGCCGAGCACATTGACCGCCGTGGCGCCCGCCGAGGCAACGAAGGAATGCGTGCCGTCACCCAGCGTGGCGTCAATCGGAATTCCGCTGACGAGAACCGACGTCAAACCCGTGCCGGTTGGCGTAATCGTCCCAAGCACGATGGCGCCGCCCTCGACCCCGGTTTCCGTTCCCGGTGTCCACGTCACCGTCGGCAACGGGTTGCCGCTATTGGTCAGGAATACGTCGTAGCCTCCAAGTGTGGGATCCGCCCGGGTGACGATGGAAGTACCCGCGGCGGGTGCCGCGCTCAGCACCAAACTGGCCACCGTCGTTGCGCCGTTCGAGACGGTGATCGTGTTGCCCGACAGCACGGCGCCGGTGACGGTGGTCTGGATGTTAATGGCGTTGGTCGGGACGGTGGTGCTGGTGCCGACATTGAGCCCGGCGATCGAGCCGCCGAACCGCCGTACCACGCCGCCGGCGATGTCCGCGAGTTCGAGCACGCCGGTCGGGCCCTGGAAGGCGACCTGGACGCCCGGTCCCACATCCACGGCGAAGTCCAGCACCGCGTTGCCGGCCAGGCTGAACAGGCCCGAACTCGCCGGGTCCACCGCGCCGGTGACGGTCAGGCTCCCGTTGCTGGCGATGGTCACGCTGCCGCTGTTGGCGAGCGTGGCGATGGTGTTCCTGCCGGTCAGCGTCCAGGAGGCGCCAGTGTCGAACGCGAGCGTGTTGAAGGAGGAGAACCCCGAGCTGTGCCCGTTCTCGGTGATGCTGCCGGCACCCCCGGAGAGGCCGCTCAGTGTTCCCGTGCCGCCCGCCAACTCGAGCGTATTGCTGCTGCCGCTGGCGGTGCTGCCGACGACATCGCCGATGAGCACGCCGGTGGCGCCCAGGATCAGACGGTTGGAACCGCTACTCGAGAATCTGACGGCATGGTTGGTGCCGGAGATGGTGCCGTTGTTGGTGACGGTGGCGCCGACATTGTAGACGGCGACCCCCCAGAAACCCGAGATCGACCCGCCGCTGGCGTTGATGACCTGCCCGCCGGTGGACAGGCCGACCCCAAAATCATTCGGCCCGCCGATAATGCCGCCGTTGTTGACGGTGCCGACGCCGCCTTGGATGTTCACGCCGCGATGGCCGCTGATGCTCGCCCCGGCATTGTTGGTGAGACTGCCGCCGCCTGCGATGTCAACGCCATAGTCGATGCCCGAGACGGCCCCGGAATTGGTGACGGTACCGATTCCGTTGCCGGTGTAGATGCCGGCGCCCCCGGTGCCCTGGAGGATGATCGAGGCACCCGCGAGGTTCGCGACACTGCCGCCGCTGTGCAGGCCGACCCCGTCGTCTGCCGTGGCGATGACGGTGCCGGAATTGATCATCGTCCCCAGTCCGTAGATCCGGACGCCGTCCTCGCCACCGATGATGCTGCCAGTGTTGGTGACCAGCCCGCCGGCATCCACGGCCACGCCGTAGGCCTGGCCGTTGATGGTGCCGCCGTTGCTGACAGTCCCAGCCGCACCCGTCAAGAACACCCCGGAACCGACCCATGGGCCGCCACCAATGGCGCCGACAGCCTTGATCAGCCCGGTGTTGGTGACGCCGCCGCCGCCGCGGACGATGACCCCGTCCTTGCCGGTAATCACACCACCGGAACTCACGAATCCCGCCCCGGCCAGGTAGATGCCGAAGCCGGTCGCGGCGCCGATGGTCCCGCTATTGGCGATGGTCCAGACTGTGCCAGCCGCACCGTCGATGCCGTCTGCGGTGCCAGTGGAGGTGACCTGGCCGGTGCCGGTGATGCTGAGCGGATTGTCGCTCGCGCCGAGCGCAATGGGCCCTATCGTGCTGCTGCTGATTGTTCTTGCCATGGCGCGGGAGTCTCCTTCCCAATGCCCGGCGATTCCGGCGCCAGTGGGGCGCCAGAGCGATGCCCCGCCGTCAGCGTAGCCAGGACGCAATCCCTGTGCGTGCTTGCCGGATACCGCTAGCAGCGAGCAACATCTCTTTCGGTCTAGTCCTCCCCCTAGCCTCGCTAAGCTCCAACTTCATCATCCACACATGCCAACCATCCTCGCGCTCGTCGACGGTTGTGAGCGTCCTCACGCCGTTGCCCACCATGCCATCAAGATGGCCGCAGAGGAGCTGTTCGCGCGCGAGTCCCCAAGCCGTTGCCCCGGCACGCGCCGCCAAACTTCGGCTTGGGGTGGAGGCACGAGGAAGGACAGGTGCCGCAAAGGTCGCGAAGCGTCGGAGCCAAGAGACGTCTAACATTCAAGCACAGAAGAAGCCGACACCTACCGCCCGTGGAATGATCACCCCAAACGCGACCACGTTGAGGTCGGCCAGGGCATCGCCTCGAATCGCGGCGCCGCGCGAAGTTGGGTCGCCCTTACGGTGACTCGGTCTCCAGCCAGTCATCGCCTCTCCAGTCGCCTCCGGCAGGAACCGCTCGAGACGCTCTCCCTGCGGCGTCGCCGCGACCAGACGCAGGACGCGGGGGCGCGCCTGCGTGACAGCGTTGGCCCTGTCGACCGCGTCGCCGTCCTCGTTGCCGCGCAGCACGCGAATCAGCAGCGGCTGCCCGTCAGCCGATGGCACCTCAGGGAATGATTGCAACCTAGTCCAGGAACATCACAACCATTGAGGAGTCGACTCGATTGCAAATTCAGGGACAGTCTCGGCCCGCGACATCTGCTGATTCGTCGAGAACGCGCGCAGCGAGATTTGGCTTCTGCTGCTTCGGGGATCGGAAAAAGAGCACCTGCTGTCCGTGTCCGGCTCTCGAACCGAACACTGGGGCCTCAGTTCGGCAAGGCTACTAGGGACCGGAAATGGCCGATCTAGTGCTCCGACTCATACGGACGGTGCAGGCAGTCTGTCGAGCTTGGCAAGGATCGATGCGGCCGATGCCTTCCAGACGAACGGTTTCGGCTCTGCGTTGTGCTCAGCCGTGTAGCGCTTGATCGCTGCTTGCAGGTCGACGATGGAATGGAAACTGCCACGACGGATGCGCCTGCGCGTGAGTGTCGAGAAGAAGTTCTCAACGACGTTCAGCCACGATCCAGAGGTCGGCGTGAAATGAACGGTCCAACGCGGGTGCCGCGCGAGCCATGCCTTGACCTTCGGATGTTTGTGCGTGGCGTAGTTGTCGACCACGGCCTCGATCAGCTCGCCGGCCGGGACCGCACGCTCGACGTCGTTGAGGAAGCGGATGAACTCCTCGTGCCGATGCTGCTGCATGCAGCGGCCGATCACCGTCCCGTCGAGCACGTTGAGCGCGGCGAACAACGTCGTCGTGCCATGGCGTTTGTAATCGTGCGTCATGGTGCCGCAACGGCCGGGCTTGAGTGGCAGGCCCGGCTGGGTGCGGTCGAGCGCCTGGATCTGGTCGATCCGCTCTGCGTGCGCCTCCCAGATACGCTGAACCGATCGCAGGGAAATGCCGGTGGCCTTGGCCATCGCCCGACCCGTCCAGTGGGTCGCCTCGTGCGGAGGATCGGTGCAGGTCATCGCCACCACCCACGCCACCGTCTCGGCGGCAATCGGCAGCTTGCCGGGTTGGCGCGTCTTGTCGCGCAGCAGACCCGCCGCGCCTTCTTCCGCGAAGCGCTGCTGCCAGCGCCACACCATCGGCCGGCTGACATCGAGTCGTGCCGCCACGCGCTGAACCGGCTCTCCAGCCAGCGACGCGAGCACCACCCGCGCCCGCTCCGCATGTTTCCGCGGCCGGTTGTGATCCGAAGCGATCGCCTCCAGCCGTTCCCTATCGGACGCGCTCACGATTACGCAGACTGTCTGTGCCATGCGAGGAGAATCGCACGGTATTCGGCCCCAGTGAATCGGCGGAATGCGTCAGAGCACAAGCTGTCACCAAACTTCTGAATCACCGGCTTAGCGCTTTCACTGGGCTGACTGCTTTCACAAACGAGTTTCGCTACTCGCGACACAAGGAGCCTGATCGAAGCAGCCGAATCGTACAATTTTCCGGGGAGACCAAAATGGCCGTTCCTAACTATGACCATATCGTTGTCGTCATGATGGAAAACCATGACTACAACCAGATCATCGGCAATACCCAGGCACCTTATATCAACAGCCTTGCCGCCGGTGGCGCCCTTCTCACAAACTACACAGCCATCAGTCATCCAAGCGAGCCGAACTACTTCTCCCTGTACGCGGGCAGCACTTTCGGCATCGCCGACGACAATCACTACAGTGAGCCGGATCCGACGCTTGCAACAATCCTGCAAGGGGCCGGAAAGACCTTCACCGGCTATGTCGAAGGCGGCGCCAGCTCGTACGATCACAATCCCTGGGAGTCATTTCCGGAAGGCTTCTCGGTCGAGAAGGATTTCAGCACCTTTCCGTCCACAGCCAATTTCGCTGCTCTGCCCAATGTGTCATTCGTCATTCCAAATGTGAACGACGACATGCACAACGGCACGATCCAGCAGGGAGACTCGTGGCTGCAGAGCAATCTCAACGGCTACGCACAGTGGGCCCAGAATAACAACTCGTTGCTGGTTGTCGTCTGGGATGAGGGCGATACCAGTCCCAACGATCAGGTTGCCGCTATTTTTTACGGCGCCCACGTTGTCCCAGGCGACTACAGCACCTCCTACAACCACTACAACATGCTCAGCACGCTGCTCGCCGCGAACAATCTCACCGGTCCCCGCAATGCCGCTACGGCAGCGCCGATCAATGTGTTCAGCGGCGGTACCGGCACCCTGTCGGGCCAAGTGACGCTGAGCACCGCGACCGAGGACACGGCGCTGGCGGCGGGCACGACGGTCGCCCGCTTCACCGACAGCAACACCGCCGATACGGCGAGCGGCTTCCGCGCCACCATCACCTGGGGCGACGGGTCCAGTTCGGCCGGGGTGGTGAGCGGCGCCAACGGCTCGTTCACCGTGTCGGGTGGCCATACCTACGCCGACGAGGGCAGCTTCGTGTTGTCCACGGCGATCACCCGCACCGCCGACAATGCCAAGATCACGCCGACCGGCATGGTGACCGCCACTGAGGATGACGTCCTGACACCGCATGCCCTGACGATCACCGGCACCGCGAACCAGGCGCTCACCAACGTGACGGTGGCGACCTTCACCGATAGCGACAAGGCCAACTTGGCCGGCGATCTCAGTGCCACCATCGATTGGGGCGACGGCACACAGGGGGTTGGGACCGTATCCGGCGCGAACGGCAATTTCTCGGTCAGCGGCACCCACACCTATACCGCCGCCGGCACCGACCCGATCGTCGTGACGCTGAGCGACGACACGCCCGGCACCGCCACCGCGACCGCCAACAGCACCGCCCAGATCAGCGGCGGTACCGGCACCCTGTCGGGCCAAGTGACGCTGAGCACCGCGACCGAGGACACGGCGCTGGCGGCGGGCACGACGGTCGCCCGCTTCACCGACAGCAACACCGCCGATACGGCGAGCGGCTTCCGCGCCACCATCACCTGGGGCGACGGGTCCAGTTCGGCCGGGGTGGTGAGCGGCGCCAACGGCTCGTTCACCGTGTCGGGTGGCCATACCTACGCCGACGAGGGCAGCTTCGTGTTGTCCACGGCGATCACCCGCACCGCCGACAATGCCAAGATCACGCCGACCGGCATGGTGACCGCCACTGAGGATGACGTCCTGACACCGCATGCCCTGACGATCACCGGCACCGCGAACCAGGCGCTCACCAACGTGACGGTGGCGACCTTCACCGATAGCGACAAGGCCAACTTGGCCGGCGATCTCAGTGCCACCATCGATTGGGGCGACGGCACACAGGGGGTTGGGACCGTATCCGGCGCGAACGGCAATTTCTCGGTCAGCGGCACCCACACCTATACCGCCGCCGGCACCGACCCGATCGTCGTGACGCTGAGCGACGACACGCCCGGCACCGCCACCGCGACCGCCAACAGCACCGCCCAGATCAGCGGCGGTGGAGGTAGTGGTATCGGCAGGACGATCGGCAGCAGCATCAGCGGTCCTATCATCCTCTCCTCGGCCGACATCCCACTGACTATCACCAGTTCCGGCGCGGTCGCCTCGACCGGTTCGGGCGTCGATGGCATCGACGGGCCAACCAATCGCGCATCGACAATTGCCAACGCCGGGAAGGTGACCTCGTCCGGCGGGGTCGGCATCTCGCTCACCGATGGAGGCACCGTCACGAATGCCACGGGCGGCTCGATCGCGGGTCTTACCGTTGGCGTCTATGGCGCCTATGGCGTGGCAAGCACCGTCACAAACGCCGGTGATATCAACGCGACCGGGTCGAACGGCGCTGGCGTTTATCTCGCGGGGGGCGGCGACATCACGAACCAGACCGGCGGATCGATCTCGGGCGCCTATATTGGGGTGACGATCCTCGGTGGCTCAGGCCGTGTCACCAACGCGGGTAGGATCAGCGACGGAGTCTACCTCGCGGGCGGAGGCAGTCTAACGAACCGTGCGGGCGCGTCCACGTCCGGGAACAATTTCGGAGTGTTCGTCGGCGTCGGCCCTGGAACCGTCACAAACGACGGAAGCATTTCGTCGACGAGCAATAACGGCATCTATCTACAGGCCGGCGGCAGCGTCACCAACAGCAATGGTGGCTCCATTTCGGGGCCGGGCTTCGGTGTCGCGGTGTACGGCGGCCCCGGAACTGTGACCAACAGCGGTACGATATCAGGCGGTGACCACGCCGTGCTGTTTGCGAACAGTGGTGCCAACCGCTTGGTGGTTGACTCGACCGCTGTGTTCAATGGCTCCGTGCTCGGCGGCTCGGGCTCGAACACGCTGGAGCTGGCTGGCGGGACGGGCTCTATTGCCAGATTGTCGGATGGTTCCGGGAGGGTCACCGAGAATGGCAGCTGGAGTTTCAGCAATTTCGGAACCATCGCTGTCGACCCAAGCGGCGACTGGACGCTGAACGGCGGCACCGTTGCGAACGTCTCTAATAACGGCACCGTCGGGGTCACCGGCTCGCTTCACGTGTCCTCGGCGCTCGATCCGGCCAGCACCGGCGTGTTCCTGCTCACTGGTGGCGCCAAGTTCGACATCGCGGCGGCGCCGGGCACGGATATGCGGATGGAGTTCCTGGGGAGCAGCGAGCTGTTGATCGACGACCCCAATTCGTTTGGTCGCGACGTGGGCAGGGCGTCCTATGCGGGACCGCAGTTGCAGGATTTTGGGGCAGACAACATCGTGGACCTCAAGCAGTTCGGCTCGACTGGGACGGTGCTGCAGTTTGATTCGGCTACTGGGATCTTGCAGGTCACGAACAGCGCCTCGCAGCATGCGAGCCTGTCGTTCCAGACATCCAGCCTGGGCAACGGCACGTTCCATGCTGTCTCGGATGGAGGGAGCGGCACCTTCATCACTCTGGGCTGAGAGCAGCACTGGTCAGGTAACCGCGCGGGAGGGCCGGCCTTGAGCGGTGGGACGGCGCTGCCGATGGTCGCGTGCGTTACGGTGTGCGCCTTGACCCGTCTCGTGCTGACGCTGTGGCACGCCTATGGGGTGGCGGCCTTGCGAGACCGGTTTTTGTCGATGGGCGCGGAGTAACGCCGTGGTGGCTCCACCTCCGGAATCGGCAACACGATCCTGCCATACGTCAAAGATCTTGGAATGTGCGATTGATTCTCGATGGGATACGGGCAGACCAGCCACTCGGCGGCCGCACGCATGCATGTTTGTCTGCATATGCTATCGGGCAGCCCGCCACATCGTGGGCGAGCAGCCGAACCGGGCATGGAACCAGCGGGAGAATGCGCTCGGCTCGGAAAAACCAAGCTGCGCCGCCGCGTCGCTGAGCGGTTGCGCGCGGTTCTCGACGAGCTGCATTGCCACATGCGCGCGCACTTCATCAAGTAGCGCGGCAAAGCTTTGCCCCTCGCGAGCCAGACGGCGCCGCAGCGCGCGGCTCTCGAAGCCGAGCTGTGCTGCTATGCTATCCAGCGAGCAATTCCCTGACGGTAGCATCCAAGTCAGCGTCTCCCGCACCTTTTCGGTAAGCGTAACATTACCACACGCGAGCAGTTCTTCGAGATATTGACGGACGGCGCACGCGATGGCTGGGTCCGAGCGTGGCTGTGGCCGGTCGAGATCGCGTTCGTCGCAAAGGATTCCATCGAAGGACCGGCCGAATTCGATTCGTGCCCCGAACACCCGGCGATGCGTGGCAAGCTTGGCTGGCGGCCGGTGCGTGAAGCACACGGCCTGCGGCCGCCAGCCGGACCCGAGCAGCGTCTGCAGCACACGGAACAGCACACCGAGTGTCAGTTCGGTCAGCTGGCGGGTGGGGGCTGGGCCTTGGCCGATCAGCACCTCGCTGATAGTTGCCACGCCCTCCGATCGCTCCACCCGCAACGCTGAGGCCTCCTTGAGCAGATGCTGATAGTGGGTGAAGGCTTCGAGCGCGCGGCCAATCGTGGGTTCCTCGCGAGCGACCAGGGCGACGGCGCCGAGTTTGGACAGCTCGCGCGTCTCGGCCAGGCGCAGGCCGAAATCCTCCGCTCCCGAAGCAGATGCCGTCAGTTCGAGCAGCTGACCGACCGCGCGCGCCGGGATCATCATCTCAGGAGTTTGAAGGCAGCCGGCAGGCAACCCGACCTCGGCGATCAGCCGCTGGGGATCGAGGCCGACCAAGCGGGCCAGCGCCGCAAATCCGGTCAACGAGGCGCTGCGGATCATCGTGGCCATCACCGTCCTCCCCTGTCTCTGACGGTCAGAGCTTTGCCGCCAGAAATCAAGCGACGCAGGTCTCGAGCCGGGCAAGTCGTTGCGGCGACCGCTCCCGCTGCCAGGGATGCACCCGGAGGGCGCGCTCAAGCAAGACGACCCTCGCCCCGTTGCATCACAGCTCCTTCTGGGGCAACAGCGCGAAGGAGCCGATCTCTCACACTAGCAACGGTCCGAAGGAGTAGGGCAGGTCAGGAGCAACACGCCAGCCAGGCGTCAAAACAGCGGCCTGAACCCGGTCCACCCCGAGGGGGGTTCCTCCACAGAAGTGGGAAGATTCCGCGGACCGTTGGCACGGGGGGCTGCGCTGGACGTATCAGGCCGCGCTCGACCGACTGGACGCACTGGCCTACCGGCTCGCGAACGCGGCGCCAGCCGCACCGCTCGGGGCTGTGATCGTGATCGCTCGCAAAGCCGCGCCGACGCCCCATATTCGCGGGGACCGGTCAGGTCGTGGCGCGTTGACCGAGTGCCAATGCTCGATCAGATCATCACCGCCGAGATAGCCCGACAGCTGCACAACGAGGCCATGCGCACGCGTGGGATGGCGGTGTGGACTGTCATGGAGGATCAGGCTGCCTATCCCGGCAAGCTGATGGCACGCCTCGCGACAACAGAAACGACCCCCTATGTCTTGCTGGCCGATACGATAGTCGAGATGCGGGCGGCACTGCCGCCCGGGTTACACCGTTCGGATCGCACTCCTGCGGACCCTGACGGCTTGGTGGAGCTTTGGTCATCATAATCAGACGCACAGAGGCAAACGCGCGCGATAAGGCGCAGGAGAGGGATTTCCCCGCTGGACCGCAAGCGGGCTCAGGGATCCGATGGTGGCCGCCCTCGCTGAGTGTGGGAGCGGCGCTCTGCAGATGATCGACAGCCCCATCATCAGGGCACACCATTGTGCAGCGGGGGGGACTCAGAACCAGGCTCTTTGGCCGTTCGCGCGGCGGCTTCTCGACCGAAATTCACCTTCGAAACCGGTGACGGTCGCCACGTCCGGCGACTACGGCAGGACGCGGCCAGCGCTGGTCATGAAGGCGATGCCTATGCCGGGAGTCATTACCGTGGTGCCACGGACCTGCGCCCAGGATTGCGCGTTTGGCGCCCGCTACTAGCGGAGACTCTGTCGAATCCCGAGCAGCGACAACAGCCCGAACCCCAACAAGCCGATCGTCGCAGGCTCTGGAACGACCTGCTGCCATATGCCCGTGAAGTGGCACACGCCCGTTCTCCCGCAAGAAGCCGGATTGCCGGCGTCGGAGTTGAATGAGCCTGAACTCTCCGGGCTGTCCAAATCGAAGGTGAAATCGCTTGCCGTATTGTTGAAGAGCACCCGTCCGGTCGGGACCCCTCCTGCGCTGCTCGCCAGATCGACGACCCAGAATGGCCCGGTCGCAGAATTCCCTGCGGCAAAATCGGCGTAAGTCGCACTGACCGACGCCTCTGGCGGCGCATCCGCCTCAACCACCTTGAATGCGATGCTCGTTATGCCGGTCCCAGAGAGATTTGGGGGCGTCGATTGGCTGCCCAAGAAGAATTCCCGATTGATCGTTACCCCGCTGGCGAAAGCCACATTGGACAGTCCCAAGGAACCTGAGACGTTGAGCACGCCTGTTGGGCTGCTGCCGGTCTCGGTGAACGTGAAGACGACGTCAGCCGCAGCCGGTATACCTGGCAATTGAGCGGCAAGCAGAATCGCACCGGCGACGAGCGATAGGGTCTTCATATTGGCCAGCCTTCCCCGTGCGTGGAGCACATGGCACCAAGTTTTCCGCGGAACGAGTCGGGAGGGACACGCTCGCCTGCTCCCGTATGTCAGTCTCGACCCATAACATCTCCCTCGCAATGAAAATCCTCGCGCGCGGCGGTTGGTTCCACGGCGCATTGCGTCGGGAGCGAGCACCAGGGCAGCAGGCGCCGTCTGCCACAATGTCCCGTGTCGGCGATCTTTACACCGTTACGACTACCCAGGATTGCGAAGTCGCGAAACATCTTGTGCCGCAACGAATCCTGGTGTTGGCCTCAGGATTGCTCCGACGCCTAGCTGCGGCCCACTGGCAGATGCCGGGCCGGGCGGCCTTTATGAAATTCAGAACGGAGAAGGGGTGTACATCATGAAGCCGACGAGGCACTGGACCGAGATCTGGAAGGGCGCGGTGCTCGCGGGAGCGCTAAGCGTCGCGGCGTTCTCGGGCGCGAACGCCGAGACCATTATCGCGAGCCCGTCCGGAGCCGGGCTGTCGAACGCTCCGGACTTCAGTTTCAATGGCATTCGCCCGTCCGATTTCTCGGGCAATCAACCTAACCTCGATAGGGAGCGGCAGCTTCTCCTTCACGGAGACCGGGTTCCTACCGATCGCCTCCTTCGATCCGGGAAACTTCGCCCCAACGGGGCTGAACGGCACAGCCGAAGCGATCGCATACGGCCTCTACATCGCCTTCACGGCGAGCGGCTTGCTGTCGACGATCGCCCCCAACACACCTCAGGGCAGCTTTTCCAGCATCAACTACACCTTGAAGGGTGACCCCGGCTTCAACGATACCTTCAGCCACTTCAGTGTGCAGCATCAGGTATTCTGCAACGGCTGCGCGGGAGATATCATCCTCGCGAGCTGCACCCTGTTCCCCGGCGGCACGAACTCAGCAATGATCGTCAACGCCAACAGCTCGGAGCCGGGCAACCAAGCCGTCGACGCATGATCCGAATCCTCTAGGTCGGCCGCCCTTGGTGCCGTTCGCGCGTGCTGCAGCGGCTTTGGCCGGGGATGTCGCCTGGCATGTCGGTTTATTGCCCGTGACGAAGCGGTCCCACGAGATCGGCCGCCGCCCCACCAGGAAGGACTATCGACCGCGCCGCACCGGGCTCGGCAAGGACGACGGGGAAGAGAAAGGGCGCTCCTGTAAGGCAGCGCCCTTTCTGAGTCGGCTCCGGAGCGGACGACCACTCCTTGCACCTGCGACCGAGAGCCGGAGGTAGTCGTCCGGAGGCCCGTATCGGCTAGCGCGAAAATACCGTCAGCTTATTGATCGATCGTGAACGGCGGGCCGACCGCACCGTGCTAGTCGGCAACCACGGCACCTGCTGAAGCGGGCCTGTCAGAGCAACGCCGAGTGCTGAATGCGGCAGGGGGCCCAGTTCGGCGCAAGCGGCGGAGAAAGCGGCATCCAGAGCCGACTATCGCTTCTGGCGAACCCCGCAGCTGCTCTTTGGGCACAGGAACACGGGCAAAGGCGTCGTCGCGCACAGCTCCGTTCATTTGCAGGTCACGAAACGCCGTATGCCGTCCCGTCTCACCGAGCTTCCGTCTGGTCTCAAAGAGCGTGCATTCGATGGCCGCGTCAGTTTCAGCCAATACGCGCCGGAAACCGAGCTTGATTGCGCGTCGGACCGTTCATTGCGCCCCGTGTCGGACGACGAAGGGATTGGCGAGGCGTTTTGGCGCTTGGCGGTGTCCCGCGTTCACTGCGAACGCCCATGATCGGGCGGAAACACGGAGATGAGCGCGATCCGATGCATCGCGCCGCGGACTGTATCGAATTCGCCCAAGTCTTCGAACGCATCTTCTCCTACCATGCCGAGCTTCACCGCTCCCTCCTCGCCGTCCAAGACGAAGCTCGGCGCCGTCGGATCGTCGAGATCCGGCAGGACAACGATCATCAGACTGCCGTGGCAGTCTTCATGCGACTGGACGGTCCATCCCGTCGGGAACAAATGGAGTGCGGAGGCCGCTTGGGCGAGATGGCGTGCGCGAAGGCTGCGGAACGCGTGGACCGAGGCTGACCGCGGATTCTGCCACTTTGAGTTGAGCTGCTGCGTCACGGAGATTTTGCTCCTTGAAAATTCGCCCGCTTAGGAATGCCGGCTTCGTTGTTTCTCGGCCACTATTGATCGGCCAAGAAGGTTAACGCTCTCCTAACGGGTCGACACGGCCTCTCCAATTAAATCAATACCTTGTATAGCATAGCTCGCTGGGCAGCTCAGCCGTAACAGGAAGTTGATTCACTCCTCATCAATATTTGAGATTACGTCTCAATATGGGTCCTTTTCAGGTCAGGAGCAATCACCTATCAGTGATCGCGCTATGGTAGTGGGAGCCCCCTAGGATGCGCGCGCTTCTGGTTGAAGACAATCGTGCTACCTCCCGCGGGCTTATGCTTCTGCTTGAGGAAGCCGGGATCGTCACCGACAAGGCCAAGGCCGACACGGAAGCTCTCGAGTTGGCCCGCCGCAATCATTACGATCTGATCGTGCTCGATCTGACGCGGCCGAATGTGGCTGGTTGTGCGCTCATTCGTCGTATGCGCTTAGCCCGCATCGACGTTCCGGTCCTGGTTCTCTCCGGATTGTCGCGCGCTGAGGTCAGAGTTCAGGCTTTCGGCATGGGCGCCGACGACTTCCTGGTGAAGCCCTTCGAGAAGGGGGAGCTGATCGCGCGTGCCCAGGCGGCGGTACGGCGGAGCAGGGCGCGCAGGCAGGCGATCGTGCAGGTGGGTTCTGTCTGTCTGAACCTGGACGCGCGCGAGGTCACAGTTGCCGGTGCGCCCCTGCGATTGACCGGCAAAGAATTTGCAATCCTTGAGCTGCTGATTTTGCGGAGGGGCACGACGTTGAGCAAGGAAGTCCTGCTCTCCCACCTCTATGACGGGATGGATGAGCCTGAGAGCAAAATCATTGACGTGTTCATTTGCAAGTTACGGAGGAAGCTTGCCCTCGCGGGAGTGCCTGATTTCGTGGGCACGGTTTGGGGGTTGGGCTATACTGTTTGCGACCCTCGATATGCTGACGTGGTTGAGCCCTCGCTCGCTGCCGAGGTCCGGCGTCCTATTATGTATGACGCGTAGCTCTCCATGCTGGTCGGAGTGATTTCAAGCCTGCGCGGGCTCGCCGTGCTCACCCTCGCCGAGCTGTCGCTACTCTGGGTCAAACTGATCGCGTTCGTCGTGTTGTTTGGTGCCCCCATCCTTTGCGCGCTGGCGCTCTGGCGCACGGTTTGGAGTGCCATGCAGTAGTCGCGCAACGCAGTGTCAAGCTCGATCGTGTCGCGGCGACGGGCGGCACTTCCGAAGGGCCGGCCTCTTGGTCTCTTGCCAATGTCAGCAAAAAACGGGGTCTCCTATCACGGCCGGGGAGCTGCACGGCTTCGCGTCTGACACATCCAATCGATCGAACCGAGGCCGGAGCGGTTTAATGATTAGATCGGAAGCGGCCCTATTTGCGGGAGATCGGGGGTTCGCGCGCCGTGACGCGCTTGGGGATGGCCGTCATGCCCCTGCCCTGCCAATGAACCAGCACTGGGTTTCGCAATGCAGCGGGGCACGATCGCGCTCCTGCTTTTTCACGCGCGGCACCCGAAATGCTGCTCAGTTCATTCCGGCGATGTCAATGCGAATCCCACCCGGTCCGGCGCCAATTTTCCCTCGCAATTTTCCGAGGAATTGACGATTTTATCACGACAGCATGGGCGCGCGGATACCAGTGGCAGCAATCGATCGGCACGTTGGAGCTCGGTTGAGAGAACGCCGCGCGGCCCTCGGGATGTCGATCGCCGAGCTGGCCGAGGCCATTCAGACGACGGCTGCGCGAATCTCGGCCTTTGAGCAAGGTTGGACCCGCGTTTCGGGCCACACCCTTGTTCATTTCTCGCTGATCCTGGGAGTGGGACCCAGCTTTTTCTTCAGTGGATACGATCCCGATGGATACGATCTCGACGACAAGTCGGAGGATCAATGACGTTGAGCTTGTCGCCAAGGAAGTAAGCCAACTCGAGGAAACGCGCTGCAGCGTCGAGCCGGCCTTCTTGCAAGGCCTCCTCAGCGGCCGTCGCGTAATCGACGAACGTCACAGACTTCCCATCGCGCCAGGTCGTCGTCGAGATAGAGAGTGGCGACATCGCCGAGCCCTTCTTCATTGACTCACTCCGCGGCGCGTCGACGATCCGCAACGCGATCGTATTCAGCCCTCACACGTCCGTGTGTCATGGCCTTCCGCAATTTGCAACAGCTAAACCAGCGGTGAGCGACACTGGCCGTTTGTCCGTGATCGGGAGGTGTTCCGTTGCCCATCCAGCAAAGGGCTACAGCAGCCGAGATAGGGTTCGCGCCCCGCTTCCGAGGCTGCGACGCGATCGCGTAGCCTTTGCGTCCGTGGTTCACCAGCGTGATCGCGGGCGTCTATCTCGCGCTTTGGCGATCGCAATCGCACGTAAAACTGCTTCCAGAGAAAGCGCTTGAGATCGGGCCGCATATTGGCCGCAGCATCGGAGCTGGCCCACGTCGATCACCCAAGTCTCCGACCGGTCGACCTCAGTCGGTCGCACCACAACGACGTGGCCTTCGATCCGCGTCGTTGAAATCCGATAGGGACCGTATCCGGTCACCCGCCACTGCAGATCTCGATGACCCATGGACGGCACCGAACCAGGGGAAGCGGGATCAGGACCTAGGCGGCTGTGACGCGTTTAGTTTAGCGAGCTACGGCTGAGCAGGCTGTTGCGCGAGTTGGCAGAATGCCGCCAAAGATCGTCCGCCGGATGGCCTCAATCGCCTCATCCATTCCGCGATATGTCGTGACGACGTCGTCGGACATGTTGCTAAGGCGGTCGGTCACAGTCACTGTGTCGGCTTCTCGTTCGATCAGGAAGGCTGAGGCCCATGGTCCGTTCCATGGCGCCATGAACCGAGCATAGGATTCTGTGCCGTCCCCGCATTCGTTGACCGCTGTCCAGTCCGCGCCAAGTGTCGCCGCGAGAACTGTGAGGTCCAGGAAGTCCTGCCTAGAAAGGCCATATTCGGCTGGCGAATGAGGGGGAAAGTAGGTCACGAGACGCTCCCATCGAACCGGGGTTCAGTAAGGGGCTTCCTGCCCGCGATCCGCCTTCCGGCGGGTGCCTCGACACCCGCAGCCCGCGAAGCCTGGATGATCCCAGTAAAGGGCTCAGACGATGAAGAAACCCTTGCACGCCCGATGACGAGCCCCCGAGCACAACTTAAGGGCGCCGCGAAAAGCCGATCGACGGGGGTCAGGGGAAGTCGGCTGTTGAGCCGTGGCGGACGATAAGCCGAGCCAGCCCGCTCCGGTCTGGACCTGAGGGAACCCTGCGGGAATCATCACCTCGTGTGCAACTGATACTTGCACACGGATATGTGATCTGCTTCACTCACGTCGCTGTGAGGTGGGAGGCATCCGGTGACCGAAGCTCTCAATCAATCCGTGCTCGCTGCCGTCGTGAGCGCAATCCGCGGGGCCGTCTGCTTGCCGGACACCCCGATCACTGCGGAGACGCGGTTCGTCGAAGACCTCGCGCTGGACAGTCTTGACATCGTCGAAGTCACGATGGAGTTGGAGGGGACATTCCAGACCGAGCTTCCGATCGAGGCGTACAATCGCTTCCGGAGTGTTGCTGACGCGGTCGCGTATTTCAGCCGACGCTATTTCCCTGATGCGCCGGAGCTCGAGTTGCTTCGAGCAGCTTGACGTTCAGTCGATCCACGAGGTTGGCAGGGCATGCAGGCCAGATCATCCGGGCAAATGTCGCAGTTACCTGCCCAGGCTGCATTCACCCTCCACAGGCCCTGCATCACGAGCAGCAACGAACGCTCCGGGGTGTTGGCGGCTTGCGCAACGGCCAGGGCCGGCGTGTCCTGGTCAGGCCTGATCACGTCGGAGAACAGATCGACGGGCCGATTGAGTTGAGGAACGGGCACGGCATTCTCCATATGAGATCGCCCGCGACGATGCGGCTTACGGCTAAGCTGGATCTGTGACGAACGTCACAGATCGGCAGAATTCCAGGGGAGCGCAGACCAACGGATCCAGCGGCTCGGCCTAGACCTTTACCTCGACAGCCACTCCTGAATGGACCCGCAAGCCGGGTCGAGGTCGACCCACGCACAGAAGGTGAGCTGTCGACGGAGCGGGCGAGCGCGCAATAACCCAATCACCTGATTGGCCGACATAGCTGTCGGGTGCGGATTCCGCCCGCCAATGCGGTTGGCTTGTCGGGCTGGAGCCGTACATCCACCAGGCGTGGGACCAGCCACTACTACCGGCAAATGCCTGTCCGTGAGTTCCGCACCTCGTGCCAGCGCCTGAGGACGACCCCGGCCCAGGCAGAGCGAACAGTTTCGCTACCTAGACGTGTAAGGCAGAACGCGATAGTAAGTGTGCCGCTGGGCTAATAGGGCGAGATTGGTGCCACAGACGGTCGAGAAACGTGCGGCACGCCACGTAGCTTTATTCTTGGCCGCGGCATTGATCCCCTTGGTCGTGTATGCAGCCGGAACGACCATCTCCTCGCTGAAATCGCAACGCGCGATCTTGGAACAGAACGCGCTGGAAGAGACGCGCGACGTCTCTGCTCTGGTGGACGCCCAGTTATCTCGTCAGCTCGATCTAGTCTCATTCCTTGCTTTGCTGCCTTCACTGGATAATCCGTCCGGCCTGGATTCGTTCGCGGAGATTCTGCGCCGCGCCCAGGCGGTCCAGCCGTCATGGCTCTCTGCGTTCGTCGCCGATCCCGACGGCAATATCCTCGTTCGCACGAATACGTCTGGGCGCACCAGGGTGGTTGATCTCGAAAGCTTTCGACAAGTCGTCGATCGACGCGTCCCCCTGATTGGAAGTCTCGCAATGGGGACGAGCAAACATGCGGTGCCGGTTCGTGCTCCTGTGATCCGCAATGGCGCGGTGCGGGCCGTCGTTGTTGTGGCCCTCCGACCGGACGGAATCGGAGAAGAACTGCGTCAGGCTGATCTATCTTCGCAATGGACCGGCACGGTGGTCGACGGCGACGGTCGAATTGTCGCTCGCACCCACGGCGATGCTACTGCGATAGGCCAGGAGGCGAGCACCGCGGCGTTGACCGCTCGCGCCCATGCCTCGGACGGACTGTATGAGGGCCGGCTGCTGGAGGGCATCGCGACGATCTCCGCCTTCCACGTTTCTCCGCGCACTGGCTACTCGGTGCATATCGGCATTCCCCGGACGGTATTCAGGGCATCGCTCGACAGGGCGATCTGGCTGGCCAGCTTAGGCGGGGTAGCGAGCCTTGGGCTCGCCACCATATTCTTGTTCTTGCTGGCGCGGGAAATTCGGCTCCGCCGCAGCGAAGCCCAGGCGTTGGAGAATGCCCAGAGAATGGAGGGACTTGGGCGTCTGACCGGCGGCGTGGCCCACGACTTCAACAATCTGCTGACCGTGATCACCGGCAATCTTGAACTTCTCGAGCGGCGGCTGCCCAGCATAAGCGCCAACCGCTCGTTTGAAGCCATCCGGAAGGCTGCCGATCGTGGTGTCAACATCACGAGGGGACTGCTGTCGTTTTCGCGCTTGGGCCTCAGTCGTCACGTCGTGGTTGACATCAATCAGCGCCTTCGGGAGGCGCAAGGTATGGTGCAACAGACGCTCGGCTCTCTTTCCGCCGTCGAACTCGATCTACAGGAGGCGCTGCCTCGAGTGTCTCTGGACCCCGTGCAGTTCGACCTCGCTCTGTTGAACTTGGCGGCAAACGCGCGGGACGCGATGCAAGCACCTGGAACAGTTCGCATGAGTTCGCGAACTGACATAACTCCGGATGGCAAGCCCGGTGTGGCCATCGCGGTCAGCGATCCTGGAATCGGCATTCCAGCGGGCATCCTCAAACGCGTGTTCGAGCCTTTTTTCACCACGAAAGGGGTTGCAGAAGGAAGCGGGCTTGGGCTGACGCAGGTGTACGGGTTCGCGCAAAATAGCGGCGGCAGGGCCCAAATCGAAAGCCATCCTGGATCCGGCACGACGGTGACTATTCTGCTGCCCGGCGCCAGCGGATCTGGTGAGAGCGAGCGAGCGAGCCCAGCCGCCAGCTCCATTTCCACTTCCACAACCCTCGTGGAACGCATTCTCCTTGTGGATGACAACGAAGAGGTCCGGGCGGTCACCGCCGCTTATCTGCGTGATGCCGGCTTCGTCGTTGAGGAAGCGGCCGACGCGATGTCTGCCATCGGCTTGCTCGAACGGAACAGCTTCGAGGCCATCGTTTCCGACATCGCTATGCCAGGTACAATGGATGGACTTGGGTTGGCACGGGAGGTTGGGCAGCGTTGGCCCCTCACGCCGCTGATCCTTGTCTCTGGGTATGCGCGGTCGCTTGTCGATGCTCGGCGCGGCGGCGCACGAGTGCTGGCGAAGCCGTGCACGCCGGCAAGACTTCTGGAAGCTATTCGGGAGGAGAAGAACGTGGCAGCACGGGCTTCGCGAGCATTGGGATGATCCATTGCCGGAGGTCGCTTGGCTGCCCCAGACACGATCCCCATCGTCTAAGTAGGTCCCCCCTTTTCCAGACTGCGAAAATCGGCGCCATCAGCCACGGACGCAGGTCGAGCGCCAGCGCGCGACAATCAGTGCGTCCCGGCCAGGCGGTTCGCCTCCTCCGCGGTTAGGTGGCCGGTAGGCTCGGCGCCGACATCATGCTGGAAGCGGCGGATGGCCGCTCGGGTCAGCGGACCGAAAATGCCGTCCACCTGCCCCTGATAGTAATCCAAGCGGTCCAGCGCTTCTTGGATCTGCCGCCGATTGGCTTCCGACATATCGGCTTCAGCGGGCATCGAGATGACCTGTGGCGCCGAGGTTGCCGTCGAGGTCGGCCCCGTGGCTGGGCCTGGCTGAGCTGCCGCTGGCGGGGGTGAAGGCGAGATTGCCGCCGAGGGCGGCGGTACGGTCGGCCCCGTGGCCGGACTGGGCTGGGCTGCCGCTGGCGGGGATGAGGGCGAGGTTGCCGCCGAGGGCGGCGACGTGGTCGGCGGCGTGGCCGGGCTGGGCTGGGCCGCCGCTGGCGGGGGTGAAGGCGAGGTTGCCGCCGAGGGCGGCGGTGCGGTCGGCCCCGTGGCCGCGCTGGGCTGCGCTGCCGCTGGCGGGGATGAGGGCGAGGTTGCCGCCGAGGGCGGCGACGTGGTCGGGCTGGGCTGGGCTGCCACTGGCGGGGGTGAAGGCGAGATTGCCGCCGAGGCCGGTGGTGCGGTCGGGGCACTAGTCTGGGGAACTCGCGAGGCGCCAGCGGGACTTTCCGGAGCAACTATTGGCGTATTGTCGTTGTTAGCCCAATAGAACAGGCTGGCGATCAACAATACGCCAACCGATAGGCCCACCAAGCTCAGCTTGGTCTTCACTCTCATCCATTCGCTCCTTCCGCCATCCGACTGGTCACACGGAGATGATGTCCTGAAGCGGACCCAAAGGCGAGGATCCTTAAGCCGATTTAATCGATTTGCTCCGATTGCGCGGGCAGTGTGCTAATGACCCTGCCCGGCTCAATGGACGCCATGGCCATAGGGCTCGCGAGCTGCAGCCC
>Ga0308173_10000178_pt1 | contig 23652 bp, 43 predicted proteins | sample PhyPR1_FD_203716 | JGI IMG/M metagenome (GOLD analysis project Ga0308173, IMG submission 203716) | Soil microbial communities from UC Gill Tract Community Farm, Albany, California, United States - DLSLS.P.R1 | ecosystem: Environmental > Terrestrial > Soil > Agricultural land | place: USA... | reverse complement strand
GCTGCAGTCGCTGCAGCAGGGCTTCGCTGCGACCACCGGCCTGCCGGAGTCGTGCCGTGACGTGGTCACCATCGGGGCTGAGGCCCGGCTGCTGCCCTACCTGGACGTCGCCCGGCTGCCGGTCACGTCGGCTGAGGCCGACGAGATGAACCAGACCAGGCCGGTCGGTGCTGCGCTGCAGCTGTCGCAGGAGATCAAGAAGACGTACCAGTCCCGCCTCTTGATTGAGGCGGGCAAGCTGCAGGACCGCTTCCCGGTCCAGATTCGGAGGGTCCGCTAGTGGCGATCATCGTCAGCCCCAACCCGCGAGATGTGGCCACGACCCCTGGGGCGGGGGCCGGGGATGCGACTATCACCACCCCACCGGTTGACGTGATCGGCACCCCGACTGGCACGACGACCAACACGGGCACGCTGTCCATCAACTTGAACCTGGGTGCCTCGGTCATCGGCGGCATCACCGCTCCCGGCCAGACCGCCTGGGGTGGGACGGGGACCTTCGTCCGGTTCCTGGCGCCGAACGCGAACAACACCGACCCGAACAGCATCTGGTACCGCTACAACTACAGCTTCGCCACCACGGGGAAGATCACCTGGACGCTCATCCCGCCCACCGGGGTGAGCTCGCAGATCCTGACGACCGACACCGTGGGGACGTCGGCGTACTTCGACATCTCGCAGTTCGGCCTGTACAAGGTGGTCGCCACGATCACCGACAACAACGGCCAGACGATGAGCAGCTACACCCAGATCGCTTCGCTGGGTGACGGCACGGCGAGCAACTTCTCTTCCTCGGCACCGAAGCCGGCCTTCGACCTGACGTGGACCGGCTCGACGGCGGTGACCACACCGGCACCTGGGACGACGACACCCAACCCCACGCAGCCAACCACCCCGGTGGTCGTGCCGCCCACCACTCCGGTGGCGCTGGGCAAGGCGCGCAACTACTCCAGCCAGGCCACCGAGCAGACGCTCACCTCCGGCATCAACAGCGTGGTCACGCAGATCACGGTGTCCTCGGCGGCCGGCTTCCCGGCCTCCCTGCCGTACACGCTGCTGCTGGACTACGGCCAGGCTAGCGAGGAGATCGTCACCGTCACCGCTGCCAGCGGGACGAGCCTGACGATCGTGCGTGGTGAGGACGGCTCCGCTCCGGTCGCTCACGCGGCCGGCGCCAAGGTCCGGCACGGCATCACGGGCCGGGACCTGCGCGAGCCACAGGCCCACATCAACGCTGGTGCCGGGGTGCACGGCCTGGCCGGCAACGTGGTCGGCACCGTGGATGCGCAGACGCTGACCAGCAAGACGATGGACGGTCAGCTCAACGTCTTCCGCAACATCCCCAGCTCCGCGCTGGGGACGGACGTCGCCACGACCAGCAGCGCGCAGGAGCTGCGCAGCAAGACGCTGGACGGCAACTACAACACCTTCAAGAACATCCCTGCCTCGGCTCTGGCGGCCGGGGCATCGGGCACGCTGACGGCGGACAACACCGCGACGCTGTCCAACAAGACCATCGACGGCAACCTCAACACACTGAGGAACATCCCGCTGTCGGCGGTCCAGGGCCTGTCCACCCAGAACCTGCAGAGCCGGTACTGGTACTGCAACGGCACGGCCTGGAACCAGCGGACCAACGAGTCGTCCACCAACGACTACGTCCTCTTCCAGCTGAACCTGGGTCCGGTGGACCCGGGCTGGGTCATCGTGACCAGCGCCCTGGTGCTGGACATCTTCGGGTCCATCAAGGTCGAGTGGTTCATTGACGGTGGCACCACCTGGCAGCGTCGGGCGATGGGCCTGACGGACTACCGGTACTCCACGCAGACCCTGGCCAAGGGCATCACGATCCCGACCACGAGTGCGTTCGCCTTCTCCGGCGGCAACCTGCTCCTGCGGGGTGTCGTCAACCAGAACGGTGGTGACGGCTCGTACTCCACGCTGGGCACCTACTCGCGCTGCGAGATCGCCTGGTTCGGTGGCGGCGACGTCGCGCACTCCACGGCCACCAACACGGCCACGCTCAACCAGACCGCCTGAGAGGGGTAAACCGTGGCGCTCGATGAGAGCCTTTCCCCGGACATCACCGAGCGGCTCCCGGTCGGCTTCTCCGGCAACCCCACGGGTGGGGTGCCGACCCCACCCACGCTGGTCCAGTCCGACGCCCAGTGGGACGTCGGGATCGGTGACCAGGCCTTCCTGCTGGCGGCCAGCAAGGACAACCCCTACCGGCGTGAGTCGGCGGATGTGTCCAAGCAGCAGCTGGACACCAGCAAGGAGCCTGGCGAGCAGACCCTGAACCAGTGGTGGCTGCGGTCGCAGACGTCCTGGCACCACGGCAGCGGCATCAACTTCTACGAGCCTGGCTCTGACGAGGGCGCCACGCAGTACCGCTTCGCTGAGGCGTACGGCGTGGACATCTGGACTCAGGGCCAGGTCTCGCTGCTGCACAAGATGGACGGGGCGACCGGCCAGGCTGGTGGGGCCACCGATGCCAGCTCCACTCCTGCGGTGTCGGCTACCGCTGTGGTCAACGGGGAGAACGTGGCCGTCCTGCTGCACGCAGGGCGGATCACGATTGCCTCCGGGGTCAACCGGCTGGGCACCACGCACTCCTACATCAACATCGGCAACGCGGTGGCCATCGGCGCCAAGGTGTACTTCGGGCACAGCCTGGGCATCTCGGTCTTCGACGCAGCAGCCGGCACGCTGGTCAACGTGTGGACGCAGCTGAGCGGGCCCACCCCGCTCATCGGCTGGGTCAAGTCCCGCTTCATGGCGGCCTTCGCCCACCAGCTGTACGAGCTCCCGCTGGCCGGTGGGGCCATCGGGTCGCAGACGCCCTACTACACCCACCCGGACACCAACTGGCGCTGGACGGGGATCGGTGAGGCCCCGGCCGCGATCCTCACCTGCGGCAACTCCGGCGCCCTGGGTGCGGTGCACCGGATCACACTGGACCCTGGCACTGGTGGTGCCACGCCGACGCTGTCCTCGCCGGAGCAGATCGCAGAGCTGCCCCCGGGGGAGACGATCCACTCGATCTTCAACTACCTGGGCAACTACGTGGCGCTGGGCACGGCCCGCGGCATCCGCATCGGAACCTTCGATGCGTACTACGGGTTCTTCACCTACGGGCCGCTGAGCGTGGAGACCGCTGAGCCGGTGTACGCGCTGACGGCGCGCGACCGGTACTGCTACGGCGCGGTCACCAACGGCATCCTTGGCAAGTCCGGGGTGGTCCGCATGGACCTGTCGCAGCAGGTGGCCGAGAACCGCTACGCCTGGTCCTGGGATGTGCAGACGCACACCACGGGCAAGGCCAGTTCGCTGGCCTTCGTGGGGGACCGCCTGGTGGTGGGCATCGACGGGTGGGGTCACTACATCCAGAGCCCCACCCAGTACGAGCCGATGGGCTGGATCACCAGCGGCAAGATCCGCTTCGGCACCAGTGAGTCCAAGAGCTTCCGTCTGGCCAAGCTGCGGGCCACGACCAACTCCGGTGCGGTCACGCTGTTCGCGGTCTCCCCCTCGGGGGACCGCAACGTGCTGAGCCTGACCAATGCCACCAACACCAACGAGGACATCGACATCTCCTCGTCCATCGCACCCACGGAGTACGCCAGCTTCCGGCTGCAGCTGGCACCGGACACGGCGGGCATCAGCTCGCCTGTGGTGGAGGCCCTGTCCATCAAGGCCCTGCCGGCCGTGCGCCGGCAGCGGCTCATCCAGTACCCGCTCATGTGCTTCAACCGTGAGTCCGACCGCTACGGCGTCTCGCACGGGTACGAGGGTGCGGCCTGGGCGCGGCTGGCTGCGCTGGAGGAGCTGGAGGAATCCCAGGCCGTCATCATGGTCCAGGACTTCACCAGTGGTGAGACCTTCCAGGCCACCATCGAGAAGCTGCAGTTCACCCGTGAGGCCAGTCCCAAGCGCAAGCTGGACAACTTCGGGGGCATCGTCTTGGCCACGGTGCGGAAGCTGCTGTGACCGACCTGGAGATGCTGGCCAAGCTCAAGCTTGGCCTGCCGCTGACCTGTGCACCGCAGGCGCTGAGCGCCGTTCTGCGGGGCTTCCAGCGGCTACATGGACTCCCGCAGTCCGGTGAGGTGGACGAGGCCACAGTGGCCCTTCTGGGGCCTGCTGCGACCCATGGGCTGCTGCCCTTGTGGTGGCCGCACGACACCGAGCGGGTGGTGCGGGAACGGGTGGGGGATGAGCAGGCGCTCAGGCGCTGGCAGTCCGCCCACCGGATCAAGCCGACCGGCGTCTGCGATGAGCAGACCGCCCGAGCACTAGGAGACTGAGTGGCTCAGTACCGCAAGGCCATCGTGGCCGTCGTCACCTTCATCGTCTCGACCCTGACCGTGGCCCTGGAGGGCCACCTCATCCCCGAGGTGGCCGTGCCCTACGTGGTCGGTGTCATCACCCTGGCCGGCGCCTACGGCGTCTACAAGACGACCAACATCCCGGTCGAGACCGCCTGAGTCCTTACGGACTTTAGGGCGCTTTATCTGCCCCAGGTAAGACTGAGCCCCAGCCTCCCCCCTCGTGGAGGCTGGGGCTCTTTCTTGCGTTCAGTCGTTGGGGCCTTCGTCGCCCCAGCCGTGCTCTTCCTTCCAGCGTGTCTGGAAGTTGCCCAGCTTGTTCAGCCAGTACTCCGGCATGTCCTCCAGTGGCGGGTAGGCCACCTGCGCCATCTCAAGCTCCGAGCGGGGAACCAGGTGGACCCACTCCGTCAGTGAGCCGAGGACAAACTCGGCAAGGCGGACGGCGATGTAGTCCTGGTCCATGGACTCCACGCGCCCGACCGGGCATCGTCCTGACCGCAGTCCCAGTGCGGCCCAGTCGCCCACCTGCAGCGGGGGCCGGGGCTTGCTCTCGCTCATGACGCCACCTGCAAGTGGCGCACGTTGACACGCAGATCCTTGAACATGGCGCGGCCTCCAATAGCCCGGTTCCTTGCGTAGGAGTCGATGTCGATGCCCAGGTACTTCTCGGTCATGGCACCGGTGGAATGATGCAGCATCGCCTGCACCTGGCGCAGTGCGCCGTCGTAGCCGTCCTTGAGGCGCTCATCGAACAGGGCCCGAGCTCCACTGCGGCGCAGGGTGTGCTGGCCCTCACGCAGGCTCTTGCCGTTCTCATCGCGGATCGCCCAGCCCGCGCGCTCCAGGGCGCGCTGGATGTTGCGGTACCCCTGGGGATGCGGCCGGCCCGGCACGAGCACGCCTCGCAGCGTGCCCTGGTAGGGCATCATGACCTGGGCCGGGATGAGGTAGTCGTTCGGCCCCAGCTTGGCGACCTGGCTGCGGTACTCGCGGTGCCAGCGGCGCAGCTCCTGGGCCAGCTCCTCGCAGATCGGCATGATGTCGCGCTGGCTGGTCTTCTCCACCATGACGTGCATCTCGTGGTGCTCCAGGTCCACGTCCCGCATCCGCAGCTCCTGGATCTCGCTGCCTCGCAGGAACAGGTACAGCCCCAGGGCCACCATCATCCGGTCGCGCGGGTCCTCGGCCGCGTTCAGCAGTTCATCGAACTTGCTGGCCGGGATGCGCAGGTGCTTGCCCGGCATGACCTTGTTGCGGGTGAACCCATGAAGGGGGTCAGAGCCAGCCGGCATGTTGCCGCTGGCCACGGCCCACTTGAAGAAGACGGCCAGGGCAGCACGGTGATTGTTCAAGGTGCTGGCGCCGTCCAGCTGCTGACGGTGCTCGAAGAACGCCGTCATCTGGGACATGCCCACTTCCCTTACGGGCATTTCACCGACCACCTGGAAGAGGTAACGCAGTGCGCGCTCATGGTTGCGCAGCGAGTTGAACTTGTACCCCACGGCCCTCTTGTGGGCGAGGTAGTCCGTGATCGCTTGCGAGAGAAGGAGATCCACTGTGTGCTCCTGTGCTTGACTTCGCTGACATCACCGGACGGTAGGGGACATAGAGTCACCATGTCAACTCAGAGCAGCGGTCACCTGAGCAAGGGCTGACACCCCCGTTGCTGCTGGTGTCGGTTGTGTGGTGTCATGTACGTGGCGCTAAACCGCAGCGCCACCGACCCCCCACCTCTAACTAGGGAGCGCCCCTCATGCCCGCCAAGCTCATTCCCGATCAGGAAGTGAGTGCACTCCTGGACGCTGGATGGAGCCTGGTCCGCATCTCCGAGTGGCTGCGCACGGAGCGCGAGATCTCCGTGTCCCCGGAGGCCATCTCCATCTGGCGACGGCGACGGGGGATGCCTCGCATCCGGCCGGCCAGTGCGGTCGAGGTCATCCCGTGGAAGGTCCTGCCGCAGCACCGCTTCAAGCACGCGCTGGTCATGCTGCGCGCTGAGGCGCGCGTGCGTCGCGGAGAGAAGCTTCCCTCGGGCATCGGTGTGCAGCACGCCAACTGGAAGAAGCGTGTCACCGAGCGCAACCTGGTGGTGGAGTACCGACCGGAGACGCCCGAGGGCTTCTTCTACGTCCCCAAGCACGCGGGTGAGGACGTCACCCGGATGCCGAAGGTGATCACGACGCTGCGTGAGGCCGGGGACCGAGGGGACTAGTCGACCAGGTGACTAGGGAGGGGTAGCCCATTTGGGCTACCCCTTCACTCATTTCATGATCATCGTTACTTTCCGCTTGACACGGTGTAGGTTGTGCGTCAGTCTTCTAGCAGGCCGCTCCACGGGTGGGCCAGGCCGGCAGTCATCGTTCGCAGAAGGGCAACCCAGTGAGCACCATGATCACTTCTCCGACTGCGGTCACCATCGTCCAGGACGCCTCTGGTGACCCGAGCGTCACCATGATCGAGCCGGACGGTACCGAGGGCCGCACGCGGATGATCTGGGTGGCCGGCTGCGGGTACACCGCGGAGGTGGACGACAACGCCAGCTTCGAGGAGATCGAGCGTCTGCTGGACGTGATGGACCGCTGCAAGCTGACCTACGCCGAGCGCGATGAGTACGACGAGCCGCTGCCCGCCATGGACGCCGACGACGGCCTGGGGTTCAAGGTCTACTACCTCATGGAGACCGAGTGAGCCTGACCACGGTGGAGCTGCGCCCGCTGCCGCAGCACGCCAGCTACTCCCAGCTGACCAGCTGGCTGGACTGCGGTGAGCGGTACTTCCTCAGCCGGGGAACCACCCTGCCCGACCTGCCCAGCTGGGCCCTCATCGGTGGCAGCACCGTGCACGCGGTCACCGAGAAGATGGACCGCCTTCTCTACGGTGATGGTGTAGGTTGTGCAGGGGACGACATCCGTGAGATGTTCCTGGTCGAGCTGCAGGCGCAGCTCACCGAGAGCATGGAGCGTCACCACTGCACCGAGGCCGACGTCAAGGTGTCCGGCCGCGCCAGCAAGGCGTGGCCCGACAAGGAGAACCGGTCCTGGTGGGAGCACAACGGGCCGGCCATGTGCATGGCCTGGCGCGACTGGCAGGAGCGCACGCCCTGGCAGCTGTGGCAGACCCCCACTGGTGAGTGGGGGATCGAGCTGGAGCTGGAGGTGAGCTTCGGCGGCGGGCCCATCAAGCTCGCCATCGACCGGATCTACGAGGGCTGGGGACAGCTCATCGTGGTGGACCTCAAGAGCGGGCGCGAGCCCATGTCCATCTTCCAGCTGGGGCAGTACTCCGCGGCCATCGAGCAGGTCTACGGAGTGCGGCCGATGTACGGCTCGTACTGGATGTCCCGCACCGGGGAGAACACCGCGCCGGCCAGCCTGGTGCAGTACACCCAGAAGCACATCGACTCCGCGTTCCGCAAGTTCTCGGCGGCCAAGGAGGCAGGGATCTTCCTGCCCCACCCCTCGCAGTTCTGTGGCTCCTGCGGTGTGCGCGACTTCTGCTCTGCCAAGGGCACGCGCGCATCTGAGGTGCCGCGTCCTTACATGGAGGTGTAGGTAGTGGTGCGCGACGATTCCAGCCGACGCCTGGAGCGGAAGATCCACAAGACCAAGGGCCGGCTGTCCGCGCTCAAGGTGGCCCGGGACTCCACTGCACCCAACCAGTGGTGGGAACTGAGCGACCAGCTGGACGACCTGCTGGACGAGCTGCACAACCACCTGCTCAAGAGGGAGCTTCATGCCGACTCGTGAAGAGGAGCTCTGCCGGGAGTTCCTCCCCTGGGCGCAGAAGCTCGCTCGCCAGTTCGCCCGCACCCAGGCGGGCGACCAGTCCGCCGACTGCGAGTCGGACGCTGTGCTGGCCATGCTCATGTCCATCCGCTCCTGGGAGCCGGATGCCGGCCTGGAGATGCGCTGGTGGATCAAGCGCAACGTCAAGCACGCCCTGGTGGACGGGGTGCGCAGGCGGCTGGGCCGGGTGAAGCCTCAGAACCAGGAGGCTCGCGCCATGTTCAACAACCCGGACGACCTGCACAAGGAGCTGCCCGGCAAGAACGGGCAGACCGCCATGCTGCACGAGATGATCCCGGCCCCGGTGGCCGGTGATCTCACTGACTTCGAGCAGGCCGAGGTGCGTGTCGACGTCACCGCGATGCTGCCCGAGATGACTCCGAACCAGCGCGCCACCATCGGCGCCGTGTTCTGGGGTGGGCTGAACCAGCGTGAGTTCTCCGACCAGCGGGGCACTGGTGAGGCTGCTACCAGCAAGCTCATGCAGTCCGCGCTCAACAAGATCCGCAAGACCTACGCCCCGGTGTAGGTTCCGTAGAGGGGATGTTCATGACCGACTTCAACTTCCAGCTGAACACGAAGCTGCCGAGCGGTGCGCTCATCAACGTGCGGGCCCTGACCGCCGAGGAGTTCTCCGAGCACCTCACCCAGCTCAACGAGCTGGTCCAGGAGGTCGTGGACCTGGACGCCGCCCTGGTCGGCGCGAGCAACATCGCTCGTGGTGGCCTGACCGGCCAGCCCGTCAGTGCGGGCCCGGCTGCTGCGGCTCCCGCCGCTGCTGCTCCGGCCGGTGGCACCGGCCTGGGCAACGCGCAGGACCGCTGGGGCAACAGCTACCAGGCTGACCTGCCTGGTGCGCCGCTGACCCCGCGTGGTCCGGCCATCAAGCGGACCGCCACCAGCAAGGCCGGCAAGCCCTACTCGCAGTGGGCTGACCCGTGCGAGCACCCCAACTTCGTGGGGGACCGCAACCCGGCCGACAAGTACGAGCGTCAGTTCACCAACTGACATGCTGACTGCCTCGCGCGCCCTGCAGAAGGCGCGGTCCACGGGGCATCCGCTTCCCGAGGTGCCGGAGCTGGCCGCGCTGTACGCGGCCGGCTGCCGGCCCAAGCGGGGGCAGATGCTCCTGCTGACTGGGATGCCCAAGGCTGGCAAGAGTCTGTTCGGGTTGTGGTGGGCCAAGAAGATGGGGCTGTCCACGCTGTACGTGTCGGCCGACATGGACAGCCACGAGGCCCTCACTCGCCTGGCAGCCAGCGAGACCGGGACGCCCAGCGACAAGGTCGCTGAGCACCTGCTCGACGAGGACGGCGCGGAGTACTACGCCGATGCGGTGGAGGACATCCCGATCCAGTGGGTGTTCGACTCCGCTCCCAGCCTGTGGGATCTCGAAGAGGAGCTGGACTGCTACGTCGAGGCGCATGGGCACTGGCCCGAGCTCATCGTCATCGACAACCTCATGAACGTGGTGGGCGAGTCCGAGGGCGATGACCCCACGGTCGGGATGCAGGGGATTCTCAAGGCCCTGCACGGCCTGGCCCGGGAGACCGGGGCAGCCATCTTCGTCCTGCACCACGTCTCGGAGAACGTCCAGACCGATGCCACGATCCCCGCGCCCCGGCGCGGTGTGCAGGGCAAGGTCAGCCAGCTGCCCGAGATCGTCCTGACGGTCGCTCTCGATCCTCGCAACAACCGGTTCGGCGTGGCCTGCGTGGCCAACCGCGGCGGTCCCTGCGACCCGACCGGGAAGCTGTTCACCAGCCTCCGCTCGATCCCTGAGATGTGCCGGTTCACGGCATGGATCCCGACTCACTACTGAGGAGAACCGTGGGCACCAGCGGCGCCAAGGGTAGTGGCAAGATGTAGGTCATGGCACATCTGCGACGGCATCAAGTGGCGGAACGACTCTGGCAGAAGGTCACCAAGGGCGAGGGGTGCTGGATCTTCCATGGCAACCGCAATGCGGGTGGGCATGGCCGACTCATGGATGCCGAGGGTCGGATCGGGTATGCCCATCGGATCTCCTGGGAACTGACGAACGGCAGGCCTGTTCCCGAGGGGCTGCATGTTCGCCACACCTGTGACAACCCGCCGTGCGTGAGGCCCGATCACCTCGTGGTCGGTACCCATGCCGACAACATGAACGACATGGCTGAGCGTGGTCGGTCCGTTAAGGGCCGGGCGCCATGGCAGAAGCTCTCGGATGATGACGTGCGCGACATCCGCTCGCGCTATGTCCGCAACTACGAGCGTTCTGGACATAACTGGCGCAGCAATGCCGCCGTCCTGGCCGCCGAGTTCGGCGTCCATCCCCAGCACATCCACGACATCTACAACCGACGAGAGAGAGCCGATGTCTGTTAGCGGTGCCCGTGGTGGGCTCTGGGAGCGCAACATCCTGGACTACCTCCGCAAGGAAGGGCTCAACGCGGAGCGTCTGCGCCTGGCCGGCAAGGAGGACGAGGGTGACCTGGTCGTCCGCGAGCAGAGCCTGACCCACATCATCGAGGCCAAGGACGTCGCCCGGTGGTCGCTGCCTGAGTGGTGGCGCCAGGCCACCGTGGAGCGCGACCACTACGCCAAGCACCGGGGCCTGGACCCGGCGGACATCGTGCCGCTGGTCGTGGTCAAGCACCGGGGCAAGGCCACCAGCCAGGGCTGGGTCATCACGACTCTCGAGGAGTACTTCGCATGAGCGACAACAGCCTGATCACGCTGGTGCTTCTGGCCGAGGCGCTCATGGCGATGCTCGCCATCGGGTTGCTGAGCCGTAAGCCTCCCCGCTCGTGAGTGCCTACGAGTGGTACCTGGCGGCCGAGGAAGAGCGCCGCTGGCTGGAGGCGCTCTGGTCCGTGCCGGTGATCGAAGAGCCCGAGGAGTTCGTGCTCTGGTGAAGCGTGAGCGAGCTGACCTGGCCAAGGTGCTGGAGCACTACGGCATTGACTTCAAGGACCGCAGCGGCAACCAGCCGATCAAGTGCCCCGCGCACGATGACCGGTCGGCGTCGGCCTCCCTCAACCTCGAAGAGGGGGTGTGGCAGTGCTTCGCCTGCGGGAAGGCGGGTGACTCGATCACCCTCATCCAACTGAGAGAGGGTGTGGAAGTTGCTGAGGCCTTCGAGTTCGGCCAGGCGTTCGTCGCTGGAGGCACTGGCGCTGGAGTGCGAGCAGCAGCTGCCGGCCGCCGGCCCCTGGCTGGAGGCAAGGGGTATCGACCGCGCTACCGCCGAGAAGTTCCGGCTCGGAGTGGTGCCCGCAAGCCCTTCTCCTGAGCTGGCGCACCTGGTGGGCTGGCTGTCCATGCCGAGCCTGTCCAGGACTGGGGTGGAGGGGATCCGGTTCAAGCGGATCCGTTCCGGGGACGGGCCCAAGGTTCTGCCCCTGGCCACTGGGGACACCACCCGGCTGTACATGCCGCGGATCCTCTTCGAGCGGACCGCGGTCATGGCCATCACCGAGGGCGAGCCGGACGCCTGGGTGCTGAACCAGGTGGGCATCCCCGCCGTGGGGGTGCCCGGGGTGAACAACTGGAAGAGCCATCACCCGCGGATGTTCGCGGGCTTCTCCGAGGTGCTGGTCTTCGGAGACAACGACGAGGCCGGGCGGAAGTTCGCTTCCGCTCTCACCAAGGACATCCCGACCGCTCGTGCGGTCATCGTCGGCTCCGAGGGTGACGACGTGAACGACTACTACCTGGCGCATGGAGGACTCAATGGCGGAGCAGAAGCTCTCCGAGAGGCAGCAGGACTTGCTGCCTGAGATCGACTGGACCTTCAACCTCGATGAGGTTGAGGAGCTGTTCACCGATCACGAGTACACCTACGGCGCCGGTACCCCGGTGACGGTCAACGACCTGCGCCGGGTGCTGAACCGCCTGCGCAAGGCGGCCCTGGACTTCGAGGGCGGCGGGGTCGTCAGCTCCGGCCGGCTGGCCGTGGAGTCGGTGGTGGACGAGGAGTTCCTGGACATCCGGTACTTCCTGGAGATCGGCCACGAGTACCTGCACACCGGTAACCCCAGCCAGGGGCAGCTGCACTACCTGTACGAGGGAGACCTGCGATGAAGACCACGATCATCCCCGCTGACCTGCGTGGCCCGCTGGCGAACGCTGACCGGGACCCCGAGGACTACGAGGTGCGCAACGTGAAGCTGCGCATCAAGGCCAAGATGGGCTTCGTCGCGGAGAAGCGGCTGGACCACGAGGAGTTCGAGCAGACCGTCTGGGACCTGGTCCAGGACCGCCTGGACACCCTCGGCCTGCTCGACAAGCTGACGGTCTCGATCGCGTGACCGAGCTCATCCCGGTCATCAGCGATCTGCAGGCTCCCTACCAGGACAGCCGTGCAGTGGCCGCCGTGGCGGCCTTCATCGCAGACCGGAACCTCAACAGCATCTGTGTGGGCGATGCCATGGACGCACCGCAGATGTCGCGCTGGCACCGTGGTGCCCGGGGTGAGTACGCCGGCACCGTGGGGCGGGACCGCAACAAGACCGTGCAGCTCCTCAAGGATCTGCGGGTCAAGCACCTCACCCGGTCGAACCATGATGACCGGCTGGAGAAGTACATCGAGAACTTCGCCCCGGCCTTGAGCCGGGACCCGGAGCTTCCCGAGTTCCGCCTGGAGCACTTCCTCAAGCTGGAGTCCATCGGCTGCACCTTCCACCGGGAGCCGTGGTCTCCGGTCCCGGGGTGGCTGCTGCTGCATGGCGATGAGGGCTCGCTGTCGCAGACCCCGGGCACCACGGCCCTGGGCCTGGCCAAGAAGACGGGCATGTCGGTGGTGTGCGGGCACACCCACCGGCTGGGTCTGCAGCACCAGGCCGCCTCGTTCGGCGGCAAGATCCTGCGCCAGCTGTGGGGCCTGGAGGTGGGCCACCTCATGGATCTGCGTCAGGCCACCTACCTCAAGGCCGGTATCGGCAACTGGCAGCAGGGCATCGGCGTCCTGGTGGTGGACGGCAAGGACGTCACGCCCATGGCCGTGCCGATCAAGGACGGCAAGTTCTACTTCGACGGTCAGGTCTGGAAGGGATGACGGTGGACGCCTTCGAGAAGCGGTGCCTGTTCCGCATCTGGAAGAGCCGGATCACGAGCAACTGGTTCGTGGCCGGCCCCAGTAACAAGGTGGCCTACGCGCCCACCTTCCGGGCCGCCCTGGCCATCAAGGACGCCTGGCTGGACGACATCCGTGGCGTCCGTGTCTGAGGTCATCGAGCACCAGGACATCCGCCACCAGCTGCCGAAGATGGTTTCGGCCGCTGCGTGGCGGGTCTGGTCGAACTACTCCGAGTTCGTGGACCGCGACGACCTGGAGCAGGAAGGCTGGGTCTGGGCGGCCAGCAACCAGAAGAGCGTGGACCGGCTGCTCACCGGGCAGCCGGCACCCAAGCGGATGATGGCCACCCTCATGCGGTACATGGACCGCATCGCCCGTGAGGCCAAGGCGGCGGCCAGCGGGTACCGGGCCAACGATGCCTACTGGTACTCCAGTGCGGTCATCGAGATGGTCCTGGTGGAGGTCATGCAGGGCACCCACCACACGTTCGCGGTGAGTGAACGTGAGGAGCGGGTCGGCACCGTCGACCCCTCGCACGGCAACAACTGGCCGGTCATCATCGCGGACGTCATGCGGGCGTGGGCGCGGGTGGACCTGCCGGATGCCACCAAGACGGTGCTGGCCCAGCGGTACGGCTGCAGCCTCACGCTGGAGGCCATCGCGGAACTGACCAACCAGTCCCGCCGCACCGTTCAGCGGCGCATCGAAGAGGGCTTGCAGGCCCTGAGCGATGAGCTCAACCAGACCATCGACGTGTTGCGCGCTGGCGGGTGCTCCTTCGAGGAGCCCGAGCGTGGCGAGTTCCCCGAGGAGGACGAGTGAGCGAGCCCCTGACCCCCACCGACGAAGAGATCAGCTGGTGGGAGGAGGCCTACGCCGAGGGCGAGGAGGCCGAGGCCCTGCTGGAGTGGCTGTGCGAGTTCATCGAGGACTACGACGCCACGCTGCGCTTCGGCCGCTACGCGCCGGGGCTGGTCGAGAAGGCCAGCAACCTCACGCAGCTTCGGGACTCGTACGCCCGAGCTTGGGGACTGCTCGTGCCCGCACGGAGTTCGTGACCAGCAGCCCGTTGATCCCCTGCTCGGAGACCAGCCAGACCACCAGGCCCTGACCGAGAGCGTCCGCTGCGACATCGCACCAGGCCTCGGGCATCTCGGTCAGGTCACTGGGCCTGCGCAGGCGCTTCTCGATGGCGATGCTGACCATGCGCCGTCGAGGAGCGGGCAGGTCTTCGATGACGTGCGGACGCCTGGTCATGGTGGTACCTCCCGGTAGTGCGTGGTTACTATGGGTACCACACAGTGACCAGAGCGTCACATCGACACGCGCGTCCCCCCAGCGGGACTCGAACCCGCTCTTGCTCCTTGAAGGGGAGGCGACCTACCCATAGTCGATGGGGGGTGGGGCAGGGCGGACGGGAATCGAACCCGCGTTTGCCGGGATTGCGGCCCGGGTGTCCTTCCAGTTAGACGACCTCCCTACGGTCAGCGTCGGCTGATCGCCTCCATCTTGCGCACGATCCGCTGGTAGGCCGACTCGCAGTCGGCCTTGCTGCCCTTGGCGGGGACCTTACCCAGATCCTGGCCGCGGTAGGTCACGGAGACGGGCGTGTCGTGCAGCTCATCGAGCAGGCAGTCCGCGCCCATGGAGCGCAGCCGGGTGACCACGGCCTTCGGCGTGCCGGGCAGCCCGGCCCGGCGCCGGGCGCCACCACCACCAGTGCCCTTCATGGTGCCGGCCCGGTGCTGGTCGGGGTCCAGCCGGGAGGTGGCGTAGGTGGCGATGACGATGGGGACCTGGACGTCGCGCATCCCGACCACGGTCATGACGTCGCCCCGGTAGAAGCGCAGGATCGGGTAGCCCTTCTCCTTGGTGTCCATGCCGGCGATCTCGACGTAGCTGGGGTGACGCACCGAGGCCTTGACGATCTCGAAGTTGATCCCCTCCAGGGCCAGCACCTCCGGGTGCATGTCCAGGGGCAGGACGTCCGGCAGGCCGTTGCGGCACCTGTTCAGCAGGGCCGTGGCGACGTGGTCCACGTTGAGCTGGGCCCAGGCCGCTGCGACCTGAAACTCCGGCGGGAGCTCACGGTCGTACTTGCGCAGCGTGGACTCCTGCACCACGGGTGCAGGCTCACGGAACAGCTCGGGCTTGGCCGCCTTGGTGGCGGGCGTCTCCAGCACCTTGAGCGGCTGGGGCTCAGGTTGCGGTGCGGGCACCGGCTTGGGCTTGGCCGTCTCCTTCTTGCGCGGGACGGCCCGCTTCCTCGGCGCCGCCTTCTTGGCTGGCGCCTTCTTCTTCGGCGCTTCGAGGATCACCGGGTGGTTGTGGACCGTGATCCACCCGCCCTCGTAGGTGACCCGGTCCCAGTCCCCGTCGCAGCGGCGACGGGCGTCTTCGAGCAGGACGACTGGCACACCGGCCAGGCGTGCGGGGACCTTCATCGCACATCCTTCAACTAGGGGCTGACATTGAGTACCACGGACGGCACTGTTGGTGATCGCCTTTCCTGGGATGCCTGGGCTCTGGGCATCGCCACTGCCGTGGCCGAGCGCAGCGACTGCCTGCGCTCCAAGGTAGGAGCCGTCGTGCTCGACGCCGAGCACCGCGTCGTGAGCGTCGGCTACAACGGGTACCCGGCAGGCAGGGCCAGCTGCGGCACCCCGGGTGGGTGCCCGCGCGGGTTGCTCAGCCGTGAGCAACTGGCCCCTGGCTCTGCGTACACCGGGGTGGGGGTGTCCTCCCCCTGCCGGGCCGTCCATGCCGAGGCCAACGCGCTGCTGTACAGCGACCCGCTGCGCCGGCACACGCTCGTGGTGACGCGCGAGCCCTGCGACGGGTGCGAGGTGCTGCTGGCTGGCAGCGGTCTCGCCCGGGTGGTCTGGCCTCATGGTGAGAGAGACTACACGACTAGGTGACTAGGTGACTAGGTGTCTAGTCGACTTGTGTACTGGTCGCCTAGTGCACTAGGCTCCTGGTCATGACGAAGATCATCGCCGTGGCGAACCACAAGGGCGGCGTCGGCAAGACCACGACCGCCGTGAACGTGGCGGGTGGGCTGGCCCAGCGGGGCCACCGCACCCTGCTGGTGGACGTGGACGCCCAGGCCCACGCCACCTTCTGGTGGGCCGACGACCCCAGCGACGTGGCCCACGACCTGCAGGACGTGGTCATGGGGGTGCCGCTGGGCAAGGCCGTGCTCGGCACGCGCCTGGAGAAGCTGGACCTGCTGCCGGCGACGCTGACCCTGGCCCGCCTGGAGATGCAGCTGGTGTCCATGGTGCGCCGCGAGGACCGCATCAAGCGGGCCCTGGAGCCCGCGAGGGGGGTCTACGACTTCGTCCTACTGGACCTGGCTCCCAGCCTGTCTCTGGTCACCCTGGCGGCTCTGACGGCCGCTGACCACATCGTCGCCCCGGTCACGGCCACGAAGCTGGGCCTGGGAGGCCTGGGGGCCTTCCTGCAGTGGGTGGAGGACTACCGCGAGGAGCGGGTCATCACCGCTGACCTGCTCGGTGTCCTGGTCACGATGGTGGATGCGCGCACGCGCATCTCCACGGAGGTGACCACTGCCCTGCACGCGGCCGGGCTGCCCGTCTTCCACCAGCGCATCCCCCGCCGGGCTGCGGCGGAGGACCAGGTGGGCCGGCGCCTGGTGACGGGCGACGGTGAGGCCAACATGGTCCTGTCCATGGCGTACGACAACGTGACCACCGAGGTGCTGGAGAGGCTGGGCAACCGATGAGCAAGGACATGTCCGCGACGGAGATGCTGAACCTGAGCCTGCGCAACGAGCGCAGCAAGCGGTCAGGGCCCGTCGTCCTGGAGCCCCTGACCTACGTCAAGGTCGCGGCCTTCATCACCCCGCACCAGCGGGAGTGGATCAAGCGCCTGCCCTTCGAGCTGCACATGGACGGGGTCTCGGCCTCCGACGTGGTGCGCCTGGCCCTGCGGGTCCTGGAGAACCAGGCCCAGGCCGGGAAGATCGACCTGGCTCAGGAGCTGCGCGAGCAGGCCCACCGTGACGCCAAGCACTTCCCTGGCCGCCGCAACCGTGGGCTTCCCAGCTAGCCCACCGCAGAACTGCTCCTGAGCGGCCCTGTGGGCCGATCTCCGGGCAGATCGCACCAGCCGCGCCCCTCCATACCGGTGGCAAGCCCCGAGGCACGAGGGGCGCGGCAGCAGCTCGCGCGGAGCGCGCTACAGGCGCGGGGTGTTGCTCGCCCAGATGTTGAACAGTGGGGACCACTGGTCGGGAGCTGGCTCCCGGCCGCACACCAGTGCATGGCGGAAGCGGGCCATCGACAGCGCCTGTCCTTGCCTCGGACGGTGGGCCACCCCGTCCTTGGCGTACCACTGGTCCTCCGCTGGCAGCTTGGTTGCCGGGATGCGACCTGGGTCGAGGGCGACCCACTTGCCCTTGATCGTGCGGAACCAGACCAGGAGTCCGCCACAGCGCGAGCATGGGGTGCCAGCAGGCTCGCCCATCGGGTCCCAGTCAGCTGGATCCACTCGCTCTGGCTCGGTGACTTCCTGCAGCCCCATCAGCGTTAGGCAGTGGGTGCACACCGGCATGGTCACCCCTAGCCGTTCCCAGGTCACCACATCCCGTGGGCCTTGGCAGAACGAGCACCTCATTCGGTCTTCCCTTCGGTCGCCGCGCGGTACGCGCCGCGCAGATCGAAGTTATTCGTCGTACCCCTTGACGTGAGCCGCCAGTCTGGGGTATCCGCGCGCGCGCCTGCGGGTTTTGGGTGGTTATAGGACGGTTTGTAGGACACCAGTGTCCGGCCTGGATGGCCTGTTTTGTCCGGCCTAACGGTCGATTTTGTCCGGCCTGGATCCAGGCCGGACACTTTGTCCGCCCTGGATGTGTCACCAGTCGGTCGACGCAGAGTCATGTTCAGGTCCCAGACGACCGGCCGGTACCGGGGGTCGTAGTGGCTCACCAGCTCCTGGTCGCCCCGGAAGATGAGCCCCATCTCCTCCAGCTCGCGCAGGTGCCGGCGGACGGTGCGGTCGCTGCAGCGGGCGCGGTGAGCGATCTCGGTCTGCGCCGGGAAGGCGGCGGTGCCGTCGCTGGCGGCCCGGTCTCCGAGGGCGACCAGGATGACGACCTTCGTTGGGTCGTCCACGGGGGCGTCTTGGAGCGCCCAGAGCATCGCTGCGAGGCTCATTGCCGAGCCCCATTCAAGGGGGTGTTGAACATGGCGGCATGGACGGGTACCTTGGTACCCGCCACTACTCCTTCGCACGAGTAGGCACTGCACTAGCCCCCGCTCACAGGCTGGCCGGCCTGCGGGGGCTTTGTGCTGTCTGGTGTCCGGCGACACGGGATCGCCTAGGGGGGTCACTCCCGCGTCACCGAACGTCGATCACCGTACACCATGTTGGCGGCGAGCAACACCAATACCAACAGTTTCGCTGCGTGACGATTCGGTGTACTCTCCGCGATCATGAACGCGGAAGACCTTGCGACGCAAGGGATCTGAAACTACATGAGAATCGTTATCGGCGCGCTGCTGTGGCGACTAGTCAACTGGATGGACAAGAGAACTAGTTAACTAGTTCACTGGTCGACTAGTCAACTAACTCGCTAGTCGACTAGTTTCCTGAACCTTGCGCTCGAACTGCGCCCAGGTGTTTCGCAGCGAGCGGTACTCGCTGGGGGAGGACGGCATCGGCATCATGAACGTGCCGTTCGGCCGGCAGATGTACGGGTGCTTGCCACGCGGGCGCTTCTCCACGGTGTACCCGCGGGCCTCGATGGCCTTCATGAACTCCCGGACGGTGTGCGGGGCCCGGCTCACGCCAGGGCCTCACGCAGCTTCGGCAGCACGGTGGCGTTCCAGCGACGCCGGATCGTCTGGGGAGTGCAGCCCAGCCGCTCGCCGGCCTCGTCGGAGGTCTCCTCCAGCAGCTTGGACCACGCGGTGTCCCGCATGGCCTGGTTGGGCAGTGCATGGATGGCTGCCCGGACCCGCTCGGTGGTGAGCTGGCGCAGGACGTCCACCTCGGCCGATGCCGCGGTGTCCATCCTGTCCTCCACGACCTGGCGCACCTGCTTCTCCAGGCCGTCGATCCACACGGCCGGGGCCACGGACTTGTTGTTGCCCTTCGGGCCCAGCCCGAACGTGGTCCCCGTCATGGACACCCGGATCACGCGCCGCTTCACGATGAAGCTGGCGAGCTTGTCCAGGTTGTCGCCGGGCCGCTTCACGGCCTGGCGCCACAGCTCGATGCGCGCCTCCTGGGCCAGGTCTTCGGCCGTGGTCTGCTCGGTGGCGTACATGCGGGAGGCGTTCTTCACCAGCCCCTCGTGACGGGCCACCACTTCTTCGGGGGTCACGCTGCTGCCTTCGTCTTGGTCGGTACCAGTGCACGCCGGGCGGCGTGCTCGATCGTGGACCGGCTCCCACTGGGGGCGCGGCACGGCCGGCCCTTGGGCGAGCCGCAGTGCGGGCAGGCGTACTCCCGCTCCGGCTTCCACTTCACCTTGCTGGCGTTGGCGTGCAGCCTTCGGCCGTCGATGTAGCCCACCTCGCGCTTCACCAGGTCGACCGCCAGCCCGTACAGCTGGTCCCACTTCTCCCGGTGCCGGTGGCGCAGGATGGTGGTCACCACGTTGCGTCGACGGTGCCAGTCCGGGTACGCCCCACGCATCTGCTCCATGAGCGTGTGGTACTCGGCCTCGTAGACGTGGCGCAGCCGGCCGACAGCCATGCTGCTGCTCTTGCTCTTGACGTACGCACGCAGCGGCGACTCAGGCACCGCGCTGCTCCATCGTCTCCCACCCACACGCCGCGTATCCAGCGATGTCGACGTAGGTGTCCTTGGTGGGGAGGTTCATCCCTCGGGCGATCTTGAGAAGGATCATCATGTTCGCCACGTCGCCCGGCTTGATCTTCTTGAGGCGTCGGTTGGCGAGGTAGATGGTCCAGTACTGCGCGATCCTGTCGAAGTTCTCCATGGGGGTCCCGTAGTGGGTGTTGCGATCCCCATGGATGGCCTCGCTGGCCTCGTTCAGCACGTCCGCACGAGTGGACTTCTCAGGCACTGCGTCGCTCCGTCTTCTGCTCCTGCGTGGTCAGGTGGAAGCCACCGCACCAGTTGCAGTAGTAGGCGCGCTGGGGCTCCCAGTCGTCGCCGGATGGGTGGCGGTTGGCGTGGCCTTCCACCTTGGCCGCCGCGATCTTGGCGGCCAGCTCGTCGCGGTAGCGCGGCTTGCCGCTCCTGCACCGCTTCACGGGTGCCTCCTTTCACACGGGCAGCCCCTGGTGGGGCAGCCGGGGGTCTTGGCCTGGTCGAGATGGATGTCCCACGGGTGCCGGCACTCGCACATGGGCCGGGTGCTCTTGTCGAGCTCGGCCATGCGCTCGGCCAGCTTGGCCGCGGGCAGGACACGCACCACCCCTGCGCACGGTCCACCAGCCACCAGCGCGGCCTTGACGGCCTCGTTGGAGGTGGCGAAGAATCCGTAGGGGAAGGTGAGCGTGTCCAGTTGCGCGCCGAAGACGTACCAGTCACGTTGCTGGAGTAGGGCGTACGCCTCCTTGAGGATGGCGTCCGCGAGCTTGTCCCCGTCAGGGAAGTCAGCTTCCAGGAGTGCCAGAATCCGGGCGCGTTCATCCTTGCGCGTTCGGATTGCCATGGCCTCTCCTCCCTCTCCTGTTCGGTGCGTCCAGCCGCACAGCACTACCCCACAACCTACACGTAGCTGTGGGGTAACGCAACGCATCTGGGCTAAGACACCTTCTCGCTCACGTAGCAGACCACGATCAGGATGATCACCAGGAGCACGTTGACGTCCACTAGCCGGCCGCCTTGAGCTCAGGGTTGACCAGCTTGATCAACAGGGGCACGAGCTCCTCCAGTGCGTTGGAGTCCTCCAGCAGGATGTCCTGCCGGCTGTCCTCGTACCGCTCCCACTGCTTGTCGGACCAGGACTGGTCGTCATGCACGGGCAGGTCGTCCTGGTAGTCGCGCGCCTCCTCCAGGTCGGCCATGGCGTTGACACGCTTGCCGTACTCCTTGAGGACCCTCTCGATGAGCTTGCGCTCGTCGTCGGTCAGGTTCACTCGTCCTCCTCCATGTCGAAGTCGCACGTCAGTACCGTGATCCGGCGCCCCTCGCGCTCCAACTCAAGGTCAGAGCAACGCGGGCAGTAGGCGTTGACGGCACCCATGACGTAGCGGTGGCCGTCTGCCAGTGCGGACGGGTCGATGCTCATGCCTCCGCCACGCTGTACCCGCACGGGCAGGACGTGACGCTGGCGGACGCAGCAGCAGCGGCCGAGCCGTCGCTCACGTAGCCGACGCCCACCGGGCTGGCGCCGAAGCACTTCTTGCAGATGTAGCCATGAGTCATGCGTCTCATCTCCTCTCAGGTCTGCCGTCTGGCAGCCAACGCGGTCCACGGGTCTCCCCGTGGGCCACGCAAGCGGTCAGCGCTCCAGGCGGGCCACGGCCCAGCCATCCGGCTCGGCCATGCCGTGGAAGTACTCGAACGGGCATCTTGCGCTCGGGACGGGCGTCATGCCCGTCACCACGTCGTCGTCCCAGGACAGGCCACACTCACCGCACGTCGTGGCGGTGGGCACCTCGTCCAGGTACACCGGGACCACCGGGTGGTCCTCGGGCACGTCGCACGGGTCAAGCTCGGTCCGGTGGGACACGAGCGCGACGTAGATGCCGGGCGTGTCCAGGATGTCCTGGGCCATGCCCCCGGCGAGCTGCTCGGAGGGGTGCATGATCGGGCCGGTGTAGCGGTCCTGCATCGAGTAGCCGCACAGCAGCTCCCAGCGCATCGACTGCAACTCGCCGTCGTACAGCTCGGGTGCGTACACGTCGCGTGGGCCTTCCACGACGATGCCACCCGGCAGAACCTCCACCGGGCAGTCAAACTCCATCGCCTTGTTCAGCTCACTCGCACGGGTTGCCAGCACGGGTCGCTTGATCAAGCTCAGGGTCATGCGTCTCAGCTCCTCTTGTGTGCTCTTACGGTTGGTCTGACGACCAACACGGTCCACGGGGTGACCCGTGGGCCATGCAAGTGGTCAGAGGTGTTCGGCCACGTACTTCTCGGCTCCGGCCTCGTCCTTGAAGTGGGAGTGCAGGTCGTCGTCCAGCTCCTCGCACTGGTCGCTCTGCTCCCCGCACTCCTGGTCGCCTTCGGCGTGCCCGGCGATCCACGACTCCGCCCAGGTGCTGTGCCCAGCGGCCTTGAAGATGCGTGCGAGGGCATCGGCCTCGGAGCACGTCAGCTGGGGGCCCACGTCATAGGCGACATGCCAATCCATCCCGGCCCAGGCGTCCACCGCTTCCGCAATCGCCAGAAGCTGCGCGACGGTCCTGTCTTCGGTCATGCGTCTCATCTCCCTCTCAGTGGTGCCGATCTCGGATGATCTGGCAGCCAACGCACCCCGCCCCCGGAGGGACGGAGCACGCAAGCGGTCAGCTCACAGGGCCCAGAAGACCCAGATGCCCCCGCCGGGGGTGTCGATGGAGTACAGGTCTTCCGAGAACAGGGTGCGGGCGTACTTGTCCCAGTCGACGTAGTCGGCCAGGGGGTGACGTTCGGTCTCGCGGTCGTCGTACCCGACCCACGACTTGCGCTTGGGCATGGACAGCAGGCCGGTCTCGGATGCGAGGTCTTCGGCGTACTCCTCCTCCGAGGACCAGTGCCCGCGGAACTTGTCCGTGAACTCGTCCTGAGAGGCGGACGTGAAGGTCTCGCCCGTGTAGTCGACCCATGCGATGAAGGCATCCAGGTCGATCCCGGCAGCCTCCACCTCGGCCATGGCCTCGGCCAACTCCTGTGCCGTCGCGGGGGAGCATTCCCCCTTGAGGACGCCGCGGAAGCCGTCGTGGTCCATGACCCACAGCTCCTCGTGGGACGTCGGTCCCTCGTGGATGTGCTCGGGGAGGACGTCGTTAGCAACCTCGGCGTCCTGCCAGCAGCCCACGAGAGCCCCGCCGTTGTAGCAGGCGAGGCACCCGATCCAGACACGCGGTGTGTCGGTGGTGGTGGTCATGCGTCTCACTCCTCAGTGTGCGTCGGGGTTCCGCCCCGTGCGGTGGTCTGAGCGACCAACCCGGTCCCACGGGTCACCCCGTGGGCCAGGCAAGCGGCTCAGCTCCGGTCGCAGCTGTCGATGGTGACCGGGTGCCAGCCCGACTCTTCGACGGACTCCACGGACACGTCCCCGTCCGCAGAGTCGAAAACCCCGCCGACGTCGAGCTGCAAGAAGTCCATGGGGTCTTCCTCGTCCAGGTTGCGGCGGGTCTTCACCACAACCTCCATCCGCACGGACAGGGTCAGGGTGTAGGTGCGCTCAGGGCGCTGGATGCCGTGGTCCGCCAGGGCGTCCCACAGCTCATCCACCTCGCCACCGATGGCCTCCTCGTGCTCCTCCACCGCGCTGGCCACGCCCTCACGGACGGAGTTCAGCTCGGTGTAGGCCCGGCGGTAAGAGTCC
>Ga0308173_10000176_pt1 | contig 23711 bp, 40 predicted proteins | sample PhyPR1_FD_203716 | JGI IMG/M metagenome (GOLD analysis project Ga0308173, IMG submission 203716) | Soil microbial communities from UC Gill Tract Community Farm, Albany, California, United States - DLSLS.P.R1 | ecosystem: Environmental > Terrestrial > Soil > Agricultural land | place: USA... | reverse complement strand
ACACCGGCAGCCTTCAGCTCCTCGAGGTCGCCCTCGAACGCCTGCGGCTTGACCTCGTTGCGGAGGCGCTGACGCTCCTTGCGCTCCGGGTCGGTCTCGACGTCGGCGCGGACGTGGTCCTCCTGCACGATCTCGGCGGGCACGTCCTCGGACACGGCGCCGTCGTCGTGGACCTTGCGGCTGCGCTTCTGCGGCGCCACCTCGGCGACCGGCGCGTCCTCGCGGTTCTCGTCGTTCTCAGCCATCGTCGCACTCCTCGTTTCGGGGGATCGTTAGCGGCGGCGGCTCGGGTGCGTCGGGGGTTCCCGCCGCGCTCACGCGCCGTGGTGGCCTCGCGGCCGGTCTTCAGGGCGTGGTGTGCGCGGCACAGGGACCACGCGTTGTCAGGGTCGGAGGTGCCGCCCTGCGAGTAGGGGATGCGGCGGTCGACTTCGGCGGCCGGCTCGCCGCACTCTGCGTCGGCGACCGGCCAGCGGCAAAGGCCGCGGTCGCGGTGCATGACGTACTCGCGGGTGCGGCGCCAGTTGCCGGGGTGCCACGTCGAGCTGCGGCGCGACCACACCATCAGGTCCTCCGGCATGACGAAGGCCCGACGCCCTGGGTGTGGGTGTCGGGCCTTCAGTCGGTCCAGAGGTTCCGAGGGGGTTCACGGTCGGGACAGGTTGTCCCTGCTCGGCCTCCGGTGGGTCAGCGGCGTCCCTGGGGGAAGTGACAGCTTCGCTGGTCCCGGATTTGGGCATGCGTAAACACCCAGGGCGGACCTTACGTTGCGATGCTCAGCCCGTCAACCACGGATGCACGGGTGTGTTGGCCGTCACGTCTTCCCATACTTCGACGAACGCGACCGAACCGTCCTCGTCGAAGTACGGCGCCGAGTGCGGTTCGGCGTGCCCGGCCGGGGCGGTGCATCGTGCGCCTGTCCAGTAGATCGCGGGGCAGTCGCTCATGCCGCGTGGTAGGCCTCGCGGACGTTGCTCGGGATGCGGCCGCGCGAGGCGACCTCGAAGCCCTGAGCCTGCGCCCACTCGCGGATCGCCTGCGTCTCCTCGCGGTCCGAGCCGCCGCTCTTGCCCTTCGGGCCCTTGCCCTTGCTCTTCGGGCCCTTGCCGCGCTTCACGACCTGACCGGCGTCGATGTAGCGCTGAAGGTCCTCGCGCAGCTCGTTGTGGTTCTCGTCGGTGAGGTCGATCGTGTAGTCGACCCCGTCGATCGAGAACTCCACGGCGTGCACGTCGGCAGCCTCGGTGCCGTCGAGGTCGTCGGTGTGGATCACGGTCGTCTTCGTCGCCATATCTGCGGCTCCTACTGAGGGGGCGGGGATTACACCGACGAATATAGCGGCTTTATCCGAGTCGCCTCGTGGGGGTCGCGTGTCGCAGTTGCAGCGCGCTACTCCGCCCACTGTTGCGCCTCACTCTGCTGCCGTGCCGCGTCGATGAGGGTGTCGAGCTGACCGAAGTCCCAGCGTGCCCCGCACTCTTCGGACAGGCAGCGTGCCGCACCGGTGGTGCGGTTGACCTCGAGGGTGGGGCGGCGGACCCGTTCGCCGAAGTCGTCGAGCTGCTCGGTGAAGCCCCATCCGCACTGCGGGCACACCCACCCACGCAGGGGGATCGGCGGCTTCGGGTCGAGCAGGCCGCGGGCCACCACGACCCACCGCTCGGCCAGGGTCACCGCGTCGGCGAGCACACCTTCGGTCTGACCGTGCATGGCGCCGGCCCACGCCCGCACACGCGAGGACCGAGTCACGGTGTCGACGCGCTGGCAGGCGCTCACCACGGCGTCAATGTCGCTGAACAGGGCGAGGGGGTCGAGCCACAACGGCGGTTTCGACCCGGGTCCTCCGCTGCTCGAGGCGGCGCGCAGGTTGTCATACACGGCGTCCTCGAGCTGCACGAGCAGCGACGCCAGGCCCGCAGTCGCGGTTTCGCCGCCGTCGAGGTCGATGCGCACCGACTCCCCGCAGGTGAGCTGATCGACCGCGGTGTCGAGGGCGAGGACCAGGAACGCGCGTTCTACTCCGGCGATGACGCTCACCTTTCGTCCTCCGGCTCCGGGGTGTCGTCCGGTGGTTGTCGGGACCGCAGCCACGCACCGACAGCCGGGCCGAGCAGGAAGCTCACGCAGAACCACACGATGAGGCCCTTCACGAGCCACTCCACCGTCACGACCTGTCTCCGAAAACGAGCCGGTCGATCCGGCCACGCAGAAGCAAGAGCACGGTGTCGCGGTCGAGCAGTCCGGTCCCGGCGTGGTCGAGGGCGGCGAGTTCGTCGCGGGCCCGGCCGAGCTCGTCGACCACCGGGTCAGGCTCGAGCAGGTCAAGACGGTTCACGCCGGCGCCTCGGGCCGCGGGGCGGCTGGGGCGACGTCGTAGTGCCATGCGGCCATGCCGTCCATCTCGCAGCGCGAGGCCTCTTCGCGGCGCAGGTAGGTCACGGTGCCTGCTTTGCTCTTGCGGTCGACCCGCATGGGCGCCTCGAGCGTTTCGGGGTCGACAGGGATGACCTCGCGCTCGCCGTCGTGCGGGCCGCCCACAAGCTCGACCGGGCATTTCCCGGGACCGGGGCGCCCGATCTCCGCGGGGGACCTCACCGGGCGTCCCGCTCGGACAGCCATCGCGTGTCGGCGAGGACGTCGGGCAGCGTGCCGGCCGCGTTGGGGCGGGTCGTGCGCAGACGGTGTCGCTGACGGATCACCGTCTGCGGGAGGCTCGGCCCCCTCACCCTTCGTCCCCAGCAGGGAACGCCCTGGTCGGCTTCAGCGTCTCGATGCGGGCGTCGTGCTCGCGGTAGTCGATGGCCTGCCCGCCGGCGGCGAGGGCGTCGTCGCGCTGCTCGTCGGTGAGCTCGCCGGGGCAGTCGTCGACGGTGATCAGCGGGGTGAGGGGGCCGCCGTCGACGAGCAGGTGCGCCCAGGACACCGCCATGTTGCCGGCGCTGCCCTCGCCGATGGGCCACCACCACACGCCGTGGCGCTGCCAGGCGTACGCGCAGCGGTCGAGGACAACCGCGCGGTCCGGCGGCTCTTCCGGCAGCTCCACGGCGTAGCTCACCCGGGTAGTATGCACCGACGATCCACAGGGTGTGGACCGCCGGTGCATTCCGGGTCATGTCGAGTCCGCCCACGCGAACGAGGGTGCGGACGGGTCGGCCACGATCGGCACGCCGTAGACGTCGCCGGCCATGGCGTGCCCAAGCGCGGCGGTCGCGACCTCGCCGTCCTCGGCCGGCACGGCGATGACGAGCTCGTCGTGCACCGGGAACAGCGTCGCCCGGCCCCACTTCGTGTCGGCCCACCGGATCAGCGCGTCGACCAGGAGCTCGCGGGCGCTGCCCTGAATCGCGAAGTTTGGGGCCTTGTGCGGGTACTCGCGCGGAAGGTGGATCACGCGCCCCGAGTAGGTCGGGAAGGTGGTCTGCCCGCGGCGCACGGCATCCGAGAGGCCGCGTGACCAGGCGGCGAGGGTCGGGGTGATGGCGTCGAGGGTGTCGATGACCTGCTGCCCGACCTCGGGGGTGACGCCGACCTGCGCGGCGAGGGTCGCCAGGCCGCCGCCGTAGATGCGACCGAAGACGATCCGCTTCGCCACGTAGCGGTGAGCCTTGGTCGCCTCGGGTCCCCATATTTGTCGGGCGATGATCCAGTGCAGGCCGTCCCCGCGGCCGGCGGCCTCGTCGTCGATGATCTGCCGCAGCCCTTGGTCGCCGGACAGTGCGGCGGCGACGCGGAGCTCGACACCGGAGAAGTCGGCCGAGATCAGCACCTCGCCGGGGTCGGCGGTGATGCAGGCCCGCACGCCGCCCTCGCGGGGAAGCTGCTGAATGTTGGGCCGGGTCGCCGACATGCGGCCGGTGTCGGTGCCGAGCGTGTAGATCGTGGGCCGGGCGCGGCCGTCGCCGCGCTCGACGAGCTCGGTGTACGGGGCGAGGAACAGCCCGAGGGCGGTCTCGTGGTGCCGATAGGTCAGGACCCCGCCCATGAACGCCCCGAGCTGGCCCTCAGCCTTCGCGAGACGCTCGAGGACATCCTTCGGGACCGAGGGCTTCCCCGTGGGCGTGCGGGGCAGCTCAGCGCCGAGTTCGAGGGCTTTCGCGGCGACCTGCTGCCCGGAGCCGGGGTTGTCCACCCCGAACGCGCGGACGAGCGCGGCGGCCTCGGCCTGGCCGGCGAGGTGCTGCTCGCGCAGCGCGGCGACCGTGGCCGGCTCGAGGCGCACACCGCGGTCGGTGATCCGAGCGGTCATGCGCTGCGCGTGGCGCTCGCGGGCGAGCACCTGCGGGGCCTGCTGCTCGACCGATGAGAAGACCTGCGCGAGGGCGGCGGTGTCGAGGACATCCGAAGCGGCGTAGCGCAGCATCGTCTCGCAGCCGGTGGGGACCTGCGCCCAGCCGTTGCGCTCGACCTCGGTGTCGGTCTTCGGGTTGGTGAGCCACTTCCCAGCCTTGAACAGCGCCGCGCGGGGCTCGTCGGCGGCCGGCGCGGTCGCGTCGTGGCCGAGGACCGTGCCGGCGAGTTGCTTCAGCCCGGGGTCGGAGCCGGTGATGGCGGGGTCGACGAGCTTCGCCGGGAGCACGGTGTCGTACATCCGGTCCCACCCGGACTCGACGTCGATCAGCCCGGCGTGGGCCAGCGGCACGAGGTCGGCGGTGGCCGAGTGGGCGTGCAGCCGGGGCGCGGCGGCGAGGAGGGCCCGGATCGCGTCGGCGTGGCCTCCCTCGGATTCCGGGCGGGGGTCGAGGACCACGGCTGCGGTCGCGTCGCCGAGCTGCACCGACCGCAGCCGGAAGTCGCGGTGGCCGACGGGGTAGCCGGAGGTCTCGACGTCGACGGTGAGCGCGCCGGAGCGGTCGATGGCGTGCATGACCGTCGTGGCGGCCTGCGCGAGGGTGGTCGGGACGACGTTGCCGGCGCGGTCGACCGTGGCGGGCAGCGGGTGCACCTCGCCGCCGACCTCGGCGACCGTGGCGCGGCGCTTCTCCTCGGCCAAGGCACGCCGTGCCTCGGCCTTGCTGATCTTGTCCTCGTCAGCCTTGCGAGCGGTCTCCCGCTTGCTCACGTTGCGTGACGAAGGAGGCGGGCCGACGGGGTGTGCAGGGTGGACGGGGGGTGTGCAGGGTGCCTGCACGCCTGTTTTCGCAGGTAGGGGGCCTGATTCGCACGAATCTGTGTAGCCTCGCGCAAAAACTCCACCTGATTCACTTAGAGACGTTGCGTTAGGCCATATAGAGGAGTCTTCTTTATCTCCTAGTTCTCTCATGGGGGGTTCACCCTGCACACCCTGCACAGAAGAAGAAAAAAGAGGGTCTGACCTGCGCTTATCGGGTGTGTAGGGTGCCCCGGTCTCACTCTGCATCGACCCTGCACCGGGAGGTGTCCACCCTGCACTACCCGACAAATCGGGCGCCCCGCCGGGGAGCCACGGCTCCCGGGAGCGAACACGCAGCTTCCGTGACACTCCGCGACTGGACCGCCGTCCCGTATAGCCGCGCTTGTCCAGCGCCGCCGCCCACTCCTTCATGTCCGGGTGGCGCTTGATCGCGTTGTTGCGGCACCACCCGACGAAGGCCTCGTGCAGCTCTCCCGACGGCGTCCCGGGCTCCCACTCCTCGCACGCCTCCGCGAGCCACCGCCCGACAACGTCCTGCTCCGCAGCGATCTTCTCCGCTCGGTCGCGGATCGAGGCAGGGGCCGCAGAGGTCAGGGCCGAGTCGGGGTCGGCCAACCATCGCCCGGTCTCGCGCATGAGCATGGCGAGCACCCCAGGCGCTTCGCGGGCCCACACCGCCGGGGTCAGCGCCGCCCGTGCGGCCCGCACTGCGGCCGGGTCGCCCTCACACGGGATCAGCCGCACCCGGCGGCGGACGGCCTCGTCGGTGAGCACGGGCTCCGTGTTCGCGGTCAGCACCAGGGTGTGCGTGGGCCGGAAGGTGATCGGGTTCTGGTTCATGGCGTTGCCGGTGAGCATCGCGCCGCCGGTGAGCTGCTTGAGTCGCTCCTGAGCCCACCGGCCTTCGCGGGGTCCCTCATCGATGAACGACAGCCGCCGGCCCTTGAGCGCGAACACGATCGAGTCGTGGCTCGCCTCGCCGGAGAGGAGTTTGACGTTCGCGGCGTGGGCGTAGGACCCGAGAACGCTCATGATCAGCTCGATGGTCGAGGTCTTCCCGGACCCGCCGTGGCCGAGCAGGATCGGCAGCGCGGCGTCAGGGTGGCCGGTGAGCGAGATCGACAGCACGCGCAGGGCCCACGCCCGCACCTCCGGGTCGGGCCAGACCTCGGCCAGTAGGGCGTCCCACCGCGGGGTCTCGCGTAGGTCGGGGGAGACGCCGGCCGAGACGAGGTGCGGGGTGTTGAGCTCGACGTGCGCGAAGGCCGGGCCGTCGACGCTGGCTCGCAGGTCGTAGGGCATGCCGCCGGCCCACAGCACCTCGGGTTCACTGTCGAGGTCGGCCAGCCGTACCGCACTGGGGTGAAACCCGCCGAGGACCAAGGCCTTCATGGCGGTTGAAACGGCGTTCGCGGTGGCGTTGGTCAGGAACCTCTTGCGCCGGGCGAACTGGCGTTGCTCGCGGGTCGGCGCCTCGCCTTTGACGATGGGTGTGGGGTCGCCTTTCGGCATGAGTCCGGCGACCTCGGACACCGCCCGGCGGGTCAGGTCTCCGTGCAGCTCCCACTGCGTCGGGCCGCGCTGTAGCCACCCGCTCTTCGTGTCACTGGCGTGCCGCATCATCGGCCACACCCGCCGCAGCACTTCCCCTGCGAGGGTCTGATCGAATTCCCCGCTCTCGGGGTCGAATGGGGCGGTGCCGATGATGTGGCGCCACGAGTAGTGCACGGGCTCGGTCAGCGGCCCGGGCAGCGACGGGCCTCCACCTTCGTCGAAGTCGTTGGGGTCGACGACCGGGGTGGGTGCGGGGACGAGCCATCCGTCGGTCATGAGGCACGGGTCGGAGACGACGGGCGTGGTGCCGACTTCGGTCACGGACTTTCGGGCTGCGGTGAGCAGCATCGAGTCGAACTCCGCTTCCCGGTCTTCCCCGCCGGTCAGGTCGTGCCATTTCTCGCGGAGCCGGGCCAGGGCGCTACCGGCGCCGGGGTGGCCGTACGCGCCGAGGGCTACCACGCGTCGGGCGCGGGCGGTCATGGCGTCGTGACGGGCCCCGATGTCGGCCTCGGCGAGCTTGAGCTCGGACTGCTCGACCGCGTCGGCCATGTCGGCGCAGGCTTCGCGCTCGTCGAGCAGCAGGGCCGAGAGCAGGAGGTCGCCGCTGCTGGGGTCTGCGGCCGGGGGACCGGCGGCGGTGGCGTTCGCGCGCAGCCCGTCTACCCAGGCGAGGGGGAGCTCGGGCAGGTCCGCAGGGGTGGGCACTTCGCCTTCGGCGGCCGGTGTTCCGTCGGGTCGGTACCACCGGTAGCGGGCGCCTGCACCGGGGTGGGTCGAGGGTGAGACGACGGCGTAGCGGTGGTGGCGTTGGATCACTTCGACGTCGGCGCCGAGCACGGTGGCGTAACGCCCGGCCGGGACGCGGAAGAATCGGATACCGCTGGTGCCGGGTCCGCGGTCGTCGCCGCGAGCCGTCGAGACCCACGTCGCAGGCAGCGGGCCCCACTGTTCGATCTTCGTGGCGAGCGTCGCCCCGCCCGCTTTGACGGTGTCGCTTTTCGTGTAGTCGTCCACGTCGACACCGATGACGCCCTCGGGCATACGCAGCGCGACGGAGTGGTTGCCGTAGCCGGTCGTGGCCCACATGATGAGTTGCTCGGGGGTCGGGTCGGCGCCGGCTGCGCCGGTGAAGCCTGCGGGCGGCGGCCACTTCGCCTCGGGCGGCACGGGGATGACGCCTGCCCACCCGGCGCGGAAGTAGGGCACCATGCCGGTGGCGAAGGTCTGGCCCTCGTGTTCGTCGGTCATCACGCAACCACCCGGTTCCGACGGTGGTTGCAGTCGGGGCAGACGACCCGCAGCGAAGCGGTGTGTAGGTGGTAGAGCTGCCAGACCTGCGCCAGCCCGCGGTCGGCTAGACGCCGGCTCCAGGCGTCGGGGCACTCGATCTCGAGCGATTCTGGCGAACCGACGATGTCGAGGAAGCGCGTTACCATCTGTGAGAACAGCGGGTCGACGTGGTCCACTTCGCCGTCGGCGGTGACGAGGTCTGTCCCGCAGAGGCCGCACATCACGAACTCTCCGGCTTCTTCGCGATGTGCCGCGATTTGATCGCTGACCTCTGCCCGTAGCGCAGCGGACACCTCTGCGCGGGCACTGGGGGCTCCGTCGAGACAGGCACGATAGGAGAAGTCCACGGTGGTCCCGTCGACGCGCCGAATCCAAAAGCACCGGGTGCCGATCGAGGTCTCACCGACAATCAGTTCGGCAATCCCCGAGCCGATCTTCGCTGCGGCCTCGGGATGCTTACCGGCCGTCAGCAACAGCGACACGAGTGCGGCGTCGTCGCCTGCGAGGGGGACACCGGGTGTTGAGCCGTTGAGAATCCGCCGAATCTCTGCGGTGGCGGCTTTCTTCGACGGGAACTCATGGTCGCCTAGGACATAACGGGCCATTAAGCACCTCGCGGGGAGCGGGAGGACAGCGGGTCGGGGAATCCCGCGTCGTGGACGGAGCAGAAAAGGGCGTGGCGGGCCGCATCCCTGCCGTGGGGCATGCCGCTGACGTAGGCGCCGACGGACTCGAGGCGCGCGTCCGACGCCCAGGGCTTCACGTCGGACGCGGAACGCAGGAACACGGGGATGCGCAGTTCGCCGGCGAGGGCCTCGAGGGCGCCGACCTGATTGCGGACGAGCTCGCCGGCCTTCGGGGTGGCCGAGCGGGTGGCGCGGCGGCCGACGACGAACTTCTCGACCGCGAGCACGGCGTGCGTCTGACGGTCTGTCATGGCCGCCGTGTCGACGAGCGCGCGCACGATGGGGAGCAGGGTGTCGGGGGAGACCTGAAGGACGTCGACGGTGCAGAACTGCGAGATCAGGGCGACGCCTGGCACGGGCCCGGGGTCAACACCCACCACGATCGGACGGGTCACGTCGCCTCCCGGACGCTCGACAGACGACGGACTGTAGACCCACGGTGCACGCCACGGCCCGGCGGACGCGGCGCGGGGTTCACGCCGGCCACCCGCCGGAGGTCTCGCCTGCGCGCTGCGGGGTGGGGGCGCCGAGCCACGAGAACGACCCGCGCACAGGATCGCCGTGCACGGCGTTGTGAATGCGTTCGCACTCGTCGGAGCAGAAGGTCGCCGCGCCGGCGATGAGTGGGGAGACGGTGTCGCAGGCGTGGCGCTTGCAGGTGGTGTCGGTCATGCCGCGGCCTTCTTTCGCAGATCGCGCGTCTCCGCGCCGCCGAGCAATTCCTCTACAATTCTTCTGTCCTGCACGAGGTCGGAGAGCTGCCCGGCGCGTTCCTTGAGGATCGAGCGGACGCGGGTCTCGATCGTCTTCGTGGCGACAATGTCCACAATCTCGACGCTCGAGTGGCGTTCGGAGCCGATGCGGTGCTGCCGGTCCTCGGCCTGTAGCGCTTCGACGAGCGACCAGGGGCGCTGTAGGAAGACGGCGGTGCCGGCGGCGGTCAGGGTGATGCCGACGCCGCCGGCGCCGGTGGTGACGCAGATCAGGTCGAGCTCGCCGCGTTGGAAGGCTTCGACGTTCGCGGTGCGCTCTTTCGCTGTCTGCCCGCCGACGACGTAGCCGACCCGGTAGCCGGCTGCCGTCGCGGCCTGGCCGGCCAACATCATGAGCTGCCGGGACGGGGCGTAGGCCGCGATCTGCTGCCCGGGCCGCTCGTCCATGATCTCGAGGAGCTCGTCGACCTTCCACGACGGGTACCGGAGGGTGACCTCCTGGTGCGTCTTCTCCATTTCGAGGCCGGTCGTCGGGTCTTCGACGATCTCGGTCCACGTCTTCACGTCCGCCGCCGCCGACGCGAGCTGCAACAGGCGGGTGAGTTGGGCGAGGACGGTCATCGCCTCGAGCTGCCCACCGTCTGGCAGCTCGGCGAGCATGTCCTTTTCTAGGGTGTCGTAGGCGTCGCGGTAGTCCTTCGGGAGGTCGACGTGCCGCACCGAGTACACCTTCGGGGGGAGGTCGGCGAGGACGTCGGCTTTCGACACGCGGCGGTACTGGCCGAGCAGGGTGTCGCGGAACTCCGGCTCCGATTGGGGGCGGAGGCCGATGACGGTGTCGGCGTAGTCGCCGGGGATGGTGTCGCAGTAGCGGTGCACCCATCGCTCGGACGACGGCCACGCGCCGGGCGACAGGCAGTAGAGGGCGGCCCATAGGTCTTTCGGGGAGTGAGTGATCGGGGTGCCGGACAGGCCGACGAACCCGACGGCGCGGGCGGCGATGCGTTGCACGGCGCGGGACTGCGACGTCGCCGCCGATTTGATCTTGTGGACTTCGTCGGCGATGACCATGCTCGCGCCGAGGGTGAGCAGCGGCGCCTTCCCGCGGGCGATCTCGCGGGCGTCACCGGTGCCGGCGTCCATGCGGGCGGTGCCATAGCTGGTCACGTACACGTCGGCTGTACCGGCCAGGCGCAACCGGCGCTTCGGGGTGCCGCGCCAGGCGACGGCCCGCCATCCCGGCGCCCACCGGTGGACGTGCTCGACCCAACTGTCGACGACCGCGTTCGGGCACACGATGACGACCGGCAGCACCGGGTGGCCGGCGCCGTGGCGCTCGCGCAGACCGAGGATCGTAGTGATCGTTTTCCCGGTGCCCTGATCGTCGAAGAGCAGCCCGGACCCGACCATCCCGATCAGGCGGGCCCCGGCGACCTGATACGGCCGCGGGGTGAGCCCGGCCGGCGGCGGGACGGTGAGGTCTCCGTGCTGGCCGGTGCGGGCGACGAGCTGCGCCGTGATCCATGCCGACAGCGCCGGTCCCGGGCGCCACGCCCCGGCGAACGTGGCGGAGAGCTGCACGACCGCGGCCCAGGTGGCGGGTAGCTGTAGGGCGCCGGGCGGTTCGGTGGCTTTGAACAGTGGGGTGAGGGTTTGGAGGGCGGCGGCGGCGCGGGCGACTTCATGGTCGGGGCCGGTCGCCATGAGGATGATCGTCTGCTCGTCGGCGGTGAGCTCGCCGAAGACGGTCACGCTCATCCGTCGCGTCCGTGGACTGGGCACGGCGTTCGCGGGAAGCCGTCACAAGCGCACTTCGGCCGCGGCTTGTCGGCGCGGTTCTGCTGGGCGCGCTCCTTCAGAATCTCGGTGTAGAGCTTGAGGCTCAGGCCGAGCACGGCGAGGTGCGCGAGCAGGAGCACGAGGCCGGCGAAGAGCATCGGCTCGTTCATGACGCGGCGACGAGCTGGTCTAGGAGCTCGCCGAGGCGAGGCCACCGCAGGTGGATACGGTCGCGGACCGGTTTCTCGACGCGGGTCCACTCGTGGATGAGCTCGACCTCGGCGCGGAGCAGCGCCTCATCCGAGTCAGGGTCGAGGGGCTTCTCCCCCTTGCCGGCGCTCACGAGCGGGCCATCCCCTCGAGGACGCGGCGGGCCAACTCCTCGCGGTCGGACTCGAGGTCGGCCCGGCGCAGCCGGTGGAGCACCTCGACGGTCGACGTGACGTCCTGCTTGGCGCCGTGGTTCGGCTCGGGGGCGCGGAGGGCGCGGCAGAGGACCCACAGGCCGGGGACGAGGTCGAGCGGGAGGTCGAGGCGGCCGGCGGCGTAGGAGCCGAGGTCGACGACGCGGTGATGCCACGGGCGGGCGCGCAGCCCGTCGCGGGCGAGGAACAACTTCGACAGCATCGCGCCGTCGATCGCGGGGGCGGACCCGACGAGGGTCGCGCCGTCGAGGGCGTCGTGCAGCCGCTCGACCTCGGTCCCGTCGTCCTGGTCCCGGTGCATGATGCGCTCGCGGTAGCCGTTGACCTCGAGGGCGCGCGGGTGCGCGACGGCGAGGACGAGCTCGGGGTCGTGGGCGGGCACGAAGCATCCGCGCTCGCCGGTGGTGGTGTTCTGCCAGGCGACCTCGACCGCGAAATCCTGCTCGAAGTCGAGGCCTGTCGTCTCGGTGTCGACGACGATCACTGCGCCCACGTGGGGCCTCCTCGGGTGCGTAGGGGTGGGGACACAGCGGGGGCCGACGAACGCGCGCCGGCCCCCGCTGCTACTGCTGCGCGATCAGCGGCCGGTGAGCTTCGCCAGGTACGCCTGCTGCTCCGGCGACATGCCCTCGGGCACGCCCTGGGGAGCCGGCGGCTGCGGGAGCTGCTGCGCCTGCGGGGCCTGCGGCTGCTGGGCGAACTGCTGGCCCTGGTCGAACTGGGGCGCCTGCGGAGCCTGAGGCTGGGCGAACTGCTGACCCTGCGGAACCTGAGGGGCCTGCGGCTGCTCCGGCTGCTGCTGCGGGGCCTGAGCCTGGCCTGCCCCCTCGGGACGCTGGTACTGCACCGACCACGTCTTCGCCGGGTTCAGGCCTGGGCCCGACGGGCGGGTGCCGGTCTGCGTGATCCAGATACCGGCGCCCTTCTCGGGCGGACCCGCCGGAGCGCCGGCCGCGGCCATCGCCCGGGCGAGCTCGTCGCGGGCGGCGGGGCCGCAGTACCACACGGCCTTACCGTCCTGGTTGTCCTGCGAGGGCTGCACGCTCATCGGGACCTTCATGACGACCTTCTTCCGGCCGTCCTTCCACACCGAGGGGAGACCGGTCTTCGGGTCGGTCTGGACTTCGACGTCGGAGTCGACGAGGTCTCGGGCGACGTAGCCGAAGTGCGTCGTGCCCGACTCGAACTTCAGGCCGGGGCCCTGCCCGACGGCCGGCTGCGCGTAGAACGCGTCGAGGGAGCTGGTCTCGACAGGCTGCTGCGGCTGCTCGGGCTGCTGGCCGTAGCCCTGCGGCGGGCCGTACTGCTGCGGCTGCTGCGGGTAGCCCTGCGGCGCCCCGTACTGCTGCTGTCCGTAGGCGGGGGCCTGCGGCTGCTGCGGGTAGCCCTGCGGCGCCCACTGCTGCTGCTGCGGCGCCTGCGGCTGGGCGTACTGCTGCTGCCCGAACTGCTGCGAGGGGTCGAAGCCCTGCGGGAACTGCGGGGCCTGGGGGAACGTCATCGGTGTCTCGTCTCTCTGTTCGGATTCATCGGTCGTGCTGGTCGTGCAACCGGTCGCCGGTGCAGGTCGTGTGCTCTCGCGGTGCACATCGGGGGTGACCTACCGGCGGCCGGGGTCTATGGGGCGATTAGCCGGAGGGCTTCACGGGGCCGGGGCAGCCGGGGCCCCCGTCACGGGCCGACTGAGGGCGATAAAAATCGCAGAAGTAGCAGGCCGAGTCGTCCGGGGTGGCCGGCACATCGTTGAGCTGCGCGGCGCCGGTCAGGAGGGCGGCGGCCCACTGTTTGCGGTAGGTGAGTTCGGGTCCGACGACGTCGCGCAGGAACGCGTAGTCGGCTTCGGTGAGCTCTTGCTCCCACACGTACAGCCCGTCAACCGACGATCCGGTGCGCGGCCAGGCGAGCAGCGCGATCCTTACGACGGGCAGCCCGAGGGCTTGGAAGCCGAGGGCGTAGAGGAGGAACTGCACGAGGTACTTGCGCGGCGGCCCGGACTTGAGCAGCTTCGACATGGTCGTCGCGCCGAGGAACTTGTGGTCGATGACGGCCTGGTGGTCGTGGTCGTAGCCGTCGCCGGTGCCGGGGTGCCCCTCGAACCCCATCGTTGGGGTGACGCGGTGTTCGGTGAGGAACCGCTGCCGGGCGAGCTGCGTGTTGACCCGGGCGAGGACCTTCTCCATACCGTCGTGGCCGCAGGTGCCCATGAACGAGGGCCACGGGTCGGACACGTGGTTGGTCTTCGGGAGCCGGGCGAGCTTGCCTGCGACCTGCCGGTGACAGACCTCCCCGATCTCGGACGGGCCGAGGTGGGTTTGCAGGGACCGGTCGGAGCCGTCGACGTAGGTTCGGACGAAGTCGCGGAGCTCGCCGGCGTACCGGTTGGCCCACGGCGTGTTCCCGGACATGGGGGCCGGCGCGGCGGCGGTCGCCATGAAGGCAGCGGGGCTGATCGTCACTGGGCGGTCCAGACGATCCGGTCGAACTCGTCGCCCTCGTTCCGCACGATGAGCCCGGCGACGGTGACGCCGTAACGCTGGCCGAGGTGGGCGACGATCTCGTCGTCACTGAGCTCGGCGAGGGCGTTCTCTCGCTCGGCGCGTGCCCGGTCGTAAGCCGCGACGACGGCCGCGCCAGGGGCAGGCTCCTCGTCCTCTGACGGTTGGGCGAAGAACTCGGCGAGGGTGGCCTCGGGCGCCGGCTCCTCCTCGTCGGAGGGCTGGGCGAAGAACGCCGCGAGGCTCACTTCACCGGATCGAGGCGCCACGACGTGCTCTTCTTCGACCACCGCACGTAGGCGACCGGGTCCGCGGCCTTCATCGACTTGGAGTCGAGGCGCCACGTCTCCACCGGGTGCACCCGGTACGGCGTGTCGAGCGATGGGTGCCGAAGGATCACCTCCGACGAGCCTTCCGGTGCTGCGGCCATCGTCTCCGTCTTGATGGCCTTCGACAGCTCGTCGACCCGCTTCGTCAGCTCCTCGAGCTGCGGCTTCAGCCTCGCCCACTCCGCTGTCACCTGATCGAGGCGGCTGTCCGGCGTCGGTGTCACCACCGGCGTCGGGACCGGGATCGGTGTTGGTTCCTGCGGGCTGGTCATGGGGGGGCTCCTCGGCGGGGTTCTGGTATTTCGCGGGGGCGGGTAGGCCGCAGTTGCCGTGGACGACGACGCCGTCTTCGCGGACGGTGAGCTTGGCCCGCTTCGTGATGCGTGCACACGTGCACACGTGCTCCTGTGCGCCGCCGCTTTCGTGCGCGAGCTCCGGGTCGCCGGCGGGGTCGTCGCCCTCGACGTCGTCGTCCTCGCGGGCCACGCACAGCAGCCGGCCGTCGGGGATCGGGCACGAGGCGTCTTCGCCGCAGGAGCACACAACCCCGGGCTCCGGCTCGGGCTCCGGTTCGCTAGCGCCCGCAAGCCGGTCGAGGCAGGTCCCGCACATCATCGGGGGCATGCCGCCGGTGTGGCCGGGTACGAGCTGGGCGGGCACGAACGCGGCGACGCCTCCGGCTTCGATGCCTGCGCAGTCGACGGTGGAGGCGCAGGCCCGTGCCTTCGTGGCCTTGAATCGCTCAATCTTGACGGTGGGGGCGCTCATGCCGCGGCCTCGGCGAACCGGGGCGGGCAGACCGCGCGGGCGGTGTGCGAGCCGAGGGCGTCGACCAGTAGCTCGAATGTGTCTCGGTCGGCCATGAGCAGCACCATGCGCAGGTCGTCGACGTCGATGAGGACGGTGGTCGCCTTGCCGGTGCGGATGCGGTGCGCCCGACGGGTGTCCCGGGACGCGGCGCGCAGAGCCTCCTCCTGCGGGTCGGACACGGGGGTCTCCTGACGGTTGGGTGCAGGCCGCTTCGATCCACGGTGCACGGGGTGAGCATGCCGGATGGGTCTGACAGTCACACGCCGACCTCCGGGGTGTCGGGCCACTCGTCGATGATCCGGTCGTCGAGGCCGTAGGCGACGTGCGAGCCGTGGTGGCCGGCGGGTTCGCCGCAGAGCAGGCCGCGGTCCGGATGCTTCTGCGCGCACTCGTTCGACCGGAACGGGACGACGACGGCGTTGCGGTCTGCGGGCCAGGAGGTGCGGCCGCCGCGGGGCATCGGAGACGGCCTGTAGTGGGGGAGCGGCCACTGCGCGGTGCGCTCGGTCGCGGCGATCAGCCGGTTGACGGTCTCGGGCCGGTACTGCCCGAGGTGGCGGACTTCCTCGCGCAAAGTGCGGATGATCGGAGTCGGGTCGAGAGAGGTCACGATGGTTCCTCCGGCTTCGTGTTCGACGCGTTCACGGCGCGCATTCGATCTCGTCGACCCAGGCCGGCACCGGCAGCTCCTCGAGCGGTCCGACCACGCTGATCAGCGGGCCGGCGAGCAGGTCGTAGTGCTCGGGGGCGATCAGGTCGCGCACCGCAGCGGTCCCGGCGGCGTTCCCGGCGGCGTTCCCGGCGGCGTTCCTGGCGGCGTCCCTGGCGGCGTTCCTGGCGGCGTTCCTGGCGGCGTCCCAGGCGGCGATCCAGGCGGCGTTCCCGACGGCGTTCCCGACGGCGTTCCCGACGGCGTCCCCGACGGCGGACAGTCGGTTCAGCTCGTCACCGGTCAGCGTGCGGCACCGCTTGATCACCGCCGCGACGGTGCGCCCGTTCGGGCCGAGCGCCTGCCAGGCCGGGACTTCCTCGACCACCTTGGCGGCCAGCACGCACCGCTTGTGCGGGTGCCGGTCGGAGCCGAGCACTTCGCCGACCGGGCGGACCCGGAGCAGCCGGCACGGCCACCCTCTACCGATCAGCGTCTCGCCGGGCTCGGCGGACAGCGACAGGAAGGTGGACGGATCACCGCGGACCATCCGGTGCGAGGTGGGGTGGACGACGGTCGCCCCGACCGTCCAGGCCACCCCGTTGCGGGTGGTGCCGTCGGGTCGGGTGGCCTTCCACAGCAGGGCGTCGGTCATGACGTCGTCACCTCGGCGTGGTCGGTCTGCCAGGCCAGGGCGTCGCGGAACAGGTCCGCGGACTCGTAGTCGCCCGACTCTTCGGCGGCGTGCAGGATGCGCAGCAGGTCGCCGGGCGTCTCGGCGCGGGCGATCTCCTCGACCTGTTCGGCGCGGGTGTGCGCGGCAGCAGCCCGGGCGTCGGCGGCTGCGGCGGCTCGTCCGGCGGCGCTGACGGCGGCGGCGAGGGCGGTGGCGGTGCCGGCGGGGGTGGCTTCGAACGAGTCGACGAACACGCCGTGGCGGCCGGTGTCGGGGCCGGAGGTGATGACGCCGACGGAGATCAGGACGGGGCCGATACGCCAGTACGGGGAGTCGTGGGCGTCGCGGCCGGTGGGCTCCGGCAGGTGCACGGACAGGGTGTCGGGGGCGGGGGGCTTGCTCACAGCGGCGGCTCCTCGGGTGGGTGGTGCGGGGTCAGCAGTTCGGCATGTTGAGGCGGATGTCCCACGCCTCGCCGGGAAGGCGGCGCATCCACGTCGCGAGCTGGTCCCGCGCGGTGAGGGCGTCAAGGTCAGCGAGGGCGGGGTCCCGCTCGGTGTACTCCGACCAGAACTCGACGAGGTTGCCGACCTGCGCCAGGACCAGTTGGGCAAGCGCCTCGCGCTGCTCGCGGGTGATGCGGTTTGTGCTGCTGGGGGATACACGGCGGGTGGCACTCACTGCGGCGGCTCCTCGGGTGTGCATCGCAGCCCCGGCGTTTTCGCTTCCGGGTGCAAGAGGAACGCTACCAGTGCCGGACATCGGTGTGCAACTGGTGTGCAACCCGTTTCTACCCAGGGGCTAAGGCCGGGACATGACGGAGGCCCCCGCCCTTGGCTAGGACGAGGGCCTCCGTGCCGCTGGGGAGCGGTTTAGAGGGGCCAGTACGTCAGGGTGGCGATGATGAGCGCACCCGCGAGACACAGCCCGCCGAACACTGCGAGGAACCGCCCGACGACCTCACCCATGGGTCACACTCTCCCGGACGTCGAGGCGGGCGAGGGCACGGCGCAGCACCTCGACACGACGATGGTCGTCGCCGGTCTGCTCCTCGCGCAGCTCCTCGACGACAACATCTAGGGGGAGGTGGCCGGTGCGGACGTCGGTGATGATGGCTTCGAGCTCGATCTCCGCGTCGCTCATGCTGCTGCCTCCTGCTCCTCGGCCTGGCGTTCCGCGTCGTCGGCGAGCGTGTCCATCAGGTCGAACCAGGCCCGGCCGCTCTTCGTGTGGTGCAGTGCCACGTACATCGCGATGCCGGCGCCGAGGGCGATGGGGAATCCGGCGGCGGCGGTGGCGATGACGCCGACGGACAGGCTGTAGCCGACGATCCGCTCCGGCAGGTGCATCAGGGTCCTCCGCAGGCGTGGGCGACCTGGCCGTCGCGGGCCGGGTCGTCGAGGTGGTAGCGGTCGGCGACCGCGTCGAACTGCTGGGCGTAGGCGCATGGGTTGACCTGTGGGAGCCACTCGTCGAGTCCGGCGTCGCCCTTGCTGCGGTTGGCCCGGGGGGTGGTGGCGCGCAGCTCGGCCGGGTCGTTCGCGAACGCCACCCGACGGGCCGGGGTCCACCGCCACGCCCCGTGCCGCCAAGCCCAGGCCAGGGGTACGACGTGGTCGACGTCGAAGTCCCGTGACGGGCCGGTGACGACGGCGCCGGTGTAGGGGTCGTGGAGGGTGCCGCCGATGACGTCGCAGCCGCGCCACTGGTCGGGGTCGAGGTCGCGGGCGAGGACGAGGTCGCGGGTGTCGCAACCGGGGCCGATGCGTGTCCAGTCGTTCCCGAACTCGACCCGGTCGTACGGCGGCGTGCCGATCGATGTGGCGGCGGTGACCCCGGCGACGGCGAGGGCGGCGAACGCGACGGCGGCCGCGGTGGTGGGGAGCTTCACGCCTCGATCCCGGCGCTGTGAGCGATGAGGTCGATGCACGCCGACAGCGTGATCGAGGCGATGATCAGGAAGACGAGGGCCGGGGCGAGGGTGGCGTTCAGTGCGGCGGGTGTGCCGAGCAGGACGCCGGCGACGATCGCGGCGAGGACGTCACGACGGGACACAGCGGGTCTCCTCGGGTAGGTGGGTGACGTCGACGCCGGCGGCGGTGAGCCGGTCGACGCCGTCGAAGATGCGGTAGGGCCAGCGGTAGACGACGCGGGCGACGCCGCTGTTGATGACGAGCCCGCTGCAGCCGAGGCACGGGGCGTGGGTGAGGTAGAGGGTTGACCCTTCGGCTCCTCCGCCGGTGCGGGCGGCGAAGGCGATTGCGTTGGCCTCGGCGTGCACGGAGACGGTGCAGGGTTCGTCGCGGGTGTGGGTGCAGTGCTCGAGGCCGGTGGGGGCGCCGTTGCGGCCGGTGGAGAGGATGCGGCCGTCGCGGGTGAGGACGGCGCCGACCTTGAGTCGGGAGCAGGTGCCGCGCAGGGCCAAAACTTCGGCGACGTCGAGGAGGATGACGTCCTCAGCCGGCCGATCGGACGAGGCTGGGGTCGACGTCTGTTCGCTGGGTCTCTTCATGAGCTGTGCAGCGGTGCCTGACTGCCACTTAAGCCCGTAGTCGACGTGCGCCAGCGTCAAGGCTTGGTAGTTCGTGCGCTTGCCGACTTCGAGCTGCTGGACAGTCTGAAGCGACCGATTACTTGCCGCCGACAGATCAGTTTGTGTCATTCCGAGCTCGGCGCGACGCGCACTAATCGCCTCGGCGAGTGCCTTTGCGGTCATGCGGCGAACTCGCTATCCCGCCAACGCACCCGGGCGCCGGAGGTTCCGGTCGTCTCGTGCTCCGGGTCGTGCTCTTCGTCGGCGTGGGGCGCTAGGTCGCAGAGCCGTTCGCGGGCGGTCGGGAGCGGGGCCCCGCACACCTCGTCCCGGCGGACGACGTCGACCTCGAACCGCAGGTCGCAGCCGGGGCAGGTGACTTCGTGGACGGTCACAGCATCGCTCCGACGGTCTGCACGATCACTACGGCGAGGGCGACGAACGGGGTCAGCGCGGCGGCGGTCAGGGTCAGCAGTAGCGCGTACGCGATCACGGTGTGGAGGCGCTCGAGGCCTTTGTCGATCATCGCCGCCGCCACCGATCGCCGATCGTGAAGCTCAACGCCTCGCCAGCCCGGTGAAAGTTGGCTGCGATCAGGTGCTGATCGATGAAATGCTCCCGAGCTTCGTCGTGGGCTTCGCCCGTGTCGGAGGACCCGCTGCCCAGGAGTCCGCCCGACGCGCAGGAGGGACACACCCAGTAGGGACGGGGGTAAGGACCGACCCGTATCCGGACCGGAGCGAACGGGGTCAGCGCGCCGACGAGCACACCGGTCTTCTGTCGCCAGTTGTCGCGCTCGCGGGCGATCCCGCGGACGAGCAGGGCGGACAACAGGCCTACGCTCGTCGCGCCGACGACTACGCCGATCACGGCGGCCCACCCTGCGCTCACCGGCGTTCTCCGATCGGGACGTAGCGGGCGCGGCGGGGGCGGGCGTGGTTGCGGGCGCCGCGCTGCACCGGGATGGCGATCTCGCCGCTGTCGTGCAGCTCGAGGGTCACGACCGCTAGGCGCCGCCGGTTGCGGATGGTCGCCATGGTTGAGCCGAGGAGCCCGAGCGACGCCTGCTCGACGATGCGTGCGCGGCGGCGGGCCCGGGCGACGGCCTCGGCGTCGTTCGCGATCACGACCGCACCGCCGGGGGCTTGAACGCGACGACGGGAAAGCTGCGGGTCTCAGTGCCGGTCGATGGGCCGAGGCGGAAGTCGGGGGTGCCGCGTCCGCCCTGCGCCCACGCTGCGCCTTCCTGCCTTCGCCACTCGAGCTCGCCGGCGGGCAGCGGGAGGTGCGGGTAGAGGGCCGACCAGCGGACTTCGGCGATCCGGCGCGCCTTCTCCGGGTCGTGGGTGCGCAGGACGAGCACGACGGGCCCGGCGGGGGTGTTCTCGCGGTACACCTTCGGCGGCCACCGGGACTGCTGCCGCCACTCCGACCCGTCGGGACGCGTGACGCGCTCGAGGGTGCGAGGGACCCCGCCGCGCTGCGGGCGCTTCGCCGGAGCGGTCACGCTTCACCGCCGAGGCGCTCGACCTCGAACTCGAGGTACTGACGGGCTTTGCGCAGGTCCTCGATGGCGTCCGCGCCGTCCTTCTGACCGTTGCGCCACAGGTATTTGAGGGCGGCGCCGAGGCTGTAGGTCCAGTGCTTCGCGACGTCGATGCACTCGATCGGCTTCCCGCAGCCGGAGCACTTCGCCGGGCTCGAGGTGTAGTGCGACGGGTGCGCGACCGGGTCGTGGGACACATCGACGAGGTCGCGGAGCCGCTGCTGCCGCTCCTCGGCGGGCTTGTCCTGGGCGGCCGCGCGGACATCGCTCGCGCACGCTGGCCGTAGGTCTGTCGGGGTGTTCCTGGTGGTCATGCGGTCACTTCCCAGGGTTGGGCCGCGGCGTCGCGGAGGGCTCGTTTGATGGCGTCGAGATCAGCCGAGGTCACCGGGGTCCGCCCCGCTCGGTGGATCGCATCCGTGAGCGCAAGCTCGACCTCGAGTTCGTCGAAGGCACCGGCGATGACCGCGCGGTAGCCGGCCAGGGCCGCGGCGTGAAGCCGCTCGGTGAAGTCCGCACGCGGGATACGGCCGAGGCTGCGGAGCTCGGCGCGGGCCTTGGCCTCGATCCATTCCGGGGTGTGGGAGAGCCGCACCGGGCCTTGAGCACGCTCGCGCGACGGGGGCCGCAGGCCGTGCACCCGAGCCCTGCGCCCCTTCGCTGTGGGGCCGGCGTTGCGCAGCCGGGTCGCCCACTCGTCGGTGAGCTGCGGCAGCTCGTATGGGGCGAGGATGCGGGTCGCGACATAGCGGGCGTCGCTGCCGTGCACGACGGTTCCGGACACGAACACCGTCCCGCCGTCGCCGCGGACGTCAATGTGCGGGGCGATCACGCCTGCCGAGTTGCGGATCGGCACGGCGGGGGCCCGGAAGTAGACGTGACGGCCGCCGGAGCGGGTCATGACGGTCATGGGCGAGCGGGGCCCGTCGAGGCGGCGCCAGTTCTGCACGCCGTCCTCGCCGTCGAGGTCGACCACGACGATCCCGTTCGGGCCGCACGGGGCGTGGAAGCCGCAGCCGGGGAAGCGGGTCGCCCAGTCGCGGATTTGTGCGTGGTCGCGGGAGGTTCCGCCCGGGCGCTGCCACGTCGTGTGGAAGACGACGCTTTTCCCGCCGGCGGGGTCCTGGCGCACGGTGACCGGGCCGAGGCAGTAGCCGGCCTCGGCGTGCGCCAGGGCTTCGAACAGTCCCTCGTCGGCGCTCATGACGTCCGCCGGGCGGTGTGCAGCGTGCCGCTGGCGAGGGTGATCAGGTCGAGGCGCAGGGCGGTGAGGTCGGCTGTGATGACGTCGCGCCACCCCATGTCGCGCAGCTCGCCCGCGTACTCGTCGGCGGCGGCTTTGCTCATGACGTCGGGCTGAATCCGCCACTTGCCGCGGTAGGGCTCACGGCCCGCGACGAACCACGTCGGGTTGGTCTGTCCGTGGCCTCTCATGCGCGGTTCCTTTCCTTGCGGTGGCGTCCGCGTGCACCCACGGTGCTCACAGTAGGCACGGGAAGGGGTGCGGTGGCGGGGGCGTGGTTCTCCCGGTAGATGGGGAGGTCGCCGGTCGAGGGGTCGGTCGCGAGTCGGTGCTCGAACAGTTCGTCGACGGGCCGGTCGAGGGCGCGGGCGATGCGCACGGCGGTGTCGGGGTTGCACGCCCGGTTACGGGGCTTCGTGCCCGGCGCCGGGATCAGGTGGGAGAGCAGCGAGGGGTGCACGTCGGCGAGCTTCGCGAGCTGCCGGTACGACAGCCGACGTGCTTCCTTCGCGGCGCGCAGCGCTTCGGGGTTTCGGACGCGCATGTAGCTCCCGGGCGGGTAGGTCGGCCGGTGGGCGCGGCCTGGTAGCGGATGGCGGGGACTGGGTACGACTGTCATGTCGGGCGGCTCCTGATAGACGCCGGAAACGGCCGGCGATGCACGATCGTTGCACACCAGGTAGACAGGCACAACCCCGCTCACCGACGGAAACCTGCTGCTCGTCCGTTCGTGTAACGGCGATCTGGTAGACACCCCGCTAGGCTCCGGCGGTGCACAGACCGTTCGCCAGGTAGACACAGGGGACACACATGGCCTTGCCGACAAGCGCAGGCGACGCCGATCGTGAAGGGGTGCCGCCGACGATCCGAGAGCTCGTGCAGGCTCACCGTGACGCGACCGGTGACAGCCTGCACGCTCTAGAAGCCCGCTCAGCCAACGGGGAGACGCGAGTCCACTTCTCCTACTGGCACAAGATCCTTAAAGGGAAGGTTCGCAACTTCCCGACCAGCCCGGAGACCTTCACCGGCATCGCCCGCGCCCTGGGCACCTCCGAGCTCGCCATCGTGCTCGGGTACGCACGCGAGTTCGGTATCCCGGTGCGGATGCCGGCGTTCGCCTCACAGGTCCCGTCGTCGGCCGACTCGATCCCGCCTGCCGAGCAGCGCTTGCTCTTGCAGTACATCCGGGTGCGCTCGACCGGCGAGCAGACGATGCCGCGACGGCCGCTCGACGACGACGGTAGCGACGTGTCCGCCGAGGAGATCGAACGCCGGGGTCTCATCCCGGGCCGCAGGGTGGCCGCAGCGCAGGAGCCGCGCAAGCTAGCCGACGGGTGCTCGCAGAACTAGAGGCAGACGGGACATACTTGTCCGACCCAAGGGCTACCCTGTGATCCGTGTCGCGAGCGCAAACAGACCAGGCGGTCGGTAAACAGCTAACAAACGCGGCCCATCGTGACGATGTAGGGCTCGTGCCTCCCCACCCGATGAGCGACCCGAGAACCCGGTCGCTGCTCGCCGACGCAGGCCGCGCCGCCGGCCGGATCACCGTCGAGTACCGACGCAGCGAGCACGCGAGCCTCCTAGACCTCGAGGACCCGTCCAACCCGGTGATCATCCTGCATCCGGACGAGGACGACGACGTACTCATGGCCGAGATCGTCGACCACTGCCGCAAGATTCTCGAGGTGGCGACCGCGTTGCAGCAGCACTGGCGCGCGGACGGCCCGGACCCGGAGCTCGTCGCCGACGTGCGGGGCGCCACGGTCCTCGACCAGGCCGTGAACGACGACGTGACGCTGCCGGCGACCGACGTGACGGCGCGGGCCCGGCGACGGGCGTTCGAGGTCATGCTCGGCGGCGGAGGCTA
>Ga0308173_10000175_pt1 | contig 23766 bp, 14 predicted proteins | sample PhyPR1_FD_203716 | JGI IMG/M metagenome (GOLD analysis project Ga0308173, IMG submission 203716) | Soil microbial communities from UC Gill Tract Community Farm, Albany, California, United States - DLSLS.P.R1 | ecosystem: Environmental > Terrestrial > Soil > Agricultural land | place: USA... | reverse complement strand
ACGAAGCCATGAAGCACCAGCCGAAGTACGTCTGATCTCGCGTGGCGCTCTTATTAACCGCGGAAGCTCTGGCGAAAGCGTACGGCCCAGAGCCGCTATTCAGGAATCTATCTTTCAACCTATCCGACGGTGATCGCCTGGGCCTCATCGGTCCCAATGGGTCCGGCAAATCCACCCTGCTCGAAATCATCGCCGGAAAATGTCAGCCCGATGCCGGCGGTGTGGCGATGCGCAAAACCACGCGTTTGGGCTTCGTGGCGCAGCAGTCCGATTTCGCGCCCGGGGATACAGTCAGATCCGTAGTCGAAGATGCGTTCAGGAGATCGACGCCTCTCGATTCCGCGCCTCGCCGCCCGGAAGAGATTCTGGGGCGCGCGGGTTTCAAAGACTTCGATCTGAAAGCAGCCGATTTATCTGGAGGCTGGCGAAAGCGGCTCGCCATCGCGCAGGCCGTGGTTTCGAATCCCGACATCCTGCTGCTTGACGAGCCTACAAATCACCTGGATCTTGCGGGAATCGAGTGGCTCGAGAATCTTCTCCAGGTCTCCCGATTCGCCTGCATTGTCGTCAGTCATGATCGCTACTTTCTTGAAAATATCGCGACGGAAATGGCTGAATTGAATCGGGTGTATGCGGATGGTATGTTGCGCGTCCACGGGAATTATAGCGTTTTTCTCGAAAAGAAGAACGACTTCCTATTGGCCCAGGCGAAACGCCAGGAAGCCCTGGAAAACCGGGTTCGGACCGAACTGGAATGGCTGCGTCGCGGTCCAAAAGCCAGGGCTACCAAAGCCAAGGCTCGTATTGACGCCGCGCATACGCTGATGGACGAGCTTGACAATCTGAACAGCCGGGCGCGCACCTCTTCAGCGGGTATCGACTTCAATGCCAGCGATCACAAAACGAAGCGTCTGGTAGAGCTCAAAGACGTGAGCTTTTGCTTCGGCGATCGCCAAATTCTGAAGAACACCGGCTTCACCATCACGGCCGGAGTGCGCGTCGGTCTGGTCGGCCCCAACGGAAGCGGCAAGACAACGCTTCTTCGCCTGGTCCGCGGAGAAATTGAGCCCGATGCCGGTGAAATACTCCGAGCTCCGTCGCTGCGCGTCGTGTACTTCGATCAGAACCGGTTTCTTGACCCCAACCTGACGCTTCGCCAAACACTGGCCCCTGCCGCCGATTCCGTGGTCTATCAGGACCGCACAATTCACGTTGCCTCGTGGGCCGCCCGGTTCTTGTTTTCGGGCGATCAGCTGAACCAGCCCATCGGGCGTCTATCCGGCGGCGAGCGAGCACGCGTCCTGATCGCCGGATTGATGCTGCAACCCGCGGATCTCCTGCTGCTCGATGAACCGACAAATGATCTGGACATCCCCACATTGGAGATCCTCGAAGAGGCTTTGCTGGAGTTTGAGGGCGCCCTGATCCTTGTCACGCATGATCGGTATCTGCTGGATCGTGTTTCTACCGTCGTTGTGGGGTTGGATGGCCAAGGCAACGCCGAGAGCTTCGCCAGTTATTCGCAGTGGGAAGTTTGGAACGCTGGCAGTGCCGCTACGAGGCGAAACAGCCCGTCCGGTACTGCGGAACGAAGTTTCCCACCCGCGAAGAAGAAGCTTTCCTATCTCGAGAACCGGGAGTTCCAATCCATCGAGCAGCGAATCACCGAGGCCGAGCGCGAATTCGCTCAGCGGTGCGCTGCCCTCGAAGACCCGGATATTCTCCGCGATCCAAAACGTCTGGAGCAGGCTTACCAGATGATGAACCAGGCTCAAGCGGTAATTGATAATCTATACAGCCGTTGGGCAGAACTGGACCAAAAAATTAGCTGATCCGATAGTACTCGCCATTGCTCGCCGTCTGATATGCTCGTAACGCTTTGATCTAAATTGGTGTCTTACCGGCATCGCTTTGTCGGAATTAAGCTAGATCAACGGATTGAGAGGAACAGTGAGATTTACAACCCTTCTGGCAACATCTTTCTGGGCCGCGCTATTTGCGTGCTTAGTCCCCGCTTGCGCGGATTCTCTTCTAGTGGGCTTTAACGCACAAACCCCACTTCAGATTTATTCCACTTCCGGAGTTTTTCAGCAGGATTTTGGGCCGAATGGCGCTTCGGCGGGCGTGATACAGGACGGCTTACTTTATGTTGTTCAGCCGGATGTAACCACGTTAAGTTCGAGCACAATTACCGCATTTGACAAAAACCAGCACGCGGTGAGTTCGTTTACGGTGCCTTACCTGATTGCGGATGCGACTTCCGGTAGTAGCGGGACGCTCTGGCTATCCGGTTACAACGGAGATGTCTATCAAGTTTCCACTTCGGGCGCTGTCAAAGGCTCGTTTTCAACGGGCTACAGCTCGGCCACGTCCATCGGCATTACCAGCAATGGGACGAACCTGTTTACGACAGAGGGGGATGCTTCGGACGGCATCGATGAACGTGATGCGGCGGGAAACATTATTTCCACTTTTCACACCGGGTTCGCCGGACTTTATGGCCTGGCCTTCGACAGTTCCGATAAAACGTTTTTTGCGGGAAGTTTTTCAAATGTGTATCACTTCAGCCTATCGACTACATCCGTGGGCCTGATCGGTACGATCGATATCGCAGGCGATTCGCGAACGCCGAACGGAGCGATACATGATGGACTGGAACTCGGTGATCTGAGCAGTCTGACCGGCGGTACGCCCCCACCTCCTCCGCCTCCGACCGTACCCGAGCCAGGTTTTGGGCTGCTGTCGGGTCTCGTACTCTTGAGCTTTCTGGTTTACTTCGGACGCAGGTCGGTGCTTCGATGGCGGGCGGTCGTGCCTGTGCTCATGCTCGGGGCGGGGTTGACTGCGGCTTCCGCCTTTGGCGCTGTAAATGTGACGTTATCGCATACGGAATCGAGCGTTCCGGTTGGGGGCACCGTCTCCTTCACGGCGACAGCCACCGATTCAACGAATTCGGGTGCGCAATTCGTCTATCAGTTCGATGTTGCGCCCGCAGGTAGTTCGTCCTTCTCGGTGGTAAAGGACTTTTATCACGTCAATACCTTCGACTGGACCCCCAGCAGTCATGAGGGCTCCTATGACGTTAAGGTCGTAGCCAGATCTTCAACAGGAGCTTCCGGCTCGACCACCGAGGCAATTTTCGTTACTTCCAGAATCTCCGGCAGCTCGCCGGTGGTCTCCTCGACACGCAATCCGCTGGTGGCTCTCTATTCCGTTCCGCCTTGCAGTTCGCCGAAACAGGCGCGTGTTCGTTTTAAATCGGCTTCAGACCCTGCCTGGCAGATGACGCCATTGAAGCCCTGTAACGGACTAAGCGTAAACTTCTATATCGGCGGCATGAGAGCGAACACAACTTATACGCTCCAACAGGACCTTTTCAATGGTCCGTTCGATACTCCAGGGCCGCAGCTAAGTTTCAAGACCGGCAGCGTGCCAGGCAGTTTTCCTACCTTCACCTCTTCCGTCGTGAAGGCCCCGGAGGCTCCGACCAGCATCAGTTATCCTTTCGAGCTGAAGTGCGGTGGCGGAAGTGGTCCCTGGGCGACTGATTTGCAGCAGAATATCGTCTGGTTCCTCCCTGCGCATTTTGGGAGTGGGTATCTGGTTCGGATGGCGCCAGGCGGCACCTTCCTCGGGATTAACGACGGCGACATGACCGGAGACCAGAAGCTTTTCCGGGAATTCGATATGGCTGGCAATATCATCCGGGAGACGAACTGGAGCATTGCTAACCAGGAACTCAATACGATACGCGCAGCGCAGGGAAAATCGCCTGCTCGCCTAATCTATTTCAGTCACGAAGGCTACCGGCTGCCGAACGGATATACTGCCACCCTGGCCACCGATGAAGAAGTTAGAGACCAAGGCTCGGGCCCGGTGGATGTGTTGGGCGACGTCGTTTTGATTCTGGATAGAAATTTCCAGGTGGTCTGGGCCTGGGATGCTTTTGATCACCTTGATATCAAGAGAAAGGCGCTCGGCAATGACGTCTGTAAGATCCCTCAAGGAGGGTGTCCCCCGAAGTTCTACAACACGGATGCGAGCGGCCATCTTTACACCATGGCGAATGACTGGACACACATTAACTCCGTCTTCTACGAGCCGAAAGATGGGAGCCTCATCGCCTCCGTCCGCCACCAATCCTGGGTGGTGAAGATTGACTATAGGAATGGATCGGGAACCGGGAATATCATCTGGAGATTGGGTGCGGGGGGCAACTTCAGCCTCGGAGGCGGCGCTCCTGCCAGCGACTGGTTCTCCTATGAGCACGATGCCGAGATAGGAAGCAATGGGCTATTGACCTTATTCGATAACGGCAACCTCAGGATTCTTAGTTTCGGCGGGAACGCCCGTGGGCAGGCCTGGCGACTTGATGAAACAAACATGATCGCTACGCCGGTTGTGAACGTCGATTTGGGCGTACAATCGTTCGCGGTAGGGACTGCATCTTTACTGTCCAATGGAAACTATTGGTATCAGGCCGGGTTTGTGGGTTCGCCGCATACCAGCCATACGTTTGAGGTAACGCCTTCCGGAACCTCTGTCTATAAGAGCTTCGCCGATATAGGACTTTACCGGGTATTCAGGCTTCGCAATCTATACACGCCGTAATATCAGCAGAAACAGAGCGGAGGCATCGGCCCTCCGCTCTGCCGCCCTACATGGCTGCGTGCCATGCGCTTTATGAGTTCCGAAGCACGAACCAATCCCGAGCGGACAGAACTGGACCGGCTTCGGCGCAAGATTGCGGAGTTGGAAGCGGATCTCGCTCAACGAAAAAAAGCCGACGAGCCGCTGGAACGGTTCTTCTCGACATCGCTCGACATGCTTTGCGTCGCCGATTTTGAAGGATATTTCAGACGACTGAATCCGGCTTGGGAACAAACCCTTGGTTTCACAACCGAAGAGCTCCGCGCTCGTCCTTTTCTGGATTTCGTGCATCCAGATGATCGGGATGCCACCATCGCGGAGATGAAGAAAATCTACAGCGGCGTCGATACGATCTCTTTCGAGAACCGCTATCTCTGCAAAGATGGCAGCTACCGGTGGCTGCTGTGGAACGCGACTCCTCTGCTGGATCAGCAAAAAATTTACGCGGATGCGAGGGATATCACGGAACGAAAGCGTTCGGAGGAAAGCATCCGGAAATTGAAAGAAGCGGCGGAAAGCGCGAATCGGAGTAAAAGTGATTTCCTGGCCCAGATGAGCCACGAGATCCGCACGCCCATGAACGCCATCATCGGCATGGCAGATCTTCTCTGGGAGACCGCTCTCACAACCGAGCAGCGCCAGTACGTCAGAATTTTCCGTCGTGCTGGAACGAATCTACTTAATTTGCTGAACGACATACTGGATCTATCGAAGATAGAGGCGGGCCACGTCGAATTTGAGCACATCGATTTCGATCTCACCGAAACGCTTGATAAAGTTTGTGAGCTTCTGGGACTGCACGCGCATGAAAAGGGGCTCGAACTAGCCTGCCGTGTCATGCCGGACGTCCCCACCGGCCTTCGCGGGGACCCCAGCCGGCTCCGCCAGGTGCTGATGAACCTTGTCGGGAACGCGGTCAAGTTCACAGAGAAGGGCGAAGTCGTGTTGCGCGTCGAACGGCAGCCGGATAGCGGCCAGCAGCTATCCCTTCGGTTTGCAGTTTCCGATACGGGCGTTGGCATTCCGGGGGATAAGCTCACCGAAATATTCGAGAGTTTCACTCAAGTTGACGCCTCCACCGCTCGGAAATACGGAGGCTCCGGTCTGGGCTTGGCTATTTCTAAATACCTGGTCGAGCGGATGGGCGGCCGTATTTGGGTGGAAAGCGAAGTGGGCCTCGGAAGCACCTTCTACTTCACGGCCCAATTCGAAATTCCTCGCACATCCGTGCGCCGGCCAGCCCAGCGGTTGGACCTGAAGGGGCTGCGTACGCTTATCGTTGATGATAATGCGACGAACCGTTTGATCTTGGCGGAGGCGGTCGCCGGCTGGGGCAGCGTGCTCACCACTGCGGAAAGCGGTGAACAGGCGCTAGCGGAGTTAACCCGCGCCAGCCAGGCGGGAGAACCGTATGGCTTGGTTCTGCTGGATTGTCGAATGCCTGGCATGGATGGGTTTCAGGTGGCTGAACAGATGCAAAACCATCCTAACCTTGCGGCGGCCACGGTTCTCATGTTGACTTCCGACAACCGCCTTGGCGATACCGCCCGCTGCCGCAGTCTCGGAATAGAAGCATATTTAGTCAAGCCAATCCAACGGCCTGAGCTGCTGGCGGCGATTCAGGCAGCTTTTAGTCAGTCCAGCAGCGGGACTGCGATCCAGCACGCTGAAGAGGACTCGCACCCGCTATCGGGTCAGCTTTCGCTGCGCATCCTCCTGGCTGATGATTCGGAAGATAACTTGTTCCTCATCCGTTCGTATCTGAGGAATTCAGGATGCACCATTGAAGTTGCCCCGAATGGCGAAGTCGCCGTTCAGAAGTTCCAGTCGGGGCAATATGACGTCGTCCTGATGGATCTCCAGATGCCGGTTATGGATGGCTACACCGCAACCCAGCGAATTCGGGAATGGGAGCGGGATAAGCAGGCAATCCCAACTCCCGTGGTTGCGCTTAGCGCCTACGCTCGCCAAAAGGAGATCGAAAAGAGCAGGGAATCCGGTTGTACCGCCTACCTGATTAAGCCGATTCGCCGGAAATCGCTGCTGGCAGCGCTGGCAAAATACAGCCACACTCCGTCCGTGCATGCGAATGAAGTGAACCAATCCGAAAGAGTCCGCGTGACCGTCGATACCCGCTTGCAGGCGGCGGTTCCCGGTTATCTGGAAAGCCGGCGTCGCGACCTCCAGGCCATTTCGAAGGCGCTGGATGAGGCCGATTACGAAACCATTCGCACCCTCGGCCATAAAATGCATGGATCAGGAGCGGGATACGGATTTCCAGAAATAACGGCTATCGGCGAACACCTAGAACTCGCCGCGGAAAGTCGAAATGACCAGAATATCCGAAGCGAGACTGCGATACTTTCGCAGTACCTGGACACAGTCGAGGTGGCGTTTCGGAATCGTTAATGAGTTGCTTTTTGGTTCGCCGTGCTCACGTACTTAATCAGCATCACTTCGTTCCCTTTTTGGTTGTAGATCAGCTCATCGGCCAGATTGCGGCTCAAGAGAATGCCGAACCCGCCGGGGCGCAGACCCAGGCGGGTCCGTTCTTCGAAGTGCTCGAACGGCGCATCAGGCCCATTCGAAACCGCGGCATGCCGTAATTCGTCAAACGAAAATCCTTCGCCCGGATCCCATATCTTGTAGATCATCGACCTGGCGGTTCGAATATAATCCACCCGAACCGTCTTTAGCGGATCCGAATGGCCGCCGTGTTCGATCGCGTTCATAAGCAGTTCCCGGAAAGCCGCACCAATGTCTTCTCGTTCCTGCGGAGCGAGATCTGTCCCTATCTCCTGCATAAATGTAATGAGCCGGTCCGCTATCTCCACCTTGCAGGGAAGTTGGAGTGAGATCCATTGCGGAATAGCCGATAACACTTCGATGTCGTCGAGCGCAGGCGGAGCGCGCAGCGCCCGAGCAACCGTATCGGCTACGGCGTCCAGCGAAAATGGCTTGCTGAAGTAACCGATCGCGTGGTCGCGCAGCGAACTGATTACGCTCGCCGGTGTGCTTTCCGCCGTCATCACCAGAACCCTTGTGCCGGGCCGTGTCTCGCGGATTTTGTGCAGCAACTGCAGGCCATCTAACCCCGGCATCCGTATGTCGGTAATAACCAAATCGCAAGCATTGGCCTGCAAGTAAGAAAGCGCCTCCTCTCCATCCGAGGCATCCTCGATCCGGTAGTCTTCACTTGCCAACGCTGCTGCAAGCAGATAGTGAATGTCAGGATCGTCGTCTGCAATCAGGATTGTCCTGGTGGGCATGGGGGCCGGATGCTAGCCAGGAGGTTATCACAATTGCTCAGCTTCGGAGGTGCGCTATCCCGGTTTGCAAGCCTCTTCTAAATCCGGATAGAACCTGAATACCTTATCCAGTTGGCACACGTGAAAAGCTTGAAACAAATAATTCGCCGCCCCCGCTATGCGCATTTCCCCCTCGGCCGCCGCAATCTCCCGGTAGCAGGAGATGAATCGCCCTATCCCGGTGCTATCAATCCGAGTAACGCCGGAGATATCGAAGATGATGGTGCGCTTGCCATCGCGCAGCAAATCCCCAGTCAGATCTACAACCTGTTCGCTCTCCGGGCCCAACATAATCTTGCCCGTGATCGTAACCACAACTTTCCCCGGAGCGATCTCGCTGTATCTAATCTCCATCGATGGAAGCGACCAGTGTACGCCGTTTTCAGGCGTTCTCTATCTCAATGGCCCCTTTCAATCGTTTCAATGAGTCGTACCCGGCGCTTCGCCTTCAAAATGGATAGAACTCTCTGTCAGGGCGATCTCGACGCGGCGGTTTCTTGCTCTCGCCGAGGCGGTAGTGCTTGGGACAATCGGGTTGCTCTTTCCGTAACCCTTAATGTTGATGATCGACCGGTCAATACCGGATTGCACCAGGTAATCTTCCACCGCCTTGGCTCGCCGCACCGACAACTGCTGATTGTATTCCGGTGTCCCTACATCGTCGGTGTAGCCGAAGACCGAGAGACCGTAGCCCTTTGAAACAAGCAGAATGCCCGCAATGCGGCTCAACAATTCCCGGTTTTTCGGATTCAGGTCCGCGCTATCGAAGTTGAACCGGAAAATCGAGTCCGGCAAAACCATCACCATGCCGTTTGGGGTCCGATGCGTCTCCACCACGCTATTCAGGGCCTCTTGCATACGGTTCAGTTCCTGCTCGCGCTCCTGCCGCATCTGGGCCACTTGCTCTTGAGCTTGCTTGGCCCGGTCGGCCGCCTGCTGAGCTTCCGTAACGGCTTGAGCACGCCCGGTTTCGGCCTGTTGGCGCTGCTCCTCAGCCTGCTGCCGTCCATTGGCGGCCAATCGAGCGCCCCTTGCTGCCTCATCCGCTTTTTGAAATGCAGCCTGGGCGGACGCCGATTCCCGCTGCGCCACGGCGCTCGCCTCATGCGCTTCCCGGCTCAATGCAGCCACCTGCGCTTTCATCGCCTTCAGGCTTTGGTAGCCCTTGTAATCGATAGCGAACAGGCCTGCAAAGAGAATGGCCGCAACGGCAATCAATGCTGTCCGCTTCACATCCCGCTGCACATCCCTATGTTAGCGCCTGGAATCACAAATCAGGCTTGCTCAGCAGGGCAGATTTCGCGACGCCCTGATTTACCAGCAGGTACTTGCCGCCGCTTTCTTTCACAACGGTGAAGTCGTCCTTACCAATCACCTGCTCGATTCTCGGGAGAGCCGTTCCCGTAACCGCCAGATAATAGCGGGTGGGTTCATGCCACATTCGGGCAAGCTGGCTGTCGTCAATGAAGATGTCCGGCGCTTCCGGCGAGTAGGACCCATACTCCAAATTGTTAATTCGCCCATTGTGCAAATACGCCTTTGTATCTGCGTAAAAGAATAAAGATGAAAACGTGTAGTATTGATCGTCCACAATAAGCTGTCCCGGCGGCGATTTAAGCAGCGCATCCGCTAGCGGCCGCGAGGACAGGTAAGGATCAAAAGCTACCAGAGCGAGGCGAGCCGCCTGGAAAAATACAACCATCATTGCCGCTACTGCCATAAACCGCCGGCCGCGCCGCAATAGCAGAACTCCAAACAGGCCGATGAGGAAACCGACCGCGGCCACGATAAGAGGCGAGCGCAGGTACGCAAAAGAATGAAGCGTCAAATCGCCGATGTGAGCCAGCGAGAGCGTGTACGCGGACTCACTCTGTTCGTGCAGCGCGTCCGAAATGTCGCCTGGCGTGGGCAGGGTCCAAACATGGACCAGGATGTAAGTAATGGCCGCGGACGCGAGGGCGCAAAGCGTGCCAAGGAGAATGTCCCCCCGCCGGAGCCAAGCGCGGATTGCCGGGGTCGCCGAGGCCATTCCGCAAGCCAGCAACAGCGCAAGCGCGGGGTAGATCGGCATCGAATAGTACTCCTGAGTGGTAGAGAAGCTGAAAAAGACCATCAGGAACCCGATCCAGCACAGCGCGAATAGGCGCGTGCGGGAGGCTCGATCGGCTCCCCGGTATCGTAGCCGCAACAGGACGGGGAAGTAAACGCTCCACGGAAACAACCAGAGGAGATTAAACAACCAGAAGTACAGCCGCGGAACGGTATTGTAATCGCGCGGGTAGCGGCGGTTTAAGAATCGAAGGATATGCTCGTTGAAAAAATAAAACCAGAAGAAGCCGTGATAACTGCCGGGTCCGCTGTGCATGCTGAAGTACAGATACGGCGGATTCTGCAGTGTCGCGAGGATGTGCCACGGCGCCGCTATGGCCAGCAGGACTAAAATGCCCCAGCCCGGCACGAGCCGCCGCCAGGTCTCTTTCCGGAATAACTGCCGTGTAAAGAGCAAATAAAGGAAAGCCGAGGCGAACGGAAACACTGCGCCGATCAGGCCCTTGAAGAGAAGTCCCACACCGATGCTGGCCCAAGCAACCAAGCCCCACACGCGCGGGCGTCGCTCCTCAGGATCTACAGCCCTTAAGAACGACCACATCGCTAGCGCAATAGTGAGCGTGAGTTGCGAGTCCGCGAAGAGAACGCGCGTGAATAGAAACAAGCCCAGACAGGTGGAGAGTGCCAGTCCCGCATACAACCCGGTACGGTTACCGAACGCCCAAACGCCAATTCGGAAGGTGAGCCAGCAGAGAAGAATGTCCAGAATCGCTTCCGGCAGCCGCGCGATGTAATCGTGGACGCCGAAGAGCTTGAAAAATATTGCAATCAGCCAATACTTCAGCGGAGGCTTTTCGAAGTACTTGATCCCATCGAGATGGGGCGTGACCCAGTCCCCCGTTCGAAGCATCGTTCGCGCGATGCTCGCTTGCACGGAATCGACATCATCCATCAGGGATGGAGGGTTGACGATGCATCCCAGAAAGGTAATGGCCGCGAATAGCAGAACAATTAGTTGGTAGCGGCGGAACGCGGACGGGGCCTGAGTCATCAGCTATTCATAACGGAGTGACTCGGCCGGAGCAATGCGGGATGCACTCCTGGACGGGTGAAGGGTAGCGAAAAAGCTGGTCAAGAGAGCCAGAGCCGCCACCCAGATGCCGTCCGTCCAATGACTCAAAAACGGAACATAGCTGATGGAGTAAATCTGCTCGTCGAGCTTGAGCCAATGATAGTGATTGAAAAGTGCGGTCACAGTGTAGCCGAGCGCCAGCCCTATAGTGCATCCAACCGCACCGATGATCAGGCCCTGCAAAACGAATATACGCTGGATCTGTTTTCTGCGTGTGCCCATCGACATAAGGATGGCAATGTCGCGATGCTTCTCCATCACGAGCATAACCAGAACTACCAGGATATTCAGTGCTGCTATCAATTCGATCAGGCCGACGGTGACGATGCTGACGGTTTTCTCAAGCTTGAGCGCGTTCAGCAGCGAACGGTTCTGATTCATCCAGGTTGATGCTGTGAGCTTGGGTCCGATGATCTGTTCGGCCTGACGAGCCACCTCCGGCGCGTCAAAAATGTCGTCCAGCCGGAGTTCGATGGTATTGACCACATCGTTCAGATCCAGCACGCGCTGTGCGGCCGGAAGCGACGTGAACGCCCAGGTGGAATCGAGGTCGTATAGTCCCGATTCGAAGATGCCCATCACACGAAAGTGGAAAAGGCTGGGTACGACTCCGATTGGCGTGAGCTGGCCCTGATAGCTGATTACCGTGACCGGACTGTGCAGGACAACGCCCGCTTGCTCCGCCAGTCGTGAGCCGAGCACAATCCCGTACTCGCCCTTCCGGGCGTTGAAGCTGGCAAGCGATCCGGATTTCAAGTGCTGCAGCATCTGAGGTACCGCCGCTCCGTGGCCCAGCGGAACGCCCTTCAAAATTGCGCCTGAACCGAGCACCGGGCCCTTAAGCGCGATCTGGCCGTACAATCCTGGAGTCGCGCTGATCACGTGGGGCAAACGCTCCAGCTTGGGAAGTAGCTGCCGCCAATTTTCTATGCCGAAGCTCGGGTTACGCTCCAGAATGCTAACGTGCGCCGTGGCGCTGAGAAGGCTGGTTTCGAGCGTGCTCTGAAACCCGTTGTTAATCGCAAGCGCGATGATCAATGCTGCCACGCCAGCAGCTACGCCCAGGATGGAGATCACCGTGATAACGGAAATGACGGTCTGCTTTCGCTTGGCGCGAAGATAACGAAGCGCGACTATCCATTCGAAGCGCGACATAGCTAGAATTCCATTGTCGCTGTAGGCAGGATCCGAACTGATTTCATTTGGCGTGCAGATCGAAATCCGTGCGCTCCGGGAAAGGCGGAAAGGTTCGCGGAACTAGACTATCCTGGCGGCTTTTCTAGGTGTGATTACTCGTCCAGCCTTGGTGGCGGTGTATTCGGTGTGGAGCTTCGGTCGAATTTAGGGACAGCAGATCCTTAATCGGGAATCTTCACGCGCAAATCTTTGCCCGCCATCTGTCTCGGTCGCTCCTGGTCGAGTATTCCGAGGATTGTGGGAGCGATGTCTTTCAATGCGCCGTTGGGCTGCAGTCGCATCTCGCCGTTCGCCATTAAAATCAGCGGAACAGGATTCGTCGTGTGATAGGTGTGCGGACCCCTGGTCACCGGATCAACCATCATTTCCGCGTTGCCGTGATCGGCCGTGACCAGCCAGGTCCCGCCGCTCCGCTTCAGAGCTTTGTGGATCTCTCCCAGCCCTGCGTCCACGGCTTCGCACGCGCGAACCGTCGGCTCCAGCTTGCCGGAATGTCCCACCATGTCCGCGTTCGCGTAGTTCATCACGATTACATCGAATTCGTTTTGATCAATCGTTTTGACGGCTTTTTCCGTGATCCCTCCGGCGCTCATCTCTGGCATCAGATCGTAGGTTGCCACCTTAGGCGACGCTACCATCTCACGCTCTTCTCCCTTGTAGGGCTTCTCATTTCCGCCGTTGAAGAAATAGGTGACGTGAGCGTATTTCTCGGTTTCCGCTATCCGCAGATTCTTCCAGCCGGCCCGTTCCATCACTTCGGCCAGAATGTTGTTGGGATGCTCCGGCGGGAGCACGAATGGCAGCGGCAAATTCTTGTCGTACTGCGTCATCATCGTGTACGTCAGGTTTTTCGGAACCAGCGATCGCGAAGGCCTCTCGAGCGAAGCATCGGTAAGCGCCGTGGTGATTTCGCGCGCCCGGTCCGCCCGGTAGTTGAACATCATCACGCTATCGTCTTCGCGGATCAAGCCAACCGGCTCATCCCGGCTGTTGACAATGGTTATCGGTTCGATGAATTCGTCGGTTACTTTGTGCTCGTAGGAACTGCGCACACCCTCCACCGCGGACTGAAATTTCACGCCATTTCCCAGCACCATGGCTCCGAACGCGCGCTCAATACGGTCCCATCGCTTGTCGCGATCCATTGCATAGTAGCGGCCCGAAACCGAAGCAATCTTCCCAACACCAATTTCGCGCATCTTCTTTTCGAGCTGCTCGAGGTACCCTGCTCCGCTCTCCGGCGGAGTATCGCGGCCGTCCATAAAGCAGTGCACGAACACGTCTCTGAGGCCATGGTTCTTCGCCATCTGAAGCAGCGCATACAAATGCGTGAGCTGGGCGTGAACGCCGCCATCGCTGCATAGCCCCAGGAAATGTAGCCTGTGGCCCTCGGCCTTCTTCATGGCATTGGTAAGCACCGGGTTTACAAAGAATTCACCCGAACGAATCAGCAGATCGATTCGCGTCACATCCATGTAAATCACCCGGCCCGCGCCCATATTCATGTGCCCCACTTCGCTATTGCCCATTTGTCCTTCGGGCAATCCCACGTAAGGGCCGGACGTGTGAATCAGGGTGCTTGGGTAAGTCTTCAGCAGGTAATCGTAATTCGGCTTTCTGGCAAGCGCGATCGCGTTGCCTTCCAGCGCCGGCGAAAAACCCCAACCATCCAGAATCGTCAGAACCAGCGGCTTCAGTTTTGCCATAGTTTACTGATGAAACGCTTTTCTGCCCAGATAAACTGACGCATCCCCAAGCTCCTCTTCGATCCGAAGAAGCTGGTTATACTTGGCGATCCGGTCTGTTCGGCTTGCCGATCCTGTTTTGATCTGCCCCGCATTTGTTGCCACCGCGAGATCGGCGATAAATGAATCCTCGGTTTCTCCGGACCGGTGGGAAACAACGGTTGTATAGCCTGCGCCGATGGCAAGCCGCATTGTCTCCAGCGTTTCCGTCAACGACCCGATCTGGTTCACCTTCACCAGAATGGAATTTGCGATTCCCCGATCAATGCCTTCCTGCAGGCGCTTCGAGTCTGTCACAAACAAATCATCGCCAACAAGCTGAATCTTCTTTCCAAGCGCCTCCGTCAATTGCTTCCAACCATCCCAATCGTCTTCGGCCATCCCGTCCTCAATCGAAATAATTGGATATTGGCTGGCCCAGTTCGACAAAAATTGCACCATCTGCTCGGCTGTCTTTTCGCTCTTGTCGGACTTCTTGAAGACATATTTCCTTTTATCTTTGTCGTAGAACTCGCTGCTCGCGGGATCGAGCGCGATTGCAATCTGCTCGCCCGCTTTATAGCCTGCTTTCGAGATCGCCTCCATCAGCACTTCAAGCGCTTCTTCGTTCGATTTCAGACTGGGCGCAAATCCGCCTTCGTCGCCCACCGCGGTCGAGTAGCCTCGTTTCTTCAGCACCGCCTTCAAGTTGTGAAATGTCTCGGTACCCATGCGCAGAGCTTCCGAAAATTTGGCGGCTCCCACAGGAACAATCATGAACTCCTGCAGATCGACCGAACTATCCGCGTGGGCTCCGCCGTTGATCACGTTCATCATCGGAACCGGTAGGACCCGCGCATTCAGCCCGCCGATATACCGGTACAGCGGCGTCATCTCGGATTCGGCGGAAGCGCGCGCAGCCGCCATCGAAACCGCCAAAATCGCGTTCGCGCCCAGCTTGCTCTTGTTTGATGTGCCATCCAGCGACAACATCTTTCGATCGACCAGCGTTTGATCGGCCGCATCCAGGCCGGCCAGCGCAGGAGAAAGCACCTTCGTGATATTCTCGGCCGCCTTGAGTGCGCCCTTCCCCAGATAGCGCCCCTTGTCGTTATCGCGAAGTTCTACCGCCTCATGCTCGCCGGTCGAAGCGCCAGAAGGAACTGCCGCGCGGCCAATTGTTCCATCCGCAAGATGCACATCTGCTTCAACCGTCGGATTGCCGCGCGAATCCAGAATCTCTCTGCCGAGTACTTTGACAATTTCCATTCGTAATCTGTCCTAAAGGAAAAATGGATCGGGTTACACGCATGTGGAAGTGCTTGTATCCCGAATCGCGTGTCGCGAACTTTCAATTTAGCAGGAGAGAGTATTTGGCCGTGGTTCGCGAGAAATGGGCACTTCCTCTGGCGCGAAAGCCTTGCGAATATCGCTCACGGTACAATAAAAATTCGCCCGCTCTGGACGGGCCTACCGGAAGGCAGGTGAATTTACAGTTTGGCAGAAGTCCATCTGCAAGATGGCGAGACGCTCGAAAGCGCGCTGCGGCGCTTTAAGCGCAAGGTTCAGCAGGAAGATATCGTCAAAGAAATCAAACGGCATTCGTTCTATCTGAAACCCGGAGAAAAGCGTCGTACAAAAGAAGCTCTCGCCCGCAAGCGGAATCGCAAAAAGCGCCCCCGCGAAATAGAGTAGTTCGTCTCTTCAAAAGAAAAGCCCGCCGATCGTTATTGATCAGCGGGCTTTGGTTTTCCGGGCCGTTCTTAATGCCTCGGCTTCTGCTGTTTGTATCCGGCCGGTATGCTGAACTTTGAATCGTCGACACCGCCCGTCGAAAAGTTCGAGCTTTGTGTCTCCATTTGAAGCGCTGGAGCATTCGGGTCGTTGTTATTGCCGCCACCCATCATTCCTGCCATAGGGGATGATACGCCGCTTACTTCCACATCCGTCAGAACCGGATATCCGTTCTGATTCATAGCCTCCTTCATGGCAGCGTTAATGCCCGCCCCGGCGCCGCCCATGGCGGGTGAAAAGCCTGCGAAAGCGTATTGGAATTTTTCCGCCAGGCGCTTCGAGTAATCAACCGCTTCATGCATCGCCGCATCGGGCGGCACTAGCCATGCATGCACCTTCACAACCATCTGACCGCTTGCACTGGCCGATTTGGCGGTCATCGTTATCACTGTCTCGGTCGCCGTCTGGCCATTGATTTGCCGCTTCTCGCCGGTGTTTTCCAATTTAATATCGAAATCCATCTTCGGCGCCTGCCCGCGATTCATGCGCTCCTGCATCTTTTCCATCTGCTGCCGCAACTCATCGAATGTTTGCACCGTATAGGTTTGCTTCTCGTTGTTAATGGTGGTGATGGTACCGGCGTCGAGATCGTAGATGGTCGAGAAAGATCCGCCCAGCCTGGCCATTTTCGACCCTTTGATATAGATGCTGTAATTCTGGTCTTGAAATGCAGTCTTGAGATTCCCTCCGGCCATCCGGCCGAGCATTGGCATGCTCGCCATCCGGTGAACCATATCCAGCATGGTTCCCCCGGTATACTTCATCGTTTCGTTGTAGGTGACGTCGGCAAACAGCGCGCCCGCCGTCAGCCCGGCCAGTACAACCGCTCCGAATAAACGATTCAATTCGTGTCCTCCATAGGAAGAAGTGTACAGGAGAGTGAAATCGTTACAAAGAATGTCGAACACGCAGTCGTGCCCTCTTCTCCATCTCAGGGGCCATGATGCCGTGGCGTACGGCTTCAGCGTGCAGCGGTGAACTTCAGGTCACCGGCTAATATCCTCGCGGCGCTCTTACTCGCCTTCTGATCCATAAATTTGTGCTGCTTGATCAAGGCGGCAAAACAGATAACACAGCCAAAGGCATTCAGTCCTCGGCATTCACACAAAAAACCGCCGAATCTTTCGACCCGACGGTTTGGAGTAACCAGACTACTTTTCTCTTGGTACGCTATCTAGTCGCCCATCGCTCCGACTTCTTCCCGCTTTTCGGCTTCCGCCGGTTTCGGGGTCGAACCTAGCAAACCGTCCAGCGGTACAAACCCTTCCACCTTCTTTTCGCCCAGAATGTGCTCGCGGTACAGCCGCGCCATCCTCTCGTTCTCAAGCTTCTGCTTTAGGGCCTCGTCGCGGGCACGCTTTTTCTCTTCGCGCGCATTCTTCGCAATTCCAAGCTGCTCTAAGTCGTGCTGCCGGTCGGCATTGACATGCTCCTGATTCAGAACCAGGTTGTGGTCCTTCGTCGCCAGCGGAACCGTCTTATTGCCCGCGAAAATTTCGTGGCGGCCATGCTCGTCGTACCACTTGGTGAGCGTTGCCGTCATATGCATTTTTTCGATGATGTTGCGCCAGCCCACACCCGTGTTATACGCGCAGAACGAAATCTCGCCCTCCTGCGTGGCATAGGGGATAATGCACTGCTCCGTGCGCCTGAAATCGTAGTTGAACAGGTCCTGGAACCACATTCCAGCAACAAAAAGGAAGTTCCAGCGATCTCTGCGCCGCTTCTGGATGTCATCCAGTGTCCGGTCGCCTGTTACCTTGCCGTAGCCGCCTTGCGTCGCCTTTTTGCTCATCCCGAAGCACTTGTCGAATTTGGCGATCAGATCTGTCAATCGGAAGTGTCTCGGAGCTTTGAACGGATCGTAATTGCGCAGCAGCGCCAGCGTCACGCCTGCGACCGAAAGAATGCGCCCGCGCGCGGCGTCGTTAATGTGCGCAATGTCCTTCGCAAGCTGGTCCGCATGCAGGAAGGCGGTCACCGGCACGGATTCCTTCGTTTCCTTGTCGCACATGATGGCCATCCCGATGCCACAGTTCGGATGGCAGCCGCAACTGAGTTGTCCCCAATCCGCGGCCGGACCGTGTACCAGATCGGCGAAGTCGGAAAACGTGCTCATGAAGCTGATCGGGAACCAGTCGCGCACTGGTTCGCCAATGCCGGTCTGCGATTTCACATCATGCGCCAGGTGTGAGAGAGTGTACCGCTGTGCTATGCGGCGCTCGTCGGTAATTGCCTCGTCGCGTCCCGTGAAAGACACCGGCTGAAACGACAGGAACGGAATCTTCTTAGGATTGTCCAGCGCGAACTGAACCACGTGCCCCACCTGTTCGTTATTGATGCCGTTCAGAATCGTGATGACCGGCACAATGTCTACGCCTGCGCTCCACAGGTTCTCAATCGCACGCAGCTTCACATCGAACAGGTTGCCTACCGCGCGATGCGAGTTCGCCGCATTTCCAATTCCGTCGAATTGCAGATAAGCGTAGCGCAAACCGGCCTCCGCGGCCTCCTTCGCAAAATCGGGGCGCTTGGCAAACTCAATACCGTTCGTGGCTGCCTGCACGCTGTTGTAACCCACTTTGCGGGCATAGCGCACCGCGTCAATGAAATAAGGTGAAAGCGTTGGCTCCCCGCCGGAGAACTGTACCGACATCTGGCGGCGCGGCTTGATCGAAATAGCATTGTCTAGCAGCGTCTTGATATCGTCCCAGCTCAACTCGTGTACAAAGCCAACCTGGTTGGCGTCCATGAAGCACGGATCGCACATCATGTTGCACCGGTTTGTCAGGTCGATTGTCAGGACCGACCCGCGTCCGTGCGTAATTGTGCTGGTGCCGTGGTTGTGCAGCTTCTCGTCATTGTGCGCGCGGATATCGCGCCCCGGAAATACGTCTTCCAGGTGCTTTGAAAATGCCGGGTCAATCGACATGACATCTTCGAACTGCCCATGCTTCGGGCACTCCTTTACCATCATGATCTTGCCGTTGCGCTCAACGATCCGGGCTTTGATCTCTCCCACCGGCTGGTTCAGCAGGATTTTATAATCAACTTCTCCGTCGACAATCTTCTTCCGGATCTCGGGTATGCACTTGGGACACAGGGAATCCGTCTCGCGCGGCCAGCCGAGCGGCGGCTTTGATTTCTCGTAGCTCTTCAGCAGCGGCTTTTCAGACCACTTCGGTGTGAAGGAAGGATTTTGATGGATCTGATTCAGCCGATCAAAGGCATGCCACGCTAGGTTCGCGCCGGCCGCAACGGCTTTCTCGAAGTACTTCACTGGTTTATGCATGATCTATGAACCTAAAGAATTCGGTTTCCTCCCATAAAAATCAGAGGGGGCTAAGGCTCCCGACCTACCCACAGTATAGGTTTCGGCTAAGCCCTTGAAAACGAAATGAAATCGAATAGCGCCGTTCGGCGGTTGTATGGAAGATTAAGAACCTTGAATAGGCCTCTAACTATTATGAAACCTTTGTGTTTCAGCGAGTTAAGCGAGGTTTGTTGATTTGGCACGAAGGGCAAATGCATAGGCCGGCAGCATTGAAAGTTTACCTGAACGCCCGAAAATAATTGATCTGCAAGCGTCCAAAAAGCATGGCCCCTGTCGCCACTTTCACGGCCTTCAAAAAGCCGGCCTGGCTCAGCAGCGTGAGAATCCGGTCCTCGGAATTGTCTTTCATACGCTCGCTCGAATGAGGTGCGTGCAGAAGCGCGCCATGATTGTGGGCATCCGGCCCCGTGAAATCGACCAGATGAAGAGATCCGCCGGGTTTGAGGACCCTCCAGACCTCCCGCAGCGTTTTTCCTCTCTCGTCCGCCGCGAGGTGGTGAAACATGAAGGAGGAGAATACCCGATCGAAAGAGGCATCATGATACGGCAGGTTATCTGAAAAGCCCTGATCGAACTGGATGGCGGCTCCGGTTTGCCGCGCTTTCCGCCTGGCTCGCGCAAGCGCCTTTGGATCCGGATCGAGCCCGACGACCGTGACGCCAGGATAGGCGCGCTTGATGAGCGCGGTCAGCGTCCCCGTTCCGCAGCCGATATCGAGAACGCGAGTGCCTGGCTGAACTGCTGCCTGAGTGAGCAGTGTTCTCCTTGCTCTGTCCCCACCAATCAACTTCACGATCGGATCGTATAAAGGCAGCAGCCAATCGCGCCCCGCTGCGGGAAGATAGGTTCTTTGAATGTCGGTCATTGATTTGAGGTCCCCTATTCATCCCTTTGATGAGATCTTCATCTCCGGGGTTGAAAATTCCTCCTCAAAACCGGAGTTGCACCGCGCGGATTTCCGGCCTGGGGGCTTGGGCTGCGTACCTTTACTGCGAACAGCGAATGGTGAGCGAGGATGAAAAGCGTACGGCGGTCGACGCCGCCAAAGACAATATCGATGGGTCGCTCCGGCACATCGATGCGTGCAATCTGCCTGCCCGCAGGGTTGTAGACGAAGATTTGCCCGTTCGCAATGTAAACGTTACCGCCGCGATCCACGGCGACGCTCTCGCCTCCGCGCTGTGCAAATGGATGTAGGTCGCTGAGTGTACCGTCTGGCTCTACTATCGCGCTATAGGTGACATCTTCTGATTCGCTGCTGACATAAATGCGATGGCCGGGTACGGTGCTGATGAAACTATATGTATCCAGATTGTCAGAGAATCGCCAACCGGTAGAATCGGATGGCCCCTGCTGGAAGACGCGTCCCGAGGGCAGGAACAGGCTGCCGTCAGGCGAGACATACTCTCTGGCTTTCGGCGTCGACACATCCCGGGCGAACATTTCCGCCAGCGTTGTATACGTGAGCGTATCCGGATTGAGCTGGTCTTTGAATTCGCCGTTGTTCCAGTAATTGGCCGGCAGCAGCGCCAGGGCGTCGGGACGCGGTTTCATTGCCTCTGGCGCAAGGACCGTGATCTGCTCTTCCGGCGATCCGGGGCGGAAAGAATAAACAGTTCCCTCCGGACCTGCAGAAGAGAGCACCAACAGGTCGCCCGCCTTATCGAACCCCAGGTTTACGGGATCCAGCGGATTATCCCGCTCTATGGTGAGCCCCTCAGCCGGCGACCAGCCATAGATGCGCTGTTCGTGATGATCGACAAAATAGAGCTTGCCGGAAGCATCTACGGCTGCGCCCGAAATAGAATAGAACCCGTCTTCCAGTTTGTGAACCTGCGAGCCGGGCTCCAGTACCGCCGAGGTATTCGCAGGGACGGGTTTAGCCGGCTCAGCGGGAATATCGAGCACCGCAAACTCCCGGTCGCGCACTTCCAGATGATGGCTCATATCCTGGATCGCGTTACTATACGGGAATTTGCTGGCTCGAAGAAAGGTACCGCAGCCGTTCTTATCGCAGGTGGCATATCCGCTTTCGGCATTCACATGAAGGTTGCGAAAATGAATGTTCCCGGAATGATAGAGGCGGATCGCAGCGGGGAAAGGCCCGCGCGAGCGCGTTACGCGATAACCGTGATAATTGGCAATCGTAATATTCTTCGACCAATCGAATTCCAGGGGTAACGATTCGGGGCTCTCGCCTGCCTCCTCCTCCGTCTGCGGCGCGTTAAGGTCCCAATTTTCCACGTGATCGAACTTGATCTCGTTGCGGACGTGGTGTTCGTTTGAAAGCTCATACACATGGCCGGGTGTCTTCGTATCGGAAACATAGAATCCCGCCTGCGCGAAAGTATCCGGAGTCCAGATGTTTGCGAAAGTACCTCCGCCCCCATGTGTCACCCAAAGGCTGGGGTATTGGCCGTCCCATCGCTTGTGCAGATCGGGATCGGCCGTGTGGTTGTTGTTGTAGGGATTTGTACCGCTGCCGTAACCGCCCAAAAAGCGTACGTCGTCGACTAGCGAGCCGGCGCCCGCGCACCACAGCACGCCCACCGCCCGCGGATTAATGCCACCCGTGAAGACACCGAACCCGCTGATGATATTTGCGCCGCCCGCCGGCGCGGAGATCACGGCGCGGGGTGCGCCCACGTCCTGATAGTCAGGTGTGCCATCGGGAAGATCGAACTGGGTCAGGGTCGGATGCAGCCCGATCAGTACGGTGTCCTGTTTCAGAATCAGCGTATCGCGGACGATGTAATGCCCGCTCGGAAAATAAAGCACTCGATGCGCGTCAATCGCTTTTTGGATCGCGACGGTGTCGTCCGTCGTGCCGTCTCCGGCGACGCCAAGGGTGTGGACGTTCAGCCAATCTTCGGTAGATGGCAGCGCCGGAATGGCCGGTGGCAGCGGTGCAGGCAGCGCCCTCAGGGCTATGGCATCGTACCGCATCCCTATCTCGCCGGTCATCCCCTCCCCGGGAACAATCAGCCCGTAATTGAAATTCCTGATCCGGTAAACCGGGCCTTTGCCGGGTACCTTTTTGCCGCTGCCGCGAAATAGGGCGAACACCGGCACATCTTTCAAAACGGCATTGTCAAAGCCGATCTCGGTCAAGGGGCTCTTCTCATTGCTGATGATCACCGCGGGGCCGGAGATATTCTCGAAGCGGCTGTTTTTAGCCCACAGCTCGTCCGAATAATGTGGATCGATATCGATGGCGGTCGGCACGTTGCGGAACGTATCGCGTATCAGAGTGAGTCCTGCTTCATGCTCGCGTATCGCTGCCTCGCGCTGGCCTTCGAACACGGAGTCGATCAACGTGAACTGCCACGCGGGCGAAGTCTTTTCGGTGAGAATCCCGTAGCGTCCGCCATAGAAGTGCAGATCCTCGGCCTCGTTGCCAATCTGCGTGAGTGCGGCGAGGCCGGAGCCGGTATGGAAATCCATATGGCTGAGATAGGCATGCTGGGCGACGTGAAAGCGAATGGCTATCGCCGCCGGATTGCCATCGCCGATCTCAAAATCGATATTGCTCATTGCCGAATAAAACGTGCCGGGATTCGCGTCTGCAATCGCGTCATTTGGAGGCACGCTGCCCGGCGGTGGAAACGGAACGCGTCTGCCTCTGCTGTATGCATCCCCTGGACGTCCACCGGTGAACATCACCATCACGCCCGTCCCCTTCTGAAAACCCGGCGTGTTATCCGTCAGCAGAAAGACGGGTCGAGTAGCGCCGTAGCCGAAAACGCGCACGCCCGGCCACACATATACAGTGCGTGCCAGCCGGTACCGGCCCGAGGGCACGAACACGATCCCCTCACGGGCTCTGCTTTCCGCCTTGTCGATAGCGGCTTGGATCGCCCCACTATCATCGGTTTTTCCATCGCCGTGTACCGTGAATTCGCGCGCAGTCAAATATACAGCTTTGGGGTCATCAAGCCGGGCGGTTATGACCGATGCTGCCCAAGCGGCAGAAGAGACGCAAAGCAATATCGCGAGCAGCAGATTTCTTTTCATAAGCTACTTGACGCCAACTGAACTGTTACTCGCCGGCGGGATCTCTTGCATTACAGAATTGATACGAGTTCGGTCGCCCCATACCGATTCCGTATTCGCGATTATTTCCACGGGAGTGAACGGAAAGCGCTTCACCTGCTGCCGGCTATGCAATCGGGCCTGGTCGTTGTAGTGGGGCGACAATGGATGCTGCGATTCTCCATAAGGCAGTAGCGTCCAAATTTGTTTCGGATTTCCTTCAACCGCGATCATCAGATGGCCCCATCCATCGTTACACTGGATCGTTCCGTCGCTCTGCTCTACTCCTTCATCGGGATGCAATACGCCGTACACCGATTCGCCGCCGAGCGGAAAGGTTCCTCCGCGGACAACCACATTGATGCGTCCCCAGGGAACTGAGGTGCTTCCATACCGGCTCTTAATAGTCCTCAGAGCGTCCTCGAACGCCAAACGGGCGCGCTGCTGTTCCTCAGGAGAGTTGATATCAATCGTTTTCTTTCGGTTGTAAGACAGAAATCGGGCGAAAGAATCCTGCGAGAACATTCGCCGGTACGATTCGCCCCA
>Ga0308173_10000170_pt1 | contig 23878 bp, 22 predicted proteins | sample PhyPR1_FD_203716 | JGI IMG/M metagenome (GOLD analysis project Ga0308173, IMG submission 203716) | Soil microbial communities from UC Gill Tract Community Farm, Albany, California, United States - DLSLS.P.R1 | ecosystem: Environmental > Terrestrial > Soil > Agricultural land | place: USA... | reverse complement strand
GAAATCGGCAGGATCAGTCGGCACGCGGACGGCGTTCGCATGGAGCGCCATCGCGTGTTCGCTTTGAAGCGCGCGCCCGAACGACGCGCGGCCTGTGGCGTTGGGTGCGGTATGGCGACCAACAGCGCCTTCGCGAGCGTCGGAATCGGCGGCAACTTGGCCTTTCGGCACCGGCGGATGAATCATGGTCGCTTCGGTTTGTGCGGAATTCGGCGCACTTTAGCGCCGTTTAGAGAAATTTGTCTAGTTTTACCGTGCAGACACGCGGGCTCGTCCGAGACGGATTATCGCCGTTGTGACAGCCGAACGTCGAAATTCTCGCAAAAGCCGGTAAGTTGCCGCTTACTTATCTCAAGATCGAACCATCGTGCAGAGAATCTTTACAGCGCGTCGAGTGCGCGCCTGAGTTCGGCTTCGTTGACCTCGCCGAGTTTCGTGGAACGAACTGCGCCCTTCGCGTCGATGACTACCGTGAACGGCAAACCGCCGGCATTGTTGCCGAAGCTCCGCGCAAGATCCGCGCCCCCGAAGCCCGTCACATACACCGGGTAGTTCACCGGGACCTTCTTAAGGAAGTCGTCGACGTTCTTCTCGCTGTCCACGCCCAGGCCGATGAATGTGATGCCTTTCTTCTGATACTCGCGCTGCATGGCCGACAGCGTCGGCATTTCCTTGACGCACGGGCCGCACCACGACGCCCAGAAGTTCACGACGACCGGTTTGCCCCTGTACGCCGCGAGCGGCTGAGACGTCCCGGGCGCAGCGGGCGGCGTCGCTTTCCACAACTGGTCGACGGCATTCGCGTTCGGCTGGGTGGCGGCTTCGGTATCGCCGCCTGTGAAGAAATGGCCCGCGTAGAAGCCGCCGACTGTCGCGGCGATTGCGACCACGAGGGCCGCCAGAATGCGTTTGCTGTTCATGGACGTGAAAGCCTGGAAGCGTACGGGAACGTCTTGAATCAGCCGCCGACGTACAGCGGCGGACGATCCGGGTCGTCGGGATGATCGAGCAAGGCGCGCACCGCGGCGGCGTTGGCCCGCGCGAGGCGGCCCCGCCCGTCGGCACGCACCGCACCGCGCAGATCGTTCGTGCCGTAGAGCGCGATATGCAAGCCGATCGGCTCTTCACCGCGTTCACGGATCAGGAAACTCAGTGTCTCGACGTAGCCGCGCCCCGCGAAATGCCGCGTCTCCGAGACGTCGTACTGAATGTTGGCGTTGAGCAGGTAGATGGCGACTTCCTTCGGGTTGTCGCAAAAGCACTGCAGATGGATGTCCGAATGCTCGCCTGCCGTGCCATTGAGCACCGCGCCCGTCAGATAGGGATCGTAAGGCTTGAGGCGTTCCATCCACTCGAGCGCGGTCTCGCGCATCCGGCGCAGGACGGCGGGCTGACTGTCGCTCTGGAAAATCGCCTGATACTCGCGGATTTCCTCTTCGATCTGGTCGTTGTCGGGCAGAAACTCGCCGCCGATCTTCGTCTCGCCCACCACGAGCCGTGCCGCCTTGCGCTTCGCGGTAGAGTAGTCGAGGCCGTCTTCGGCGATCATCCTCGCTGCCGCGATTGCGATTTCCTCGCGCACGCGCTGCGGATCGAAATGTGATTTGCGGACCATCCGGCCATCATACTAGATATCGCCTTGCGGCCCGCCCGGGGCCGGTGGCCGCGCTGAAAGGCGGCAGGCGCGCTCGGTTACAATAAGCGCCTCCAAGGCGCGTTCCCGCACGGCTGCCGTCCGTTGCGCGCCATCCCTGTTCCGCACTTCATCGCCTGCCCGGCACGACACGGTTTATGCACATCCACATCCTCGGCATCTGCGGCACCTTCATGGGCGGTCTCGCCGTCCTGGCACGCGAAGCGGGCCACAAGGTCACCGGCTGCGACGCCGGCGTCTATCCGCCGATGAGCACGCAACTCGAAGCGCAGGGCATCGAGCTGATCGAGGGCTTCGGCATCGAGCAACTCGAGCTGGAGCCGGATCTCTTCGTCGTCGGCAATGTGGTGACGCGCGGCAATCCGCTGATGGAAGCCATTCTGGACCGCGGCCTGCCATACACGTCCGGCCCGCAATGGCTCGGCGAGCATGTGCTCGCGGGCAAGTGGGTGCTCGCGGTGGCAGGCACGCACGGCAAGACCACGACGAGTTCCATGCTCGCGTGGCTGCTCGAAGACGGCGGCCTGAACCCCGGCTTTCTGATCGGCGGCGTGCCGCTCAACTTCGGCATTTCCGCGCGTCTCACCGATTCCAGCTTCTTCGTGATCGAAGCCGACGAATACGACACCGCGTTCTTCGACAAGCGTTCGAAGTTCGTGCATTACAGGCCGCGCACCGCAGTCCTCAACAATCTCGAATTCGATCACGCCGATATCTTCGCCGATGTCGCTGCTATCGAAACGCAATTTCACCATCTCGTGCGCACCGTGCCGGGCGTCGGGCGCATCGTCACGAACGGACGCGAGGCGGCGCTCGAACGCGTGCTGACACGCGGCTGCTGGTCGCGCGTCGAGCGTTTCGGTGTCGAAGGCGGCTGGCAGGCGCTGCCCGCGCTCGACGGCGCGCCCGTCGACGAGCAGTTCGCCGTCTACTGGGAAGGCGAGCGGCAAGGTATCGTCGACTGGCAGGTGCAGGGCGAGCACAATCGCATGAATGCGCTCGCGGCGATTGCGGCCGCGCGCTCGGTCGGCGTGCCGGCGGCGCAGGCGGTGAAGTCGCTCGCGAGCTTTCGTAACGTAAAGCGGCGCATGGAAGTGAAGGGCAGCGTCGACGGCGTCACCGTGTACGACGACTTCGCGCACCATCCCACCGCCATCGAAACCACGGTCGCGGGGCTGCGCACGCGCATCGGCGACGGCAGCAATGGCAACGCGCGCATCCTCGCCGTGCTGGAGCCGCGCTCCAATACGATGAAGCTCGGCACGATGAAAGCGCAATTGCCCGGGAGCCTCGCCAGCGCAGACCTCGTGTTCGGCTACGGCGCGCGCGAAGGCCGCGACAAGCTCGGATGGGATCTGGCGGAAGCCCTGTCGCCGCTCGGCGGCAAGGCGCAGGCCTTCAACGAAATCGAACCGCTGGTGAAGGCGGTCACCGCTGCCGCGCGCCCGGGCGATCACGTGCTCGTCATGAGCAACGGCGGCTTCGGCGGCGTGCATCAGAAATTGCTCGACGCGCTTTCGGCGCGCGAGTCGGGCGCAACGACACGAGGACCGGCGTGATTCTCTACCTGCACGGCTTTCGCTCTTCCCCCCAATCGTTCAAGGCGCGCGTGATGCGCGCGCGTCTTGCGGAACTCGGCCGGTTGAGCGAATGGCAGTGCCCGGTGTTGCCGGTTTCACCGCGCGACGCCATCGCGCTTGCGGAATCCATCGCGCGCGCGGCGGACCCGGACGATGTCACCGTCGTCGGCAGTTCGCTCGGCGGCTACTACGCCACGTATCTCGTGGAAAAGCATGGCTGGCGCGGCGTCCTGCTCAATCCGGCTGTCGTGCCGCATGCCGATCTGAGCGCCTATCTCGGCGAGCAGCCGTTGTGGCACGGCGGCGGCAGCATTACCGTGTTGCCGCGGCATCTGGACGAACTGCGCGCGCTCGCCGTCGATTCCATCACGCGTCCCGAGCGCTATTTCCTGATCGCCGCGACCGGCGACGAAGTGATCGATTACCGCACCATGCTTGCCCATTATCCCGGCGCGCGCACGACGCTGATTCAGGGCAGCGACCACGCCATCAGCGAGTTCGCGGATCATCTCGGCGACGTGCTCGCGTTCTGCGATCAGTCGCCGCGCGCCGCCGTCGCGTCCGCGGCCGCGTGACGCCCCATTCATCCACCGGCGCGCTTGCCGCAGTCCGGTCCACCGTCTTACGAGAGTATTGAGTGAACGTTTTCTTCGAGGAATCGGGTAGTTTCAAGGCCGGCTCGGTCTTGTCGAAACAAGGCGACGCGTTCCAGGTCGAGTTGCCGGGAGGACGGCGCGCGAAAGTGCGCGCGAAAGACGTGCTGATCGAATTCGAGAAGCCCGCCGCCGCCGACCTGATGCAGGAAGCCGATGCAATCGCGCAAGACATCGACCTCGATTTCCTGTGGGAATGCGCGCCCGACGAGGAATTTCCGTTCGCCGCACTCGGCGCGGATTACTTCGGCGACAAGTTCGGGCCCACGGAACGCGCTGCGCTCGTGCTGCGCATGCACGGCGCGCCGGTGTACTTCCGCCGCAAGGGGCGCGGGCAATATCAGCGCGCGCCGCAGGAGCAATTGCAGCTGGCGCTGGCTTCGCTGGAGCGCAAGCGCCAGCAGGCGCTCGTGCAGGCGGGCTACGAGGAAGACCTGAAGGCCGGCAAGCTGCCCGACGCGCTGCAGGGCAAGGCCATCGGCCTCCTGACGAAGCCCGACAAGAACTCTATCGAGTACAAGGCGCTCGAAGCGGCCGCCGCCGCGCGCGGCATTTCGCAGGCGCGGCTGTTGCTCGAATGCGGCGGCATCGCGTCGGCGCGCCAGTTGCATGAAGCGCGTTTTCTGGCCGAATTCTTCCCGCACGGCGTCGGCTTTCCGGCAGTGCAGCCCGCGCCATTGCCGGAAGACTTGCCCGAAGCGGACGTCGAAGCGTTCTCCATCGACGACGTCACCACCACCGAAATCGACGACGCCTTCTCGGTCCAGCATCTTTCCGATGGCCGCGTGCGCGTGGGCATCCACATCGCGGCGCCGGCGCTCGGCATCGCGCGGGGCGATACGGTCGACACCATCGCGCGGGGCCGTCTCTCCACGGTCTACATGCCCGGCGACAAGATCACGATGCTGCCCGACAACGTCGTCGACGTGTTCACGCTCGCCGAAGGCGGGCTGCGTCCGGCGCTGTCGCTGTACATCATCGTGAACCGGGAGACGCAGGACATCGTCGCGACCGAGACGCGCGCCGAGCGCGTGTTCGTCAAGAGCAACCTGCGCCATAACCATCTGGACGAGCACGTCACCGAGGAAAGCCTGGCCGCCGGCACGGGCGATTATCCGCACAAGGAAGACATCGCCATGCTGTGGCCGCTCGCGCAGGCGCTCTTCGAAAAGCGCCAGCAAGCGCGTGCGACTTACGGCCTCAAGCGCGAAGTGCAGCGCAACAACGACTTCAACTTCTATGTAGAAGGCGAGCACATCACCATCACGCCGCGCCGCCGCGGTTCGCCGCTCGATCTGATCGTGGCCGAGCTTGCGATTCTTGCGAATTCGTCGTGGGGCGCGTTCCTGAACGATCACGGCGTGCCCGGCATTTACCGCTCGCAACGCGGTTTCGGCGGTCCGGGCCCCAAGCGCACGCGCATGCAGACGACGCCCGCGCCGCACGAGGGCCTGGGCGTCGCGCAATACGCGTGGAGCACGTCGCCGCTACGCCGCTACGTCGATCTCGTCAATCAATGGCAATTGCTCGCGTGCGTGCAGCATGGCGTGACCGCGAAGCTGGCCGCGCCGTTCAAGCCGAAGGACGCGGATCTTTTCGCCGTGGTGCAGGGTTTCGACGATACGTACACCGCCTACGCCGATCATCAGCGCCGCATGGAATATTTCTGGTGCCTGCGCTGGCTCAAGCAGGAAAACCGGAAGCACGTGCCGGGATCGGTCGTGAAGGACGATCTCGTTCGTCTCGAAGAGATTCCGCTGGTTCTGCACGTGCCCGGCCTCGGCGTGCACGCGCGCGGCACGCGGGTGATGCTCGACGTGGTGTCCATCGACGAGTTGACCGTGGAAGCGTCGTGCCGTCTGCTGCATGTGATCGACGCGCCCGCGGCGGCCGCGCCTGCCGAAGAAGAAGCTGACGAAGCGGAAGAAGAGATCATCGAAGCCGACGACCTCAGCGCCGAAAGCGAAGCCGAAGCGCAGGCCGAAGCATCGGCGGACCCGGAGCCCGCGCCCGCGCCGCAGGAGCCGACGCAATGAGCCAGCCGCAGCCACCCGACCGGTACGCGGTGATCGGCAATCCGGTCGAGCACAGCAAGTCGCCGTGGATACACGCGCGCTTCGCGGAGCAGACCGGCGAAGCGGTGGAATACGGGCGGATTCTCGGGCCGCTCGGCGGCTTCGAGAACGAAGTAAAAGCCTTCATGGCGTCGGGCGGACGCGGCATGAACGTCACCGTGCCGTTCAAGCTCGACGCGCATGCGTTCGCCGATTCGCTTTCGCCGCGCGCGGCGGCGGCGGGCGCGGTGAATACGCTGTCGTTCTGTACGGACGGCGTGCGCGGCGACAACACGGACGGCGTCGGCCTCGTGCGCGACATCGAAGTGAATCTCGGCGTGAGCCTCAAAGGGGCGCGCGTGCTGCTGCTCGGCGCGGGCGGCGCGGCGCGCGGGGTCGTGTTGCCGATCTTCGACCGGCGGCCGGCGGCGCTTGTCATCGTCAACCGGACGGCGGCGAAGGCGCATCAACTCGCCGATCAATTCGCGCAAGCCGCGCGCGATGCCGGCGTGCGCTTTTCGGGCGGCGGCGCGGACGGCATCGAAAAGACGCGTTACGACGTGATCGTCAACGCGACGGCCGGCAGTCTCGACGCCGCGCTCCCCGATTGCGACGACGCCGCGTTCGGCGCAGGCACGCTCGCCTACGACATGATGTACGGCCCGAAGCCCACGGTCTTCATGCAGCACGCCGGGCGCCTCGGCGCGCGCGCAGCCGATGGCCTCGGGATGCTGGTCGAGCAGGCCGCCGAATCGTTTTTCATCTGGCGCGGCGTGCGCCCGGACGGCGGCGCGGTGCTGCGCGAGTTGCGCCAGACGCTCGCGGCCAGGGTCTGATGACGACCGCGCCCGCTCCTGGCCGCACGTCGCCGCCGCGCGAGCGGCCGACGCGCCGCGGCGCGCGGCTCGGTCCTGCGCGGTGGATCGCATACGGTGTGTCGGTCCTGTTCATCGCGGTCCTTGCGACGCAGCTCTACTTCTTCGCTCAGATCGGCGTGTGGACGGTGCTGAATCCGGGCTCGACCGCGTTCATGCGCGCCGACGCGTGGACGCTCGCGAAGACGCATCCCGGCATCACGCTGCAACGAACGTGGGTGCCGTACGACCAGATTTCGCGCAACCTCAAGCGCGCGATCATCGCGTCCGAAGATGCGAACTTCGTCAATAACAACGGCTACGAAACCGACGCGATTCTGCAAGCGTGGGAGAAGAACAAGGCGCGCGGGAAGATCGTCGCGGGTGGCTCAACCATTTCGCAGCAGCTTGCGCGCAACCTGTTTCTGTCGCGGGAAAAGAGCTATGTCCGCAAGGCGCAGGAGCTCGTCATCACGTGGATGCTCGAATTCTGGATGGACAAGGAGCGCATCTACGAGATTTATCTGAATTCCGTGGAGTGGGGCAACGGCGTCTATGGCGCGGAAGCGGCGGCGCGGTATTACTACAAGACCTCGGCGGCGAAGCTCACCGCTGGACAAAGCGCTCGTCTGGCCGTCATGCTGCCGCGCCCGAAATTTTTCGATGACCACCGCAACTCCGCTTATCTCGCGATGCGCGCGCGGATCATCGCCCGGCGAATGGGCTCCGCCGAGTTGCCCGAGTAATTTAGTTCGCCTCGCTAAACATGATAAAGCCCTGATCCGTCAGGGTTTTTTTGTTTTCGCCGAGCTTTCGGCCGTCAGCTTGTCTCCCATAGTGTGAACAGTGCCATCACATATTGAATATTTGAGATAGGCGGAACTACAATCCGGTCAAGCCTTCGACGACACCGCCAGAAGGCAATGCGCACGGCCTGCCGCCTGCGCCACAAGAACAAATGGAGACACGTCATGCACTCGATCGCCTGCCCGCGTTCGCGGGTCGCGCCGCGCGATTCATCCGCTGCCTTGCGCGTGAACACGCGCCGTGTTGTTCGGGCGCGCCGCATTGCGCGCTCGGCGTGACGCGCGTCGTGTTCATCGGGGAACGATCGACATGACCAAACTTCAGCACGCCGACACCGACACCGACACCGCGGCGACCGCCCCGCGGGCCAAGCCAAACGGCGCAGGCGACCACCGCCGCGACCCCGACGCCATCGCGCTGCCCAGCGCACTCGTCGACATCACGCCGCAGCAAGCCGGCACGCAGACGCTGCTGCGCGGCCTTGCCATTCTCGAAGCCGCCGCGAACGGCGCGCGCGATCTGCGCTCGTTCAGCGCGGCGCTCGGCACGACGCGCAGCACGACGCACCGGCTCGTCAGCTCGCTCGTGCAAGCACGTTATCTGCGGCAAGTGCAGGGCGGCTATCTGCTCGGGCCCAAGCTGATCGAGCTCGGCACCATCGCGCTGGAACAGATGCCGCTCACGGCGGTCGCGCGTCCGCACTTGCAGGCGCTCGCCCAGCACACGCACGACACGATTCACCTGGGCGTGCGCGACGGCGACGACGTGCTCTACATCGACAAGATTCCCGGCACGCGCGGGCTCGAAATGCGCTCGCGCGTCGGCCACCGGATGCCGCTCGCGTCGACGGGAATCGGCAAGGCGATGATGCTCGACCTCGAAGCGAACGCGTGGAAGAAGCTGCTCGACGCGTCGCACCGCGCGCTCGCCCGCACGAGCTTCAAGCCGGATTTCCGCCCCGACTTCGATACCTTCCTGCAGCGCATGACGCGCTATTCGCAGGGAGGCTTCACGTTCGATCTCGAAGAGAACGAAGCGTCGATTCGCTGCGTGGCCGCGCCGGTGCGCGACGCGTCCGGCGCGATCGTCGCGGCGCTTTCCGTGGCCAGCACGATTCCCTATATGTCGGACGAACGCATGGAAGAACTGATTCCGGTCGTGCAGCGCGAAGCGCGCGCGATCTCCGAGGAACTCGGCTGGCGCGCGCCGCAGGCCAATCGCCGGATTAAGCGATGAACGCGCCCGCTCTCATCGCGCTGGACTGGGGCACGACTTCGCTGCGCGCCTACCTGCTTGCCGATGACGGTGCCGTGCTCGACACGCGCGCATCGCCGGCGGGAATCATGAAGCTGCCCGCGGGCGGCTTCGATCAGGCGTTCGAGGAAACGTGCGGCCCCTGGCTCGACGCGCATCCGCAACTGCCGGTGATCGCCGCGGGGATGGTCGGCAGCGCGCAAGGCTGGATCGAAGCGCCGTATGTCGACGCTCCCGCCGATGCGAACTCGCTCGTCGCGGGCATCGTCCCGGTCCAGACGGCACGCGGCGTGACCGTGCTCGTAGTGCCGGGCGTGCTCGAACGCGGCGTGCTGCCGAATGTGATGCGGGGCGAGGAAACGCAGATTTTCGGGGCGCTGGCGAGCGATGCATCGCTGAATGCGGAAGGCGGCGCGCTGATCGGCCTGCCCGGCACGCACGCGAAATGGGCGTTCGTGCAGCAGGGGCGCATCGAGCGCTTCTATACGTTCATGACCGGCGAGACGTTCGGCGCGCTGCGCGACCATACGATTCTCGGCCGCACGATGAAGCACGACGCGGCGACGGACGCGTCCGCGTTCATTCGCGGCGTCGATACCGCGCGCGATGCCGGTCATCCCGGCGTGCTCGCGACGATTTTCAGCACGCGCACGCTCGGTCTCACCGGGCAACTGACGCCCGGGCAGCAGCCAGATTATCTGTCGGGGCTTCTGATCGGTCACGAGTTGCGCGGGCTGAACGAAGTGCTGGCGCGCGATCAGTCGTCGCTGGACGGACGAACGCTGCGTCTCATCGGCAACGATGCGCTTTGCGACCGCTATCGCGCCGCACTCGCGCGCTTCGGCTGCCGCGATGCGCCGACGGTTGCGCACGCCACCGAACACGGCCTCTACCGAATCGCCGCCCAAGCCGGGCTAGTGAGCGCGCCCGGCGTTCGCGGCCCGGCGACTTAAGCGAAAGCCAAGGAGCAAGACGATGCAGCCTCCCATCAATCTGCCCGCGCCGTATGGCATGCACGCCGGTCTCGCGCAGGCGTTCGCCGCGTGTCCGCTGATCGCGATTCTGCGCGGCGTCACGCCCGCCGATGCCGCCGGGCACGCCCGCGCGCTGTACGAAGCAGGCTTTCGCATCGTCGAGGTGCCGCTCAATTCCCCACAGCCGTTCGACAGCATCGCGGCGATCCGTCAGGCGCTGCCGGCGGACGCCATCGTCGGGGCGGGAACGGTGCTGCATCCGAGCTACGTCGACAACGTGAAAGCCGCGGGCGGCGAGTTGATCGTGATGCCGCACAGCGACGGCGAGGTCGTGCGCGCGGCGAAAGCGCACGGACTCGCGTGCGCGCCGGGCGTCGCGACGCCGAACGAAGGGTTTCTCGCGCTCAAGAACGGCGCGGACGTTTTGAAGATGTTTCCCGCCGAGCAGCTCGGGCCGACGGTCGTGAAGGCATGGCGCGCGGTCATCGCAAAGGAGGTGCCGCTCGTGCCGGTCGGCGGCATCGCGCCGGACAACATGGGTCCGTTCCTCTCGGCGGGCGCGAACGGCTTCGGCCTCGGCTCCGCGTTGTACAAGCCGGGGCAGAGCGCGTCGGCGACGGCTTCGCACGCGAAGGCGTTCATCGACGGGTTCGCCATCGCGCAAGGTGAGATGCGATGAATCGCCTCGCCGGCAAAGTCGCGATGGTCACGGGCGCGGGGCGCGGCATTGGCGCCGCGATCGCGCTGGCGTTCGCGCGGGAAGGCGCGGCGGTGGCGCTGGCGGAACTGGATATCGACACCGCGCGCGAGACGGCCGCGCGCATCGCCGCCGAAACGCAGTCGGAGCGCGTGCTGGCGGTGCGCACGGACGTGACGCAGAGTGCATCGGTGAAGGAAGCGGTCGCGCAGACCGAAGCGAAATTCGGCGCGCTCGACGTGCTCGTGAACAACGCGGGCATCAACGTGTTCTGCGATCCGCTCACGATGACCGACGACGACTGGCGGCGCTGCTTCGCCGTCGATCTCGACGGCGTCTGGAACGGCTGCCGTGCGGTGCTGCCGGGCATGGTGGAACGCGGGAAGGGCAGCATCGTGAACATTGCTTCGACGCATGCGTTCAAGATCATTCCTGGCTGCTTTCCGTATCCGGTGGCGAAGCATGGCGTGATCGGGCTGACGCGGGCGCTCGGTATCGAGTACGCGCCGAACAACGTGCGCGTCAATGCGATTGCGCCCGGTTATATCGAAACGCAATTGACGCTCGACTGGTGGAATTCGCAGCCGGACGCCCGAGCCGCGCGGCAGGCCACGCTGGATTTGCAGCCGATGAAGCGGATCGGTCAGCCGCAGGAAGTCGCGATGACGGCGGTGTTTCTGGCATCGGACGAGGCGCCGTTCATCAACGCGAGCTGCATTACCGTGGATGGCGGGCGCTCGGCGCTGTATCACGATTGATGGAGCAGGACGAAGGACATGCCGCACTGGCCGCGGTGCGGAATGAGGGGATGCGACTGGTTGCGGAGGACGGGGGTGAGGCGTGCGGTCGACACGTTGACTCCGGTCTACGGCAGCTTCATTGCATGGGACCGGGGTAGGCGCTGAAGCGCCAACTCTCGTCGACCGCAACTTCGTTGCATGGGACGAGAGTAGGGCGCCGACACGCCAACTCTGGTCGACCGCAACTTCGTTGCATGGGACCAGAGTAAGCGCTAACTCTGGTCGACCGCAACTTCGTTGCATGGGACGAGAGTAAGGCGCTGAAGCGCCAACTCTCGTCGACACGGCCACACGCTCACAGCGCCCTCAAAAGGGGCATTTCGACACAACGGAAAAAGTCAGGAGACAAAAGATGAAACGCAGACTGTTCCTCACGCTGATCGCCGCCGCCACGGCAACGAGCGCCACGATGATCGCCGCGCCCGTCGCGCAAGCCGCCGACGACGTCAAGATCGGCTTCCTCGTGAAGCAGCCGGAAGAGCCGTGGTTCCAGGATGAATGGAAATTCGCCGAAATGGCCGCGAAAGCCAAGGGCTTCACGCTCGTGAAGATCGGCGCGCCGTCGGGCGAAAAAGTCATGAGCGCAATCGACAACCTCGCCGCGCAAAAGGCGCAGGGCTTCATCATCTGCACGCCGGACGTGAAGCTCGGACCGGGCATCGTCGCGAAGGCGAAGGCCGACAAGCTCAAGATGATGACCGTCGATGACCGTCTCGTCGACGGCTCCGGCAAGCCGATCGAAGCCGTGCCGCATATGGGCATCTCGGCGTACAACATCGGCAAGCAAGTGGGCGACGGCATCGCCGCCGAAATCAAGAAGCGCGGCTGGGACATGAAGGACGTCGGCGCAATCGACGTGACCTACGAGCAACTGCCGACCGCGCACGACCGCACGGCCGGCGCCACCGACGCGCTCGTGGCGGCGGGCTTCCCGAAGGCGAACATCGTCATGGCGCCGCAAGCGAAGACCGACACCGAGAACGCGTTCAACGCCGCGAACATCGCGCTCACGAAAAACCCGCAGTTCAAGCACTGGGTCGCCTATGCGCTGAACGACGAAGGCGTGCTCGGCGCGGTGCGCGCAGCGGAAGGCCGCGGCTTCAAGGCGGACAACATGATCGGCATCGGCATCGGCGGGTCCGATTCGGCGATCAACGAGTTCAAGAAGCCGAACCCGACGGGCTTCTACGGCACGGTCATCATCAGCCCGAAGCGTCACGGCGAGGAAACCTCCGAACTGATGTACGCGTGGATCAAGGACGGCAAGGCGCCGCCGCCGCTCACGCTCACGACCGGCATGCTGGCCACGCGTGAAAACGTCGCGTCGGTGCGTCAGCAAATGGGTCTGGCGTCGAACTAGGCGTCGAACCGGGTCATTGGACGAGAGCGGGCCGCGCTGTGTGCGCAGCCCGCTCGAAGCATAAGGAGGCGATGTGTCAGCGACGCTGCGTTTTGACAATATCGGCAAGGTGTTTCCAGGCGTGCGCGCGCTCGACGGCGTGTCGTTCGACGTCAATGCCGGCGAAGTTCACGGTTTGATGGGCGAGAACGGCGCGGGTAAATCGACCTTGCTCAAGATTCTCGGCGGCGAGTATCAGCCCGATTCGGGGCGCGTGCTCATCGACGAAAAAGAAGTGCATTTCGGAAGCGCCGCGGCTTCGATTGCTTCGGGCATCGCGGTGATTCATCAGGAACTGCAATACGTGCCGGACCTCACCGTGTCCGAGAACCTGCTGCTCGGCGCGCTTCCGAACCGCTTCGGCTGGGTGAACAAGCGCGAGGCGAAAAAGCACGTGCGCGAACGGCTTGCGGCGATGGGCGTCGACCTCGATCCCGACGCGAAGCTGCGCAAGCTCTCCATCGCGCAGCGGCAGATGGTCGAAATCTGCAAGGCGCTGCTGCGCAACGCACGTGTGATTGCGCTCGACGAACCGACGAGTTCGCTCTCGCACCGCGAAACCGAAGTGCTGTTCAAGCTCGTGCGCGACCTGAAGGCGGACAAGCGCGCGCTCATCTATATCTCGCATCGCATGGACGAGATTTACGAGTTGTGCGACGCCTGCACCATTTTCCGCGACGGACGCAAGATCGCCTCGCACACGGATCTTGCCGGCGTGCCGCGCGATACGCTCGTGCAGGAGATGGTCGGCCGCGAAATCAGCGATATCTATAACTATCGTCCGCGCGCGCTCGGCGACGTGCGCTTTGCCGTGAAGGACGTGCTCGGCGACGCGCTCTCGGCGCCCGCGAGCTTCGAAGTGCGGCGCGGGGAGATCGTCGGGTTCTTCGGGCTCGTCGGCGCGGGGCGCAGCGAACTGATGCACCTCGTCTACGGCGCGGACAGGAAGAAGGAAGGCAGCATCGAACTCGACGGCCAGCCGATCAAGGTGCGCAGCACCGGCGAGGCGATCCGCCACGGCATCGTGCTGTGTCCGGAAGATCGCAAGGAAGAGGGAATCGTCGCAATGGCGACCGTCGCCGAGAACATCAATATCTCGTGCCGCCGGCATTATCTGCGCGCGGGCTTGTTCCTCGACCGCAAGAAGGAGGCGCAGACCGCCGACCGCTTCATTCAGCTTCTCAAGATCAAGACGCCGAGCCGCAGGCAGCGCATCCGCTTTCTGTCGGGCGGCAATCAGCAGAAGGCGATTCTCTCGCGCTGGCTCGCCGAGCCGGATCTGAAGGTCGTGATTCTGGACGAACCGACGCGCGGCATCGACGTCGGCGCGAAACATGAAATCTATAACGTGATTTATCAACTGGCCGAGCGCGGCTGCGCCATCGTGATGATCTCGTCGGAACTGCCGGAAGTGCTGGGCGTGTCCGATCGCATCGTCGTGATGCGGCAGGGGCGCATTGCGGGCGAATTGCCGCGCGAGAAGGCGAACGAACCATCGGTGCTGAGTCTTGCGCTGCCGCAGGCGGAGACCGTCGCGAAGGCGGCTTGAAAATATCGGGAGCGAAACATGGAAGCAAGAGAAAACATCGTGGCTCAGGCGAGCGAAACCGTCGCTAATGCGCTGATCCCCCAGAAGAACGACAAGCAGAAATGGTGGCAGCAAGTCACCGAATACAGCCTGATCGTGATCTTCATCGTGATGTTCGTCACGATGTCGCTAACGGTCGATCACTTCTTCTCCATCGAAAACATGCTGGGGCTCGCGCTGTCGATCTCGCAGATCGGCATGGTCGCCTGCACGATGATGTTCTGCCTCGCCTCGCGCGACTTCGACTTGTCGGTGGGCTCGACCATCGCGTTCGCGGGCGTGCTCTGCGCGATGGTGCTGAACGCGACGAACAACACGTTCATCGCGATCATCGCGGCGGTGGCGGCGGGCGCGGTGATCGGCTTCGTGAACGGCGCGGTGATCGCCTATTTGCGCATCAACGCGCTAATCACCACGCTCGCGACGATGGAAGTGGTGCGCGGGCTCGGCTTCATCGTGTCGCACGGCCAGGCGGTCGGAGTTTCGTCCGATACATTCATCGCGCTCGGCGGCCTCTCGATGTTCGGCATTTCGCTGCCTATCTGGGTCACGCTTGCGTGTTTCATCGTTTTTGGCGTATTGCTCAACCAGACGGTTTATGGACGCAATACGCTTGCCATCGGCGGCAACCCGGAGGCATCGCGGCTCGCGGGGATCAACGTCGAACGCACGCGGGTCTGGATTTTCCTGATCCAGGGCGCGGTCACGGCGCTCGCCGGCGTGATTCTCGCGTCGCGCATCACGTCGGGACAGCCGAACGCGGCGCAAGGCTTCGAGCTGAACGTGATTTCGGCGTGCGTGCTCGGCGGCGTCTCGCTGCTCGGCGGACGCGCGACCATCTCGGGCGTCGTGATCGGCGTGCTGATCATGGGCACGGTCGAGAACGTGATGAACCTCATGAACATCGACGCGTTCTATCAGTACCTCGTGCGCGGCGCGATCCTGCTCGCCGCGGTGTTGCTCGACCAGTTGAAAAACCGCGGATCGCGGGATTGACGGAGAAACGGACAACCATGACATCCATCGACAAAAAGCTGGCGCGTTACCCGAGCATTGCGGGCAAAACCGTGCTGATCACGGGCGGCGCGACCGGCATCGGCGAGGGCTTCGTCGAGCATTTCTTCGACCAGGGCGCGAAGGTCGCGTTTTTCGATATCGACACCGAAGCGGGCGAAGCGCTCGCGGACCGGCTCGGCGCGGATCTGGCCGACGGCCGCACGCGGCCGATGTTCCTGCGCGTCGATCTCACCGACATCGACGCGTTGCGCAAAGGCATCGCGGACGTGCGTGCCGCGCTCGGGCCCATCGCGGTGCTCGTGAACAACGCGGCGAACGACAAGCGCCATTCCATCGAAGAGGTGACGCCCGAATCCTACGATGCCGGCATCGCGGTCAATATCCGCCATCAGTTCTTCGCGGCGCAGGCCGTGATCGACGACATGAAGCAACTGGGCGGCGGCTCGATCATCAATCTGGGCTCGGTAAGCTGGATGCTGAAAAACGGCGGCTTTCCCGTGTACGTAACGGCGAAATCGGCAGTGCAGGGCATGACGCGTGGCCTCGCGCGCGATCTCGGCAAGTTCCGCATTCGCGTGAATACGCTCGTGCCCGGCTGGGTGATGACGGAGAAGCAAAAGCGTCTCTGGCTCGACGAGGCCGGCAAGCTCACGCTCAAGCAGGGCCAGTGCCTCGAAGGCGAACTGCTGCCCGAGCATCTCGCGCGCGCGGCGCTCTTTCTCGCATCGGACGACAGCCGGATGATGACGGCGCAGGACGTGATCGTAGACGCGGGATGGGCGTGATGGACGCAGGGCTTCTCATCGACAGCCAATGCACGCTCGGCGAAGGCGCGACGTGGAGCGCCGCCACAGGATGGTTCTACTGGACGGATATCGAAGGCAAGCGCCTTTACCGCCATGACCCGATCGGCGGCGCGACCGAATCGTTCGATATGCCGGAGCGCCTTGCCTGCTTCGCGTTGTGCGCCGATCCGGACGTCCTGCTGCTCGGACTCGCCTCGCGGCTCGCATTCTTCGAGCTTTCGACGGGCAAGATCGAAAGCATCATGGAAGTGGAGGCCGGTTTGCCGACGCGCCTGAACGACGGCCGCTGCGACCGCGAGGGACGCTTCGTGTTCGGCACGAAACACGATGTCGACGACGCGCAGCCGCTGGGCGCGTTCTATCGGCTGAACGCTGATTTGTCGCTGGAGCGCCTGCCGCTTGGCAACTGCGCGATCAACAACAGCATCGGGTTCAGTCCGGACGGCGCGAAGATGTACTACTGCGATACCCCGACGCGGCAGATCCGCGTATGCGACTACCCCGCGTTCAGCAACGACCGCGTGTTCGTCGAACTGACGGATGCAACGGGTGCGCCGGACGGCTCGACAGTCGATGCCGACGGCGCATTGTGGAACGCGCAATGGGGCGGACGACGCGTCGTGCGATACGCACCGGATGGCCGCGAGAGCGCGCGCGTCGAAGTGCCGAGCGCGCAGCCGAGTTGCGTCGCGTTCGGCGGCGCGGCGCTCGATACGCTCTTCGTGACGACGGCGCGCGCCGGCCTGGACGAGGACGCGCTTAGGACGGACGCGCACGCAGGCGGCGTCTTCGCCGCGCAACCGGGCGTGCGCGGCATCGCGGAGCCGGTTTTCACAGGCAAGCTCCGAACATAAAAAACCGAGGCGGCGCGCACGACGACGCACCGCCCGCCAGGTCCGGCCACGCCGGGTTGTGTCGCCTCTCGATGGAGCACGAGTCATGGCCGTTGCGCGCACGCAGCAAAGGGTGAAGCCTGCATCGACGTCCACGGCGCAGGCGAATGCGCGCCGCTCGCGGCTCGCCGCCGCCGCCGAACCGCCGATACGGCCCGGTCCGGGCACGGCGGTCGTCGCGATCGGAGGCGCACGCGTCGAAGGCTGCATCACGCTTGCGAACGCGCACTTGCGGCTCGACGTCGCGCCGGCGCTCGGCGGCGGCATCACGCGCTTCGACTGGCGTCAGGAGGGCACGCTCGTGCCGATCTTCCGGCCGTGCGCCGAACCCGGTCCACACACCGATCCGAATCAGCTCGCGTGCTATCCGCTTCTGCCGTATTCGAACCGCATCGGCAACGGGCACTTCCGGTTCTCGGGACGCGCGATCGACGTTCCGCCGAATCGTCCCGACGAACCGCTGCCGCTGCATGGCGACGGCTGGCTCGGCGCGTGGGACGTCGAGGAAGAAGACGCCGCGCGCGTGCGCCTGACGCTCGACCGCACCGGCGGCAAGCCGTACTCGTTTCGCGCCGCGCAGACGTACGCGCTCGAAGAAGCCACGCTCGCCGTCACGCTCGACGTCAAGAATACGGGCGGCGAAGCGCTGCCCTTCGGCCTCGGCCTGCATCCGTTCCTGACCCGCGAACCCGACACGGAGCTTTCCGCGGCGGCGGGCGGCCTGTGGCTCTGTGGCAACGACTGGCTGCCGGTTCGTCACGTGCCCGCGCCGCCCGCATGGCAATTCGGTGTGGCGTATCCGATGCCGTCGGAGATGGTGAACAACGCGTTCACCGGCTGGAGCGGACGCACGAGCGTCTTGTGGCCGAGGCGCCGCCTCTCGCTGACGATCGCCGCCGACACCGATTATTACGTGCTCTACGCGCCGCCCGGCGAGGACTTTTTCTGCTTCGAGCCGGTCGATCATCCGATCAACGCGGTGAATCTGCCCGGCGGCGGCGAGGCGAACGGCATGACCGTGCTCGCGCCCGGCGAGCGGCTCACGCGCGAATTCCGCTTCACGGTGGAGCGCACCGGGGAATCCGCGCGCCGGTCGAGGCCGCGCACGCGTGCCGGTGCGAAAGCGCGGGGGCGCGCGGCGCTGGCACGCTGAAATCGCGCACCGCGCCGGTCGGCAGCCGACCGGAAAGCGCTGCCGCGCACGCTAAAATGCGTGGCATCGACGTTCACGACTCTTTCCATGTCCTTCATTCAATCGCTCAACGCCGCGTGGTCGCGGACTCAATCGCTCCTGTGCGTCGGTCTTGATCCCGAGCCGTCGAAGTTTCCGGGCGCGCTCAACGGCCGCGCCGACGCGATCTTCGAATTCTGCAAGACCATCGTCGATGCAACCGCGCCGTATGCCTCGTCGTTCAAGCCGCAGATCGCGTACTTCGCCGCTCATCGCGCCGAAGATCAGCTCGAAGCCCTGATTGCGCATATCCACGAGACGCATCCCGGCGTGCCCGTCATTCTCGATGCCAAGCGCGGCGATATCGGCAGCACGGCCGAGCAGTACGCGAAGGAAGCGTTCGAGCGCTATCGGGCGGACGCGGTCACGGTGAATCCGTACATGGGCTTCGACTCGATCGAACCGTATCTCGCGCATGACGGGAAAGGCGTGATCGTGCTGTGCCGCACGTCGAATGCGGGCGGCTCGGATCTGCAGTTTCTGACGACGGACGGCAAGCCGCTGTATCAGGTCGTCGCGGGTCTTGCCGCCGGGAAGTGGAACGCGAGCGGCCAGCTTGGGCTTGTCGTCGGCGCAACGTTTCCGAAGGAGATCGAAACGGTGCGGGGAATCGTCGGCGACATGCCGCTCCTGATTCCAGGCATCGGCGCGCAAGGCGGCGACGTCGAAGCGACCGTGCGCGCGGGCCGCACCGCGAACGGGTCGGGCATGCTGATCAACTCGTCGCGTGCGATCATCTACGCGAGCAAGGGCGACGATTACGCGGAGGCCGCCGCCGAAGCCGCCAAGAAGACGCGCGATACGATCAACGCGTATCGCTGACAAAGCCTGAGCGCGGGCGATACGCGCGCATCACCGCTCGCGCCGATCCAGAAACTCCAGCAATCCCCTCAACGCATGCGCCGCGGCCTGCGTGCGCACGTGTTCGCGGTCGCCCTTGAAGTGCTGTGTTTCGATCGCCGTGTGCAGGCGGTTGCTCCACGCAAAACACACCGTTCCGACCGGCTTGGCCTCGCTGCCGCCGGCAGGACCGGCCACGCCCGTGATCGACACCGAGACCTGCGCGCGGCTATTGCGCAGCGCGCCTTCGGCCATTGCTTTCGCGACCGGCTCGCTTACCGCGCCATGCTGCTCGATCATCGCGGCGGGCACGCCGATCATCTCCGTCTTCGCCAGATTCGAGTACGTGACGAAGCCGCGCTCGAACCACGCGCTGCTGCCCGAAATATCCGTGATCGCGGCCGCCACCATGCCGCCCGTGCACGATTCGGCGGTCGCGAGCATCAGCCGTTCATCGCGCAGCTTGTTGCCGGCGCGGATCGCGAGTTGGTGAACGACGGTATCGGTTGGCATGGCGGTGTCTCGCAGGCAAAAGGATGGAACGTCAGACGGTCATGCGCCAGAGCGCAATCACGAGCAGAGTGCAGAACGCGGCGACGAGATCGTCGAACATGATGCCGAAGCCGCCTTTCAGATGGCGGTCGAAGTAGCGGATGGGCGGCGGCTTCACCATATCGAAGAAGCGGAACACGATAAACGCCCATAACTGCCCGGTGAACGTGGCAGGCGTGACGAGGAGCAGCACCAGCCAGAACGCGATGATCTCGTCCCACACCACGGGCGACGGATCAGCAACGCCCATCTTCTTCGCGGTGAACCCGCAGAACGCGCATCCCGCGATGAAGCCCACGGCGATCACCGCGCCCCATTGCGCGACCGTCAAATGCTGGTTCAACGATACGAACGACACCCACGCGAAGAGGGTGCCGACCGTGCCGGGCGCGATCGGCGAAAGGCCGCTGCCGAAGCCGAGCGACAGAATGTGCAGCGGATGCGAAAGCATGAAACGCGCGCTTGCCTTGCGCGGCCGGGGCGGCGGCGAGGCATTGCCCGCGACGGTGGGGTCAGTCTGCATGAAAGTGGTCGAAGCCTTGCAAGGTCAGGGAAAGCGGCGCGCCCGCGCCGTCGCGCCACGCAATGGCGGGCGCGCCTTGGGCTTCGATTGTACCGATGCGCGTCAGCGGCACGCCCACGCTTTCCCCAATGCGCGCGATGGCTTCGCGCGCGTTTTGCGGCGCGGTGAAGCAGAGTTCGTAGTCGTCCCCGCCAGCAAGAATGCACTGGCGGCGAGCGGCGCCGGGCAGGGCGCGCATGGCGTCGGAGCAGGGCACGGCGTCGGTATCGACGGTTGCGCGCACGGCCGAGCGTTTCAGGATGTGCATGAGGTCGCCGGCGAGGCCGTCCGAAATATCGAGCGCGGCGTGGGCCACGCCACTGAGCGCCCGGCCCAGCGCGACGCGCGGCTCCGGCCGCTCCAGCGCGCGTTGCCAGGCGGATGCCGCAGCTTCGTCCGGCGCGCGCCACTCGCCGCGCATGACGCCGAGACCCGCGCGCGCGTCGCCGAGCACGCCGGAAACGTAGATGTCGTCGCCCGTTTGTGCTGCATCGCGGCGTAGGGCGGCGTCGTGCGCGACGTCGCCGAAAACGGTGATGCAGATGTTGAGCGGGCCGCTCGTCGTATCGCCGCCGACGAGCGCGCAGTCGAAGCGTTCCGCCAGCGCGAACATGCCGTCGCTGAACGCCTGCAACCACGCTTCGTCGGTGCCGGGCAGCGCGAGCGCGAGCGTGAACGCGTGCGGCTTCGCGCCCATCGCGGCGAGATCGGACAGGTTGACGGCGAGCGCCTTGTGGCCGAGCGCGTGCGGATCGACATCCGGGAAAAAGTGGCGGCCCGCGACGAGCATGTCCGTCGAGATCGCCAATTGATGGCCGGCTGGCGGCGCAATGAGCGCGCAGTCATCGCCAATGCCGAGCGGCGCAACGTCTTGCCGTGGCGTCGGCGCTTTTGCACGGCGGGCGAAGTATCGGTCGATCAGGGAAAACTCGGAAAGCATCGTCGGAGATGAAGGTCTTTTTTGGTGCGCTGCAATATAGAAACGACGCGAGCGAGATAGCATGCTTCGACGCCCTGGAAAACCCGCGCTGTGTCCTGAAAAAAGCAGTTCGATGCGGGGCGAGCCTTGTGCCATCAGGCGATCAGACCGTTTCCGGTCACGGCACTTGTAGCTGAATTGCATTGACTGCGGGCCGAAGCGGGCCTTGATTGGCGCTACAATGCGTTCGAACTTCCATTCTAATTCCCGCACCGCTAGCCCGCCTTATGACGACTCCCGCCAATACGAAATTGCGCGAAGCTGCGCTCGATTATCACGAATTTCCGACTCCCGGAAAGATCGCGATCGCCCCGACCAAGCAGATGATCAACCAGCGCGATCTCGCGCTTGCGTATTCGCCGGGCGTGGCGTTCGCGTGCGAGGCGATCGTCGAAGACCCGCTGAACGCGGCGCGCTTCACTGCGCGCAGCAATCTCGTCGGCGTCGTGACGAACGGCACGGCGGTGCTCGGACTCGGCAACATCGGGCCGCTTGCATCGAAACCGGTCATGGAAGGCAAGGCCGTGCTCTTCAAGAAGTTCGCCGGCATCGACGTGTTCGATATCGAGCTCAATGAAAGCGATCCGCACAAGCTCGTCGATGTGATCGCTGCGCTCGAGCCGACCTTCGGCGGCATCAATCTGGAAGACATCAAGGCGCCGGATTGCTTCATCGTCGAGCGCGAAGCGCGCAAGCGCATGAAGATTCCCGTCTTTCACGACGATCAGCACGGCACGGCCATCGTCGTCGCAGCGGCGATCAGCAACGGGCTGAAGGTGGTCGGCAAGAATATCGCCGAAGTGAAGCTGGTTGCGTCCGGCGCGGGCGCGGCGGCGCTTGCGTGTCTGGATCTGCTCGTGGATCTCGGCATGCGGCTCGAGAACATTTTCGTGACGGATCTGGCGGGCGTGGTCTACAAGGGCCGCGTCGAGCTGATGGACCCGGACAAGGAGCGTTTTGCCCGCGAAACCAGCGCCCGCACGCTCGCGGAAGTGATCGAAGGCGCGGACGTGTTCCTCGGCCTGTCGGCGGGCGGCGTGCTCAAGCAGGACATGGTCAAGGGCATGGCCGCGAAGCCGCTGATTCTCGCGCTCGCCAATCCGACGCCCGAAATTCTGCCGGAACTCGCGCTCGAAGTGCGTCCGGACGCCGTGCTCGCCACCGGCCGCACGGACTATCCGAATCAGGTCAACAACGTTCTGTGCTTCCCGTTCATCTTCCGCGGCGCGCTCGATGCAGGCGCGACCACCATCACGAAGGAAATGGAAATCGCCGCGGTGAACGCCATCGCGGAACTGGCGCGTCAGGAACAGAGCGATATCGTTGCCACTGCGTATGGCATTCAGGACTTGTCGTTCGGCCCGGAATATCTGATTCCGAAGCCGTTCGATCCGCGTCTCATCGTGAAGATCGCGCCGGCGGTGGCCAAGGCCGCGATGGATTCCGGCGTGGCGACGCGCCCCATCGAGGACATGGACGCTTACGAGCAGCACCTTCAGCAGTTCGTCTATCACAGCGGCACGACGATGAAGCCCGTGTTCCAGCTCGCGCGCAGCGTGGAGCCGGAGAAGAAGCGCATCGTGTTCGCGGAGGGCGAGGAGGAGCGCGTGCTGCGCGCGGTGCAGATCGCCGTCGATGAAAAGATCGCCCGGCCGATTCTCATCGGCCGTCCGGCGGTCATCCAGCAGCGCATCACGAAGTTCGGCCTGCGGCTTACGCCGGGCGTCGACTTCACTGTGGTCGACACCGATCACGACGAGCGTTACCGCGACTTCTGGCAGACCTATTACGCGATGATGGCGCGAAAGGGCATCAGCCAGCAGATGGCCAAGCTCGAAATGCGCCGCCGCACGACGCTGATCGGCTCGATGCTCGTCAAAAAAGGCGAAGCGGACGGCATGATCTGCGGCACGGTCAGCACGACGCATCGCCATTTGCACTTCATCGATCAGGTGATCGGCAAGAAGGACGGCTGCAACGTGTACGCGGCGATGAACGCGCTCGTGCTGCCGGGCCGCCAGATTTTCCTCGTCGACACGCACGTGAACATGGATCCGACGCCCGAGCAGCTTGCCGAGATCACGATCCTGGCGGCGGAAGAAGTGAAGCGCTTCGGCATCATGCCGAAGATCGCGTTGTTGTCGCATTCGAACTTCGGCACCAGCAACGCGCCGACCGCGCAGAAGATGCGCGACGTGCTCGCGATCCTCAAGGAACGCGCGCCCGATCTCGACGTGGACGGCGAAATGCACGGCGACGTGGCGCTCGACTCGCGCTTGCGCCGCGAAGTGCTGCCGGAATCGACGCTCGAAGGCGACGCGAACCTGCTCGTGCTGCCGAACATCGACGCGGCGAACATCTCGTACAACTTGCTGAAGACGGCGGCGGGCAACAACATCGCGATCGGGCCCATTCTGCTCGGCGCGGCGAAGCCCGTGCATGTGCTGACGGCGTCCGCGACGGTGCGGCGCATCGTCAACATGACGGCGCTGCTGGTGGCGGACGCAACAGCGGCGCGTTGACCCGTCGCTTCCGACGGTGACGGTGACAGTGCAGTGACAGCGACGCGGCAGTGAACCTGCCGCGTTTTCTTTTGGCGGGCGAAAAAAAGGCGTGCCGTGGGGCACGGCACGCCTGGGGAAAAAGCAAGGGGGAATTTGCTGTTCCCTAAAGACGCAGGCATT
>Ga0308173_10000167_pt1 | contig 23993 bp, 21 predicted proteins | sample PhyPR1_FD_203716 | JGI IMG/M metagenome (GOLD analysis project Ga0308173, IMG submission 203716) | Soil microbial communities from UC Gill Tract Community Farm, Albany, California, United States - DLSLS.P.R1 | ecosystem: Environmental > Terrestrial > Soil > Agricultural land | place: USA... | reverse complement strand
CTGATAATTCAGGTCGATTCCCCAGCGATTGGTCTTCAGTTCTTTCCCGGTTCGACTCGCCACGTGTAGTGGATGACTGCAGGCCGATGCCGATTACGTCTCAATAAGCGGCGTTCGGCATAATCACAGTCTGAACGGTCCGCAACAAGATATAGACATCCAGCCATAGGGACCAGTTGCGTATGTAGTAGGTGTCTTCAGCTTCCTGAACTTTCAAGTCTCCATCGCTGCGGGTGGATACCTGCCACAACCCTGTTACGCCAGGCATAACGCTGGCTCGCAGCGTTCGAAAAGTGGCAGGGAAGCTGCTTAGGTGGTATTCGGGGAAGGGTCTCGGCCCGACCAGGCTCATGTCGCCGCGCAGCACGTTCCACAGTTGCGGAAGTTCATCCAGGCTGTAGCGCCGCAGGAACCATCCGATGCCGGGAATTACGCGCGGATCTTTTTTCAGCTTGTAGTGGCGCAGCCAGTTCGCGTTCTCATCGTTATTGGCCTCCAGATATTTCAGAAGCACTTGCTCCGCATCCTGGTGCATTGTCCTCAGCTTGTAAATTACGATGCGTTTACCCGCTTTCCCTTCTCGTTCCTGCAAAAAAAGAGCCGGACCCGGGCTGACGATCTTGATCCAGAGCGCCCAAAACCCGATGAATGGAGTACTCGCGAGAGCCAATGGAACAGCAATCAAAAAATCGAGAATCCGCTTTAGAACGCGTCTGTTCTGGATAGCCGTTGCGTGCGAAACAAGCGCGCCCGGCTGAGCGGCAGTCGCGCTCATGCCGTGGAACTCGCATTTCCGTAGATATTCATGAGTAGTTCGTAATTTCGCTCCGGCGTGTATTTGCGCTCATAGGAGAGGCGCGCCGCTTTCCGCAGATCACGTCCCTTCGCCAGCACCAGCCCGATGCACGCAGCCAGACTGTCCGCGTTACCGGGTTCAAAAGAGCACCCATTCAGCCCGTCCTGGATCAGTTCGGTCATCGATCCCAAAGCGGAGGCGATTACGGGAGTACCGCACGCAAGGGCCTCCACGATTATCATTGGCAAGCCTTCGTACCATTCAGAAGGAAATACCAAAAATCGCGCTTGCCTCAGCAGATCCACAACGCGGCGGTGCTCGCACTGTCCCAGGTACTCCACTTGTTGTAATGTGTTTACGCGGCTTTCGACGAAGGATCGCAGCGGACCGTCCCCCGCAATTTTCAGCGGGAGATCTGGAAGCTTCCGCCATGCTTCCAGCAGCGTTCGTAGGCCTTTCTCTTCCGAGAGCCGACCCGCAAACATCGCGTAACCTCCGCTGCCCGGGCCCGCTCCGGGATCGCTTGACAGGAAATTTGGCTTTATCGAGATTAAGTTCGCAGGAAGGCCGCCCTCTACAAATTTCTGTTTCGAGAATCCAGTCAGGGCGATGTACTGCTGCACTCTGCTCGCCCACGTGCCCGCCGCGCGATGCGCAAGCAACATGGAGGCAGCAACGACGGTGGCCGCACGGCTATTCCGGTAGCACGCGTGCCGGACCGCTGGCCAGGGAGTTAGCGAATGCACGCAATCCTCGCAGACCCGGCCTTTACGGTAGAGGGTTGCCCCGGCGCAGATCAAACGGTAATTATGAAGCGTCTGCACTAACGGGACTTGCTCCGCGCCGGCAGCGTGGTGAATAGCCGGCGAGATAAGAGGAAACGTATTGTGCGCATGCACTATATCGGGTCTATGCTCGCGAAGTGTCTCCCGGACCGCCAGATAGCTTTTGCGGCTCCAGATTGTCCGGATGCCCAGCTCAAGCGCGGACATATTCCTGATTGCATCGTTATGTACGGCATAGCGTATCACTTCGTGTCCGTGTCGCGTGAGTAACTCGCGTTCCGCATCGCAGACTTGATCTTCGCCCCCAGGCTGCTGGTAGAAATTGTGAACTTGCAAGACCTTCATGCGGCTGCGTGAACCGGAATCGATTCCAGTGCTCCATTTCTGCTCCCGAAGCGCGCGCGATGCGAGATGCTTGCGAAAGCAATCAGTAACAGGAACCCCACGCTAACGTCATTTCCGGCGCCGGCAATGATGTTCTCTCCCGCCAGGCCGAGCGCGAAGGCTGGAAGATAGACGAGCAGGGGCTTCGAATTTCCTGGACTGCGTTTCCGGATTCCCCGGATTGCGTAGAGCGTGATCGAGCCAAAAAACAGCAGCCAGAGCAGGGCTCCAATCAGCCCCCACTCGTACATGACTCTCAGCCACTCGTCATGCATGATTCGATTCGGATCGGGATTGCGTGCCAGTCCACCCGCCAGTTCTGCGCTATTGCTGGTGCCGTGCCCAAATATGATTCGTTCTGTAGGCGCGCCGCTGATCGCATCAATTGCCCGCAGATCAAGCTCCCGCCGGAATCTGTACGTCCCGAGGCCATCGGATTTCGAATCGCCTCTAAACCCAGCCGTTATCGCGGCCGCGATACGGTTTGAGGGCGCTTCGCGTGCCATGAAGCCAAGGATCACGTCGCCTTCCGCAACGGCGAGCACCAGAAGAACCACTGAGAATCCGGCGATGCAGACCTTCAACCAGGCGGCCGAATCGGAAACGAGCATGGCGATCAGAGTGCTGAGCACGAGCCCCAGCATCCAGAGCCTGCTACCGTCCAGTGCAACCGCCGCCGCAAGAGCACCACAAAGCGGCAGTCGTACGGCGGGCCTCAGCGATTTGGAACAGAGCGCAATGCAGTAAAGAGCAACCAGGAATGCGGCGAATGATTGCGCGCTCGAAAAAGACTTGAACCGTTCTGGTTCCCCTTCGAACGACGGCATGAAGATGGATCGCACTGTAGCAAGGCCCAGCGCGCCGAGCGTTACGGGCAAGACTATAGCCGGCGTAAGATAGTGCCCCTTTGTGGCCCGCATAAACATCAGGCAGATCACGAGCGATGCCGCCATGTGCCCCACCAGCTTGATTGCGAACATCGGGTAAAGGGACCATGAACCTGCGACGGCGGCATAAACAATCAACGCCCCCCAGGCAATGGGCGCGACAATCGTTTTCCCGTGTCCCGCGTAATCCCGCAGCCGCCAAAGCAGATAAGCCGGCAACAGAATCGCTTTTGCGGCGTTCAACGCACCGATACTGGCATTCATACTCCCGAGATCGATGGTTGACAACAGCAGGTACGCGGCCAGGCTCCAACGCAAAGGAGCCAGAGCCGAGGTCACAAACAGGACGATGTATAGGCTGAGCGGCAGCGTCATTCGTCGGACCCGAGCCATGCGGATTTGTGCCGGCTGAGGCCTTCGCGGCGTGACTTATCGAGGCAGGAGGTGACTGCGCCTTGAATGATACCTGCAACGCGAGCGGGGGTGAGTTCCAGCGCGGTTTTGCGCGCGCTGTCGCGCATCCGGTCCAGCGTTTCAAGGGGCGTCGTCAAGCATTCATGAATAACCCCATACATTTCCTCCGGTTTGTCCGGCCTGAATGTCCAGCCATTCCTGCCATGAATTACTAATTCCTGAACGGCCTGGCTATACACGCTTCCTAGTACCGGGAGCCCGGCCGCCATTGCCTCGTTCACCACTACGCCCCAGGTGTCTGCGAGAGTCGGAAAGACCAGCACTCCAGCCTTCGCATACACGCTCGGAAGATGCGCGTAAGAGAGATTGCCCAAAAACTCCACCGCAAGATTCGGCGGACCAGAATTCATTTGTAACTTCTCGCGCAGCGGTCCGTCGCCTGCGAATGTAAGCGCGACTTTCTGCTCCGGATGCCTTTCAGCCCATTCGCCAAGGGCGGAGGCAAACTGTAACAACCCCTTCCGCTCGATCAACTGACCCACATAGAGCAGCCGTATCGGGTTCTCCCGCTTGCCGGACTCGGCGGCGAAGCGCCTCACGTCCGTCGTGTACAGCAGCTTGAATATTTTCTCCGGAGGTGCGCCTAAGCCCGCCATATAATCGACGCCGCCCGTGCCTAGAGCCAGAAAACCTTGCGCGTGTCTCGCCAGTATCTTGCGAATAATTCCCCGGGTCCGCCCCCGCCCGTGTTCGGTCAATTCATTTACTTCCGTCCACAGGATCAAGCTGCTGCGCCGCAGCTTCGCAGACGCCAGCGCGAGCACGCTGCGAAGGCCCATTTCGGTCGATATTATGATGTCGGGGAAAAACTTTCTAAGCTGCGAAACCGTATCGAGTGGGAAATGCACGTCTGTCGTTTCGCTGAACCCGCGCGGATGCTTCCACCGGCCCTTCAACGTGAGCGTTTTCTGCACTACGACGTCGAGTCCTTCCCATTCCAGTGCCCACGGGCGATTTGATTCCATGGGCGTTGAGAGCAGTACCCGGAAATTATCATGTCCGTAATGCTCCGCCAGCGCATCGAGCACCGGCTTGTGGTACGGAGGGATGCAGTTTGTCAGGAACGCGACCCGTGGCAGGGATCACCTCCTGTTTCCATTCGCATACGAAAATTACGCATTCGATTCGCTACGCCCTGCATCATGCTGCGCGCCGTCTTCTTCGCCGCTATCCATGCTGGGATTACGGGTCTCGCTTCGAAATTACATCCGATATTTGCCTGCTGAAACCGCCGCGCCGCGTACCAGAACCACCGCCCTTGCTCTATGACGTGAACGTACGGAAGAATCGGCTGCAGCGTGCAGTAGAATCCGCTCGCGCTGGTTCGGCTGCGCGCGGTTGCGTTCCGTTCGAAGTCCCAAGCATTCTCGTCATCCCGCAAGAGAGCCAAAAGACCTTCGCGCTTCCAGATCCCTGCCTGCGCAGATACTCGGAACGGCGCAAGAGGATGAATCGAGCCGATTGATTCATAGCCGTTCACCCGGTTGTCGGGCGGCGGATTTGGGAACAGGCGCAGCGATGTCCCGTTCAGTGCGCGCAGGGCGCTGACATGTTTGGATACCGCCTCTGTTGAGACGTGCCGGGTCAGAAAGAAATCTTCCAGCAGAAGCAGAACGTATTCGGAGCTGATCTGGTTAAGAAAGAACCGCAAGTTCTTGCTCCAGGACTCATCGTCCCCGGCATTAAGGGTGCGAACCCGCGGGTCATCGTGATGCGCCCAATTTGTTCCCAGATACACAGAGTATGGACAATCCGGCCAATTACGCCAGAACAGATTGAAAAAGGGAGTCCACAAGTCGGAGTACGCATCGCAAGAAGAGACCAGCACTGAACACGTTTCGTAAGCTGCATCTACAACGTCCACCCATTCCCTGTGCGCTGCCAGACTCGAATCATGCATAGGATTCCGTCGCACGCATATTGAATGGATTCAGACCGCGCCGCTGCAGGACGATATAGATGCCTACGGCTGCCGCAAACTGAGATATTACGACTGCCCAGGCCATCCCGTCATATGAAAATCGCGGCGCGAGTACTATCGCCAGAGAAACGTTCAGTACCAGCGCCGCGACCGTGACTCTTTGAAACTGACGTTCCAACCCGAGTACCAGCAGCCACTGGAATCCGAGGACATTGACCCACGCGATGAATGGCGCGCGCAAACTGAGGACTTTCAGGACGCCCTCCGAAGGGGCGAATCCATGGCCCAGAATCAGGGGCACAATCAGGCTTGCTCCAAACCACATCGCGAGCGTCAGGAACAGGCTGGCAGCCGCAACAATGTACAGAGAGAGGGCTGTCGCCCGGGCGGCTCTCGATAGCGATTTCTTCACCAGGGCCGCTGCCCGCGGGTAGAGCACCGTGGTGAAGGGAGAAAGCAGGCCCACTGCGGCCGCGCCGATCTTTTCCGCTCCCGCGTAGTAGCCGACCGCCTGAGGAGACGCAAAAAGCCCGAGTATGAAAGCATTCCCTGCGACATAAATGGTATGCGAACTCCGGAACAGGAACATGGCCCATGCGTCGCGCAGCATTTTGAAGCCCTCATCGAGCCGAGGCCTTCGCGGCGCATAGCGCGAGAACATCATGCCGTGGCCGATCAAAAGGATGACCAGGGACGTGATGCCCGTCAGAGCGAAAACCCTCCACGCGTCGGCCGGTCCGTGGACAAAAACAAAGATCCCGATGGCGGCCGCGGCACGCGCCGATATGTCGAGAATGGAAACAGTAGACACGCGCTTGATGCCGTAAAAATAGTAAGCGGGAACCAGCGCTTTGACGATCTCGGACGCGGCTGCTGTCCATAACAAAACGGGGTGGTGGCGAAACAGCGGTATGACGAGGTACGCCAGGCATGTCACCAGCAGCGCAAGCACTGCCAGCAGAATCTTCGCGCCGCTCACTCCCGCTATGATGCTTTCCACCTCATGGTCCGAACCGGCTCGCGCAATCTCCCGGGTCGCAGAATACAGGAAGCCGTAGTCGACCAGTAAATTGGCGTATATGGCAAAGGATTGCGCCATCGCCAGCAATCCCCAGCTCGCCGGCCCCAGGACCCGCGACAAGTAGGGGACCGTGATCAGCGGCAAAGCCTGATTGGCGAAATGCACGCCGTACACCGCCAGCATGTCGTTTAGCAGGGACGCTTGAATCTTCAGTTGCCGCCAAAACCACTCGCCAGGTCAAACCCCGCGGCGGCCCTCCGCATAATACTTCTTGTACTCGTTGTAGTAGTAATATCCGCTGGTCGAATGTTTATCCACTTCATTCAGGACCAGGCCGAGGACATTGGCGCGAAGCCGGTTCAGGATGCCTAATACCGTTGCAACCGCGGAGCGGCTGGTCTCTCCGGCGCGCGCCATGACGACCACCCCGTTAACCGCCGTTGCCACCTGCAGCGCCTCCGCAAATCCAAGCAGCGGCGGAGCGTCCACAAGCACCATGTCATATTCCTTGGCCGCTTCATCCAGAATGTCGATCATCATGGAGCCCACCAGATCGGAAGCGCGCCGGGATGCAGCGCCCGCGGGCAGCACGTCGAGATCCGGCCAGTGTTCGACCTTTATGATTGCCTCCTTCCAGGCCACTTCGCCGAGCAGAACATTCGAGAGACCTTGCGTTCCATTCAGGTTCAGCTTCTTGCAAATGGTCGGACGGCGCAAATCAGCGTCGATAATCAGTGTTTTGCGGCCCTGCTCAGCGTGTGCGATGGCCAGGTGAACAATGGCTGTTGATTTACCCGCTCCGGGTTCCGCGCTCGTGATCAGGATCGACCTTACATCGCGATCGAAATCCGGAAGCAGGATGGAGTGGCGTAAAGTCCGAATCGCCTCTTCGTAAGAGGACACGCCCTGGAATGCGGAGGCCGGTTGCACAACCGCCTTCGAACCCTTCTTTGACTGCTTGTTGCGCCCGCCGTCTGTTATCCCGGCATACTTCACTAGCCCCAGACTGTTTACCGGCCCGGTTTCGGCATCGTCCAGCGTCGCGGCTAGAGCGGGCCGCGGCATCGTACTCGCAACCCGCCTCATCTCTTTCACCGTTGGCAGCGTTCCCAAAATGCTGGTGTTCAGCGCGCGTGCAGCCTGCTCGGGATCGCGTATGGTGTTATCGAGCACATCCGCCAGGATGGCCCCGCAGATCGCTAGCACCGACGACAGAATGAAAGCCAATATCAAGCTCAGGGCCGTCCGCGGGAAGACCGGCACATCGGGAGGCCGCGCCAGATCGGCAATGCGAATGGAAGTATTCTGAAAACCCGCGTTGATGCCCGCCTCACGAATGCGGCGTTCCAGATCCCTATACAGCGTTTTGTCCGCCTCCGCATCGCGTTTCAGTTGCTGGTATTCAAACGAATGCGCATTCAGCTGGTCGTATTCCGCCTTTGTCTGGGCCAGTGTCTTTTGTAACATCTGTTCCCGGCTGACAGCCTCGTGATAGTCGGTCTCAACCCGTTGCGCAACGTTCGTTCGCATCTCGTCGAACTGCCGCTGCACTTCGCTCAGGTTATTCGCGGCCTTCCGGTATTCCTGGTGAGCGGGGCCGTAGACGGAGGCAATATCTGCCAGCGTTTGCTTCGCCTGATTGACACGTTCATGCAGCTTGTTCAACTCGGCGCCTTGTGTTGAAACTTCCGCGGCGGCAATGCTTCCGCTCTCCATCGCGTTGTTGGCGCTTTCTTTACGCACGCGGTCTGCCTGCGCAGCCGTGTACTCGGTATTCAGTTGCAGCAATCGTGACGAAAGAATATCGGTCTTCTGTTCCGGGTTGATGACGTTGAGTTCCTGCTCGAACTTCGCAAGCGCCAGGCTCGATCGTTCCATCTTTGCCCTCAACTCGTCCAACTGCCGTTCCATGAATGCGGAAAGCGCGCTGGAAGACCGGATGCGTATGTCGAACGTGTGCTCCAGAAACGACTGGGCGATTGCATTCGCTACGCCGGCCGCCAGTTGTGGATCGGGCGAGCCATAGCTGATGTCCAGAATATACGTGTTCACCGGCCTTGTGATCTTCAACTGCTTCAGATACACCGGTGCGTCGCTCTTCCTGCGCGCTTTCTCGGGAGCCAGTTTTGCGAGCTGCATTTCGCGCTCCAGCAGGTGGAACCGCTCAGCCACCGGCCGGAGCACTGCATCCGACTGAATCAGTTGCACCTGTGTCGCCATAAACGCGTCCGCATCGTCGCCGGTTACAGCTCCTTGTGTAGCTTCCTGCCCAATGACTCCGGCAGGCACGCGCCGGTCGATATCGACTTTCGCAGTGGCCTGATACACGGGTGTCAGACGCGAGCAAACCAGGTAGGTCGCTAAAAGGCAAGCTGCAATAAACCCTAAGATTTTCCACTTCTGCCGGAAAACAACCAGCAGGTAGTGCGTTGGCGAGACAGTGGCATCATCGGCTTCGAATCCCGAATAGGGCTGGGCTGGCGCGAGTTGGGGCAGGCGTCGCGAGTTGGTCAGCTCAGAAGATCCACGTTCAACTTGCTTCATTCGGAACTTGTCCCGGCCTATCTCCAGATCAGCAGTCCCGATGCCGTGCTCGACCCGAAGCCCGCCAGTCGCTCCAGAGTTTGTGCGGTCATCTTGCGGCCTTTACTGTCGGGGATATAGAGGATGTCGTTCGCCCGCAGCGGAACATCCGGCGCTTTGCGGTCCATAATGCGGCTGAGTTCAATCGGTATTTCGCTGCGGCCGCCTTTGCCGGCTTCTGTCCGGTAGATGAATGCGTGTTTGTTTGTAAAGGGGAGCAATCCTTCAGAAACCGCAATTGCCTTCAGAACGGTCGTATTCGCACCATCCAGAATCGGGAATGCGCCGGATTTTTTAACATTGCCGACCACGTACACCCTGCCGACGGTCGGAACTCGAATCTCCTCGCCGCCCTGCAGGCGTATGTTGAGTGCTGGATCTGCATTGTCAATTAGCCCTTTGACCGGAATGCGCTGGACCAGGCCGGACGTGCCGGCGGCCTCTGCCCCCGACCGGCTGATCAGAATTTCGGCGCCCGCATCCGCGCTCAGCCCTTCAGCTTTCGCGAGCGCATCCAGCAGCGTCACATTCCCGACCGCCTGAAACGTGATCGGACGTCGCACAGCACCCATTACACTGACCGGAACGCTGCGATATTCGGCAACCGAGACTGATACCACCGGCTGCACCAGGAGTCGATCATCCATCAGCGCCTGCGAGACTTCGCCTTCAATCTCTTCCGGTAGCTTGCCCGCGGCTTGAATTCTCTTTTTCAAAAGCGGCAGCGCAAGTGTGCCATTTGCTGCCACCCGGAAATTGCGGGTCAGTTCCGGGCAGTCTTCGACCGAAATCGAAAGCAGATCGTTCGGACCCACTTGTTGGGCCGGAAGATTCATCTCCGGGTTGGGCGGCGGTGGGGGAAGGCTCCTCTGAACCGTTTGGCCTTTCATCAGCACGGTGAACGCCGTGAGCAGCAGAGCTACCTTTTTCATCCGGGGGTGTTGAACTATTCTACGCTTCCGAATCGGGAGCCGCACTATTCCCGGTGCAACAATGGAATCTCGTGACCAGTTCGTTTGTCCAGATTGCGGGTGTTCCGGCCCGGCCGCGACTCCCTGAGTGGCTTCGGAAAGGCGAAACTCATTTCGAATCCGTCCACCTTCTAAAATCCCAACTCCGCCAGCGGGGTCTGCATACGGTCTGCGAGTCCGCCCGCTGTCCGAACATTCACGAGTGCTTCCACCGGGGCGCTGCTACGTTCATGATTCTGGGCAATTTGTGCACGCGCGGGTGCGGATTCTGCTCTGTTCCCAAGGGCTCGGCCGCCAAACGCGAGTTTTCGCTCGATCCTGATGAGCCCCATCATGTCGCCCAAATGGCCGCGCGCATGAAGCTTCGCTATGTCGTTATTACATCCGTGAATCGCGACGATCTGCCGGATGGCGGTTCGTATCATTTTGCTGAAACGGTACGTCAGGTACGGTCGGTACTGCCTGAGGCGAGGGTAGAAGTCCTCACACCCGATTTCTGCGGCGATCATCATGCCGTAGCTCGGGTGCTCGACGCCGGGCCGCATGTTTTCAATCACAATATGGAAACGGTCCGCCGCCTGTATGGCCGTGTGCGCCCCCAAGCCGATTACCAGCAATCCCTCGCCGTGCTCCGTTTTGCAAAACGCCACAGCCCGGCACTGACCAAATCCGGCCTGATGGTAGGGCTCGGTGAAAGTCAAGACGAGGTGCACCACTTACTTCGTGACCTGGCTGATTCCCAAGTAGATGCAGCGACAATCGGACAATATCTTCAACCCACTCGCCGCAATCTGCCGGTGGCGGAATATGTTGCCCCGGGTCAGTTCGATTCTTATCGCGAATTCGGCTTATCTCTCGGATTCAAGATGGTCTTCAGCGGACCGTTCGTCCGCAGTTCCTACATGGCGGAGCGGCTCAGTGAAGAAGCTAGCGCTTCCCCATCAGAAACGCAATAAAAACGCCGGCCCCGAACGCGCCTGCCAATATCTCAAGCGGTTTTCGCCGCACATAAGTTCGCCAGTCAACGGCTTGCTGCAGCTTTGATTCCAGCTCGCGTACGTGAATCTCAAGCCCTACTCTTTTCTTTGCGATCTCGTGTTCTATCTGGCTTGGGCTTTGACCCATTCTGAGTTCTCCTTAAGGGTATGAACCGTCTTTTCAGGTACTACGTGAATACGCCGGAGCCGTGCCCTTCCAACCGTGAATAGGATCCAGGCAATAACCGCGGTCCCCACAAATACAATCAGGGCAGCCAGCCAAGCCGGCAGTGCGACTGCTATCGCTAGCAGAATTGTCGTGAGCAAAAAGCCCACCGCGAACAGTCCTAAAATGGCGCCCGCTACCGCAAGCGGGGCGGCGCGAGCGAATTGCCGGGCTTCCGTGCCAATTTCCGCTTTCGCTAGCTTAATTTCAGAGCGGACAATTCCTGTCACATCTGCGGCCACATCTTGCAGAATCGAACTGATTGGTCTGTTAATTTCTCCATCCATATGGCTTCTCAATTAAAGGCGGCGCAACGCTCGCCCGACTAGCAATCCGGCGCCGGCAGCTACCAGCAGAAAGGTCCCGGGCCTTTCCCGAATCGCATCTTTCACATCGACTTCGACAAACGCCCGGGGATTGCTTTGGAAGTCGGTAACTTTTTCCCTGATAGTTCTTGCAGCGATACCGGCGTTTTTTCCAATTGTCGCTGCACATCGTTCGTAATCTGTTGCCAGTTCAGTCATCGAAAACACCGTCTCGACGGGTTCTTGCATGTCCAGGCCCACTCCGCTTGGGTCGCCGTCACTTTTCCCCGCTCCGAACCATCCAAGAATCGTATGTATTTACTACGTTCCGGTGCTGGCATCCTCCTCATCGGCGCTCTTCTGGGTCTCGGGGCATGTACCCGGTCGAGCGAATCGGCAAAGCAGCGCCACGAGGACGCGAATTCAGCGGCCGGCAAACTCGGCAAGGCGGCGCATACCGTCGCCGTTCACACAGAGAAAGCTGCTCAAGTTGCCGGACGCAAACTGGCTAAAGCGGCTCACCAGGCGCATGAAGGCTGGAAAGAAGCGGCATCGGAATCAAAAGAATAGCCGCAAGTAAGTTGTAAACCTTACGTCAAATCCTCTACTCGTAACGTAACGCCACGAGAGGATCGATCTTTGTCGCCCGGTGGGCCGGAATGTAATAGGCCGCCAAAGCAACTAGCGCGAGGATCGCTGCGACAGAGACAAACGTCAGGGGATCTGCGGCGCTAACCCCGTAAAGCAGGCTAGATATCCAGCGCGTGAGTGCAAGCGCGGCAAGCGTTCCAATCACGATGCCTGTCACAGTGAGGATGGCTCCGCGCTTCATAATGAGGCACAGAACGTTCGATTGCTGCGCACCAAGTGCCATGCGAACGCCTATCTCGCGCGTCCGCTGACCTACCAGGTACGACATCACGCCATAAAGTCCGACAGCCGCCAGCACCAATGCGAGCACGGCGAACGTGCCCAGCAGGAAAGCCTGAACGCTTGCATCCTGTGTGTCACTGGCGATTACGTCATCCATCGTCTGCGGCCGGAGCAAGGCCAGATTGGGATCCAGAGCGCGCACCTGATTACGAATCGCGGACAGCACAGCTTTCGCCGGCATCCGGGTTTTGACGGTCAGATTGGCAAAAGGGGACCAGGGGAGCGCAATCGGGAGCGGGAGATAAGCCTGTGGCATCGCGTGTGCCCGAATTCCATACTCCTTCACATCGCCGACTACGCCAATAACCACCACTTTCACGTCGTTCCAGTGAAATGACCTGCCAACGGGGTTCTGGTTGTGCCAGAAGGTTTGCGCCATGGTTTGACTGATAACTGTCACGAACGACAAGTCCGGTGGAACCTTCATCGCTTGTCCTCCGGCTGCCTTGTACAAATCAAACAATTTCTGAGCGGGTATCGCTGCGCGGTCCAAATCTTCCGGAGCGACACTTCTGCCTTTAATAAGCGGAATACCCAAAGTGTGGAAATATTCGGGGGTGATGTAGTTCCAGCCGACAAGCTGGCTTGATAGCGCGGGATCGGTTTCGCCATCCACCTTGATGTAGCCGTTGTTGCCACCCTGCAGCGGAATTTCAGTAGATATCGCGGCGGATGCCACGCCGGGCAAATTGCGAACGCGTTCGGCGAGTTGTTCAAAGAATCGGCGGCGCGCGGGCAGAGCCGGATATTTTGACTCCGGCAGATTGAGTGCCGCTGTGACCACGTTATGGGAGTTGATGCCGATATCTGCACTCCGCAAATGCGCAAAACTACGCAGCAAGAGACCTGCGCCTACCAGCAGTGCGAGAGTGAAGGCAATCTCGGCCACGACCAGTCCGTCGCGTAACAGGCGGCGGCCTCGGGCCGAGCTCAATACCAATTGCGCCCCAGCCTTCAACTCTTCGTTAATCCCCGATTCCGAAGTTTGCAGCGCAGGAGCCAAGCCAAAGAAGATTCCCGCCAGAACGCTTACGATAATCGCGAAAAACAACACGGTCCCGTCGATCTGCACCGGATTGGCGCGCGGGATGGGTAAACTTTTGACGGATTCCAGAAGGTGTACGCACCACGACGCCAAAAGCACTCCGACAGCCGCCCCGGCGAACGCGAGCAAAATACTCTCAGTCAGCATCTGGCGGACCAGACGAATCCGGCCCGCTCCCAGGCTGGAACGAACGGCCATTTCACGATGTCGTGTGCTGGCGCGGGCGAGTTGTAAATTGGCTACGTTGACACAGGCGATCAACAATACCAGCGTTACCGCCCCGAACAGAACGAGAAGCGCAGTCTTGAAATCGCCGAGCAATGTCTCCTTCAGCGGCGTCACGACAGCGTGCACTTTGCTATTCGAATTAGGATATTGTTTTTCGAGCTGCTTTGAGATGGCCAGTAAATCCTCGCGCGCTTGCGCAATGGTAATTCCCGGTCGCACTCGCCCGAGCGCATTCCACCTGTGATTGCCGTGCGGGCCCAGCGCCTTCGGGCTCATATCGTTAGGAATCCAAACGTCGGTCGGTGCCTGGAAATTGAACCAGCGAGGCATTACCCCAATTACCGTGTATGTTTCGTCATTCAGAACAACGGTTTTGCCGATTGTATTCGCGGCTGCGGCGAAATGGCGCTGCCAAAACCCATAGCTCAAAACGGCCACGCGGTTGTTACCCGCAGTGTCTTCCCCTCGCCCGAACGTGCGGCCGCGCAGGGGCGTAATGCCGAGCACGTCAAAGAAGTTGGCTTGCGTGTTGGTAACAGCCGCCGGCTCCGGTTCGCCTGCTCCGCCTGCGCTCATGTTGCTTGGCCAGGAATACAGGCTCATTGCTTGGAAGGTCCGGTTCTGCGCCTGCCAATCCAGGTAATCCGCCCCGCTCAGTGGAAAATTGCCCGGTGATTCCTCTGTCTCGAAAAATCGAACGAGGCGGCTCGGATCCTTGTATGGCAGAGGCCGCAGGAGGACCGAGTTGACAACCGAGAAAATCGCGGTGGTCGCACCGATGCCCAAGGCAAGCGTCAGTACGGCAATAATTGTGAAGCCGGGATTTCGCCGGAGCTGCCGCGCCCCAAACCGAATATCCTGCAGGAGCGTCTCAACCGGATTCCATCGCCACATATCTCTGCTCCTCTCCCTCGTCATCTGCCGCCTTGCCGGCGAAACAACGCTTCCATCTTCGACAACTGCCGCCGCCAGCTCATGCGCTCACACCACGCGTGATAGTAGTTAACCTACCATTTCGTCACGCCGCTTATCTTGGTACCAGCGGGCCAGCCAATTCGGCGAAACCCCGCACCAATACAGGATCTGCAGGGCCGTCCAATGGAACCACATCGCGGCGAAGTTGCGCTGCTCGAAACGCCTGGATGATGTGACCATCCGGCAGGAAAGGTGGACAAAGCGGCCCTCGCGCCGCAATCGCCGCAGTAAATCCAGATCTTCGAAAAGTGCCAGCGGACGGAATCCGCCGATCCGGTTGTAGATCTCACGGCGAACGAAAATCCCGGAGTCGCCGTAGCAGAGACCCAGAAAGCGCAGGAATGGATAAATGGCGGTAAGCTGCCTGGCCGCGCGCGAATCGCCACCGAACCGCAGGCCAAAGTTTCCACCGGCAGCCGCTTCCACCCGAAGCACCCGCTCTATTTCCTGCAGCGCGTCCGGCGGCGCTACTGTATCGGCGTGTACGAACCAAAGCACGTCGCCTCTGGATGCAAGCGCGCCCGCGTGCATCTGCTGCCCGCGCCCCTTTTGGGCCTCCATGACCCGCACGTTTTGCAATCGAGCCCGTTCCACGGTTCCATCCGTGCTGCCGCCATCCACTACAACAATTTCTTTCTCGCCTGGCAGTTCACGTAACGCCGCCAGCGTCCGGCCGATCTGATCTTCTTCGTTCAGTGCCGGAACGATGATGCTGATAAGCATCTCAGCCAATTCGCGCGAGATCTTCGAGCGTATCCACGTCGAAAAGGGTCTCAATCGTAGCGATTGAGAAGCCGTTTTCTTCCAGCCGGTGCCGGGTTACCTGCGCCGTATCACGAGAACTCCAGGGAAGATCCTGGAGCAGGCCCGATGGACACCGCCGCAAAGCGAGCAAATAAAATCCGCCATCTTCGCACGGTCCGATGACCGCATCATGATCCTCCAGAGCCTCCATCGCCGCTTGAATCTGCGTGCAGTTGAGGTATGGCGTATCGGCCCCGATCGCAACCGCAGCCGCAGCTCCTTGCAAGCCGCGCTGCAGGATCCGCTCGATTCGCATCCCCAGATCGCCGTCGCCTTGCAGCCACACGTCTCGCCCGGTCAGGTCAATGCCGAAGTCGCCCGGCTCCGCCGCTGCAAGGACCGGCCGAACTCCCGGACAGGACGTCACCGTTTGCCATACGGCACGAAGCATGGAGCTTGCGAGCGCGGCTGCGCCTGTGGCTCCAAGCTTCGGAATCAGGCGCGTCTTCACCTTGCCGGGCACGGGCGGCTTGGCGAATACGCAAATGGGCAGCAGGGAGTTAGCGTCAAACGGCAACTTGTAACGCCGCCGGCCGTTCGGTGACGTATTCGGGGAACTCTATATCCGCGAGTGCCGAAAGGAACTTCACGGCCCAGCGGTATACGTTGTTTTCTTCCACCGTTTCACGCATCTTGTGCATGCGGCGCTTGCGGTCGTCCGGATGCATGTTCAGCGCCAGGTCATATGCCTCGGCGCCATCCTCAATTGAGAACGGATTGATCTGCAGCGCATCTTTCAACTCAGATCCCGCACCCGTGAACTTGCTCAGAACCAGCACGCCATCCTCGTCAGTTCGGCTCGCAACGAATTCCTTTGCCACCAAATTCATTCCATCGTGCAGCGACGCCACGACGCAGAAATGGGCCAGCCGGTGAAGCGCAATCATTTCCGGCGTTGAATAGTGCCGTTTCAAAAGAATAATCGGCTTCCAGAACGGAGTCCGCCAGCGCCGGTTGATTTTCGCGGTGAGGGAATCCACCTCCCTTTCGATCTCCCGATAAGCAGGCAAAGCGGAGCGGCTGGGAACCGCCACCTGTACGAAGACCAACTTGCCGCGATATCCGGGATGCATTTCAAGGAAGCGGTCCAGAAAGCGAAGGCGCTCCGGGATCCCTTTCGTATAATCCAGGCGGTCAATACCGATACCCAGCAGCCTGCCGCTCAACGACAACTCCTCGCGCCAGCGGTTCATGTGAGCCGCCACATCTTCCGACTCAGCCACTTTGCGGTGTTCGTCGAAATCAATGCTGATGGGGAAAGGACGCACAAACGTTGAGTGCCCGCCGCGGCAGACCTCCGACGCCGCCTGATCCACGCGAGCTTCCAAAGCGCTGGCGGTCTCAATGAAATTCTGGCAGTGCTGAGGGAGATGGAACCCCAGCAAGTCGTTTCCCAACAATCCGTCCAGGATCTCCTCCTGCCAGGGAAATGAGCTGAACACTTGCCGGTTCGGCCAGGGAATATGCCAGAACTGAGCGATAACCAGATTCGATCTGGCATTACGCAGCATGCGGGGGAGCAACGCGAAATGGTAGTCCTGGATGAACACAAAAGTGGGTTCGTTGCCCGCCTCTTCCAGCACCGCTTCGGCAAACCGTTCGTTCACGCGCCGGTACATCCGCCAATGGGCCGGATCAAAAACTGGCCGGGTAAAAGCAATGTGACAGAGAGGCCAGATCGACTGGTTGGAAAGGCCCGAATAGTGCCCTTCTATCTCCTCTTTTGAGAGCCAAACACGGCGGAGCGTGTATTCCGGAGCTTCTGGCGGAACCGCAACGCGATCGTACTGATCGACGGTTTGCCTGTCCGCATCGCCGCTGCCATGCGCGATCCAGAGCCCTCCGCACGCGCGCATCACCGGATCGAGAGCGCTCGCCATCCCGCTGGCCGGTTGGGTGCACTCAATCCGGCGGCCAATTCGCTTGTGCTCAAAGGGCTCGCGATTCGATACAACGATGAAACGGAAGCCATCCAGCTTGGTTCGGACGAATTCGCTCAGAACGTCACGTGTCCAGACCTTCACATTAAGCTCCTTTCATTTCTGGATTGGAGCCCGCAAACGGGTTTAGGGTTTCAATCCAAGTGGGAATGAGTTGCTTATTTTTTTTGCCTCTCGGCAGAACCGGCGAGGAGCTTCACCTCGCTCCAGGAGAACTGGCGGTTGCGACGCCAGACTTGTTACCCGCCCTCTCAAAGTACTCTTCGATTTGCTCTAGCGTCTTTCCCTTCGTTTCAGGCAGGAAGAAAACCGCCGTTATGAAATAGATTACCGTGAATCCAGCGAAGACAAAAAATATCGTCGAGTATCCGTAATTGCTGACGATCGGCAAAAATATGGCCGCAAGGGTTGTTGAGACCACCTGGTTGATAACCAGAGCGATACTCATCCCGTTCGAGCGGATACGGGTTGGCATCAGTTCCGAAAGGGCCAGCCACACGCAAACGCCAGGGCCGACTGCGTAGAACGCCATGAACACATAGAGGCAGATCGCCACCAGCCAGCCATTTCGCGTATCCGGGACGGGGCTGATCAAAGCTTTTTCAATTTTCAGCGGCGCGGTCCGAGCGATGGCGAGGCTGGCAAATGGGTTCTTACAGAAAGCTTCCACCGTGTTAGCCGGCACGCAGCTTTCGCGCGTGATTCTGATAGGAGCGGCCGCTTTGTCCTCCGAACGCGCCACATTCGTTTCCGCGGTGAACCCGCCGTATGAATAAACGATTACAAGAGATGCTCGATTCGCATCAATGGCCTTGGCGGATGCTCCGTTTGCGGCCAAAAGCCGTTCGGCTTCGGCGGTATCAAAACGCAGCGCAAGCGTCTGGTCCGGACGGACCATCGATTGAACTACGGCCCGCCGGTCCACCTGTCGCTGCTCGTTGTGCCGGAAAATCCCCCCGGTTATGCCGAGAGAAACAATGATTCCGGCGCTGCCCAGAGTCAGCAGGAACTTGCGGCCGCTCCGATCCACCAGCATCAGTCCGCCGATGGTGAGCAGAAAGTTCACCACCGTGAAAACCACGTAACCCCAGTGCGCCTGAACGTCCGAGAGGCCGCTCTGCAACAGAATATTCGTGTTGTAGCCGATGATGGAATTGATTCCGGTGGCCGTGTTGCAGAAAAGAATCACGCAGGCCAGTACAAAAGGGATCACATACTTCCGGCGCAGGAGCGAGTCCTTGACCTTTTTCCCCAGCGCAGTTTCATGCTTTTCCGCGGCAGCGGTCGCTTCCATCTCCTTCAATTCGCGCTCGGCCTGTTCAGGACTGCGGGAGCGCAGAAGCGCGGCATGAGCGGCTGCTGTTTTGCCGCGCCGGAATAGCCAGCGCGGAGATTCTGCCACCAGAAAGCTGCCGATCACGAACAGGATGCCGGGCGGAAGCGAGACCCAGAAAATGCGACGCCAGGCCTGATCTTTAAAAGCGAAAAGAGCAGCGGCGCTGGCAGCTTTGGCCACCGCCTCCACCCGGTAACTGTAATAAATGCCGATGAGAGCCGCCGCCACAATGCCCAGCGTCAGCAGCCATTGGAAAATGCCTGTACCCTTCCCCCGTTTGGAGGCCACCAGGCATTCGGCCAGATACAGAGGCACCACCACTCCGATGAATCCGCCGCTGATGCCCTGCAGCAGCCGTCCGAAAAATAGCGGTCCATAGCCATGCGAGAGGGCAATCACCGGAATGCTGACTACGAACGTGATCCCGCTGAGCGTCATCAATGGCTTGCGGCCCATCCAGTCAGCCAGCAGACCGGCGAACAGGGTGGAAATCACGCTGCCCAGCAGCACAGCCGCGACGATAATCGAGAGCTGGCCGGCATTCAGCCCGGAAGTGGCTTCCAGATACGGCAACGCGCCGCCGATAATGCCTACATCGACGCCGTAAAGCAGGCCGCCAAATCCTGCAACCAGCAGGAGGAAGCGGTTATAACCGAGTCGTTTGCTGTCAAGAGCGGTTGTGGCGCTCGCGCCCGTGCTCGCCATTTCCATAGGATAGTTTGAGGACTTTCTCCCGCGAGCCGTTTTTTGAGCGACTCCACCTGAATCCCGCCGTTCAGTCGTGCGGTGTTTTCACGCTGATGCCGCCATTCGGGACAGCATCCATCTCAATACCGGTTTCCGCCAGCTCTGATAGAGTATACGCAAACTGAAATCCGGGTATGGGCCTGAATGAAGAATCAATACGGATCCGCTTGGATTCTCCAGGTCATGCGAAACGGCTTTACAATTCTCCCGCTGTCGGCAGGAGTTAAGCTTCTGATCGCATTGAAGTCACCCGCTCACCCCTGAGGCAGCTTGCTGGTATCCCACCCTCCACCAAGCGCCTTTATAAGCTGAACGCTTGCGTCCATGCGGCGTCGGAGTAAATCGACCTCCGTCCGTTCGTTGCTCAACGCGATGCTCTGCGCCGTGATGACCTCCAGGTATGTGACCAATCCGCCTTTGTAGCGGTTCATCGAAAGCTGCAGCGAGTTCTCCGCCGCGGCAGTCGCCTCCTGCTGCTTGGCCGATTCCTGCTCCAGGATGCGCAAGGTCGACAGATTATCCTCCACCTCCTGGAACGCGGTCAGTGCCGTTTGCCGGTAATTTGCAACGGTGGCATCATAGCCGGCTTCGGCCGTTTCCAACTGCGCGCGCCGCCTCCCTGCATCGAAGATGGTCTGCAGAACCTGCGGGCCAACCGCCCAATACCGGCTTGGCCAGGTAAACCAATTGACAATGCTGCCGGCCTGCAAGCCTCCTGTCGCGCTGATTACCAGGTCCGGAAAAAATGCCGACCGCGCGATGCCGATCTGTTCATTTGCCGCGGCCACCTGCCGTTCCGCGGCAGCGATATCCGGGCGTCGCTGTAAGAGCTGAGATGGTACGCCCACCGGAATCGCGGGCGGTTGCTTCTTCTCAGGCACCGGCATCAGCGTGTAGCCCTCCGGCACTTTCCCAACCAACACCGCAATAGCATGCTCGTACTCGGCTCGCGCTACGCCGATGTCCATCTGTTGCGCCTGCGTTTGATTCAGCTGTGTCTGGGCTTGCGCAACTTCCGCTTTCGATGCCACTCCGCCATTAAAGCGGTTTTGTGTCAATTGCAGCGCCCTCTGATAAGCCGCCACGGTGTCATCTAAGAGTTGTTTTTGCGCGTCCAGACTACGGGCTTCGAAATAGTCAACGGCCAGCTCCGTTTGCAGCTCCAGCTTGACGTTCTCGAGATCGGCTGCCGATGCCTGGAACTGCTCGCGCGAAGCTGCAATGGCGCGCCGCACCCGGCCCCACAGGTCTGCGTCGTAAGACACACTGATTGGCAGATTGAAATCCGCGTACGACCGGCCCGGAAATCCCGTCGGGTTATTGCCCGATACGCGGTTCTGGCTGATGCTTGCTCCGGCTCCAACCGTCGGATACAGGAATGAGCGGTTGTATTTAATGGAGGCGCGCGCCTGGCGAAAATTCGCTTCCGCCACTTTAAGTGTCTGGTTCGCGGGTTCCACTTGCTGTTCCAACGCGTTCAGTTGCGAGTCGCCGAACAACTCCCACCAGTTGCCGCGAATCACAGCATCCCCCGGCTGAGCCGTCGTCCAGCCAGCTACCTCTTTATATGTTGTAGGAGGTTTCTCTGTGTAGGCTGGAGCTGAAGGTACGGAAGGCTTCGTATACTTGGGTCCGACCGTGCAGCTGGAAAGCAGCACCGCCATCCCGGCGCCAACCAGAGCTGCCTTGAGATTCATTCGCCTTTTGCCTTGGTAATTGCTCTGTACTCGCAATTCTGATTATGCGATTACTCACAATGTGCAACTTCCCTGGCCATCATCAGACCCTCTTCTGTGGGTATCACCCAAGCCTTTACCCGTGACTCCGGTGTTGTGATACTTCCTTCCCGGTCAATAGTTTCGCGATTCCGGCGCTGGTCCAGAACGCAGCCGAACCAGCCCAGCCGGTCGCAGATCCGTTCGCGCACGATAGCCGTGTTCTCACCGATGCCGCCGCCAAATATAACGGCTTCTGCCCCGCCCAGAACCGCAAGATAGGCTCCGATGTATTTGCGAACCCGATAGCAAAACATGTTGAGTGCAAGATCAATCGGCCCTTCCGAAAGATGCTGGCGTAACTCTCGTGTATCCGCCGACATCCCCGACACGCCGAGCAGCCCGCAGTTCTTGTTAAGAAGCTTTTCCACACTAGGACCGTCCAGCGCCTCCTTGCGCATCAGGTATGTGACGATCGCTGGATCTATATCGCCCGAGCGGGTGCCCATCATCAGACCTTCGAGCGGCGTGAATCCCATTGAGGTATCGATGGATCTCCCTCGCTCGATGGCCGCTGCCGAACAGCCACCTTCCAGATGCAGAGTAATCAGATTCAACTCCTCTATTGGCCGATTTGTAATCTGCGCATATCGAAGCATCATGTAAAGGTGCGATATGCCATGAAATCCATAGCGCCGGATTCGGTGCCGCCGCGCCAGTTCAAGCGGCAGCGGATACAAGGCCGCTTCGTCTGGAATGGTCTGGTGAAAGACCGTATCGAACACGGCGATCATCGGCAACCGTGAGCCTACCCTTGCCTGCGCCGTCCTCATCACCTGAAGCGCCGACGCGTTATGTAGTGGCGCAAGATCTTTCAGTTCCTCAATTTCGTCGAGCACTTGCCCGGTAATTCGAACCGGTCCGCTAAAACGATCCGCGCCGTGCACAACCCGATGGCCAACTCTTTCGATATCGGCCAGATCATCGATTCCCTGCAGCTTTGCCCCACCACGCTCGATCCAATCGAAAAGCAATCCAGTGGCATGCCCATGATCACGGATTTCGATCTCTTCCTTGTGCCGCACCTGCTTGTTTTCCAGAAGAGCAAAAGCCGAGTGCTGCTTGCCAATATTGTCGTAGGCGCCGGAAACAAGGCTTTGACCAAAGCCGGCCTGTTCACCCGAATCATTGTCCCTGGGCTCCACCGAGACAATCTCGAATTTGAGCGAGTTACTGCCTGAATTAAGGCTTAAGATGTTCATCGCAACAGAAGATGCTCATCCAGCGCCGCTGGCATGGGATTGAGTCGAAAGATGATGCCGGAACCAATCGGTTGCCAGGCGGGCAGCCTGTTCCAGTGTTCCCGGTTCCTCGAACAGGTGCGTCGCTCCGGGAACAATTTCCAATTTCTTCTCGCACGCCAGTTCGTTCAAAGCCTTCACGTTTAGCTCAATTACGGGATCGTCGTCTCCCCCCACAATCAGCAGCACGGGCGCTTTTACATTTGGCAGAGCGGTTCCGGCCAAATCGGGGCGTCCTCCGCGAGAGACCACCGCTCGTATGGTTTGCGGAAGCTGAGCGGCTGCTATCAGTGCCGCTGCCGCTCCGGTGCTTGCGCCGAAGTACCCAACCGGCCACCCCCCCACTTGTGAATCGGTCCCTAACCACTTGGTTGCCTGCATCAGCCGTTCGGCCAGCAAGTTGATATCAAAGCGCAGATGCCGTGTACGGAGGTCTATCTGTTCCTCCTCCACGGTTAGCAGGTCCAGAAGCAGGGTCGTCAGCCTGGCTTGCTGAAGAACGCCTGCAACAAACCGGTTTCGTGAGCTTAAACGGCTGCTTCCGCTCCCATGCGCAAAAATAACAATACCCCGCGCGTTGACCGGAACCGTTAGATCACCTACTATTCCGGATGGCGGAATCCGGACCGACCGTTCTGAAACCTGGAGTTTGCCTGGCATACCCTTTAACAGGACGCCCGCGGTGAAGATTTATGTTCAGGAATGGACCGCTATAAATTTTTCGTAAGTTCAGTCTGATATGTAGGCGCGCCGGACAGCCGATACACTTAGATTTACAATTTTAGCTGCGCATTCGGAACAAAGGAATCGGGTATACGTTTGCTCGGTCGCCGCGAAATACTCATCGTCGAAGATAATCCGGGCGATGTACGCCTAATGAAGGAGGCGCTTAAAGATCTGCAGCCGCCCGTCAACGTGCACGTGGCGAACGACGGCGACCAGGCCATCGAGTTTCTGCGCCGTGAGGGCGAATACGCGGCGGCGCCAAAGCCCAATCTTATTTTTCTCGATTTCAACCTGCCTAGATCGGGTTCGTGCGATCTGCTGCACCAAATCAAGCAGGACGAGTCGCTCACGTGCATTCCTGTTGCCGTTCTCACTACTTCCGATGTTGACCGTGACATCCGCCAGGCTTATGACCTGCACGCGAATTGCTACGTCAGAAAGCCCGCGGACCTCGATGGCTTCTTCAATGCAATTCGGACCGTGGCGCATTTCTGGCTCGACGTTGCGAAGCGGCCTGGTGATTTCGATAAGACATGCCCTAAATAGGCATCGTTATAGATTTCAACTCGATCGGCTTCGCCTCTGTTATCATTCAGGCGCATGAGCGCCTACTCGATTGGGGTAGATTTAGGAGGCACAAATCTTCGCGTCGCGGCGATCGATGCGCAAGGACAGGTTCTGGATAGAGTCTCGGAGCAGGCGGTCTTCGACGCAGGCCCCCGGCAGGTCATGGATGAGATTGTGAACGTTATCCGGGCCGTCCGGACGCGCATCGGCGCAGACGGTCTGCGCGGTGTCGGAATCGGTGTTCCTGGATACATCGACATCGAAGCCGGTGTAGTAATCGGATCGGCAAACCTGCCCGGTTTCGAGGGCTTTCCCGTCCGCGACGAAATCCAGCAGCAGCTAGGGA
>Ga0308173_10000166_pt1 | contig 24009 bp, 19 predicted proteins | sample PhyPR1_FD_203716 | JGI IMG/M metagenome (GOLD analysis project Ga0308173, IMG submission 203716) | Soil microbial communities from UC Gill Tract Community Farm, Albany, California, United States - DLSLS.P.R1 | ecosystem: Environmental > Terrestrial > Soil > Agricultural land | place: USA... | reverse complement strand
ATCGTTCATCTCCACCTCGAGCAGCCGGTTGGCCACGTCGAGGGTGATCGTGTCCCCGTCCCGGACGAACGCGATCGGGCCTCCGTCCACCGCCTCCGGCGCGACGTGCCCCACGCACAGCCCGGTGGTGCCCCCGGAGAACCGGCCATCGGTCAGCAGCAGCACGTCCTTGCCCAGACCCGCACCCTTGATCGCCCCGGTGATCGCCAGCATCTCGCGCATGCCCGGGCCACCCTTGGGACCCTCGTAGCGGATCACCACCACGTCACGGGCCTTGATCTGGCCGGCCGCCAGCGCGTCCATCGCGGCCCGCTCCCCGTCGAAGACCCGCGCGGTCCCGGTGAACACCGACTCGTCGAACCCCGCGGACTTCACCACCGCACCCTCGGGGGCCAACGATCCCTTGAGGATGGTCAGGCCACCGGTCTTGTGGATCGGGCGGTCCAGGCTGCGGATCACGTCGTCGTCCACGGCCGGGGGCGCCAGCGCCTCGAGGTTCTCGGCCATCGTCCTGCCGGTCACCGTCAGGCAGTCCCCGTGCAGCAGTCCCGCGTCGAGCAGCGCCTTCATCACCATCGGGATGCCGCCGGCCTTGTCGACGTCGTTCATGACGTACCTGCCGAACGGCTTGAGGTCACCCAGGTGCGGCACCTTGTCGCCGATCCTGTTGAAGTCGTCGATGCTCAGCGGGACGTCGGCCTCACGCGCGATCGCCAGCAGGTGCAGCACCGCGTTGGTGGAACCGCCCAGCGCCATCACCACGGTGATGGCGTTCTCGAACGCCTCCAGGGTCATGATCTGTCGGGCGGTGATCCCGCGCCGCAGCATCTCGACCACGGCCTCACCGGAGCGGTGCGCGAACCCGTCACGGCGCCGGTCGACCGCCGGCGGAGCGGCGGAGCCGGGCAGCGACATGCCCAGCGCCTCGCCGACCGCGGCCATCGTGTTCGCGGTGTACATGCCGCCGCAGGCGCCCTCGCCCGGACAGATCGCGCGCTCGATCCGGTCCACCTCGTCGCGGCTGATCTTGCCGGCCAGGCAGGCGCCGACCGCCTCGAACGCGTCGATGATCGTGACGTCGTTGCCGTCCACCTGGCCCGGCATGATCGACCCGGCGTAGAGGAAGACGCTGGCCAGGTCCAGGCGCGCGGCCGCCATCAACATTCCCGGAAGCGACTTGTCACAGCCCGCGAGCAGCACCGAGCCGTCGAGCCGCTCGGCCATCATCACCGTCTCCACCGAGTCGGCGATCACCTCGCGCGAGACCAGCGAGAAGTGCATCCCCTCGTGTCCCATCGAGATCCCGTCGGAGACCGAGATGGTGCCGAACTCCAGCGGGTAGCCACCCGCGGCGTGCACACCGTTCTTGACCGCCTTCGCGAGGCGGTCCAGCGAGAGGTTGCACGGCGTGATCTCGTTCCAGCTCGACGCGACACCGATCTGGGGCTTGGCGAAGTCCTCGTCCCCCATGCCCACCGCCCGCAACATCCCGCGCGCAGCCGCCTTCTCCAGGCCGTCGGTGACGTCGCGGGAACGGGGCTTGATGTCGATCTGACCGTCCTGGGCGCGCTCGTCCGTCATGTCGCTGAGCCTAGTCCCGCGGGGTACGACGCCTCCCGCGCCGGCCGCGTGCTGGACGAGGCTCGTCGGCACCGGGCAGTGCGCCCTCATCCCCCATCTGGGGCGTGTGACGCATGCCACAAGCCGGGGCGGGGAACAGGTCAGGGTGGACCTGCAGCACGGGGCCGCAGGAGGAGGAGGACGTCCGATGACGCTCGACCCGCACAAAGCCCGGACCGCGCGAGCGGCCGAGGGCACCGCCGAACAACGCCGGCAGGTCCGCAAGGCGGCCGTCGCCAGCACGGTCGGCACCACGATCGAGTGGTACGACTACTTCCTCTACGGCACCGCCGCCGCCCTGGTCTTCCCCGACGTCTTCTTCCCGAACTCCTCGCACTACGTGGCGACGCTCGAGTCGTTCGCGACGTACTTCGTCGGGTTCGCGGCCCGCCCGATCGGCGCGGCGATCTTCGGGCACTGGGGCGACCGGATCGGCCGCAAGGCCACCCTCATCGTGACGCTGGTGATCATGGGGGTCTCCACCGCCCTGATCGGCTTCCTGCCCGGCGCCGCGTCGTGGGGCAACGGGGCCGCGATCTGCCTGATCGTGCTGCGCGTCCTGCAGGGCATCGCGGTCGGCGGCGAGTGGAGCGGGTCGGTGCTGCTGTCGATGGAGTGGGGCGACCAGAAGCGCCGCGGCCTGATGGGCAGCTGGCCACAGCTGGGCGTGGCGTGCGGACTCATCCTGGGCACCGCGCTCCTGACCGTCTTCAACGGCGCCCTCACCGATGCCCAGTTCCTCTCGTGGGGCTGGCGCGTTCCGTTCATGCTCAGCCTGCTGATGGTCGCGATCGGCCTCTACATCCGGCTGCAGATCCTCGAGACGCCGATGTTCGCCAAGGCGGTCCAGGAGCAGCGGATCCGCAAGACACCCGTGCTCGAGGTGATCCGCAGCCACCCCAAGGAGATCCTGCTGTCCGCGCTGGTGCGGATGTCGGAGCAGATGCCGTTCTACGTGGTGACCGCGTTCGTGCTGGCCTACCTGACCGACGACACCCACGGGTACACCACCAACTTCGTGCTCGTCGGCACCCTGATCGCCGCCGGGCTGGAGTTCTTCCTGGTCCCCTACTTCGGGCACCTGTCCGACAAGGTGGGACGCAAGCGCGTCTACATGACCGGGGCCGCCATCACCGGCCTGTGGGGCTTCGCCTACTTCGCCATGCTCGACAGCGGCCTGACCTGGCTGGTCTTCCTGGCGCTGTGCGTCGGGCTGATCCCCCATGCGATGCAGTACGGGCCGCAGGCCTCGCTGATCGCGGAGTCGTTCCCCACCGCCCTGAGGTACGGCGGCGCCGGGCTGGGCTACCAGCTCGCGTCGGTCGTGGCCGGCGGGCCGGCGGCGCTGGTGGCGACCTGGCTGATCCACGAGTTCGGCACGGGCTACGCGGTGGCGGGCTACATGCTGGTGGCGGCGCTGATCACCCTCGCGGCGTGTGCGGCGCTGCGCGACCACAGCCGGTCCGACATCGGTGACGACGCGACTTACGCCGCAGCCGTCCGGAGCCCGTGATGTCGGCCGGGACCCTCACCCACCGCAGCGGCCGACGCCGGGGTTTGGCCCCTCGATGGTCGGGTAACGAAGGGTGTTCGGACAATCTCGGCCGGACCGTGCCCGACCCCTTGTGAAAGAGATGGTGCACATGTCCACGGACACACAGTCCTCCACGACAGAACAGACGCAGCTCAAACGCCATGTCGGCGTGGTGGGACTGCTGTTCGCGAGCGTCGGCTCGATCATCGGCTCCGGCTGGCTCTTCGGTGCCCTCAACGCCGCCGTCGCCGCCGGTCCCGCGGCGATCATCTCCTGGGGCCTCGGCGGGGTGATGATCCTGATGATCGCGCTCGTGTACGCCGAGCTCGGAACGATGTTCCCGCTATCCGGTGGTGTGGTGCGGTTCCCGCACCTCGCGTTCGGCTCGTTCGCGAGCTACTCCGCCGGCTGGATCACCTGGGTCGCGGTCTCCACGACCGCCCCGATCGAGGTCGAGGCCGCACTGCAGTACGCCACCAAGTACGCGCCCTTCACCGCGGCCCACACCGTCGCCGGAGAGACCGTCTACACGCTGACGGGCCTCGGCTACGTCAGCGCGGTGATCCTGATGGCTCTCTTCGTGGTCGTGAACTTCTACGGCGTGCGCTGGTTCGCGCGCGTCAACAACGCCCTGGTCGGCTGGAAGATCTTCATCATCCTGCTCGTGGTGGCGGCCTTCCTGCTGACCGCCGTGCACGGCGAGAACTTCACCAGTCACGGCTTCATGCCGCAGGGCTGGCACGGTGTCTTCACCGCGATCGCGACCTCCGGCGTCGTCTTCTCCTACCTCGGCTTCCGCCAGGGCATCGAGTTCGCCGGCGAGACCGACAACCCGCACCGCAACGTGCCGATCGCGGTCGTCGGCTCGGTCCTGATCACCGGCCTCATCTACGTGGCCCTGCAGGTCGCCTTCATCGGCGCCCTCGACCCCAGCAACCTCGAGAAGTCCGGCAGCTGGGCCAACCTCACCTTCAACGGCGACTTCGGTCCGCTGGCGGCGGTCGCGACGGCGCTGGGTCTCGGCTGGCTGGCCATCCTGCTGTACGCCGACGCGATCATCTCCCCCGGTGACACCGGCCTGATCTACACGACCACGACCTCGCGCATCTCCTACGCGATGGCCAAGAACCGCAACGCCCCGCAGGCGCTGGCCCGCACCACCGACCGAGGCGTCCCGATGATCTCGCTGATCGTGACCTTCCTGGTCGGCCTGATCGTCTTCCTGCCGTTCCCGAGCTGGCAGCAGCTGGTCGGCTTCATCACTTCGGCCACCGTGCTCTCCTTCGCCTCGGGCCCGCTGGTGCTCGGTGCGCTGCGCCGTCGGCTCCCGAGCGCCGAGCGCCCCTTCAAGGTGCCCGGTGGCCACGTGATCCCGGTCATCGCGTTCTTCGCCTCCAACCTGATCGTCTACTGGTCGGGCTGGGACATCGTGTGGAAGCTCGCCGTCGCGGTCGCCATCGGCTTCGTGCTGCTGCCGATCTACAAGGCTCTGGGCAACGACGTGCCCGACCTCGACTTCGCGGCAGGCGCGAGCTGGGTGCTCCCCTGGCTCGGAGGCCTGGTGCTGCTGTCCTGGATCGGCAACTATCCCGAGCCGGCCGCGGGCAACCTCAACATCCTCACGTTCGAGACCTCGATCCCGCTGATCGCGGTGTTCTCGATCGCCATCTACGCGCTGGCGATGAAGTTCTGCCTGCCCACCCCGGAGATGGAGCGCCACATCGAGGCGACCCGCGCGGAGGCAGCACTCGAGGAGGAGGAGCTGGGCAGCGCGCCGTGAGGCCGCCCCACCCCTGAGCCCCGGAAGCCGGGGCCGTGTCCGTCGTCCGGGCCGTCGCGATCAGATCGCGGCGGCCCGGACGCACATCACGTCCGGGAGGTCGCTGACGATCTGGCGCCAGGTCTCGCCCTCGTCGGCCGACCCCCAGACCGCGCCGTTCCTCGCCCCGAAGTAGAGGCCGGTCCGCTCGTGGTCGTCGGCACACATGGCGTCGCGCATCACCGCGACGAAGAACCCGTCGGGCAGGCCCTGGGCCAGCTCCTCCCAGTGGTCGCCGGCATCCTTTGAGCGCCACACCCGGGCCTTCGCCTGCGGCGGGTAGCGCCGGTCGCCGCCGTTGATCGGGAAGACGAAGACGGTGTCCGGCTCGTGAGGGTGCACCACGATCGGGAAGCCGAAGTCGGCAGGCAGTCCGTCGGCGATGGAGCGCCAGGACCCGCCGTGGTCGTCGGAGCGGTAGACGCCGCCGTGGTTCTGGAGGTACATCCGCTCCGGCTTTGCCGGGTGCCGGGTGATCTTGTGGACGCACTGCCCGAACTCCGGGTACTGCTGCCCTTCCGGCAGGAACTCCGCCCGGATCCCCTGGTTTCGCGGCTCCCACGACTCCCCACCGTCGGAGGTCTGGTAGACACCGCCGGTCGAGAGCGCGGCCGTGACCGACCGCGGGTCGGTGGGATGCGGAAGCACGGTGTGGAACGCCTGCCCGCCGAAGCCGGCGTTCCACAGCGGCCGGTGGGGGTGGTCCCACAGTGCCTGCTCCAGCGCGAAGGTCTCCCCCGCGTCCTCGGACCGGAAGACCGCGGCGGGCTCGGTGCCGGCGTAGACCACGCCGGGCTCCGCCCCCGGAACCAGCTGCCAGATCCGCTCGACCGTGGCGTCTGACCCCTCGGGGAAGCGGACCGCGCCGCCCGGGGTCTCCTGCCAGGTGGCTCCCAGGTCGTCGGAGCGGCGCACCTGCGGGCCCAGCCAGCTCGACGAGGCGCCGGCCATCAGCCGGGGCCGCTCGCCACGGGTGTCGACCAGGCAGGAGTAGACCTCCTCCATGTCGAAGTGCGGCCCGGTGAACTCCCAGTCCATCCGCGCCTCGTCCGACCTGCCGATCCACAGTCCCTTGCGAGTCCCGACCAACAGCACCGTGTCCATGCCTCTGCTCCCTTCGCGCGGCGCACCCTTGCGACCCCGTTGATCACAGCATGCTGCGCCGACACCTAGATTGACCCGGTGACGTCCCGAATTTCACCGGTCTGGCTGGTGCTCATCGGGATCCTGTCGGTGCAGTTCGGCGCGGGGGTCGCCAAGAGCCTCTTCGACGAGGTCGACCCCACCGTCATCGTCTGGCTGCGGCTGGTCACCAGCGCTGTCGTGCTCCTGCTGGTCGCGCGACCCACGCTGCGCAGCCGCACCTCCCGGGACTGGCTGGTCGTGGCCGGTTTCGGCGCCAGCCTCGGTCTGATGAACTGGGCGATCTACCAGTCCTTCGCCCGGATCCCGCTGGGCATCGCGGTCACGGTGGAGTTCGTGGGACCCCTCACGCTGGCCGTGCTCGGATCGCGACGGCCCCGGGACCTGGTCTGGGTCGCGCTGGCCGCGATCGGCGTCGGCCTCCTCGGCCTCGAGCGCGGCGACATCACGCTGCCCGGAGTCCTGTTCGCGCTGCTCGCCGGCGCGGCGTGGGCGGCGTACATCCTCCTCAGCGCGCAGACCGGCCGGCGCTGGCCCGGCCTCGACGGTCTGGCGATGGCCAGCGTCGTCGCCACCCTGCTGCTCACCCCGCTGGTCCTGCACGTGGGCGCCTCGCAGCTGGCCGACGGGCGGATCGTCCTGCTCGGTGCGGCAGTCGGGATCCTGAGCTCGGTGATCCCCTACAGCTGCGAGCTGGTCGCGCTGCGGACGCTGCGGCCCGCGGTCTTCAGCATCCTGATGAGCCTCGAGCCCGCGGCCGCCGCCCTCGCCGGCATCGTGGTGCTCGGCGAGCTCCTCGCGCCGGTGCAGTGGCTGGCGATGGCGTGCGTCGTGGTGGCCAGCGTCGGCGCCACCCGCAGCAGCAGCGTGATCGCCGAACCGGTCCCGGGCTGAGCCGCTCCGGACCGAGTTCACGCAACCGTCACACGACGTTGACGCCTCTGACGTGAGGGCCTCCTAGCGTTGAGGCACGACAACGTCACGGGGAGAAGCACATGCCACACCTGATCGGTCTCCCGGCCCAGCCGCTGGCACCACTCACGCAGCCGGTCTCGCGCCTGGTCGACGTCGTCGTGCGCTGGCCGGTCGAGTCCCAGCTCCGCGCCCGGCGCAACGCCCTGGTCGCCTCCACCGCACTGGCACAACGGCGTGCCGAGCTCGACGAGGTCGAGCAGTTCCTCGCCTCCCTCGGCGGGGACTTCCGGGTGGAGGACGCAGCTCACGCTGCACAAGGCTGAGTTCACCGGAGCCGCTCGCCTCCCCGAGCCCTCCGGTGAACTCAGCCACAGGTCCCGCCCCGGGCACTCCCGCTGAGGCACAATCGGGCCCATGCCCGCCCCCGCGGCCCGCGCCGCCACCGTGACCGCCGTCGAGTTCCACGACGTCCTCTCCGACGACGGGACCCGGCTGCGGGCGTGGACCAACGACCCGGACGGCACCATCGACGGGCCCACCGTGGTCCTGTGCAACGGCCTCGGCACCAGTCCCTGGACCTGGCCGGCGCTGCTGCGGCCCGACTGCGGCGTCCGCGTCGTCTCGTGGAACCACCGCGGCACCGGCGGCTCGGACCGCCCCAGCGACCCGCAGCGCGTCGGCATCGAGGAGTTCGTGGAGGACGGCCTCTCGGTGATGGACCACTTCGGGGTGGACCGTGCCGTGCTGATGGGCTGGTCGATGGGCGTCAACACCATGTTCGAGCTGGCCCTCGCGCACCCCGAGCGGGTCCGCGGCCTGTTCGCGGTCGCCGGGGTGCCCGGCGACACCTTCGCGACCATGCTGGCGCCGTTGCTGCTGCCGCGCTTCGCGGCCCGCGTCGTCACCGTCAACCTCGCCCGCGCGCTCAAGCTCGGCGGCCGCGCCCTGACCCCGATCACCTCGCGCCTCCCGGTCGGCCCCCGCGCGGTCGCCGTGCTGACCCGCACCGGACTCATGTTCCCCGTCCCGGACCCCGAGCTGGCCGCCGTCGCCATCGCCGAGTTCCTCGAGACCCCCGTGGAGTGGTACTCCCACCTCGCCCTGCGCACCTCCGAGCACGCCCGGGTGCCACTGAGCCAGATCCGGGTCCCAGTCGCGCTGGTCGCCGGCACCTTCGACGTCCTCGCGGGCGCCCGCCACATGGCCACCGCCGCCGAGCGGCTCGCGGACGCGTCGTACGTCGAGCTCCGCGGCAGCCACTTCCTGCAGATGGAGCAGCCCGAGCGGGTGCACGCACTCCTCCTCTCGTTCCTGGAGCGGGTGTCCTGACATGCGGCCGGGCGCGGCGCTGGCGGTGGTCACGGCGCTCGCGCTCGCAGGCTGCTCGGACGACAGCGCTCGTCCCAACCGCACGCTCACGGCCACGCCCGTACCGTCCGTGACACCCCCGACGGGGTCTCCCGACCCGTCAGCCCCCCACCCGTCAGCCCCGAGCCCGGCCGCCGACCCACGGGTCGTCGGCACCGTTGCCACCGGCCTCGAGGTGCCCTGGGGAGTGGGGTTCCTGCCCGACGGCGACGCGATCGTCACCGAGCGGGACAGCCGGCGGGTGCTCCGCATCCACGGGCCCGACCACGCCGTGGAGCAGGTGGGCGTGATCGAGGAGGCGGCTCCCACCGGCGAGGCGGGGCTGCTCGACGTCGCGGTGTCGCCGGACTTCAGCAGCGACCGGACGCTGTTCTTCTACCTCACGACGCCCGAGGACAACCGCATCGTGCGCGCGACGTACACGCACGGCCGGCTGGGGCCGCTCGAGGTGGTCCTCGACGGCATCCCGAACGGTGTCGTCCACGACGGTGGACGGCTGGCGTTCGGCCCCGACGGCTACCTCTACGCCTCGACCGGCGAGACCGGGGACGGCCGTCTGTCGCAGAACCTGGGCTCGCTCGGGGGCAAGATCCTGCGGATCACCCCCGGCGGCGAGCCCGCCCCCGGCAATCCCTTCCGCGACTCGCCGATCTGGACCTACGGCCACCGCAACGTCCAGGGGCTCGCCTTCGACGACCGCGACCGGCTGTGGGCCTCGGAGTTCGGGCAGGACACGTTCGACGAGCTCAACCTCATCGAGCGCGGTCACAACTACGGCTGGCCGCAGGTCGAGGGCCGGGGCGGCGCGGCGGGCCTCACCGACCCGCAGGTCGTCTGGGACCCGTCGGTGGCCTCCCCGTCCGGGCTGGCCCACCTCGACGGCTACCTGTGGCTGGGCTCGCTGCGCGGCGAGCGCCTGTGGCGCATCGACGTCACCGGCCGGCGGGCCACCGCGCCGACCGACTTCTTCGTCGGGAGGTACGGACGGATGCGCACCGTGGTGGCCGCGCCCGACGGGCGGCTGTGGGTGACGACGAGCAACCGGGACGGCCGCGGCGCTCCGGCCGCCGAGGACGACCGGATCCTGCTCATCGACCCGGGCACCAGCTAGTCCGTGACGCTTCTGCTGTGGACAACCCCTAATCCACAACAGGAGCGTCACGGACTACCCCGGGATCGCCCACCGTGCCGGTCACCGTCGCGCGGCGCGCAGCGCGGCGCAGGGTCGTCAGCACGGCCGGGCCCAGGACCACGATCGCCACCGAGTTGGTGATCGCGCGGCCGGTGTCCCAGCTGCCCGTCGAGGTCAGCAGCGTGTAGACGCCGAACCGCTGGAGGTTCTCCGACACCGGGTCGCCCGGCACGAAGGACAACGAGCCCTCGTGGCCGGGCACGTCGATGCCGAGCGTGAACGGCCACGTGGACAGGTTCATCAGCAGCCCGAAGGCGTACGCCGCGACGATGCCGTAGACCACCAGCATCATGATCTCGGCGCGGCCGGTGACCCGGCGCGGGAGCAGGCCGGCCCCCATCCCGACCCACGCCGAGCAGAGCATCTGGAAGGGCAGCCACGGCCCCACGCCGGCCGTCATCAGGGCAGAGGCGAACAACGACGTGCAGCCCAGCACGAACCCGAAGCCGGGCCCGAAGACACGACCGGCCAGGATCAGCAGGAAGAACACCAGCTCGACCCCGGCCACCCCGGCCGAGAGGCCGCGCAGCAGGGCGTTCACCGCGCTGAGCACACCCAGCACAGCCAGCACCCGCGGGTCGAGGCCGCCCTCCCCCACCTCCGCCAGCACCACCGCGATCACGACCGGGAGCAGGGCCAGGAAGAGGAACGGCGGGTCGACGCGGGCGTGGGCGGGGACGCGCACCAGCAGCGGCCACGCGAGCATCATCAGGCCGGCCAGCGAGGCGACCGCCAGCACCAGAGCCGAGCGAGGGGCGAGAGCGACCGCAGGACGGGTGGCTCCGCGGCCCGCGGGGCCGCCGCCGGGGCGGGTCATGACGCGTCCAGCGCGGCGACGACCTCGTCGACCCGCAGCCAGGGGACGCCGAGCACCTTGGTCACCTGTGGCGCGAAGGCCGGCGACTCGGCGACCACGCGGCGCACCGGCCCCGAGGAGACCACCTCGCCGTCGGCGAGCACGACCACGTCGTCGGCGGCGAGGGCGACGAACTCCACGTCGTGGGTGGCGACCAGCACCGCGTGGGCGTCGTCGGCCAGGTCGCGCAGGATCCCGGCCAGGACCCGCTTGGCGGCGTAGTCGAGGCCCCGGGTCGGCTCGTCGAGGAGCAGCACGTCGGGTCGGGCGACGAGGACCAGTGCGAGGGCCAGCGCGAGCCGCTGCCCCTCGGAGAGGTCGCGGGGGTGGTGGTCGTCGGGGATGCCCGGGACCAGCCGGTCGAGGATCTCGCGGCAGGCGCCGGTGCCGCCGTCGGCCGCCGCGCACTCCTCACCGACGGTCTCCAGGTAGAGCAGGTCGGCCGCGCTCTGGGGCACCAGGCCGACCAGGCCGCGACGGCCCGCCGCGTCCAGGCGGGACGGGTCCAGGGACCCCACGCGGACCTGGCCGGAGCGTCGGCGGCCGGTGCCCTGCAGGGCCCACAGCAGCGACGACTTCCCGGAGCCGTTGCGGCCCATCAGCGCGGTCACCCGGTGGCTGGGCAGGCGGACGTCCACGTCGCGGAGCGCGACGGTTGCCCCGTGCACGACGGTCAGTCCCTCTGCGTCCAGCCCGGCCGTGGTCGGCCGCTCCTCCGGAGCGGCCGGGGGCACCAGCTCGTCACCGAGACCGCGGGCGCGGCGCCGGGCGTCGCGGACGCTGAGCGGGAGCGGGTGCCAGCCCGCGGCGCGGCCCAGCTCGACGATCGGCGGCACGACCGGCGAGGCCGCGAGCAGCTCGGCGGGCTCCCCGACCCGGACGCTGCCGTCACCGGTCATCAGGCACATCCGGTCGACAAAGGGCACCACGCGCTCGAGGCGGTGCTCGGCCAGGAGCACGGAGACCCCCAGGTCGTGGACCAGCCGGGTCAGCGTCGCCAGCACGTCCTCCGCGGCGGTCGGGTCCAGCGCCGAGGTCGGCTCGTCGAGCACGAGCAGCCTCGGGTGCATGGTGAGGACCGAGCCGATGGCGACGCGTTGCTGCTGCCCTCCCGAGAGGGTGCGCAGGTCGCGGTGGCGCAGGTCGGCGATCCCGAGCAGGTCCAGCGTCTCCTCGACCCGGCGGCGCATCGTCTCCGGAGGCAGCCCCAGCTGCTCCATGCCGTAGGCGAGCTCCTCCTCGACGGTGTCGGTGACGAAGCCCGCGGCCGGGTCCTGGCCGACGTAGCCGACGGCGTGGGCACGCTCGCGCGGCGGGCGGCCCACCACACTGTCCCCGTCCAGCAGCACGTCACCGTCGAGCCGGCCGCCACTGAAGCGGGGCACCAGCCCGGTGACGACACCCAGCAGGGTCGACTTGCCGACGCCGGTGGGGCCCGAGACCAGGACCAGCTCCCCCTCCTCGATGGTCAGGTCGACCCCGTCGAGGACGGGTGCGCCGTCGTAGGCGAAGCGGATCCCGCGCAGCTCGATCATGCCACCACCTGCTCCGGCAGCGGCCGCACCACGGCGTACGGCGTGGGTGGCGGTGGCGCGCAGAGTCCGCCCGCGACGGCGACCAGGACACCGAGGAGCGAGACCGCACTGACCTGGGGGAAAGTCGAGAGGTCGGGGAAGGCCAGCGGCAGCTGGTGGCGGGCGACCCACCAGCCGAGGACTCCGGTGAGGATCCCGGAGCCCGCGACCGCCAGCTCGGGACGGCGCCAGGAGTCCGGGCGGTAGCGGGAGCGCTCGACCCGCCGTCCGGCGCTCAGCAGACCCACCACGGCCGCGGCTGCGCCCAGCGCCAGCATCGGCAGGGCGAGGTAGCGCGGCGCGGTGCGGTCGAGCACGGCGTAGACCCCGACGCAGATGCCGCCCAGCCCGGTGAGCATCAGCGCCCCGGTCAGCCGCCGGCGAGCGGGAGTGAGGCCGGCGGAGCGGCCGTAGCCGCGCGCGTCCATCCCGGCCGCCAGGGCCAGCGACCGCTCGAGCGCGTCCTCGAGGACCGGCACCAGGAACCGGCGCAGCCCGGCCACCCGGCCGGTCTCGCCGGCGCGGAGCGACTGGGCCGCCCGGACCCGGCGGGCGCTGTCCGCGAACTGGGGCAGCACGGTCACCGCGACGACCAGCGCGGTGCCGATCTCGTAGAGCGCCGGCGGGACCGACCGCAGGAGCCGCTTGGGGTTCGCCAGCGAGTTCGCCGCTCCGACGCACACCACGAGCGCGCCGAGCCGCAGCCCGTCGTACAGGCCGGCGAGCAGCGACTCGCGCGTGATCGGCCCGAGCAGCGTGACCCCGGCGACCCAGTGCGGGAGCGGCACCGCGGGGAGGTCGAGGACCACGGTGCCGGCGTACCCGCCGCCGAAGAGCAGCCGGAAGACGACCCGCACGACCACGATCACCACGGCCATCGCGACGTAGAGCCGGAAGGACCGCGCCCACGGCTGGTCGGACCGCCGGGCGACCACCACGACCGTCGCCGCCGCCACGAGCAGCAGCAGGACGAACGGGTTGGTGGTCAGCGAGGCCGCCGTGGCCATGCCGATGGCCCACACCCACCAAGCCACGGGGTGCAGGTCACGCGGGAGGCGGGACGTCACGGCCCGGATGCTCCTCGTCGACGGCGTACGACAGCGGTGGCCGCCGCCGCGGCCAGCAGCAGGCCGATGACGGCGGGACCGACCCAGGTGGGCAGGCCGCCCCCGGCACTCGGGGGGTCCGACGTGGTCGAGCTGACAGGGCTTGCGGAGGCGCTGGCGCTGGCCGTCGCCGAGGCTGTGTCGCTCGGATCAGCCTCGTGGTGGCGCCCCGTGGGCTTGCCACCGGCGTGCCCGCCCCGGTGCCCGGCAGGCCCGTGGCCGTCCCGGCCGTGCGCGGCCGGGGTGCCGGAGCCACCCGCGGAGGGTGAGGCCGACGACGTGGGCGAGGCCTGGGCGCCGGTCGACACGGAGCCCGATGCCGAGCCCGGGGTCGACCCTCCGGAGGGGGTCGATCCCCCGCTCGGGGAGGCGTGCTGGCTCGGCTGCGGCGTCGGGGAGGACGAGGACGGGTGGGGCGTCGGCGCTGCGCCGGGCGGCGACTTGGTGGAGCTGCCGTTCCACGACAGGGCGACGTAGCCGCCCTCGGGGACGGTCAGCGAGTCGACCCCCTCGCTGGCGTAGGACCAGGAGCCCGACTTCCCGTCGGACCACCACAGGCCCCAGTAGGCGTCGGACGGCGGGGTGTTGACGCACGCCTCCTGGTCCTGGGAGGGCAGGCCGTCGACGCGACAGACGAAGCCCGGCTGACTCTGCACGCGGGTCAGGCGGAAGCCCGACTCGGTGAGCTGGCGGGAGGCGACCTTGCCGGCTCCGGAGGCGTCGCAGACCTCCTGCAGGCCGCCGCCGAGCTCGTGGTAGTCGACCACGACCGTGACCCCGCCGGCGTCCGGGCAGGCGGAGGCCGTCGCCGGGCCGGCGGGCAGGACCAGCCCCGCCGCCCCCAGCAGGGTGACGGCGAGGCCGGTCGCGACACGACGGAGCATCAGCCGCTGCAGGCCGAGGTGTGCAGGTAGCGCAGCGCGGGCGAGGCCTGGGCGGTCGCCCGGCGCCACTGGTCACGCTGGGCCTTGCCGATGCCGTCGGTCTTCGCTGCCTTGTAGGCGGCGCGGTCGTAGGCGATGGCGCCCTTCTCCCCCGCGAACGGCGTGCCGGCGACCGTTCCGGACACCTGCAGGTCACGCACCCAGGAGGCCGCCTTCGCGGCCGCGCCGCAGACACCGTTGATGCCGAGGGCCCAGCCCGCCAGCCCCGTGCTGTTGGAGTTGCTGGCCTCGGTCGCCGTGCCGCCACCGAAGCTGCCGTTGGTCTTCTGGTTGCGCTTGAGCCAGCGCACCGCACCGGTGATCGCGGTCTTCACGGCGGACGTCTTGTGCGGGACCGCCTCGAGGTTCAGGACCGCCAGGGCCGTCACGTCTGTGTCGGGGGCGCTGGTGCTGCCCGGGTCCCCCGCGTCGCAGGACTGGTCGGCGGCCGTCGGATCGGCGAAGGTGAGCCGGAAGTAGCCCGCGGAGCACTGCTGGGCCAGCAGGAACCGCACCGCGTCGGGGGCCTCCGACGCCCCGGCCACCGAGAGCCCGCGGGCCGCGAACGCCTGGCCGATGGTGTTGGCGTAGTCCGTGGCGGACCTGTCCTGGAGGCGGCCGACCGTGGGGGCGGTGTCGCTGACGCGGGCGCGCAGCCTGCCGACCAGGTTCACCCCACCGAAGTGGCGCGGGTCGGCGCCGGTGGTCTGGGCGACCACGACGGCCTTGGCGGTGGACCCCGAGTAGATGTCGTCGCTGCCGTAGTCGACGCCGGTGGTCCAGCTGTCGACGTGCTGGGCGAGCGCCTTGCGGATGTCACGCACGCCGGCGGACTGGCCCCCCAGGGCGGAGAGCGCGAGCGCGGTGTCGGCGGTCAGCCCGTAGTCGTCGAACTTGTACTGGTTGTTGTGCACCAGCCCGTCGGTGAGCTGGTGGCTCAGCCAGGTGCCGCTGTCGGCTGCGGGGGCGGCGTACGCCGTCCCGGCCACCGCGGTGGAGATCAGGGCGCCCGCGGCCAGGGTGGCGGCGGCACGGCGCACAATGACTCTGCGCAGGTTGATCATGGGGTGGTTCCTTCCCGCTGCACGGCGAGCGGGATCCCGGGCCCGGTGCCCGGCGACGCCACCCGCTGCTTTCCTCGACAGCGTGTGATCAGGACGCGTCGCACCAGGTGCTCCGGCTCGCTGCTCCGATCCGTCGTGACGACGGGCGAGGCGGCCTACGGTTGCGGGTCAGCGCCGGATTTCGACCGGCTTTCCCCAGTGCGGGCGTGGTGGGTGATGGCGGCAGCCTACCGTCTCGGCGCGCCGGGCGGCGCCGGTGCCCGCTCAGCAGGAGCCGGCCGATGCGCTGCCGCTCGCGGCGTCCGCCGGCAGCCACTGCAGCACGGGCAGCGCCTGGGCGGTCGCACGCCGGAACTGGTCGGTGGTCTTCACAGTGATGCCCTGCTTCCCGGCCGCCTTCGCGCCGGCGTCATCGTAGGCGATCGCCCCCACGTCGGCCGCCCGCACGTGGCCGCAGCTCGTGAGCTGGTGGGCGTGGACCCAGCCGGCGGCCTTCTCCGCCGCCGAGGTCTCTCCCGCCTGGGCCAGGACGGTCCCGACCAGGCCCGTGCTGTTGCTGTTGGGCGTCGTCGACCCGCTGCCGCCCCCGAACGAACCGTCCGCGGCCTGCTGCTTCTCCAGCCAGGCCGTCGCGGAGTCCACGGCGTCGGCGGCCCGGGACGAGTCGTCCTGGCTGAGCGCCTGGACCGCGAACGCCGTGGCGTCGAGGTCGGGCTTGCTGGCGTGGTCCCCGTCGCAGGTCTGGTCCGCAGCACCGGTGTCCTTGGTGAAGTCCAGCCGGAACCAGCCGCCCTGGCACTGCTGGGCGAGGAGGAAGCCCGTGGTGGCGGCCGCCCGGTCGCTCCCCGCGGCGTCGAGCGCCCGCACGGCGTACGCCTGGCCGACGACGTTGGCGTAGTCGGTCGCGCTCTTCTCGTGGGGGTCCAGGGCGTCCTGGATCCGGCCCGCGGCCGGCCCGTGGTCGACGACGGTGCCCTCGAGCTGGGCGACCAGGTCCTTGCCGCCGTACGTCGTGGGGTCCTCCCCGACGGCCTGGGCCAGCACGACCGCCTTGGCGGTGCTGCCCGCGGAGGTGACGGTGCCGTACCCCGGAGACGTGTAGTCCTTGATGTGGCGGGCGAGCTGGTCGCTGACTGCCTGCACGGTCTGGGGCTGCTGGTCGACCGCGTGCAGCGCCAGCGCGACGTCCGCACCGAGGCCGTAGTCGTCGATGCCGTACTGGTCGTTGTGGACCACGCCGTTTGTCACCTGGTCCGACAACCAGGTGGCGCCGGCGGACAGCGGGGCATCGGCGTACTGCGTCGGGGTGGTGGGGCTCTGGGACGACCCGGACGAGTCGGTGCCGGACGACCCGCACGCGGAGGCCGCGAGGGTCAGGGCACCGAGTGCCAGGGCGAGACGGGTGCGGGTTGCGGGCTGCTGCGACATCGTCGTACTTCCTCTCCGCTGCACGGCGGGAGGGCCCGGGTCCGGGACCGCGGGTGCCAGCCGCTGCTTTCCTCGACAGCGTGTGATCGCATCGCCTCGCACCGGGCGGTCCGGCTCGCAGTCCCGGGCACCTCGTCGGGTCACGACGCGGGTGCGGGACGGCCTACGGTTGCGGGTCAGCGCCGGACTTCGACCGGCTTTCCCCAGTGCGGGCGTGGTGAATGGGTGGCCCCAACCTACCAACGGCCGCGGTCTCCCCGGGGTGCGGTCCATCCGCACCCCGGACAGCCGGATCCCTCAGGCGAGCTTCTCGAGGATCAGCTCGCGGACCCGGCCGGCGTCGGCCTGGCCGCGCATCTCCTTCATGACCGCACCGATCAGGGCGCCGGCGGCGGCGACCTTCCCGTCGCGGATCTTGGCGGCGACGTCGGGGTTGGCCGCGATGGCGTTGTCGACGGCCGTGCCGAGGGCGCCGTCGTCGGAGACGATCGCGAGCCCGCGGGCGGCCACGATCTCGTCGGGGGTTCCCTCACCGGCCAGCAGGCCGTCGAAGACCTGGCGGGCCAGCTTGTCGTTGAGCTTGCCCTCGTCGACCAGCGCCTGGACCCGGGCCACGTCGAGGGGGGTGACGGCGAGCGCGGTCAGCTCGACGCCGGCCTCGTTGGCGCGGCGCGCCATGTCGGAGAGCCACCACTTGCGGGCGGCCTGCGGCGCCGCCCCGGCGGCGATGGTGTCCTCGACCAGTCCGAGGGCTCCGGCGCCCACCGTGTCGCGCATCTCCAGGTCGGAGAATCCCCACGCGGCCTGCAGGCGGGCGCGCTTCTGGGTGGGGTTCTCGGGCAGCGTGCCGCGAAGCTCGTCGACCCACTCGCGCGAGGGCGCCACCGGCACCAGGTCGGGCTCGGGGAAGTAGCGGTAGTCCTCGGCGTCCGACTTCTCGCGACCACTGGTGGTGATCCCGGTGTCCTCGTGCCAGTGCCGGGTCTCCTGCAGGATCGACCGGCCCTCGTCGAGGACCGCCGCGTGCCGCGACATCTCGTAGCGCACCGCACGCTCGACCGAGCGCAGCGAGTTGACGTTCTTGGTCTCCGTGCGGGTGCCGAGGGTGCCGCTGCCCTTCGGGGAGAGCGAGAGGTTCACGTCGGCCCGGATGGAGCCCTGGTCCATGCGCGCGTCGGAGACGCCGAGGGCGACGATGAGGTCGCGCAGCTGGGCGACGTAGGCCTTGGCGATCGCGGGTGCCCTCTCCCCCGCCCCGACGATCGGCCTGGTGACGATCTCGATCAGGGGGATGCCGGCCCGGTTGTAGTCGACCAGCGAGTAGTCCGCGCCGTGGATGCGGCCGGTGGCGCCGCCGACGTGCAGCGACTTGCCGGTGTCCTCCTCCATGTGGGCGCGCTCGATCTCGACCCTGAACGTCTCGCCGTCCACCTCGACGTCCATGAAGCCGTTGAAGGCGATCGGCTCGTCGTACTGCGAGGTCTGGAAGTTCTTCGGCATGTCCGGGTAGAAGTAGTTCTTCCGGGCGAACCGGCACCACTCCGCGATCTCGCAGTTGAGTGCGAGGCCGATCCGGATCGCCGACTCCACGGCCGTGCGGTTGACCACCGGCATCGCGCCGGGCAGGCCCAGGCAGGTCGGGCAGACCTGGGTGTTGGGCTCGGCGCCGAACTCCGTCGGGCAGCCGCAGAACATCTTCGAGGCGGTGTTGAGCTCGACGTGGACCTCGAGGCCCAGTGCCGGGTCGAACTTCTCCAGCACCTCGTCGAACGGGACCAGGACGTCGGCGCTCATCGGGCCGCTCCTTCCAGGGCAGGGGCCTTGTCGAGCAGCGGGCCACCCCACTGCTCCAGCAGCGCCGCCTCGAGGGCCGCGCCGACGCGGTAGAGCCGGTCGTCGGCCAGGGCCGGGGCGAGGATCTGGACGCCGGCGGGCAGGCCGTCCTCGTCGGCCAGTCCGCTGGGCACCGAGATGCCCGGGACGCCGGCCAGGTTGGCGGGGATCGTCGCGAGGTCGTTGAGGTACATCGCCATCGGGTCGTCGAGCTTCTCACCGAGCCGGAACGCCGTGGTCGGGGCGGTCGGCGAGACCAGCACGTCGGCCTGCTCGAAGGCCGCCGCGAAGTCCCGGCTGATCAGCGTGCGGACCTTCTGCGCCTGCCCGTAGTAGGCGTCGTAGTAGCCGCTGGACAGCGCGTAGGTGCCGAGGATGATGCGGCGCTTGACCTCGTCGCCGAAGCCGGCGTCCCGGGTGGCACGCATGACCTCCTCGGCGCTGGGGTTCTCGACGCCCTCGGGCAGCACCCGCAGGCCGTAGCGCATCGCGTCGAACTTGGCGAGGTTGCTGGACGCCTCGGCCGGCAGGATCAGGTAGTACGCCGCGAGCGCGTGCACGAAGCTCGGGCAGGAGACCTCGACGACCTCGGCGCCGGCCTTGACCATCAGGTCGACCGACTCTCGGAAGCGCGCGAGCACGCCAGGCTGGTAGCCCTCGCCCCCGAGCTCGGTCACGACGCCGACGCGGACGCCGCTCAGGTCGCCGCTGGCACCGCGGCGGGCCGCGTCGACCAGCGACGGCAGCGGCTGGTCGATGCTGGTGGAGTCGAGCGGGTCGTGGCCGCCGATCACCTCGTGCAGGAGCGCCGAGTCGAGGACGGTCCGGGTCACCGGCCCGGCCTGGTCGAGGGAGTTGGCCAGCGCGACCAGCCCGTAGCGCGACACCCCGCCATAGGTCGGCTTCACGCCGACGGTGCCGGTGACCGCGCCGGGCTGGCGGATCGAGCCGCCGGTGTCGGTGCCGATGGCCAGCGGCGCCTCGAAGGCCGCGACTGCCGCGGCCGAGCCGCCGCCGGAGCCACCGGGGATCCGGTCGAGGTCCCAGGGGTTGCGGGTCGGGCCGTACGCCGAGTGCTCGGTGGAGGAGCCCATCGCGAACTCGTCCATGTTGGTCTTCCCGAGGATCGGCAGGCCGGCCTGCCGCAGCCGCGCGACCACGGTGGCGTCGTACGGCGGGATCCAGCCCTCGAGGATCTTCGAGCCGCAGGTCGTGGGCAGGCCCTGGGTGGCCAGGACGTCCTTGACCGCGATCGGCACGCCGTCGAGGGCGGACGCGGGGGTGCCGGCGGCCCGGCGCTCGTCGGCGGCGGCCGCCTGGGCCAGCGCCCCCTCGGCGTCGACGTGCAGGAACGCGTGCACTCCCTCGGCCCCGGACCCGGCAGGGCCGTCGACCTCGGCGATCCGGTCGAGGTGGGCGCGGGTGATCTCGACGGAGGTGGTCTCCCCCGCCGCGAGCGCGTCGGCGAGCTCGGCGGCCGTACGCCGCGTCAGGCCGCTCACTGCTCGTCCCCGAGGATGCGCGGGACCGCGAACCGCTGCTGCTCCTGCGCCGGGGCTCCGGACAGCGCCTGCTCGGCGGTCAGGCACGGACGCACGACGTCCTCGCGGAAGACGTTGGTCATCGGCAGGGCGTGGGAGGTCGGGGGCACGTCGTCGCTCGCGACCCCGCTGATCGAGGCGACCGACTCCAGGATCACCGACAGCTGCGGTGCGAGGTGGTCGAGCTCGGCGTCGTCGAGGTCGATCCGGGCGAGGTTCGCCAGGTGCGCGACCTCCTCACGGGTGATCTCGACACGGTCGCTGGGCGACGTGCTCGATCCAGGGGTGTCTGCAGGCATGGGCTCAATCCTAGGAGAGCCGGTCCGGAGCGCCTGCCTCAGGGCGTCGGCGCGTGGACGTCCTCGGCCTGCGGCGGCGGGGTGTGCGACGACGCACCGCTCGACGGATCCGACGACCGCGTCGACCCGCCCGCCGGGTCGGGACAACGTGCGGGCCTGCTGGCCCCCGGCGGCCCGCAGGGTGGGTTCTTCTGGTGCCCCTTGGCCTGCGTCGGCAGCGGGTGGTGCGGCGGCTCCGCCGACTGCGTGGGGGGCGGCGACGACGGCTCCGGCGGCGCTGCCGTGGGCCCAGAGGGAGGCGTCGACCCGTTGCCCGACCCGCCGCCCGACCCGCCGCCTGACCCGCCGCCTGACCCGCTGCCCGATCCGCCGCCTGACCCGCCGCCCGTACTCCCGCCGCCTCCCGACCCCGGAGACGCGCCGGACCCGCTGCCCGAGCCGCTCGGCGTCTGCGTCCCCGGTCCGGGACTCGCCGGGCCGGCGCCCGGACCGTCGGTGGCCGCGGGTTGCGTGGTGCCGAGCGCGTCAGGGACCGCCCCTGCCGGGGTGGCTGTGACCCCCAGGCTGCTCAGCGTCGTCGGGCGCACCACCGGGCTCGGGGTGCCGGTCGACGACGACCGGGCGACGACGACCCGGCCCGGCCGTACCGAATGGATCACGACCGGCTCGCGCACCACCAGCCGGCCGGGAGAGGCCTCACGAGCGTGGTGGGACGGGGCACCCTGCGCGAACGACGCCTGGACTGGTGGCCCCGAGGGCGGCACCCCGTCCAGGCTCCCGAGCATCGAGGCCATCACCGCGAAACCGCCGACGACCACGGAGGCCCCGGCCACGGCGACGAGGGCGGCCTGGCCTCGCGGGGTGCGCCACCCCCACGGGTGCCGCGCCTCGCCGCGATGACGGTTCGACTCGTTTCCGCTCACTGCCCGGGATCGTAAGCATGCTTCTCACCCTTCCCGGGGGACGGCGGCACGCAGTTCCGCCAGATCAGGTACGCCGGGTCCGGCGGGGTGGGTGCGTCGTCGGGTCAGTGGTGGCCGCCGCCACCGTGGTCACTCGGCTTCCGGTGCGAGGTCGACCACGGCGGCTTCCCGTGGTGCTTCGGCCGCGTGCCCGGGCTCGGAGGCGCCGAAGGAGCCGCGGTCGTCGTCGGGACGCTCGTCGGCCCACTCGATGTCCGGGCCGACGGCGACGGGGCGGGGGTGGCGGTGTCCGCAGCGGCGGTGGGAGCGGTGGCGGAGGGAACGGGCAGCGGCGCAGGCGTGGGCGAGTCCCCGCCCCGGGTCGACCCCTGCACCGGGTGGCCACCGTCGGCCCGCTGGTCCCGGGAGTCCCCGCCGGGCGTGGTGGTCAGGGCGGCGACCACGACCAGGGCAACCAGCACGAGGCCACCCACGACGGCAGCCACCGCGCCGCGGCCGACCGAGGCCGAGAGCCAGGCACCCGCAGGTGCTCTGCGGCGGCGGTGGCGCCGGTCGGGGGTCGGGTTGCGAGGAGACATCCGCTCAGGGCTTGTCGCTGGAGTGGCCCTGTGCCTGGGTGGGCAGGGTGTGCGATGGCGTACCGCTCGGGACGGTGGTGGGCCACGGCCACGTGGTGACCGTCGTCGAGGGCGTCGGGGAGGACGTGGCGCCGGCGGTCGCCGATGCGGTCGAGCCGGCCTTCGCGCTGGCCCTCGCCGTGGCTGTCGGCGTCGCCGTCTGCGCCGCCTTGGTCAACCGGGTCTCCTGCGGGACTCCCTGAGCGGAGAGCCGCACCGAGACCGAGGGCACGCCCGCACTCCCGGTCTCGGAGGGGGTGGGTTCGGCCGGACCGGGGGTGGACGGGCCGCCCTCGCTGCCGGCCTTCGCGGTCGCCGACGGGCTCGTGGAGCCGATCCGGACCGACGGCGCGCCACCCGTGCTGGTGCCCGACCCGGTCACGCTCGAGGAGCTGCTCACGGCCGGGGACGACGACGGCTCGGCATCGTGCCCGCCGACGAAGGCGGCGGCGACCGCGACCCCGACGACCACCGAGGCCCCGCCCACAGCGCTCAGCGCGGCGCCGCGGGCGGTGCTGGGGACCCACCTCCCGCTGCGTCGCGGCTCGCCGCGATGGCGGTGCTGGTCCCGAGTCGAGTCGTGTCCTGTCATCCGAGGCATGCTAGGTGTCCCCCGCGGAAGACCGCCAAATGCCGATCCCCCGGGACGCGGGCTCGCGTGCGAACTTCACCCCTAGGGGTGGAACTTGCCCGAGGGCATCCCCATGACTCTCCGACCGACCCCGGCCCGACCTACACTCCAGACACTGAGCATGCGCTTTCCGGGCTTGTGCGCAACGGCGGGAGCACCGGTTGACCAGCTCGGTCCGCGAGCGGCACGCGCGTCTCCTCGCCGAGTCGCGCACCGCGGAGCCGCGGGCCCGCCTGGCCCAGGCCTCGACCCGGGCGGAGTTCCTGCTCCGGCTCTCGCGCACGGTCTCGGCCATCCAGAACCCCCAGCGCGCCCTCGAGACCCTCGTCTCGGTCCTGCTGGAGGAGATGGTGGACGTCGCCCAGGTGGTCGTCCGCAACGGACCGTGGCAGCTCGTCTCCGGCGCCGTGCAGGACGGCCCGATCCACAGCTCCTCCGCACGGATCGTCGAGGGCACGCCGGCCGACCTCGACAACGCCCTGCGCCGCGGGCTGCGCGACGACGTCGTGCTGCCCAAGGCCGGTGCCGCTAGGCGCCGCGCCCTGGCCGGCTTCCTCCCCGACCCCGACCTCGTGGACGAGGTCGACGCACTCGGCTGCGAACAGCTCGCCACACTCCCCCTGAACGCGCGCGGTCGGTCCTTCGGCGTGCTGGTCATCGGCCGGTCACCCGGCTTCGGCTTCGGCGACGCCCAGAACTTCCTCGACGACCTCGCCGCGCGCATCGCCGTCGGCCTCGACGCCACGCTGGTCGTCGCCGAGAGCCGGTACGTCGCGTCCGTGCTGCGCCGTTCCCTCGCACCGACCGACCTGCCGCAGGTGCCGGGCCTGACGCTCGCGACCTACTACCGCGTCGCCCACCAGTCCCAGGAGCTCGGCGGTGACTTCCTCGACGTCCACGGACCCGACGACGACCTGATCCTGCTGTGCGGCGACGTGGCCGGCAAGGGCGTCGAGGCGGCGGTGCACGCGAAGCGGATCCGCAACGCGGTTCGCACCGCCGCGCTCGTCGACCGCACGCCGAGCTCGATCCTCGGGCTCACCAACCGGGTGCTGGTCTCGGAGGCCGAGGAGTTCTCCGAGGGCATGGCCACCGGGGTGTGCGCCCGGCTCCGGCCCGAGGGCCGCACGCTGCGGGTGGACCTGGCCAACGCCGGGCACCCGGCCGCGTTGCTGGTCCGCGCCGACGGGACCGTGGAGGAGGTGGTCGCGGACGGGGTGGCGCTCGCGCTGCTCGACAACACCACCTACGACGACGTCGAGCTCACCCTGCACCCGCGCGACACGCTCCTGGTCCACACCGACGGGGTGACCGAGGCCCGCGGTGTCGACGACCTCTTCGGGGACCACCGGCTCCGCGACTGCCTGCGCGGGCTGGGCGGGCTGCCGCCCTCGGCGCTCATCGAGTCGATCGCGGTCGCCGTCTCCGAGCACCTCGGCGAGCGCGCCCACGACGACATCGCCATCTTCGCAGCGCAGTTCAGTCCGGACCCTTCGTGACGTCCTCGTCGGCCACGCTGGGCGGCGCCGACATCGATGCCTACTGGACCGCCGTGTCCGACGCCGACGAGCACGCGGCCCATGCCGCGGCCGACACGGCCATGGACCGCGGCGCACCGCTGGA
>Ga0308173_10000163_pt1 | contig 24158 bp, 30 predicted proteins | sample PhyPR1_FD_203716 | JGI IMG/M metagenome (GOLD analysis project Ga0308173, IMG submission 203716) | Soil microbial communities from UC Gill Tract Community Farm, Albany, California, United States - DLSLS.P.R1 | ecosystem: Environmental > Terrestrial > Soil > Agricultural land | place: USA... | reverse complement strand
GTGGTCGAAGCAGAGGACGGATGTGGACTGCGCCGACTACATTCTGCGATCAGCCAGTGCTTGGAAGAGACTCCGTCTTACAGCCGAGTATTCGACGCCCGATGCTCCGCAGCAACGTGCATCGATACTGGTCGGCACAGCGCACATAGCGTAAGCACTCATAATCCCTGGGTCGTGGGTTCGAGCCCCACCCGCCCCACCGGACCTGACCTGCGGTTTCGTCCTCACGGGCGGGACCGCGGGCGCCCGCACGACCCACAAGTGCGCACGAGGTCGCCCCATCGGCTCCGCCGCCGGCACGGGGACAGTGCGGGCCGCTGCGCACGTCCGCGACGAGCCGTTCCCGCGGCGGGTGGTCCGGTGACAGGCCGGGCACCGGGTCACCTTCACCACCGCCGCCACATGAGTCGCCCGCCTCGCAGCCGCACAGGCCGCCGGCAGGCGACAGACTGAACTCGTCCGCCTCGGCCGCTTCCGCTGCTCGTGGTCCACGAGGTCGGCTACATCCCCTTCGAACCCGAACCTCGCGCGCGGCGACGTCGGCGGCATCATCGGGTGCGCGGCGGCCTGTCCGATCCGAAGGTTTCCTCTTGCGCCTATCTGGCAAGAGCAGAGGTCGGCGCCCCCCGATGGTTGTCGACCTCGTGGGGTAGCGGGGTCGGAGAGACCACATGGGAGCTGGGTGAGGCAAATGCCCCCGGGATCGCCATCCACCCCAGAGCCGGGACCGGATGCTGACGAATTCCCAGAGGTCGCGGCTCGCGTCCGCGCGGTGCGTTCCCCGCTGGACCCTGTGACCGCCGACGGGGGCGGGCTGGATGACGGCTGTCTGATCGAGCGGGCACAGCGCGGCTCGACCGAGGCCTTTGAAGTGCTGGTCCGCCGCCACCGCGACCGGGTGTTCCGGGTTGCCTTTCGGTTGGTCGGCGACCGGTACATCGCCGAGGACATCGCGCAGGACGCGCTGGTCGCGGCCTGGCGCGCGTTGTCCGACTTCCGCCGGGACGCGGCTTTCGCGACCTGGCTGCACTCCATTGTCCTCAACCGGGCGCGCAACCAGCTGACCCGCACTCGCCCGACCGGGCCACTGCCCGCGGAGCTGCCGACACCTTCGACACAGCAGCCCGCGGACGTCGTACAGTCCTCCTTCAGGGACCGCGCGCTGCGCGCAGCCATCCGAGACCTTCCCTTCGACCTTCGGGCCCCATTGGTGCTGCGGCAGTTCGAGGGATGCAGCTACGAGCAGGCCGCCGAGATTCTCGGTGTCAGCGTCTCGACCGTCCGCGGCCGCATCGCCCGGGCGCGGCGGACCCTTCTGATCTCGATGCGGGAGTGGCGGTGAGCAGCGGCCATGGATGACGCCCCCCTCCGCGGCCATCCGAGCCGTGGCCTGCCCGACGGCGTCTCGTGCGGGGCGTTGCTCGACGATCTGCTCGAGCAGGTGGCCGATGGCACCCCCCCGACCGACCCGGTGCACCAGGAGACCTGCCCGCACTGCCGCGCGGCGCTGACCGAGCTGGCCGATGTCTGGGCACCGGTGCGCCGGCTGACCGCCGAGTACGTTACCGCTCCACCGACGCTGACCAGCACGATCATGGAGCGGGTCCGCGCGATCGACGCGCATGGCTGGCACGCCGTCCTGACCGGGCATGCCGGTGTCCTCCGCATCGCCGCGTGGGTGGTCGCGGTGATCGCCCGACGGGCCGCCGCCAATGTGCCTGGCGTGGGCACCGTCCACGGCCAGGTCACCTCGCCGGCGGCGGCTCTCGGCCCGGTTCCCGCCGAGTACCCGCCCACTCGGCCCAGCCGTGCTCAGCGGGCCGCCGGCCGGGGGGTCGTCGTCCGCATCGCCGTCACCGCCGCGGTGGGAACTCCGCTGCCGGCGCTGGCCGAGCAGATCCGCCACCGGGTCAGCGCCGAGGTGAGCACCATGACCGGCCTGAGGGTGGCCGCCGTCGACGTGGAGGTCACCGACCTGGACCTGCGCCCGCCCCACAGCAGAGCGGGGGAGATAAGTCGCGGCGGGCCGTGAGGATCCCGCGCCGGCCGGGTCCTACCTCGTGACAGCGCACCGCACCCCCGTCCGGGGTTAGTCGAGGAGAGGACGACGTCCGGGGTCAATCGAGGAGAGGACAAGCCGGTGACCACACCCACTGGATCAACCACCACCGACAGCAACGCGACTGCGATCAAGCCGACCTCCCGCGGTGCCGGCAGCGAGCTGGAGATCAGCCAGGGCAAGACCGCGATCGCCGACACCGTCGTGGCCAAGATCGCGGCCATGGCCGCCCGCGAGGTCAGCGGCGTCTACCAGCTCGGCGGCGGCGCCGCCCGGGCCCTCGGCGCCCTCCGCGAGCGCATCCCCGGCTCCGGCGGCCCGAACGTCGCCCAGGGCGTCGCCGTCGAGGTCGGCGAGACCCAGGCCGCCGTCGACATCGACGTCGTCGTCGAATACGGCGTCCGCATCACCGACCTCGCGGCCGGCGTCCGGCGCAACGTCATGACCAGCCTGGAGCGGATGACAGGCCTGGAAGTCGTGGAGGTCAACGTCGCGATCAACGACATCCACCTGCCCTCCGATGAATCCGCCGAGGGCGAGCAGCCCAGGGTCCAATGACCACGCCGACCGACGGGGTAGTCGACGGGGTGGATGTCGACCGGGTCGCGGCCGCGGTCGCTGCCTGCCCGGCGGTCGCCCGGCTCACCGGCGGCACAAGCGGGCTGGGCACCTACCTGCCCGGCCGCCGGGTGCCCGGGGTGGTGGTCCGGGAGTCGGCCGGGCCGAGTCCGCCCACGGTCGAGGTGCAGGTGGTGGCCCGCTACGGACCCGCGATGGGCGAGGTCGCCCGACAGGTCCGAGCCGCGCTGGCGGCGCTGATCCCCGGCGGCCCTGTCGACGTCATCATCGACGACATCGAGGTCGAGCCGCCCCCTCTCGCCGTCGTCGAGGTCGTGGTCGTCGACACCGGGCCGTTTCGGCGCGACCTCGGCGCCCCGTAGCAGCTATGCCAATCGGGCCCCCTTCGCGAACCAGCGACGAGGCGCGTTCGCAGCGGGGCATCATGCGCGACTACGTCCGCCGTCACCATCCTGACGTCGGCGGCGATCCGGCGGCCTTTGCCGCCGGCCTCGCCGCTCTGCGCGCCGAACTCCGGCCGGCCGGCGCTGACCGGGTGATCGTCGTGCGGACCCGGGGCCCCCGAGCATGGCTGCGGCGCCTACTCGGACCCCGACCTACCGGGCGGTCCCGGCTGCTGCGCTGATCCCGCCCCCGTTCCTTCGAGCCAGGAGAATCACCATGCATCCCAGCTTCATCGGCCTCCTCGTCGGCATCGCCCTCGGTTTCGCCGGCGCCTTCGGCGGCTTCAACGCCTTCCTCATCGTGGCCATCCTCGGCCTGGTCGGCTTCGTCGCCGGCAGGGTCGTCGAGGGGCAGATCGACCTCACCCCCTACCTCGGTGGCCGGGACCGCAGCAGGCGATGAGCACCCCGATCACCATTCGTGACGCCGCGCCCAGACCGGCCGACGGCACCGTGCCGGCCGACGACGGCGCGGCGACGCGCGGCCGGCTGGAGATCGCCGACCGGGTGATCGAGCGGATCGCCGCCCAGGCCGCCGCCGAGGTGGACCGGGCCACCGGGACACCGCGGCGCGTGCTCGGCGTCTCCGTCGGCTCCCCGACCGATCGCCCGAACGTCTCCGCACGGGTCGATGGGCCCATCGCCATCGTCGACGTCGTCATGTCCGTGGCGTGGCCCGCGCCGGTCACCAAGGTCACCGAGCAGGTCCGTGCCCGGATCGTGCAGCATCTCATCGACCTCGCCGGCGTGCGCGCCGCCCAGGTCGACATCCGGGTCACCGCGCTGGTCCCCGAGCAGAGCAGCGAACGGCGGGTGAGCTGAGCGATGCGCACCCTCGATCGCATCCTGGCCCTCGTCCTGGGCCTGGCGGGATTCGCCTTCGGTGTCCTCGTGGTCGCCGAGGTGATCAACGCCGCGTTCAGCCGACCCCCGCTGCTGCTGCCCTACCGGCAGGCGGCGGCCTTCCTCCGGGAGCATTCGTGGTCGGACGGCGTGATCGTCACGGTCGCCGCGCTGCTGCTGGCCGCGGGGCTGCTGCTGCTGATCGCCGAGCTCAAGCCGCGCCGCCGCGCCCACCTGGTACTCCAGTCCCAGGACCCACAGACGACCACCACCCTGTCGACGCGCAGTCTCGCCCGAGTGCTGGAGAACGCCGCCACCCAGACTGCCGGCGTGCACCGGGCCGCCGCCACCGTCCGCGCTCGCCGGGCACGCCTGCGCTTGCAGGTGTCGACCCGTGACGCCGCGGACATCGCCGCCCAGGCCGAGCGCAACGTCTCGTCCGCGCTGAGCGACTTGCAGTTGCGGCGCAGCCCACGCCTGGTCGTCCGCAGCACCCGGGAGAGGTCATGAGCCAGACGCCCCCGGAAAGCACCCACACCGACACTCGGGGCGAGGACGGCGGCCGGCAGGCCGCGCGCACCGGTCGAAGGACGGCCACGCTCGCGGCGGAAACCCGTGCCCCCGGCACCGCCCGCATCAACCGGACGGTCCTCACCGTGCTCGGGCTGCTCCTTGCGGCCGCCGGTGCCGCCGGGCTGGCCACCGCCCTCGGGCTGTTCGGCCGCCGCATGAGCGACCAGCCGGTCCTCGGCCCGGCGGTCGAGGACTTCGTCGCAGCCAACCGCTGGTTCTGGCCCGTCGTCGCCGTCGCCGCCGGCCTGCTGGCCCTGCTGTGCCTGTGGTGGCTGCTCCTCCAGGCCCGCTCCAACCGGGTCAGCCGGGTGCGCCTGGCCACCGACCCGCGGCGCGGAAACACCGACCTCACCGCCCGCGCATTGACCAACGCCGTGACCGGTGAGATCGAGGGCTACCACGGCGTCACCCGCGCCGCGGCGCACCTCTCTGGCACAAGTGCCGCCCCGAAGCTGTCCCTGACCGCGGCCCTGGACGGCCGCGTCGGGCCCGGCGAGATCCACCGGCGCATCACCGCTGAGGCAATCCCGCACGCCCGCCAGGCCCTCGGCACCGACCAGTTGCCCACCCGGCTGGAGCTGCAACTCCCCCGCGCTCAGCGCCGCGACGTTCGGTGAACCGGACAGCCCGCGTCACCTGACCCGATGGCGACTCCACCGCCGAGCTGACGGCGGCTCACCGCTCGCCCGCTCGGCGTGCACCCGGTCCCACCGGAACTTGACGGCGGCCCGGCGGGCGGCGCTGATATGCAGCGGCACGACCGGGGCGCCGTCAACGTCGCTCTCCACGAGCCCGAGCTGCTTGAGCAGCGCCGCGAGGGTCTTCCTCCTGTGCTCGCGCACCTCGCGAAACAGGCCGTTGGGCCGCTCCAGGGCGGCGGCGCCCCGCCACCACCACATCGGCGGTGGCCGGGCTGCTACAGAACCAGATGGGCGACCATCTCCTTCGCGCGTGGGCACACAGTGGACACACTTCGGCAAGACGGCGCCGAACGACGGCGCATCGGTGCGGACTGGTATGGGTCCTCGACCTGCCCATACGGCTGGGCGCGATCATGGCCAACTGCTGTCGGCATGCGGTCGAGCGGTCTCATGATCCCTGGGTCGGGGGTTCGAGCCCCACCCGCCCCACCGGCAGAATGTGTGGCTTCGGCTGATGCTTTCAGTGGCCCTCCAGCCGGCCGCGCTCCACGAGCACGAACAGCAGCGCCATCGCCGGCACCACGAGCAGCAGCGCCGCAGCGGCCACGACCGTCAGCGCCCAGAGCGTCGGGGTAGGGGCCGCCGCCTCGCCGAGCGACAGGTGCGTGCCCAGTAGGTACGGGTACTGGGCCACCCCCCAACCGGCGACGACGGATGCCACCGCGACGACCGCGAGCGCCTGCAGCAGCCGCGGGGCCGCTCGGCGGATGAGCGTGACCGACGCCAGCCCGCACAGAGCCGCGACGACGACGAGGGGCAGTCCCCGGCTGAGCAGCTCGTGGAACAGCCGGGGAGAGTCCGCGTGCAGGACGGCGATGCCGACGAGGGTGAACGCGCCGGTGGCCACGGCAGCCCCGAGCGACCGGCGGCGGAACCATGTCTCGAGGTCGGTGTTCTGCCGCCGGCGGGCCTCGGCGGTCAGGAAGACCGCCGCGACGAACGCGCAGGCCAGCACCGCGAGGACGCCGCCGAGCAGCGAGGTCGGGTTGAGCCAGCTACCGACGGCGTCCCCGTGCCCCGCCGTCGGCACGCGCCCGGACGCGATCCCGCCGGCGATCGTGCCGAGGAAGAACGGCGTCAGCACCGAGGACACCGCGAAGGCGGCGCCGGTGACCCGCTGCTGGCTGGTCCGCACCATGACCTTGCGGAACGCGAAGCCCGACCCCCGGATCACGATGCCCAGCGCGGCCAGCCCGAGCGGGATGTACAGCGTCGTCATGATGGCGGCGAACGCGACCGGGAAGCCGGTCCAGAGCATCACCAGGATGAAGACCAGCCAGACGTGGTTGGCCTCCCACACCGGCGCCAGGGACGCGTCGACCAGCGAGCGGGGACCGCGGCCTCGTTCGGCGCCGCCGGCGGTGAGATCCCAGAAGCCCGCGCCGTAGTCGGCGCCGCCGAGCACCGCGTACACCAGCACCCCGGTGAACAGGACGACGCCCGCGAACGTGCTCATGCCTGACCGTCCGCGGCCGCCGTCTCCCTGGCATGCGACGGGCCGTAGGGAACCCCGTCGTCCAGGGCCTGCTCGCCGCCCCCCGGCCGATCGTCCTCCGCGCGCCAGCGGCGGCGCAGCAGGCGGAGCGCGAAGAAGGTGCCGTAGCCCACGGCCGCATAGAGCATGAGGGTGGCGGTGAAGAGCAGCCACACGTTGCCCGACGTGGTGACGGCGTCGCGGGTCAGCAGGTAGCCGACGACCGTCCACGGCTGGCGCCCGACCTCGGTGGCGATCCAGCCGCACTCGAGGGCGACCACGGTGAGTACGCCGGACACCGCCGTGCAGCGCAGGAACCAGCGGTTCTCCGGTGGGCGTCGGCGGCGCCAGGCCACCAGCGCGAACCACGCCGACAGCGCCAGCAGCGCGAAGCCGATGCCCACCATGGCGTCGAAGGCCAGGTGCACCGTCGTGACCAGACGGTCGGGGGGCCGCAGCCCCGGCGGGATCGCCTCCAGACCGAGAATCCTGGTGTTCGGGCTGAACCCGGAGAGCAGCGAGGCGCCGTCGGGGATGGGGATGCCGAAGCGCTCCTGACCGTTGACCAGCGCCCCGCCGAGGATCTCGGGCACGTGTGTGCCGGTCTGGGGAAGCATCTCGATCGCGGCGAACTTCGCCGGCTCGTTCTGGTACACGGCGCGAGCCGCCACGTCGCCGACGAAGATCTGCAGCGGCGTCGCGATCGCGGCCACCGTGAGCGGGATGACCAGCCCCAGCCGGTGGAGCCGGTCGCGCCGCCCGCGCAGCTGACCGACGGCGTAGACGCCGGCGACGGTGAAGCCCGCGACCATGTACGCGGCGAGCAGCATGTGCAGGGCCTCGTACCAGAAGGCGCGGTTGAAGATGACCCCGAGCGGCCGGACATCGACCACCCGGCCGTTACGCAGGACGAAGCCCGCCGGCTGGTTCATCCAGGCGTTCGCCGCCACCACCGACAAGGTTCCGCCGATCCCGGAGAGCACCACCGGGACGCCGGTCCAGAAGTGCGCCCACGGCCGCATGCGGTCCCAGCCGTAGATGTAGATCGCCACGAACACGGCCTCGAGGAAGAAGAACAGCCCCTCGACGGCGAACGGGATGCCGTATGCCGCACCGAAGCGGCCCATCAATCCCGGCCAGAGGAGGCCCAGCTCGAACGACAACACCGTGCCCGAAACGGCCCCCACCGCGAACAGCACGCCGGACACGTGCGACCAACGGCGGGCAAGCCGCAGCGCCTGCTCGTCGCCGTGGCGCAGACCCCGCCAGTTGGCGACAAGCATCAGGAAGGTGAAGGCGACGCCGAAGGGCACGAGCACGATGTGGAAACCGAGCGTGAACGCCATCTGCTCACGCGCGGGCAGCAGTTGCGACGGATCGCCTGCCGCCATCAGCACCTCAGTGCTCATGGTGTCAGGGTCGCAGGGGACAGCTCCGGCCACCACGTCGAATGCAACCGCAGTCTGACGGGTTGACAGCAGACATGCGTCAGAGAACGCTTACCGTTTGTGGACGCTGACCAAATGGGAGACGGCTGGGCTGCACTGGGTGACCCGACCCGGCGCGCGATCGTGGCCCGCCTGGCCGAGCGGCCGCGCGCGGTCGGTGAGCTCGCCGCCGAGCTGCCCGTCAGCCGGCCCGCGGTCTCCCTGGCTTTGAAGGTGCTCAAGGACGCCGGCCTGGTGACCGAGCGCGCCTCCGGCACGCGGCGGATATACCGGCTCGATCCCACCGCCGTCGCCGCCCTCCGGGATCAGCTCGACACCTTCTGGAACCGCGCGCTCGCCAGCTACGGCCAGGTCCTGGCAGAGCCGGTAGACGCACGCCCGCCAGGAGACCAACCAGGAGAGGGGACGTCATGACCCAGGCACCGGCAGAAGTGGTGCGGCGGCAGATCGTCGTGCCGGCACCGATCGACAAGGCGTTCATCGTGTTCACCGAGCGGTTCGGTGACTTCAAGCCGCCGGAGCACAACCTGCTCGCGACGCCGATCGCCGAGACGGTGTTCGAGCCACGGGTCGGCGGCTACATCTACGACCGCGCCACCGACGGCAGCGAGTGCCGTTGGGCCCGGGTGCTGGTCTACGAGCCGCCCCAGCGGGTCGTCTTCAGCTGGGATATCGGTCCCACCTGGCAGATCGAAGAGGATCCCGACCACGCCAGCGAGGTGGAGGTCCGGTTCATCGCCGAGACCCCCGACCACACGAGGGTGGAACTGGAGCACCGCAACATCGACCGGCACGGTCCCGGGTGGCAAGCCGTCGCCGACGGCGTCGGCCAGGACCAGGGCTGGCCGCTGTACCTGGAGCGGTACGCGTCGCTGTTCACCGAGGGCCCCTGACATGGCACCGGTCGCGCCGTCACAAGCGCACTCACCGACCGTTGAACCACCGAGACCCACAATCGGAGGGCTTCTGGGCCTCAGTGGTTCAACGACCGCGCTCAGCTTCAGCCGGTCGGTGCCTTGACCACGAGCACCGGGCACTCGGCACCCCGCATGATGCCTTGCGAGGTCGTTCCGAACACGAACTCGCCTACCGGGCTGCGCCTGCGCATCCCGATGACGACCAGCTCCGGCCGGATGTCGGAGATCGCCGTCAGGATGTCACCGGCTCGATCCGAGCTGGGAGGCAACTGGCGGATGTCGACCTCAACTCCAGCGCCCTGGAAGAGGGCCGCCGCCGCATCCAGCACCTGCTCGGCGGACATCGGGGAGTCGACCTCGGAAGCAGGCCGCGTCACGTTGACCACCACCGCGTTCGTCGCGCGCCAACGTGCTTCCTGCACGGCAGCGGCCAGGGCGGCGTCACCATCAGGTGTGCGGATGTAGGCCAGGAGAACGGTCATGGCGCGACCTCCTCTCGCGAGGCAGCGTCCCACGGCAGCAGCTGCCTTCATAGGTTGAGCTGAACCGGCCGACTGGTACATGCCGCCACCGCGCCGGTTGCCTGGGCGAGGGGTTCATCTCGACCAGATGAGCGACGACATCCCGCACACTCCACTCCGTGCACGGAGTCTGCGCCGGCCACCGGTCGGCGGAGATGCCGTCGTTTTCAGCCGACGAAGGCCCCGGTCTCGGCCAGCCGGGCGGGCGTCACCGTCTTCAGCTTCGCGACGGCGCGAGCGAGCGGAACCAACTCGATCTCGGTTCCGCACAGGGCGACCATCTGACCGTGCCGGCCCTCGTGTGCGGCGATCGTGGCGTGCAGCCCGAAGCGGGTGGCCAGCACCCGGTCGAACGAGGTCGGGGTGCCACCACGCTGCACGTGCCCGAGCACCGTGGCCCGCACCTCCTTGCCGGTGCGCCGCTCCAGCTCCTCCCCCAGCTGCTGGGCGACCCCGGTGAAGCGCCGGTGGCCGAACTCGTCGACGCCGCCGTCCCGAAGGGTCATCTGGCCGGGCAGCGGCGTGGCCCCCTCGGCCACCACCCCGATGACGTGCGTGTCGCCGCGCGCGAAGCGCTCGGTGACCAGACGGACGACCTCGTCGACGTCGAAGGGTTCCTCCGGCACCAGCGTGAGATGGGCTCCCGACGCGAGGCCGGCGTGCAGCGCGATCCACCCGGCGTGCCGGCCCATCACCTCGACCAGCAGCACCCGCTGATGCGACTCGGCGGTGGTGTGCAGCCGGTCGATCAGGTCGGTGGCGATGCTGACGGCGGTGTCGAACCCGAAGGTCAGGTCGGTGCCGTCGATGTCGTTGTCGATCGTCTTGGGAATGCCGACCACCGGCACCCCGGCCCGCGAGAGCAGGTGCGCCGCGGTGAGCGTCCCCTCCCCGCCGATCGGGATCAGCACGTCGATCCCGTGCTCGGCCAGCACGCCCCTCATCTGCGCGATGCCCGCGTGCAGCTTCTCCGGCGCCACCCGCGCCGAGCCGAGCGTCGTCCCGCCCCGGGTCAGCAGCCCGTCGACGGCCGCGACGTCCAGCGGCGTCGTCCGGTTCTCGAGCAGCCCCCGCCAGCCGTCGCGGAAGCCGACCACCTCGCTGCCGTAGTGCGCCGTGGCCGTGCGCACCACCGAGCGGATCACGGCGTTCAGGCCGGGGCAGTCACCGCCCCCGGTCAGGATCCCGATACGCACGCGTCGCTCCTCGCCTGGCCGTTCGCTCGGACCGCCCGACGATACGTCATGACGTCCTGACGAATGTTTCTCCGATGGGCGAGCGTCCCCCTGGGCGGGGCGGTGCAGTGATCACCGGCCTACTGTGCGCCGCATGGCAGCAAGCATCGAGCAGTCAGTGGACGTCCGCGTGCCCGCCGAGCGCGCCTGGGCACTCGTCTCCACCAGCGAGGGCATTTCGGCCTGGTTCGTGGATGCCCACGTCGTCCCCGGGCCCGCCGGCAGCGTGACGCTCCGATTCGCCCCCGGCGCGGAGGGGACGATGCCGATCCAGGTCTGGGAGCCAGCCCGCCGGATCAGGTTCGGCGCCGCCGAAGGCGAGCCCGGACGGGCACACGACTTCGAAGTGGAAGCCACCGCGACCGGCGGTTCCCTCGTGCGGGTCACCGACTCCGGCCTGGCCGACGCCGAGGCCGAAGGCGCGTCCCAGGGGTGGGCCGGTTACCTGGGCGCACTCAAGGTCGCGGCCGAGAAGGGCTGACCCGGCGGACAGAGAAGACCCCCTACCGGCGGCGAAGGGCGAGCACAGGGATGGTCCGGACGCCGGCAGTCTCGAACTCGTACTGGGCGAACCCCGGGTACCGGCCTGCTCGGCATCCGTCACCTTTCCGGGCCGCGCACCGTCAGTGTTACGTCCGCCGGGTGGCGGATGCACGAACGTTCCCGCGGGCCATCGGCCCGCGAGACGCCTGACGAGGAGTACGACCATGCTCGGACGCAAGACCTTCACCGCCGAGGAGCTGACCCACAACCGGTCGGTCATCGACGCCCAGCTCGCCGCCCATCGGACGCTCACCGCGGCCCTTGCCGGCGGCCCGCCCGACGCGAAGGCGGCGCTGGAGGCGTTCGATGCGTCCTTCTTCAACACGATGGTCCTGGCGCTCGACCGCCCGTTCGTCCACCGGCTGCGGGTGTCCACCGGAAAGGACGGCAACGCCCTCAACGAGGTCGAGCTGGTCGTCGACTCGCTGCTGAACAACGACGGCGTGCTCCGCGGCAACAACGTCATTCGGTACGTGCCCGAGGACGCCGTCGTGAAGCTCGAGGTCGGCGACCGGATCCGGCTCACGGCCGACGAGTTCGAACGCCTCGCCGCGGCCTTCTTCGCCGAGCTCGAGGCGAAGTTCGCCTAGCCCCGCCGGAGCCCGGGACGCTCGGCGGCTGAGCCGGGAACCCCGTGACGGACGGACGCCGAGCGAGCAGAGTGGCCCCACCGGGTCCGGGCACGCCGGAGCCGGCGCCACCCGCAGGCTCCCAGGAAGGGTGCCGAGATGACCTCGGACGACTCCCCCGCAGGCACGGTCCCCTCCGCCGAGACCGGGCCGGCGGCCGTCGGTGAGCTGATGAAGCCCGCAACCACGACGGTCGAGGCGCGCGCGCACCTGGCCGCGGCCGCGTACCTGATGAAGCGGTCGGGCAGCAGCGCGCTCGTCGTCGTCACCGACGACGGCGACGGTGAACGGCCCGTCGCCGTCGTGACCGACGCGGACATCAGCCACGCGGTCGCCGACGGAAAGGATCCCGGTGACACCCGGATCACCGACCTCGATGTCGGAAACCCCTTCACCGTTGCGCCGGACACGCCCGTGCGGGAGGTCGCCCGGCTGATGCTGTCCACGGGCACCCAGCACGTGCCGGTGGCCGAGGGCGGCCGCCTCATCGGCATGGTGGACATGGCTGATGTCTGCCGGATCCTGCTGGCCACCCAGGACGGACGGGTCTCCGCCTAGCAACGCGGCCGCCCGCGCACACGGCGTCGCCCGAGCCGGCTCGTGTCAGCGGGTGTGCGCGGCGTCGCGCCCGCCACGCAGGGGCGGTGCATCGAGCGCGCAGTGCAGCGCGTGAGCGGTGGGCGTCGGCGGCCGGACCGGATTGCGGATGGTGGCGAACGCCAGCACGCCGCCGGCCAGGCACAGGGCGGCCGCGATCAGCAGCGCCTCCCTGAACCCGGCGAGCAGCTCGACCGGATGGAGGTAGGCGTCGCCGGTGAGGCCCGCGACGACCGGAAGCACGGCGACGGCCAGGAGCCCGGCGGTCCGGGCGACGTCGTTGTTGACCGCCGAGGCGATGCCCGCATGTTCCGCGGGCGCGGCGCTGAGCGCCGTCGATGTCAAGGGAGCGACGTTGATCGCGAGCCCCAGGCCGAACACGGTCACGGCGGGCAGCACCTCGGTCAGGTAGTTGCCACCGCTGTCGACGCGGGCCAGCATGACCAGCCCCGCGGCGATCACCACCGGCCCCACCGACATCTGCAGGCGCGGGCCGATCCGTGCGGCGAGCGCGCCTGACCGCGACGACAGGGCGAGCATGATCGCGGTGACCGGCAGCAGCGCCGTCCCGGACTGCAACGGCGTGTACCCGGCGACCACCTGGAGCACGACGGGCAGCAGGAAGAGCGCGCCACCGAGGGCGCCGTAGACGACGAAGGTGACGGCGTTCGCCGCCGTGAACTGGACCGACGAGAACACGCTGAGCGGCAGCATCGGGTTCCGCGCCCGCTGCTCCACGATCAGGAAGACGGCGAGGAGAACCACGCCGCCGACGAGTGCACCCAGCACGATTGGGGCGGTCCAGCCCAGCACCGGGCCCTCGGTCAGCCCGTATGTCACACCCATCAGGGCGAACGTGATCGCCGCGGCTCCGCCGAGGTCCAGCGGCCCGCTGACGTCGGGCGCGCGGGACTCCGGCACGTGCCGGTCGGCCAGGAGCACCACCGCGAGAGCCACCGGCAGGTTGATGAGGAACACCAGCCGCCAGGAGACCGCGCTGATCAGCCAGCCGCCCAGGAACGGGCCGATCGCCGCCGCCACCCCGCCGAACCCCGACCACGCCCCGATCGCGCGCGACCGGTCCTTCGGCACGAAGGACGCCTGCAGGATGGCGAGGCTGCCGGGGGTCAGCAGCGCGGCGCCGACGCCCTGCAGCGCCCGCGCGAGGATCAGCCAGCCCGCGCTGGGAGCGAGGCCGCACAGCAGCGAGGCCCCGGCGAACCAGATGACCCCGATGACGAAGACCCGCCGCCGCCCGTAGCGGTCCCCCAGCGTGCCGCCGAGCAGCAGCAGCCCGGCGAGCGTGAGCGTGTAGGCGTTCGACACCCACTGCAGCGCCGCGACGCCGACGGAGAACTCCCGGCCGATCGCCGGGAGCGCGATGCCCACCACCGTCGCGTCCAGGGCGGCCACGCCGGAACCCAGGACGGCGGCCGTGACCACCCAGCGCGCCGCCGGCGTGCCGAAGCGGAGCCCGGAGCCGGCCTCACCCGCGCCGGAGGCGGGCGGCTCGCCGTCCGGCGCGGCCGGCCGTCGACCGGTCGTCATGCGTCGAACGGCAGGCGCATCGGCGTGGGCACGGGCACCTCGCAGCGGGTCGGTGGACCGAGTGGCAGCAACCGGCCGTCGGCATCGCGCCCCCCGCACGGCCGGTCCGTCCCCCGCTGGCGGCGAGTGTGTCACCGCCGCCGCGCCCAGGGAACCGACGGCAGAGCCGGACCGGGGCACTCCGATCTCACCAGCTGATGGCGATGTACCGTCCCGTCGCGGAACCGGGCCGCGGTTGCGGAGTGACGACCGGCCGGCTGCGGGCGCCGCCGATCTGGGGCACGCTGCGGGCATGACGACTCCCGAGCCCGAGACCCCGCAGCCGCGCGACATCGCCCTCGAGCAGGAGACCCCCGAGCAGGCCGACGAGCTGGAGGGCCAGAGCGAGGCCACGACCGGAGAAGCCGGCGAACCGTCCTAGCAGCGGAGGCGCAGGACCAGGGCCGGGCGTACTGTCCCGCCCATGGTGGCCGGGGCCGGGAAACGGCTGGTCGCCGGCCGCTACGCGCTCGGCGACGTGCTCGGCCGCGGCGGCATGGGCGTGGTCTGGCTCGCCGACGACCGGCTGCTCGACCGCCAGGTCGCCGTCAAGGAGATCACCTTCTCCGTCGACCTCACCGCCGAGGAGCGCGACATCCTCCGCGAGCGCACGATGCGCGAGGCCCGCACCGCCGCGCGTCTCGACCATCCCTGCGTCACCCGGGTCTACGACGTGGTCGAGGAGAACGGCAAGCCCTGGCTGGTCATGGAGCACGTGCCCTCACGCAGCCTGCAGGAGATCGTCGAGGAGCAGGGGCCACTGCCCCCGGCCACGGTGGCCCGCATCGGCCTCGACGTCCTGGCCGCGCTCGAGGCCGCCCACGAGGCGGGCATCGTGCACCGCGACGTCAAACCCGCCAACGTCCTCGTCGCCCCCGACGGGCACGCCTTCCTCACCGACTTCGGCATCGCCACCGCGACCGGCGACTCGTCGCTCACCACCCAGGGCGCCATCGTCGGCTCGCCGTCCTACATGGCGCCGGAGCGCGCCAACGGCGAGCAGCCCCGGCCTCCCGTGGACCTCTGGTCGCTGGGCGCCACGCTCTACACCGCCGTGGAGGGCCGCCGCGCCTTCGACAAGGGCGACTCGATGGCGACGTTGTTGGCGGTGGTCTCCGAGCCCCCGGCGCCCATGGCCGCCGCCGGTCCGCTCGAGCCGGTGCTGCGCGGGTTGCTGACCAAGGACCCGGCCCAGCGCGCCACGGCCGGGCAGGCGCGGCAGGGGTTGCAGGCCGTGCTGGCCGGCGCCCACGCCGCGCCCGTGCCGGTGCCCGTGCCCGGCCCACCGCGGGCCGACCGCGGCGTCGTCCGCGGGGACGACGTGGCCCGTCTCGACGCCGCCGATCTCAAGGCGCTGGCGTCCGCATCGCGCGCCGTGCTCGGGGAGGTCGCGCGGGGCGCGGTCGACCAGGCCCGCACCCTCGCCGACCGCAGGCGTGGGCGTCGTTCGGAAGCGGCTCCCTCGAGCGCTCCCCGACCGCGGTGGCGGTTCAAGCGACGGTGGATCGTCGTCCCGATGCTGATCGTGGTGCTGCTCGTCGCGCTGATCGTGGCGGCGGCCGCCCTGGGGCTCGTGGCGTTCCTCAGGCACTGACCCGCGCTTTTTCCCACAAAGTCTCGAGGGGTCAGCCCGGGAAGCGGGACGACAGCACCGCGGCAGCCAGATCCGCGAGGACGGCGGCCGGCGCGGCCAGGCAGCGGGCGAGGTCGGGCTCGACGTCGGTCAGCGCGTGCACGGCGGCGAACCCGGCGTCCGCGGCCTGCGCGGCGGACAACCGGACGACGCCGGCCATCGCCACGCACGGCACCTCGGCACCCCGCGCCCGTGCCGCCACCTCCGCGGGTGCCTTTCCGCGCAGCGTCTGCTCGTCGAGCGACCCCTCCCCGGTGATCACCAGGTCGGCGCCGGCCACCGCCGTGTCGAGGCCGACGAGATCGCAGACCAGCCCGGCCCCGGAGACCACGTGGGCGCCCAGCAGCATCGCCCCGGCCGCCGTCCCGCCCGCTCCTCCCGCTCCCGGCACGTCCGCGACGCGCACGCCGCCGTCGCGGGCCAGCACCGCGGCGTACCGGCTCAGCGCGGCGTCGAGGCGCGCGACGTCGTCCGCCGAGGCGCCCTTCTGCGGGCCGAAGACGGCCGCGGCCCCCGATGGCCCGGTCAGCGGGTTGTCGACGTCGGAGGCGACGACCAGGTCGACGCCGGCCAGTCGCGGGTCCAGCCCGGTGGCGTCCAGCCGGGCCAGCCGGGCCAGCCCTCCCCCGCCGGGTGGGACGTCGGTGCCGTCGGCGTCCAGGAGTCGCACGCCGAGCGCCTGCAGCATCCCGGCCCCGCCGTCGGTGGTGGCGCTGCCCCCGATGCCGAGCACGATGCGGCGCGCCCCGGCGTCCAGCGCGGCGCGCAGCAGTTCGCCGACCCCGCGCGTGGTGGCGGTCAGCGGGGCCGGGCGCTCGAGCAGGCCGAGCCCGGCCGCGGCGGCGAGCTCGACGACCGCCGTCGTCCCGTCGAGGGCGAACGTCGCGGCCACCGGCCGTCCGTCGGGACCGCTGACCCGGACGCGCCGCGGCCGGTAGCCGGCGCCGAGCGCGGCCGCGACCGTGCCCTCGCCGCCGTCGGCCACCGGCCGCAGGACCGCCTCGGCGTCGGGCCGGGCGCGGGCGATCCCGGCGGCGATCGCGCCCGCAGCCTGGTCAGCGGCGAGGCTGCCCTTGAACGAGTCGGGGGCGATCACGATGCGCATGCCGAGCAGCATGCCGCTCCTGGTCGTAGCGTCCCGGATCGTGAGCGATCAGAGCACCGACTTCTACGCCATCGAGGACCTGCTCGAACCCGAGGAGATCGAGATCCGCGACCGGGTCCGCGCCTTCTGCGAGAAGGAGGTCACGCCGCGGGTCAACGAGTACTGGGAGCGCGCCGAGTTCCCGTTCGAACTGGTGCCCAAGATCGCCGAGCTCGGCATCTCCGGCGGCACCGTCGAGGGCTACGGCTCCCCCGGCATGAGCGCCGTCGCCGCGGGTCTCGTCGCCGCCGAGTGGGCACGGGCCGACGGCAGCGTCGGCACGTTCTACGGCGTGCACAGCTTCCTGGCGATGCAGTCGATCGCCCTGCTGGGTTCCGAGGAGCAGCGCGAGCGCTGGCTGCCCGAGATGGCGCGCATGGAGAAGATCGGCGCCTTCGGGCTCACCGAGCCGCAGCACGGCTCCGACGCCGTGGGCCTGGAGACCTCCGCCCGCAGGGACGGCGACTCGTACGTGCTCAACGGCCAGAAGAAGTGGATCGGCAACGGCTCCATCGCCGACTACGTGATCATCTGGGCCCGCGGCGAGGACGGGAACGTCGGCGGTTATGTCGTCGAGAAGGGCACGCCGGGTTACGAGGCGACCGTGATGACGGGCAAGACGGCGCTGCGGGCGGTCTGGCAGGCCGAGATCACGCTGACCGACGTCCGGGTGCCGGCGGAGAACAAGCTCGCCGAGTGCCACTCGTTCAAGGACGTCTCCCAGGTGCTCGACCGCACCCGCTACACCGTGGCCTGGCGGGCCCTGGGCCTGGCGACGGCGTCCTACGAGCTGGCGCTGGCCCACGCCCTGAAGCGGGTGCAGTTCGGCCAGCCGATCGCCGGGTTCCAGCTCGTGCAGGACAAGCTGGCCCGGATGCTGGCCGAGATCACCTCGATGCAGCTGATGTGCTGGCGGCTGTCGAAGCTCGCCGACGCCGGCCGGATGACGGCGGCGATGGCCTCGCTGGCCAAGATGAACCACGCGGCCAAGGCCCGGGCGATCGTCGCCGACGCCCGCGACATCCTCGGCGGCGACGGCATCCTGCTGGAGAACCACGTGGCCCGGCATCACGCCGACATGGAGGCGATCTTCACCTTCGAGGGCACCGACTCGGTGCAGGCGCTGATCGTGGGCCGGGAGATCACCGGGCTGTCGGCGATCAGCGGCCGCAAACCCTCCTGACCGGAATGCGGGCCGTCCACCATCTCGCGCCGCCGCGTTACCGTCGTCCGTGAGGGCGAGCGGAAGGAGCAGGCGTCATGGAACCGGTCAGCTTGCTGGTGGGTGCGGTGCTGCTGGCCGTGGGTTTCCTGGCCGGCCGGTTCAGCCGACGGCGCGCCGCTCCTCCCCCGCCGGTGACGCCGCTCTGCGGCTGCGGGCACGCGCTGAGCCAGCACGACCGGGAGACCTCGACCTGCTACGCCGAGCTGCGCCGCGACACGTTCGACCGGCGCGGTCGCTGGTCCGGCCACACCTGGGTCGCTTGCACCTGCCGGCAGTACGTCGGGCCGCGGCCCATCGACGAGGTGTTCGCCCCGCGCCTGCTCCCCCCGACCGACTGAGCAGTTGTTTCGCCTGTTCAGGCGTGCCGTCGCGTGTCGCGGGCATCAACTGCCCACTCGACGCCGTCCCCTGGAGGCCACGTGACCTCAGCAGCACCGTCCCGGCGCTATCCCACGCTGCTGGCCGTGACCGAACCGGCCCGGACCCTGGTCAGCGCGGGCAGTCTGGCCGCGGGCCTGCCGCTGCTCGCCTTCGCGCCGCGGGGTGAGCCGCACCCGGTGCTGGTGCTGCCCGGGCTGATGGCGTCGGACGTGTCGACCCGCCTGCTGCGGGGCTGGCTGCGCCGGCTCGGCTACCCCGTCGTGGGCTGGGCGCTGGGCCGCAACCGCGGGCCGACCGAGCAGGTGGTCAAGGAGCTGCCGGCCCTGGTCGACCGGCTGGCCACCGAGCACGGGACGGCGGTCAGCGTCGTGGGCTGGAGCCTGGGCGGCATCTACGCCCGACGGCTGGCCCACCGCGCACCGGAGCAGGTGCGGCAGGTCATCTCGCTGGGCTCACCGTTCGCGCTGGCGGGCCGCCCGGTCGACGACAGCCCCGGCGCCCGGGTCTACCAGCGCCTCACGCCACACCACACGACGTCGCGGCTCTCGACCGTGAACCGTCCGCTCGCCCGTGCCCTGCCGGTGCCGAGCACGGCGGTCTACTCGCGCTGGGACGGCGTGGTCGACTGGCGGGCCTGCCGGCAGAAGGCGGGCCCGACGAGTGAGAACGTCGCCGTGCGCAGCAGCCATCTCGGCATGGGGCACGACCCGGCGGTGCTGTGGATCGTCGCTGACCGGCTCGCGCAGCCGCGCGACGAGTGGCACCCCTTCCGGCGGCCCACGCGGTTCGGCCTCGGCGCACTGTTCCCGCCCGAGAACTGAGCTGCGCGGTCAGCTCCGCCTTCGGGAGCGACGGCCGGCCGCGCTGCCCGATCCGGCCGTGCCGCCGAACGCCACCGACAGCCCGAGCACGTAGCCGAAGTCGTACCAGTTCCCGTTGTTGTGCACCTCGTAGATGTTCACGTTGTCGGTGAAGAGCGAGATGACGAACGTGACCGGGGTGATGAACCCCTGCCACAGGCCGAGCCAGAAACCGGCCTCCGCGGAGCCGGGCGGAGCCGGGTTCGGCCCGGCCGCGCAACCGGCGGCCAGCAGTGCCACCAGGACGAGCAGCGCGGCGAGCCGGCCGCGGGATCCGATCATGCGCACCTCCGCCGGCCAGCCAAGCCGGACGGCGGGGAGACGGCCCAGGAGCGAAGGTCCTGGACACCGACGGTCCTTCCGCGGGCCGGCCGCTCAGGCCTCCGACGGTCCTTCCGCCGCAGCCAGCTCCGTCAGCGCGCGGACCAGGCCGGCGACGCGGTCGCGTCCGAGGGAGGCGGCGAGCGCCGACTCGTGCGCACGCACCAGCGCCTCCAGCCGGGTCAACCGGGTGCGACCTGGCTCGGAGAGGTGGACGACGACCTTGCGACCGTCGGCCGGATCGGGCAGCCGGTAGGCCAGCGCGGCGTCGACGGCGCCATCGACGAGCCGGGTGAGGGTGGGCGCGGGCAGGTGCAGCTGCGCGACGAGCTCGCCCATCGAGCGCCCGCCGCCGGCCAGCGAGCGGAGCAGCCGGTAGCTGTCGAGCGTGGCGCCGTCCTCGGCGAGCACGGCCGAGACCCCGCGGGCCACCCGCCGCTGGGTGACCGTCAGCAGCTCGACCAGGTTCTCCCCCGCCCGGCCGGGTGCGACGGCGGCGGAGATGTCCGCTCCCGGAAACATGGCCGCACCATACTTCTCCCCGTGCCCGGTCCGACTGCCCCGCGCGACGCGTGGGAGGTGCTGCTCACCGGCCCGCGTCCCGACCTCGTGCGGGTCGGGCTGGCGGTGCCCCTGTCGGGCCCGCTGGCCATGACCGCTCCCTCGGCGCTGGACCTGGCCGGGCTGGCCGTCGACGAGCTGAACGCGGGCGGAGGCATCTCCGGGCGGCCGGTGGAGCTGGTGACCCTCGACTCCGGCCGGACTCCCGCAGTCGTCGCCGCCGAGGCGTCGGCCCTGCACGGCATGGGCGCGTTCGACCTGCTGGTCGGCCTGCACACCAGCGACGTGCACCGCGCACTGGAGGAGGTGCTGGCGGGCCGCGCGCCGTACGTCTTCACGCCGCCGCACGAGGGGGGCCGGCGTCGTCCCGGCGTCGTGCGGATCGGCCAGTCGCCGCTCGAGCAGCACGCGGCGGCACTGACCTGGCTGACCCGGCACCGCCGCGCGCGCCGCTGGGTGCTGCTCGGCGCCGACTACGTGTGGCCGCGGGCGGTGCACCGGGCCGCGCGCCGCGTGCTGGCCGGCGTCGGCGCCGAGGTCGTCGGCGAGGCCCTGGTGCCGTTCGGCCCCGGCGACCCGGGCGCGCTGCTCGACCTGGTGCTGCGCAGCCGCGCCGACGCCGTGCTGCTGAGCCTCGTCGGCCGCGACCTGGTGGCCTTCAACCGGGAGTTCGCCCGGGCGGGGCTGGACCGGCGGGTGGTTCGCCTGTCGGGCGCGCTCGAGGAGAACGGGCTCTACGCCCTCGGCGGCGACGCCACCGGCGAGCTGTTCGCCTGCATGCCCTCCTTCGCGACCGCCGGCAGCGGCGACGACGAGGGCCAGCTGGCGCTGCAGGAGCGACACGCGCGGCGGTCGGGGCCGACCGCGCCGGTCGTCTGCGCCTACGCCCGCGGGGTGTACGACGGCGTCCGGACGGCGGCGGCCCTGGCCTCGGGACGACGTGTTCGGCGGCCGGCGCCCGGCTCGCCCCGGCTGGCCCGGGCCGACGGGCTGGCCTTCCGCGAACTCGCCGGGGCGCGCGATCGCTGACCCATTGCTTCCACTTGGAAGCAGTTGGGTCGTAGTCTCTCCCCGCCCGGCTCCTCGCCGGAGGCAGAGACGTAGGAGTGGCCATGAGTGAGCCCCGCACCACCCCCGACCCCGCGGGCCCCGGCGCCGTCCGCGGCCCCGTGCCCGCGACCGGCGACCAGGGCGTGGAGGCGTTCGGCTACCACCAGGAGCTCAAGCGCTCGCTCAGCTTCACCGACCTGCTGGTCTACGGCCTGATCTTCATGGTGCCGATCGCACCGTTCGGCATCTTCGGCAGCGTGTTCCAGGCCTCCGGCGGCATGATCGCGCTCGCCTACGTCATCGGCATGCTGGCGATGGGCTTCACCGCCGCCTCGTACTCGCAGATGTCGCGCGCGTTCCCGATGGCCGGGTCGGTCTACACCTACGCGGGCCGGGGCATCGCCCAGCCGGTCGGCTTCCTCGCGGGCTGGATGATCCTGCTCGACTACGTGCTCGTGCCCGGGCTGCTCTACCTGATCGCGTCGGTGGCGATGAACTCGATCGTGCCCGGGATCCCGATCTGGGGTTGGCTGGTCGCGTTCGTCGTCCTCAACACCGTGGTCAACTACCTCGGCATCGAGTTCACCGCGCGGGTCAACAAGATCATGCTGATCGCCGAGCTGATCGTGCTGGCGATCTTCCTGGTCATCGGGATCGTCGCGCTGGCCGCCGGCAGGGGCCGCGGCTTCGACTTCTCGCCGATCTACGACAGCGACACCTTCTCGCTGAAGCTGGTGTTCGGGGCGGTCTCGATCGCCGTGCTGAGCTTCCTCGGCTTCGACGGCATCTCGACCCTCGCCGAGGAGAACCGCGAGTCCGCGCGGTCGATCGGCAAGGCCATGATCGCCGCCCTGGCGCTGGCCGGCGTCCTGTTCATCGTGCAGACCTGGATCGCCGCACTGCTCGTGCCCAACCCGGGCAAGCTCATCGCCGAGGGCGACGCGGCCGGCACGTCCTTCTACGACGCTGCGCAGGTGGCCGGCGGTCACTGGCTCTACGTGCTCACCGCCGTCGCGACCGCCATCTCATGGGGCTTCGCCAACTCCCTCGTCGCGCAGGCGGCCACCTCGCGCCTGCTGTTCGCCATGGCCCGCGACCGGCAGCTGCCCGGCTTCCTGGCCAAGGTGCACCACACCCGCCGGGTGCCGGTCAACGCCACCCTCGCCGTCGCGGTCGTCTCGCTCGCGCTCGGGCTCTACATGAACAGCCGCTCCGACGGCATCACGCTGCTGTCCACGCTGGTGAACTTCGGCGCCCTGACGGCCTTCCTGCTGCTGCACGTCTCGGTCGTGTCGCACTTCGTCGTCCGGGGCAAGAGCCGCGACTACTGGCGGCACCTCGCCGTGCCGGTGATCGGGTTCGGGATCCTGCTGTACGTGATCATCAACGCGCAGGTGGCGGCGCAGCGGCTCGGCTTCGTCTGGCTGGCGGTCGGCGCGGCGATCCTGGTGTTCCTGCTGGCCACCGGCCGCAAGCCCGAGCTGGACGCCGAGGCCGGCCTGTGACGGCGCAGCTCGAGGTCGTCTCCCTGGAGCCGGCCCCCGACCAGCTCCGGTACACCTTCGGCGGCGGCGAGCCGCTGGTGCGGGTGCCCCCGGGCACCGTCGTGGAGCTCACCACCGAGGACTGCTTCGGCGGCCGGGTGCGCAGCGCCGACGACCTGCCGAGCCGGGTGTGCGAGTTCCCGTACCTCAACCCTGTCAGCGGGCCCATCCATGTGGAGGGCGCGGAGCCGGGCGACACCCTCGCGGTGCACCTGGTCGAGATCGCGCCGGCCCGCGACTGGGCCGTGTCGGCGACGTTCCCGCACTTCGGGGCGCTGACCGCGACGCACTCGACGGCGATGCTGCACGACCCCCTCGAGGAGGTCGTGTGGGTCTACGAAGTGGACCGGGACCGCGGCACCTGCCTGTTCCGGCCGCGCCGCGGCGGCCCTGAGGTGGAGCTCCCGCTCGACCCGATGCACGGCACGATCGGCGTCGCACCGGCCGGCGGGGAGGTGTTCGCCAGCATCACGCCCGGCGCGCACGGCGGGAACATGGACACCCCGGAGATGCGGGCCGGCACGACGGCGTACTTCGGCGTCAACGTCACCGGCGGGCAGCTCTCGCTCGGTGACGGGCACTGCCGGCAGGGCGAGGGCGAGGTGTGCGGAACGGCCGTCGAGGCGGCGATGCGGACGGTGGTCGTCGTCGACCTGATCAAGGGCGGCGCGCCCGCCTGGCCGCGGCTGGAGAGCGACGAGTTCCTGATGTCGACCGGCTCGGCCCGCCCGCTGGAGGACGCCTACCGCGTCAGCCAGCACGACCTGGTCACCTGGGCCGCCGAGCTCACCGGCTGGGACACCCTCGACGCCTACCAGCTGGTCAGCCAGGCCGGTCTGGCGCCCGCGGGCAACGTCGTCGACACCAACTACACGATGGTGGCCAAGCTGGCCAAGCAGTACCTGGGCACGGGCGCCGTCGTCGCCGACGGCGTGCACACCCGGCTGCGGGAGACCGCCGCGGCGTACCTCGCCGCCCGCTGAGCGGCACGCTTCAGGGGTGTTGTGCACGCACTCGGGGTCCTGCAGGACTCCTGTAGCGCGCACAACACCCCTGAAGCAGTCGACCGACTGATCGCTCTCAGTGGTAGGCGTGCACGACCGCGTGGCCCTGGCCCCGGCCCATCAGCCACCGGTTCACCGGCGTCGTCACGGCGAACGCGATCGCCAGCGAGGCGGCGAGGGACAGCCAGAACAGCGCGGAGGTGAGGCCGGCGTTCATCGCTCCCGGAACGGCGACGACGACGGCGTTGTCGATGACCTCCATGACGGCGATCGAGACCGTGTCGGC
>Ga0308173_10000161_pt1 | contig 24254 bp, 18 predicted proteins | sample PhyPR1_FD_203716 | JGI IMG/M metagenome (GOLD analysis project Ga0308173, IMG submission 203716) | Soil microbial communities from UC Gill Tract Community Farm, Albany, California, United States - DLSLS.P.R1 | ecosystem: Environmental > Terrestrial > Soil > Agricultural land | place: USA... | reverse complement strand
GTGCCAGGTGACAGCGCGTTTCAAAAATGGCAAAAGGGCTCGCATCCACCAAACAGGAACTGACCTTGAAGCTGCTATTAAAAACGCGGCAGACCGATTGAAACATCGGATCAGCAGAACTCTCAGCAGGGCGAAGCGCCCCATTCGAGTCTTGAGCATGGCCTCTGTTCGATGTAACGCCGCGGGCGTGGCATAAGTCAGAGGCCGGCCGCTAAGCTGGTGAAGATGAGGTTTGTCACCGTCGATCCCTGGCCTGCGCCCGTTCGCTCCGACTATCGTCCCGAACTCGAGGCCGGTAACGTTTTGTTCTTTCCCGCAACGCCGTTTGATTTGCCGGATGAGTCGAAAGACTTGCTTCGCAATTTGAACTTCGCGGGCGGTGCGGTTCACAAGAACATCGCTTATCGTACGGCGAGCGACCGCATCACCGGCATCGATGCTGGCGGCGAGCAAGCCGCGAAGGTGCACTCCGTCATGCGCGAGTATTCACAAAAGGTTGTCGCGTTTGCCAAGCAGCTTTTACCGGAGTACGCGGCGGCATGGAAGCTCGATTACGCAAGCTTCCGGCCATTAGAAGAAAAAGGCCGCGACCTGCCTCTGAACAAGCGGAACGACCTGATCCACACGGACGCGTTTCCGTCGCGCCCCACCAGTGGTGACCTGATCTTGCGCGTGTTCACGAATATCCATCCCTTAAAACCCCGCAATTGGGTTGTAACGGACCCGTTTCCGGTTATCGCAGAAAAATACGCCAGAGCGGCCGGATTGGAGCAGATCGCCGCCGGCGGCCAACTGCGGAACCGTTCGGCACGGCTGCTGAAGAGTTTTGGATTTCCCGTTGCGCCGCGCTCGCCCTATGACCGGTTCATGCTCCATTTCCACGAATACCTGAAGCGAAATGCAGATTTTCAGGCAAACTGCCCCAAGTACGCCTTCGGCTTTCCTCCCGGCTCAACCTGGCTGACTTTCACAGATGTCGTGCCGCACTCGGTCCATTCGGGACAGCACGCTCTCGAACAGACATTCATAGTCGCGCGGAGTTCGCTCTCGAACCGGGAGAATGCTCCCGTGGCCGTGCTGGAACGGATGTGCCAGCGGGCGCTCGTCAACTTGTGACCCAAAGTGCACCCCGCCCTAGGGCGGGCATGTCGGACCGCTGATCGCTAACGCCCGGATCGCCAAAATCGCCTCCCTCCAGTTACACTAGTAGTAAATCCCCCCGCATCTATGCTTGAAGCTACCCTCGCCAAGGTTTTTGGCACGAAACATAGTCGCGAGATCAAGAGGATACGCCCGCTTGTTGCGGCGATCAACGATCTTGAGCCGCAAATGCAGGCTCTTTCCGACGCGGACCTGGCTGCCAAGACCGTGGATTTCAAGCAGCGCGTTGCGAATGGCGCCAGCCTGGACGACATCCTTATAGAGGCGTTCGCGGTCTGTCGCGAAGCGGGCAGGCGCGTGCTGAATATGCGCCACTTCGACGTTCAGCTTATCGGCGGAATTACCCTCCACCGCGGGCGCATCGCCGAAATGAAAACCGGCGAAGGCAAAACCCTGGTCGCAACTTTGCCCAGCTATCTGAACGCGCTTGGCGGCAAGGGCGTTCACATCGTTACCGTGAACGATTACCTGGCCCGGCGCGACTCGGAGTGGATGGGCCGGATTCACCGCTTCCTTGGCCTGACGGTGGGCACGATTGTTCACGACCTCGACGAGGAGGAGCGGCGAGAGGCCTACGGCTCCGACATCACCTACGGTACAAACAACGAGTTCGGCTTCGACTACCTGCGCGACAACATGAAATTCCGGCTGGAAAGCTATGTCCAGCGGGAGTTCAACTTTGCCATTGTCGACGAGGTCGATTCCATCCTCATCGACGAGGCCCGTACCCCACTGATTATCGCGGGTCCAAGTGAGGAATCGACTGACAAGTACTACCGCGTCAACCGCATCATTCCCATGCTGGAACGCGGCGAAGTGATTGAAGGCAAGGAGCCCGGCCAATCCTATACCACGGGCGATTTCACCGTAGATGAGAAGCAACGCGCAGTGGGGCTCACGGAAGACGGTTACGACAAGACAGCCCGCCTGCTGGGTCTGAAAGACATCTACAGCCTGGACACCATTGAATGGAAGCACCATGTGGAGGCGGCGCTGAAAGCGCATGTCCTGTATCAACGCGATCGCGATTACGTTGTACAGGAAGGCCAGGTGATTATTGTCGATGAGTTCACCGGACGCCTCATGCCCGGACGGCGTTGGAGCGACGGCCTTCACCAGGCGGTCGAAGCCAAGGAAGGAGTGAAGATTGAGCGCGAAACGCAAACCTTGGCCAGCATCACCTTCCAGAACTTCTTCCGCATGTACAAGAAACTCTCGGGAATGACCGGAACAGCGGATACCGAGGCGGCTGAATTCAGCAAGATCTACAACCTGGAAGTTACTGTCATTCCGACCAACAAGCCGCTGATCCGAATCGAGAACCCAGACGTTGTATACCGGACCGAGGAAGAGAAATTCAGGAATGCGGCAAAAGAGATCAAGGCGTTAAATGAAAAGGGCCAGCCCGTTCTGGTCGGCACCATCTCAGTCCAAAAATCGGAGAAACTCGCCGGCATCCTGAAGAAAATGGGCGTGAAGCATGAAGTGCTGAACGCCAAGAATCACGAACGCGAAGCCCACATTGTGGCGCAGGCCGGGCGCAAGGGCGCCGTTACGGTTTCTACCAACATGGCCGGCCGCGGAACCGACATTCTGCTGGGTGGCAATCCTGATTTTCTTCTGGAAGACCGGCTCAGGAAGTACGGCAAGACGCCGGATATGCTCCCTCCTGAGGAACTGGAGCAGATTAAGAACGAAGTGAAGGCCGAACTGGAAGTCGAGCGTCGGGAAGTAATTGCGCTTGGCGGCTTGCATATTCTGGCAACTGAGCGGCACGAATCGCGGCGTATCGATAACCAGTTGCGTGGACGCGCCGGACGTCAGGGCGACCCGGGCAGTTCGCGCTTTTATCTTTCGCTACAGGATGATCTGCTGCGTGTGTTCGGCGGCGAACGCATGCAGAATCTCATGCTGCGCCTCGGCATGGAAGAAGATATTCCGATTGAATCGCGGCTGATTACAAAGCGCATCGCGGCAGCGCAGAAGGCTGTGGAAGCGCAGCATTTCGCTTCGCGCAAACACGTCCTCGAATACGACGACGTGATGAATAAGCAGCGGCAGGCGGTTTATTCCATGCGGCGGCAACTGCTCGAAGGCGAGAACCAGAAAGAGCGAATTCTGGATATCGTTCGCGGTATCCTGGGCGGCTTCATCGATCAGTTTTGCCCGGAGCACTCCCGCTATGACCAGTACGACCTGACTGGTCTCCAGACTGCGGTCCTGAATCAATTTGGCGCAAAGCTAGACATCGACGAGATGAACGGTTTGAATCGCCGGGACATCGAGCAGAAGCTCACCGAGCTATTGATCGAGCGTTACAACGAGAAGGAGCAGATGATCGGGCCCGAAAATTTGCGGCAGGCCGAGCAGATCATCATGCTGAACGTCGTCGACAATCAGTGGAAAGATCACCTTCTTTCGATGGACCACCTGAAGGAAGGCATCGGGCTCCGCGGGTATGGTCAGAAGGACCCGCTGATCGAATACAAAAAGGAATCCTTCACCATGTTTCAGGACATGATGGACCGTATCGAAGACGAGACCATCAAGTATCTGTATTTCATGCGGATTGAAACTGGTATGCCGCCGCTCCCCTATCCCGAACTGGAGGAGACGGACGACGAAGATTTCGAGGAAGACGGAGCGCCGCGGCGCTTGGAGATCTCCCAGGCCGAGCTCGAGGCCCAGCAGCGCGAAGCTCAGCAGTCGGTTCTGGATCTTACCCGCAACATTCAGCGTCGAAAAGATAAGGAGCTGGCCGAACTGCAGTTATCGAACGGCGATGGCTCCGGAGAATCGAAGACGGTCAGCAATAAAGGTCCCAAAGTAGGCCGCAACGAACTTTGCCCGTGCGGCAGTGGAAAGAAGTACAAAAAATGTCACGGTGCTGCGGCTTAGCACTCGCCTGTTTATTTCTCGTTTCAACCTTGTTCGCTGCTGGCGATCAATCCTTGTGGCACGAGTATGGTCTCGTGAACACGCAAACAGCTGCGCAGGGCAAGTTCACAATCACCACCTACCAGATGAACGATCTCACTGGCGCGGTTGCTGCGTGGGAGTGGCTGCGCACGCCAAAAGCAAGATCGTGTGATCTGGCATTATTCTGCTCCCAGGACGAAACGCAGACAATCATTTCGGATTACAACTACGTCCTCGTGTTTAAAGGCGGGAAGCCGGACAAAGCGCAGGTCCAATCTGCGCTCAACGCACTCCCGAATAAACGTAAGACTTCGCTGCCCGCGATTTTAAGTTTCTTACCCACGCATGGGCTCGTTCCTGGTTCCGCGCGCTATGTGCTGGGCCCTGCATCGTTACAGGCGTTCGCTCCTGAACTAGCCGCCTCACGGCCGGGTTTTGAGCAGGGCGCGGAAGCGCAAATCGCACAGTACCGGATTGGAAAGAGCACGAACCCGATTCATCTTGCGCTCTTTTATTACGCCACTCCAGAGATGGCGCGAATCCACACGGCGCAGTTCGAGCGCGTTCCGAGCGCTCACGTGAAGCGCTCGGATGTACTCGTTGCAATCGTTTATGGACCCGCTTCCGATGAGCAGGCGCAAACCTTAATGAGCCGTGTGCAGTATGAGGCGAAAGTCACCTGGAATGAAACTCCACCCCCCAGTCCCATCAAACCGCTGTATCAGTTGTTGCTCAATATCATGTACTTGAGCATTCTGCTTTCGGCCATCTCTCTGGCAGCGGGATTGATGTATGCAGGCATGCGAATTTATCGGCGGCGCTACGGAACGCTGGAAGCTGATGAGGCGATGACCACTCTGCACCTGAGTGGACAATGAGCCGTTTTCTCTGTAAGTGCCTCATTGTAGAGCGCTTAATTTTACATTCTCAGCGGTTTTCCACAGCTAAAGCAAGGTTTTTGCACAATCGGTCGAAAAACAAGTTGGTTCGTAAATGATTTGTATAGCGGTACTTACAGTGTGCAAACTGCTCGGGGAAAAATGCCCTTGACTTCACCTGCCACTGGCCCTACACTCCAATCACAAACAGGTTTTGGCGGTTGCGATGCCGTCGAATCTGATTCTCCCATCAAACGTAACCCTTGGTCAGCCAGGGGCCTGGTAACAGGAAGAAAAATGCTCATTCGAAAGAATGAGCATTTTTCTTTGCCGCCAACTAGTTGGTCCACGCTATGAGGCCGGTCCCTCCCAAGGCTTCGGAATCGCCCCAAACGTGGCGCGAACGGTTTCAAGCGCTCCGGAACGTCCCCCCGCTGCTCAGGATGGTCTGGGAGACCAGTCGGCCGCTCACTGTGAGTACTCTGGCGCTTCGCTGCATCGCCGCCCTCTTCCCGCTCGCGACCCTCTGGATCTCGAAATTGATCATCGATCTGGTGGTTCGGGCCGTCCGGCACCAGCACATTGACCGCTCAACGATTTGGAAACTGCTCATTCTGGAGCTCTTATTAGCGATCGGCTCCGACACGCTGAGCCGCTTTATTTCACTGGTGGACAGCCTCCTCGGCGATCGCTTTACCAACCTTGTCACCATCAAGCTGATGGAGCATGCGACCACTCTCGATCTGGTTTCCTTTGAAGATCCAGTGTTTTACGACAAAATGGAGCGGGCTCGCCGGCAAACAACAGCGCGCCTGGGTATGCTCGCAGGCCTGGCAAGCATGGCACAGCAGCTCCTCACGCTTCTATCGCTCCTTTCGGCCGTCGTTTTCTTTTATCCGTGGCTGCTCCTGCTCCTGGTAGCGGCCACTGTTCCAGTCTTTCTGGGCGAAACCCGTTTCGCGATGCTCAACTACTCCATGCTCTATCGGTACACGCCGGAGCGCCGGGAGCTCGATTATCTCCGCTACCTGGGCGCAAGCAATGAAAGCGCCAAGGAGATCAAAATCTTCGGGCTAGGCAAATACCTGGCGGATCGCTCGCGTGTGCTCTTTGAGCGTTTCTACGCCGAGAACAAGCACCTGGCGATTCACCGGGCTCTCCACGGAACGCTGCTGAACCTGATGCCAACCGGCGCCTACTATGCGGCTTACGCCTTGATTATTCTGCGCGCGTTGGCCGGCGTGCTGAGTGTTGGGGATTTAACGCTTATGGTCGGAGCCTTTTCCCGGGCGCGAACTATCATGGAAAGTCTGGTTTCGGGACTGGTTGGAGTTTCCGAACAAGCCCTGTTCATCAAGGATCTGTTCGACTTTTTCCAAACGAACCCGACCATTCTGTCGCCTCCCAACGCGCTGCCTGCGCCCCGGCCCATCCGGGATGGGTTTGAATTTGAAAACGTATCGTTTGCTTACCCCGGTTCGGAAAAATGGGTGTTGTCAAACATTGGCTTTCGCTTCTACCCAGATGAAAAGATTGCGCTTGTCGGTGAGAATGGGGCAGGGAAGACAACTCTGGTTAAATTGCTTGCCCGGCTGTACGATCCCACCGCCGGCAGGATTCTTTTGGACGGCGTCGATCTTCGTGAATACGCCGTGGATGATCTCAGGCATGAGATCGGAATCATATTCCAGGATTACATGAGATACGACATGCTGGCTTCGGAAAACATTGGGGTTGGCCGTATCGAAGAGCTGCAAAACGAGAGTCGTCTGAAGGTGTCCGCTGAGAAAAGTCTGGCAGCCGGGGTGGTCGGAGCGCTGCCGAAAGCATACCGGCAGATGCTGGGCAGGCGGTTCGAAGGCGGGGTCGATTTGTCCACCGGGCAGTGGCAGAAGATCGCCTTGGCCCGAGCCTACATGCGCGATGCGCAGATCCTCATCCTCGATGAGCCGACTGCCAGCCTGGATGCCAGGGCGGAATTTGAAGTTTACCAGCGCTTTGCCGATCTGACTGCGGGCAAAATGGCCGTTCTGATTTCCCACCGGTTTTCAACGGTTCGCATGGCGGACCGCATCCTGGTGCTGGAAAATGGACGCATTGCCGAGCAAGGGTCTCACGGCCAGCTTGTCGCCTTGGGCGGAAAGTACGCCGAGCTGTTTGAACTGCAAGCGGCGGGATATCGTTAAGGTGATAGCATCGTCAGGAAACATGCGACTGAATTTCCTGACCGGCGTGCTTCTCGCGGCAGCCCTGTTATCGGCTCCCGCGTATTCGGCTGAACCTCCCGCAATCGGAGTGATTGATCACGGCAGCAGTCTACGGCCGCCGATGCTTACCCGGCCAGTGACGGCGGCGACGAATCTGGCCTTTCGACAGAACGCTACCGGCAGCTCTACAAAAAAAGTTCATTCGGACCGAAAAACGCTGTACTGGGTGATCGGAATTACAGCGGGCGCAGCCCTTGCCATCGGCTTGACCGCAGCCGCGCAGGGCAAGAGCCCGTTTTAGGACCGTCAGCTCACCTTCATCACGATAAACGTAAGATCGTCGTGCTGCGGCGCATGGGCGATCCATTTCGTCAGCTCGTGCGAAATTCGCGTCGACATCTCCTGCACCGGCAAATGCGCTATGCTGCGCAGCAGATCCTTCAACCGCTGTTCTCCGAATTCTTCATCATCCGGGTTCATCGCTTCCGTAACTCCATCGGTGAACACAACCAATACATCGCCGCTTCGCAAGTCCACAGTCGCTTCTTTGTAGTTCGCCTGCGGGAACATTCCGATGATCATTCCGCCCGTCGACAATTCATCTATCTGTATCTCCGGAACATCGACTCGCCGCAGCAAATACGGCGGATTGTGACCGGCATTCACGTACCGAAGCTGCCGGGTCTCTTCATCGATCTGCGCATAGAAGAATGTCGCGTAGCTGCTCGATCGTGTCGAACCATAAAGAAAGCGATTCATCTTCGCGGCCAGCTCGGGAAGCGAAACGTTCCCCTCGGCCGCGATGATGCGCAACGATGCATGCACGACGGACATGATGAGCGCGGCGGCAACGCCTTTTCCAGCGATATCGGCGAGCGCGATTCCGATTCGGTGGTCGCCGACATCCAGGAAATCGTAGTAATCGCCGCCTACAGTCCGAGCGGGAACGCTGACCGCTGCAAGCGCGCCCAAAGAAGTCTCGGGAGATTTCTCCGGAAGCAGACGCCTTTGCACCTCTGCGGCGAGCGCCAGATCGCGATGCAGTTTTTCCTGCTCCACGATTCGATCTGTCAGCCGCGCATTCTCCATCATGAGCGCAAACTGTTCCGCGCAACTGCGCAGCACACGTTTTTGAACCGCACTATATTCGCTCCCCTTTAAAGGTGGCCCCAGCAGCAAGATTCCCGGAATGTCCTGCTTTGCGCGCAGTGCAATTACGAGCCGCGCGTCCGTATCCTTCAGTGCTTGCAACTCGGCCAGGTGGTGCGGGTTTCGTTCGCTCGCCCAGCGCAGCCAGCTTTCGAAATCGCCCGGCGAAAGGGGCAGGGGCGCGGGATAAAACCGGAGCCGGTTCAGCAAAAATCCATTGGCCGGCAGTATAAGCTGTGGATCCGCAGCTTGGGGAATAACGGCGGCGCAGCGATACTCCTCCCCGGGGCCTTTCTCCAGGAGCATCGCCGAGTCGGAACCCATGTTTTCGCATAAACCTGCAAGAGCGATATGGAGCGCCTCCGAAAACGATTCAGCGTTCCGGGCCGCGTCGATGAACTCTGCCAACAGCACTCCGCGCGGGAGTTCTTCGGTATTGCCGTGCGAAACCAAGTATGAGATGCCGCTGCGAAAACTGCTTTGTGCGCTTTCCCACATGGACACAGGTTCATTGCGGATGGCGACCATGGGCGACAGAAGAGTGGCCCGCCAGGCCGGGAAGAAGGACGCTAGAGCGGCCGCTACAGCAACGATGGCGATGGAATCGACGAAGCTATGGATCGCGAGGTCATGAACTCCGAATCGGCGGACAAGCAGTAACGCCACTCCGGCAACGCCGGCGGCGCCGATGGCGAGCCCCCAAGCGGCCATTCGGGCGCCCCCACCCAAAATCAGCGCGAGCACATCGCGGCTTACCGCTCCCAGCGCCATGCGCGCGCCGATCTCCACTGTCCTCTGACGAACCGAATACGCCATGACTCCGAAGATTCCAAGAGCCGCCATCAGCAGCGCCGCGAGAGCGAAAAATCCTGTCATGAAAGAACTCACGCGCTGGAGCGATAAGGAATCAGTCGCGATGTCATGCATCATCACGATATCGTGAATCGGCTGCTCCGGATTGACCCCTTGCACTGCGCGACGAACCTCCGGGATTAGCGCCTTCTCCGGTAGCGGCGAGCGTATTACGAAGTACATCTTGCTTACGACGAAGGTTGTGTTCGACAGATAGATCTCGGGAACGGTTGGCTTATCTAATCCGTCGTTCCGTACGTTTCCAACAATCCCGACCACCTGAAAGCGATCTCCAGCCGGGCTCGAAAAGTGGCCGTATGCGCCTAACGGGCTTCGGTCCGGCCAATAATATCGGGCAGCGGCTTGGTTTATCACCGCGAGGATCGGATGTTCGCCCGTGTCACGTCCACTCAGAAGGCGGCCCTTCAGAACAGGGATCTGCATTGTGTGTACATAACCCGGGCTAGTAATGAGATAACTAATTCTCTGGACACTGTTCGGATCAAGCGTACGGCCTTCAGGGAAAACGGTAGTGCTATAGCAACATCCATCAAGCGGCAGTTGATTCACCAGCGCGGCGCCGCTAATTCCCGGAGATTTTTCCAGAGCTTCTACCAGCCTCTTTTGATAGGGGGCAATCTTCGCTGTCGTTCCGTAATCCGCCGAAGCTACATCAAGCTGGAAGGTCAACAGATGGTCAGAATCAAATCCGGGCCATACACGTCTGAGATTCCCGAGTTGCGTAATCAAAATGGCACTCACCGTCAGAAGCGTAAACGCGAGCGCGATTTCCGCTATCACCAGTGATCGCGAGATGCGGCCGCTCCGCGCTCCGGCCGACGCACGGACGCCATCGCTGAGCACTTCGTTTGGCTGCGTACGCGAGGCCTGCCATAGGGGCGCAAGGCTTGAAAGAACACTTGCAACGCAAGCCATGCCAAAAGCAAATAGGAAGACGCTCCAATCGACTGCGGTTTCGTTGGCGCGCGGAATATAGTCCGCCGCGAGCGAAACCACCGTCCGCACCAGCGCGAAGCTCACCAGAACACCCGCCGCTGCGCCAAACAGCGATACCAGCAGACCTTCCGAGAAGTACTGTAACGCCATTTGCCTTTGCGTTGCGCCCAATGCCACGCGAATCGCGGTTTCCTGGGCTCGTGCGACTGAGCGCGCCACCAGCAAGCCGGAGACGTTCGCGCAAGTGATGAGAAGCAATAGTCCCGCGGCTCCGAAGAGCAGAAGGAGAGTCGGACGAACTTCACTGATTACTACGTCACGAAGGTTGTCTAATTGGGCCGTGTAAGGGTAATCCAAATGATTTTCCCGCGCGATTTCCGCGGCGACGTGCCTCACATCGGATTGCGCTTCTGCAATCGCCACCCTCGGCTTGAGCCTGGCGTAGGCGAAATACATCGCTGAGATGCGGTCCTTTGCTTCAACCTGAGGATCCAGAGGAACCCAGAGCCCGCTTCGGACCTGCGCCACCCCGGGGCCGCCAACCGGCAAGCGGAACCACGCTGGCATCACTCCGGTGATGGTGTATTTGCGGCCATCGAGCATGAGAGCCTTATCCAAAATGTTTGGACCGGCACCGAGGCGCTTCCATAGGGAATTCGAAATGACCGCGACGCCAGCGCCATCCTGTTCGCGAAACCACCGGCCGATAATCGGGTTCACTCCCAGATTCCGAACCAACCCTGGTGTAACTTCAATGGCATCGATGTGTTGAGGCGCACCGGGCGAAGTGAGGTTAAAATTGCTCAGTCTGAACCAGCCGAACACGTCGAAGCTGTGCGTTCGCTGCTGGTATGTCACCAAATCCGGGTAAGTGGAAGATGCCCGCTGCCCCGGCTCGCTGTAGCTTGCGCCGTAAAGGGCCACGAAACGGTCGCCCTGCTTATACGGCAAAGGCTTCAGCAGCACGGCATGCACAACCGTGTAGATGGCGGTAGTTGATCCAATCCCGACCGCAAGCGCTACGGCGGCCAGCAGCGCCACGCCTTTCGCGGTCTTCCAGGATCGCCATGCTTGCGCCAGGAGTGAGAGCATTACTCAAAGGAATCATAGCTTGCGGTGGTTCAGATAGATTAATCAGGTATGGCGCGAACAATTGTTGTGACTGGCGGAGGAAGCGGGATCGGCCGCGCAGTTGTGCTGGCTTGCGCCAAACGCGGCGATAATCTTGCCGTGCTCGATAGGAATGGGCAGTCGGCGAAGAATGCCGCAAGCGAAGCGACGCAGCAAGGAGCGCCCGCTGCCATCGGCCTCGAGTGCGACGTTAGGTCTGAAGAGCAAGTGGCAGAAGCATTCGCAACCGTTACGCGACAGCTGGGGGCGCCATACGGGCTGTTTGCCAATGCCGGAATCGATACGGGAGGTCCCATCCACGAACTCCCGCTGGCCACCTGGCGGCTGGTTATGGAAACCAATCTGACCGGCGTCTTCCTGTCCTGCAAACACGCGCTGAAAGCAATGCTGACCGCTGGACTTCCGGGCTCTATTGTCTGTACATCTTCACCAACCGGTTTCGTTGCTCTGGCGGCCGGAGGCGCAGGTGTCTATAGCGCGACGAAGGCCGGGATTTCCGCGCTGGTGCGATGCATGGCAGTTGATTATGCCCGCTACGGCATTCGTGTAAATGCGATTGTGCCCGGCGCGACCGAAACACCCCTGATGTGGAACAACGTTCCTCCGGAAGACATTGCGCGAATGCGGATGCAGGTATCAGGCGAGATTCCGCTAGGGCGACTAGCGGAGCCGGAAGATCCCGCGAAGGCGGTTGCATGGCTGCTTTCAGACGAATCATCGTACGTTACTGGCTCGCACCTTGTGTGCGATGGCGGCATACTCGCCAAAGCGTCGATCAGCGTGTGAGAATCCATGAGAATTGTCGATATAAGAGCCGCTGGATTACGCGGCGCAACGCCTGAAGGCGGCTGGGCAAACGAGCTGAAGCCGGGCGATTGCGTTCATACGCTGATCGCCGTTTACACCGATGAGGGCATCACGGGATGGGGGTCGGTCTTCAGTAATGATGCGCTGGTGAAGGCTGCGCTACAGCTTCTGGAACCTCTTTATAAGGAAGAGAATCCTCTGGAACCCGAGCGCGTCAGCGAGAAGCTGCATGCTCACACGTTTTGGCTAGGCCGCGGCGGGACCATTACTCATGCGATCAGCGGCATCGACATTGCCATGTGGGACATTCTCGGCAAGAGTACGGGCCAGCCGGTAGGCCGATTACTGGGTGGACGGTATCGAGACCGCGTGCGTCCGTACGCATCCCTGCTGATGCGGGAGCCTGACGCGTTATCCGAGCATCTGCATTCGGTGCGGGAGCAGGGCTTTCAGGCGTTCAAGATCGGCTGGGGGCCTTTCGGACGGCAGAGCAATGCGATGGATGAACAGATCGTTCGCGCCGCGCGGGAGGCAGTCGGATCGGAAGCGATGCTCATGGTGGATGCCGGAGCCAGCAATGCGTTTTGGCATCAGGGCTACAAGTGGGCGGCACGGACGGCGCAGATGCTCAACGAATACGGTGTCTACTGGTTTGAAGAGCCGCTCTCTCCTGACAGCTTCAGCGATTATGTGCTTCTGAGGAAGACGTCGCCTGTGCCGGTCGCGGGCGGCGAGGTCCTCACCCGTCGTCAATCCTTCGCTCCCTGGATTCAGGGTGGAGCATTCGATATTGTTCAGCCGGATGTTACGAAGGTAGGCGGCATCTCGGAGGAGCGCAGAATCGCCTGGATGGCGGAGGAGAACGGCGTTCGCTTTATCCCGCATGGCTGGAACACGGCGCTGGGATTAGCGGCCGATCTGCAGCTTGCGTCCGCAAGCAAAAACACCGATCTGGTGGAATACCTGACAGGCTCTCCATTTATCGACGGCATTGTGGAAACGAAATGGAGGCTCGACTCGAATGGCAATCTGGTAATACCCGACGGACCCGGATTAGGCGTAACGCTCGATTTCGATGCAGTGGAGAGGTATACAGGAGAGAAACTCCAGGAGGCAAAATGACTCGTTCCTATGCTCTGCTTGCAGCGTCGCTTCTGTCTACTTCTGCCGTGCTGTTCGCCGCGGACCAGCAGTTGCCGGATCACCTGACTCCGCGCCGCTCAAGCCAGATACACGACGGCTTCGGCATCAATTCGGATCTTCCTCGCGACCCGTTCATTCCGTGGAACCGCTGGTGGTGGACCCGGATGTTCGATGCCGGCGTGAACTTCATCCGCATCGGGCAATACGAGAACAGCTCAGACTACACAAGCTGGGAATGGGTGGAAAGAAAGCGCGGGGAGTACTCTGTTGTTCCGGAGTTGGACGATTACATAAACTCGCTGGTCGAGAACGGGGTCCACATTGAGATTCAGCTGCTTTACGGGAATCCGCTGTATACTTCTCCGGCCGGACGCGCGCCGGATCGTATCGAGCCTGAACCCGGCGGCTTCCACAATCCCGATCGCAGCCTGTACTCGGTATACTGGCCGCCGAAAACACAGGAACAGATCGAAGCGTTTACGAAATACGTGGCCTGGATGGTGAACCATTTCCGCGGACGCGTTCAATATTACGAGATCTGGAATGAACCAAACATCGACTACTGGGATCCGACGCCGAATCCGGAGGACTACGGCAAACTTTTCAAAGCTTCAGCGCCCGTGGTTCACCGGACGGATCCGAACGCAAAGATCGTCTTTGGCGGGCTCTCGGGAGCGGAAGAAGACTTCGCGAAACGGGCGCTCGATGCGTGCGAGTGCGCGAGTGACATCGATATCTTCGCGTATCATAACTATCCGGGATACGGTCACAACCTCAATCCGGAGGCTGTTCATACAGAAGCCGACACGAATGCGTCGTCGAAGCCTCTGCGCGACATGGTCCGCCAGTATCCGGGGATTCGGAAAGACCTGCCGTTCTGGGACGATGAGTTTAACGATGGAATCCCTTCCTGGAAGGGATCCGATGAGACCGTCCAGGCAAAGTACATTCCAAGAGGGTTGATAACGGACCGCGCGACCGGAGTGCGAACCTTCGTCTGGCTCATCGTGGGCGCTACCGATGGAAACGAATCGGACGATTTCGGAATGCTGCACGGGCTTCTGTACCGGGCGAACGATTTCACCGCCCGCCCGGCGTTCTCCGCGCTGCAGAACACGAATACCTTGTTTTCCGATACGCAGCCGGATGCGTCAATCAAGGTGCAACCGGAAGCCTCTTCGCAAGCACCGGTCACATACGGGTTCCGCTCAGCAAAGGGCAAGGCGATTGTGGCCTACTGGCTTCCTGTGCTCAGCAAGCCAGGTGTTAAATTCAACGATCAAAAAGTGACCCTCCGGATCTCGGATTCCGGAATACAGGATCCGGTACTGGTTGATGTGACGTCTGGTAAATTGATCCCACTTTCCTGGAAAGACAAAACGCAAGGGGTGCTGGATCAGTTACCTCTGCGCGACAGCGTAATGGCGATTGCCGATCGCAGTTATTTTGATTGGCCTGCGTTACCCGAGAGCCCGAGCGACCTGAACGCGAACCGCGCCGCAGCGGGCGTGCAACTCAGATGGAAGACGCATAGCGGAAATCCGGAGTTCGTTTCTGTAGAGCGGCGGATGGGCAATCGAGGCGCATGGCAGCGAATATCCAGACTGCCTGCCAATGCTGGTTCCTATTCGGACAATAGTCAGAGCGAAAACGCATCGTATCGAGTGCGTGCGGAAAACAGCGCAGGCGCTTCCGCTTATTCTAATGTCGCGACCCTGGCGAAATAATGAGTGTTTCAAAGATCAGTGAAGTGACGGGCTCAAAGCTCAGGCGGACTTTAACGGTCTGGGATCTCGTTTTCTATGGATTGATTGTGATCCAGCCGACCGCGCCGATGCCCATCTTTGGAGTGGTTTCGAAAGTTGCGCGCGGCCACGTTGTAACGACCATTCTGATCGCGATGATCGCGATGCTACTTACGGCTGTGAGCTACGGCCGCATGGCGCGAGTATATCCGAGCGCCGGGTCCGCATACGCCTATGTACGGGCGGAATTCGGCAGCTTCGCAGGCTACCTTACCGGCTGGGGCATCGTCCTCGACTATCTGCTGAATCCGTTGATTTGCACCATCTGGTGCAGCAAGGCAGCCGCGAATATCGTTCCCATTCCATACGTGGTTTGGGTAGTGTTCTTTGCTTTGCTCTTCACCTTGCTAAACCTGCGCGGCATCGAGACTTCAGCGGTGATCAATCGCTGGCTTGCGATCGCGATGTCATGCGTTGTTGTTTACATGCTGATCTGCATGGGGCGTTATTTAGCGGGGATAGGCCCCTCCGGTCCTGATTTCTTTACGAAGCCGTTCTATAACCCGGCAACCTTTTCGGTTTCGGCGGTCTTCACCGGGACCTCCATCGCGGCGCTTACCTACATTGGCTTCGATAGCATCTCTACTTTGTCTGAGGAGGTTGTCAATCCGCAGAAGAACATCCTGCGGGCAACGGTACTGACCTGTCTTGCTACTGGGATATTCTCGGCCATCGAAGTTTATGCCGGCCAACTCGTGTGGCCTAATTTCAGCCATTATCCGGATCTGGACACGGCATACAGCTTTGTGGCCGGACGCGCCGGCGGCCGCTTTCTATTCCATCTTGTAAATGGGACGCTGCTGGTTGCAACCATCGGGTCGGGTATGGGATCGCAACTGGGCGCCGCCCGTTTACTGTATGGCATGGGACGCGATAATGCGCTCCCGGCGCGCCTTTTCGGCCACGTGGACAGTAAGACAAAGATCCCGAGTTACAACGTGATGTTTAGCGGCGCGGTTGCTTTGGTAGGCGCACTCTCACTTACTTATCAGCTTGGAGCCGAATTGCTGAACTTTGGAGCGTTCCTGGCCTTTTCCGGAGTGAACCTCTCCGCCTTCATGCATTATTTTGTTCGCGGAAAGAATCGCCACTGGAGTTACCTGGTTCTCCCGCTGGCCGGGTGCGCGGTGTGCCTTTATATCTGGTCCAGCTTGCGATGGCAAGCCAAGCTGCTCGGATTCACGTGGCTCTGCCTCGGTGCAGCGTATGGTTTGATCAGACGCCGAAACCTCCGCGAACGCCCGCTGGTTCCTACTCCTCCGCCTCTTTAGTCTGCTTCGGTTGAACCACACGAACAACCTCGCCTTCGACGAGAGAATCGGGCGGGTTAAGAATGACGGATGCGCCTTCGTTCAATCCGGAGAGGACTTCAATTCTCGTCCCGAAATCCCGGCCAACGACAACCGGAAGAAGAGAAACCCGATTGTCTTTGACTACCGGTACACGGAGCCCCTGGGACCTAAAGATAAGCGAGGCGGACGGAATAATCAGCGTGGAGCCATTCGAAGGAATATTGAAATGCACTTCGGCATAAGCGCCGGGGAAAAGAAGTCCAGTACGATTGAGAACATCGACTTCAACCAGCAATGTTCGCGTATTCGGATCGATGGAATCCGCGGTGCGAACCAGCTTTCCCGGAAAGCGGCGGCCCGGAAGCTCCGGGAGAGTGAGATCCGCTTCGATGCCGGCTTTGGCGGCATGCGAATACACTTGGGGGACATTGGCAAAAACCCGAAGCCGGTCCACGGCGGCGATATGAAATAACTCGCGGGTAGCTCCGCCGGAAGAACCGGAATCGATGAGCTGACCGATATCGGTGTTTCGCGCCGTAATCACGCCATTGAAGGGCGCATAGATCTTTTCGAAATCAACCATTTGCTGCAGGCGAAGCACGTTCGCCTGCGCGGATTTCACGATTGTGCCCTTTGCGGCAGCATCCTGCACGGCATTATCCACATCCTGCTTGGCAACCGAATCGGTCTTGAACAGACCCACATAGCGATTCGCCGTGATCTGCGCCAGCTTCATATTGGCTTCCGCTGTGGCGAGATCTTCCTTGGCTTGCGTGAGCTGGTGATCCACCTCGGGACTTTCAATTTCGGCCAGGAGCTGTCCTTGTTTTACGTGGGCCCCGATATCGAAGTACCAACGCTTCAAATATCCGTTGGTCCGCGCATAGATTGGAGCTTCAATGAACGCCTGGATGTTCCCGGGCAGAACCACTTCCTCGCCGGGCGCCGCGCGTTCGGGCCGCGTCACGGCAACGACCGGCTCAGCCGATATCTGCGTCTGCGTCACCAACGCGTTGTGAGCGCGCAGGCGAGGAATGATTCCCGCGGCTACAACCACCGCGATCACGACGAGCACAACCAGAATGCCGACAATCGCCCGAACGCGCCGCGCGCTACGACTCATGCCGTTTCCGTTTGTCATGCAAGAGGCTGAAGAATACCGGAACAAAGAAGAGCGTCGCCACGGTTGCGAACAAAAGACCGCCAATAACCGCCCGGCCGAGAGGCGCGTTTTGTTCACTGCCCTCACCGATACCCAGCGCCATCGGCAGCATGCCGATAATCATCGCCAGCGCGGTCATCAGCACCGGACGAAAGCGAGTGTAGCCTGCAAGCACGGCGGCATCGCCCGCAGAGTCTGCGTCGGGAAGCTGCTCCTTCGCAAAGCTGACCACCAGAATACTGTTGGCGGTAGCCACACCCATACACATGATGGAGCCGGTGAGAGCCGGAACGCTGACGGTTGTGTGCGTCACAAACAGGAACCAAACGATACCCGCCAGAGCCGCGGGTAGCGCCGAAATAATGATGAAAGGATCGAGCCAGGATTGAAAATTGATCACGATGAGCATGTAGACAAGAACGATAGAGAACGCCAGTCCTGCGATAAGGCCCTCGAAAGACGAGCGCATGGTTTCGATCTGACCGCGGACCACAATGCTTGATCCGCGCACCAGGTTCTTCTTGTCGCTTGAGACTACTTTGTCGATTTGCCGGGCGACGCTTCCCAGATCGGTCCCCTGCACGGAGCCGTAAATATCGATAACGGGAGCAATGTTGTAGTGCGAAACAGAAGCCAGGCCTGCGCCTCGCTGGATGCTTCCCAGGCTTGCGAGAATCTGCGGCGCACCATTCGGAGCCGTAACGGGAATATTTCCTAAATCCTGAAGCGAATCCATCTCGTACTGAGGCGACTGGGCGAGAATTCTGTAGCTGACTCCGTTCTTTGGGTTCAGCCAGAACGAGGGCGAAGTCTGAAAACTTCCGCTGAGCGATACAAGAATATCGCCCGCCACATCTCGAGCGCTATAGCCGGCCTGTTGCGCCTTGGTTCTGTCGATATCGACGAAGAGCTGCGGCTGATTGAAGGGTTGCTGAATGCGCATATCGGTTGTGCCGGGAATTGTCTTGATCTGCTGGAGCATGCGGTCGGCAAAACCGCGGTTTGCTTCGATATTGCGGCCGATGATCTGGATGTCGATCGGAGCGGGCAACCCGAAGTTCAGGATCTGGCTGACTAAATCGGCGGGGAGGAAATAAAAGAGAACGCCCGGAAATTCGGGCGGAAGCTGGCGGCGGAGTTCCGTAACGTATTTGCCGATGGGATGATGTTTTTCGGCCAGGGAAACCAGGATGTCGCCGTCTGCTGGACCAATGGTTCCATTGTTGCTGTACGACGTGTTGGTCCCGCTATATGGCACGCCGATATTGTCAAGAATGTTCACTAGCTCGTCTTGAGGCACGACAGCGCGGATCTGGCGCTCAACCAGATCGAACAGCTTGGCCGTTTCTTCGATGCGGGTTCCTGTTCGGGCGCGAACGTGCAGCCGAAATTGACCGCTGTCAGTATCGGGAAAGAAGTCCTCGCCCAGCCAGGGCAGCAAGGCAAAGGAAGCGACACACGCCAGGAAAAAGCAGGCGGCGAAGAGACCGCGGTGATGGACACACCGCTCGAGAACGCCGCGGTAGCCGCCGCGAACTTTTTCGAACCCGTTCTCGAACATAAGCTGCAACCGCACAAAAGGGTTCCGCCGGTTTGCATGGGCCACCGCGTCATGGTGCGAATGTCCTTTGAGGAGGTATTTCGCCAGCGTGGGCACAATGGTTCGCGACAACACGTAGGAAGCGAGCATGGCGAACGAAACTGCTTCGGCCAGCGGCACAAACAGGTAGCGCGCCACGCCGGCAAGAAAGAACATCGGCACGAAAACGATACAGATGCTCAGAGTGGAGACGAACGCCGGAACGGCAATTTGTGCCGCACCGTCCAGAATGGCTTGTTCGATTTCCTTGCCCATCTCGAAATTGCGATTGATGTTCTCGATCTCAACCGTGGCATCGTCAACCAGGATGCCGACCGCGAGCGCCAGCCCACCCAAGGTCATGATGTTGATGGTTTCGCCCAGCGCACTCAACGCGAAAATGGAGCAAAGAATAGAAAGTGGTATAGAAATCGCGATGATGAGGGTACTGCGCCAACTGCCGAGAAAGACCAGGATCATGATGGCCGTCAGACAGGCGGCAATCACAGCCTCCCGAACAACCGCGCTGATGGAGGCGCGAACGAAGATAGACTGATCGGCAATCGGAGTGATCTTCAATTCCGGAGGGAGGGTGGCGGCAATGGAGGGCAGCATCTTGCGGATGCTGGCGATGATGTCGAGAGTGGAGACATCGCCCGACTTCAGGACCGTCATCAAGGACCCGCGCTGGCCATCGGACCGGACCACGTTTGTTTGCGGCGGATAGCCGTCCCGCACATGGGCGACATCGCGCACGTAAATGGTGGCGCCATTCTGGGTCTTGATAGGTAGATTGTTCAGATCGGAAACATTCTTCGGACTGCCATTGATCTCAACGTTGTATTCAAGAGGACCGATCTTCGATGTTCCGCCCGGAAGAATCAGGTTCTGATTGCCGATGGCATTCACCACGTCGGAGGCTCCAAGCCCCTTCGCCTGCAGTGCCTGGGTGTTGAGATCCACCATGATCTCGCGCTGCTTTCCGCCGTATGAGTAAGGAATGGAAGTTCCAGGAATGGTCACCAGTTGGGTGCGAATGAAGTTCTGGCCCAGATCATTCAACTGCTGTTCGCTGAGGCCGTTACCGGAAAGGGCGAGCTGAAGAATGGGAACGGTGGAGGCGTTATAGCTGATAATCAATGGCGGGTTTGTGCCCGGCGGCAACTGCTTGAGCTGGGTTTGCGAGATGGCCGTGACCTGCGCGATGCCAGCATACAGATTGGCGTGCGGCTGGAAGAAAATCTTTACCACCGCAATGCCATTCATGGATTGCGATTCGATGTGCTCGATATTGTTGACGGTGGTGGTGAGCGCGCGTTCGGTGATGTACACGATGCGCTCCGACATGTCTTGCGCGGAAAGTCCCGAGTATTCCCAGACCACGCTGACAACGGGAATATCGATATTGGGAAAAATATCCGTCGGCGTCCGTAGGATCACTACGGGCGCGAGGATGAACAGCATCAGCGATAAGACCACGAAGGTGTAGGGTCGCCGTAATGCGAGGCGAACGATCCACATGATTTTTCCCTGAACGACTCCCGGAAAGTAAACAACAATTATCGTTTATGGTGTTTGCGGAGGAGAAAGCGGGGACAGGCAACGAATTTCCGCCTCACGAAAAAGCTTTGTTTTCAGGTGAACTCGGCGGAACGGAAATTCGTTGCCTGTCCCCGCTTTCTCCCTATGCGGCTTCGCGGTCCTCTCTCAGTTCGGCGGCGTGTATTTTTGCAAACTGTTCAGGGTATTTGCAGCCGATGCGACGGCCTTCGAAGAGGCCGACGCGTTCTTCAATTTCGTCAAATGAAAATTCGAAGCCAAATTCGGCTGGATCGAACTTGTCCTCGTTCTCCTGGAAGCGTTCGTACATATGCGCGGCGGCGGTCAGCCGGGCTTCGCGTTTGGCGAGGCGCTCTTCGGTGAGCGTTTCGAGTTCGGCCAGATCTTTTTCGCGATGACGGCGGAGGCGGGATTCCTGGATGCGGAGATTCGTTAGATCGCGACGTGAAGTCTGAAAGATATAAGCCTCGAGAAGGGGGCGGAGCGAACGGCTTCGGGCTGGTCGGCGAATTTGTCAGCGTATTGCAAGCGGCCAAGTGCGTAGATTCCCGATTCAAGCGAAGGGATGCGGAGCAGACGCCACTGGGTATCGGCGATGGATTGAACGAGCGCCTTTTCGCGATCGGTTTCGGGCTCCCATTCGGAGAAGGACTGGCGATCAGGCGTTCATAAGCGGCGACATCGTCACTGGGCAGGAGGACGGTCGCGCCGGTGAGCGCGTTTTTGGCTCCATTTAAGGAGGCGATTTGCGTAGCTGTAGACATTTTGAAAGTTGAAAGCTCCTGAAAAGAAAAAAGCGCCAACTGCACGGCGGCAGATGCTCGCGATCGCCATGCCCGCGCCCACCGACTGCTCGCGTCCCGCGATCACACGCCTCTCGTCGTGCTGGCACCCCGCCAGGAGGTGGCGATTCATGTCCGCGAGGTCCTTCGTTTAAGGCACAGGCACCCAATGGTTGCGCCGAAAGTATCCGGCTTCCGCTTCAATGCCGCCTTTCTCGTGCGGCTCGGCCGGCGTGCAGAACTCCGCTTCGAATCGCCAGTGCGAACGGAACGCTACGAAGCGAGCGATCTCTTCCCGGCGATGCCCGCGCAGGATCTTCTTCACCGCCGACGTGAGATTGTCATAGCGTAACTTCGGAACACACCGCCGAAGTACGCGAACGCCAGCTCGTGCGCCTCCAGAAACACCTGCTGCGTCGCGTGCAGGTGGGCGCAGTGAAACGCGGCTCCGCTGGCCATGCTGCGCATCGCGAACACCTGCAGGTTGACTCGCTCACCGGCCAAATCCGCGTAAGCTTCGTACCAATCAATCTGCGCTTCTACTCCCCAGGCATAGCTCTGCGGAACGCAAGTCTCGCGCACCATCAATCCCAGTGCGATCTTGCGGTCGTGCACGTACTCGCGCACGGTCCGCTCCGCGATCTTGCACGCAGGCAGCTCATGCCCGATTCGTGTCCAGATCCGATGCGCCGTGTGCCGTTGCTTGCGCGGCCCTTTTCGGTCGGCTTCCAGGATCGCGTCAATGAACTCGATCGCCGCCTTCAGCTTCCGTCGAAGACGCTCTGGCTTCTTGCGCGGCTTCGGCAACGCGCCGCCGATCGCTTCTCGCACCATCCTCCGGTGCACCCCAGCTTCGTAGCCACGCCCACGATGGTCCCGATCCCGAACTCGTACTCCCGCCGGATCTGCTCGAATAACTCCACTTTCGCTCTCCAGTCCAACCAGTCCCCTCCGTTTGGGCGAAGCCCGAATCAGAGTACCCGTTCGTCTAGAGGGTGGGCCAGTTTAAACCGCCGAACTGGGCCAGTTCAGAATACCGAAATCACTTGGCGCGGGAGGACTTCCATTTTGGTGTGAAAGCCTTCGGTGATTCCGTCGTTGCGGGTAAAGCGCCACATGACTGCGATTTCTTCTCTCCAGTGTGGGGCTGCGTGGGCAGGCGAGGCAGATAAGGAACTTAAGGGCACAATGGAGCAGCCGAGGCCAAAAAGTAAGCCGAGCTTGCAATGGTGCTCAATGAGCCCGTTTCTCCAGTGTGGCTCCAGGTTCCGTGATCAAGACAGTGGTGACGTAGCGAAGGCTGCGATTCCGTTTAGGAGAGTACTCATATCCACGACCTGGCACTCGCCTTGGTGACTTCCAAGGATATATGCCGAGCAAAACGAGAAAGAAAAAGCAAGCCGTATTACCGCTGCTTAATGCCGACGCCGCTGGAATCGACATTGGAGCGACGGAGATTTTTGTAGCGGTACCGAACGACCGGGATGCTGAACCGGTCCGATCATTCCAGACGTTCACTGAGGACCTCAGAACGCTATGCCAGTGGTTACAGGCGTGCGGCATCCGCACCCTTGCGATGGAATCCAAAGGCGTCTACTGGATTCCGCTGCTGCAAATGCTGGAAGCTGCGGGCATGGAGGTCCTTCTCGTGAATGCACGATACGTCAAAAATGTCCCGGGCCGGAAGACGGATGTCGCTGACTGTCAGTGGATTCAATATCTACATTCAGTTGGGCTGTTAAAGGCCTCAATCCGTCCAGCGAAAGAGGTCTGCGCGATCCGATCGGTGCTGCGACACCGCGACAGCCTTGTGGGTTTAGCAAGGCAGCACGTGCTGCACATGCAGAAAGCGCTCAATCAGATGAACTTGCAATTGCATCATGTGATCAGCGATATCACGGGTGCAACGGGATTAGCCATTATCGATGCCATAGTTGCGGGCGAACGGGACGCAGAGAGATTGGCAGCTCTGCGCGATCCGCCATCTGTACCACGAAAGAAATGATCGCCAAAGCGCCGATTGGAGATTATCGGCCCGAACATCTGTTCACCTTGCAACAATCCGTGAGCTTGTTTCGCGTTTACCAGACCCAGATCACAGCTTGTGATGCTGAGATCGAACGCCTGATCAGCCGTCTCGTGACCAAAACTGACGCAACCAGCCAGCCTTTGCCTTTGGCGAAAGATTCAGTCAACAAGTGCAAGGTGATGCCACCGGCGCGGGCAATAACGCTCCGCGATGAGGCCTATCGGGTCCTGGGTGTAGATCTTACTTCGATTCCGGGCATCAGCGTCCTCACCGTCCAGACTATTTTGGCCGAGTTGGGCCCGGATCTTTATAAATTCCGCAGCGCCCCTGCATTCAGTTCTTGGATGGGGCTCTGTCCCAATAATGAGATCAGCGGAGGACAAGTGCTGCGCGCCGGAACGAAGCGCGTGAAAAACCGGGTGGCTGTGGCACTTCGCGTGGCAGCTCAATCTCTCCAAGGAAGCCAGTCCGCCTTGGGAGCGTTTTACCGTCGCATGCAAACACGGCTGGGAGATCCCAAAGCAAATTACCGCCGCCGCCCACAAGCTAGCGCGCATCATTTACTACTTGCTGGCCACCCGCCAAGCTTACGAAGATACTGTGTTTGCTCGGCTGAAAACGCAACATGCACGATCAGTGGAACACCGCCTCAGGGCGCAAGCTCGCGTGCTCGGCTTTGACCTTGTGTTAACGGAAAGAGTTCCTTAGGAGCAAAGAGAGTTTTGCCGAGCGCAACCAGGGGCGCTCCACCCGCAACAACGGGGTCGCTCACGTGCCACAGGAAGCGATGGGCCAGCTGTTGGCATTTCTTCCGGTTCTGATGTTTTTTCAGCAGCAGATA
>Ga0308173_10000160_pt1 | contig 24271 bp, 20 predicted proteins | sample PhyPR1_FD_203716 | JGI IMG/M metagenome (GOLD analysis project Ga0308173, IMG submission 203716) | Soil microbial communities from UC Gill Tract Community Farm, Albany, California, United States - DLSLS.P.R1 | ecosystem: Environmental > Terrestrial > Soil > Agricultural land | place: USA... | reverse complement strand
ACATCGCGATGCCCGACAAGAACGGCGTGGATACCTTGCGCGTCATCAAACAGATCCGGCCGCAGCAGGGCGTGCTGATGCTTTCGGGCTTTCCCGAGAGCCAGTACGCGATCAATCTGCTGAAGGCCGGCGCGAATGGCTATCTGAACAAGGACGCCGCGCCCGACGAGATCGTGCGCGCCATCCGGACGGTGGCGCGCGGCCATCGCTATCTGTCGGAGTTCATCGCGGATGCGCTCGCCGACAAGCTCGACAAGCCCGCCGCGGAACGCCCGCACGAAACGCTTTCGGAGCGCGAGTTTCAGATTTTCTGCAAGCTCGCGGGCGGCCAGATTCCGACGGTGATCGCGCAGGAATTGCATCTGTCGGTCAAGACGGTGAGCACGTACCGGGCGCGCGTGCTGGAGAAGATGCGGCTCGCCAATAACGCCGATCTCACGTACTACGCGATCAAGAACGGGTTGATCGAATAGCGCTTGCGGAGGGTGCCCGCCGTGGGCAATCACATCATCACCGACGATTCGACGACGAAGCACGAGCCACGCGGCGCGCCGCTCGCGGTGCTGCTGATCGAGGATTCGCTGCTGATTCGCCGCAGTCTGACCGAGGCGATCGAAGCGCTCGGTCCGTGGCGCGTGACCGCGTGCGCCGATGCGCCCGACGAGGCCATCGCGCTATTGTCCTCGCAGCGATTCGACGCGGTCATCGTCGATCTGCAATTGAAACGCGGCTCGGGCATCGACGTGCTTGCCTGGCTCAAGAACGCCGATAAGTCAGGCGTGGCGGAGGCGGCGTTCGTCGTCGTGCTGGCCAATCACGCGTTGCCGGCTTACCGCGAGCGGTGCCTGCAGTACGGCGTGCGGCAGTTCTTCGACAAGTCGCTCGAATTCGACCGCGTGCTCGACGCGTTGCACGAGTACGCGCGGGAGCGGGTCTGACCCGCGCCGCCTGAACCTTCGCGAAGGACGGTCCGTCCCGCTTCACTCTTCCCTGACTTCGCGCGCACCGCCTCGCGACACCAGCCGCTGCTCGCGCCCGCGCCAATGACTGAATCCGGCTAGCCCGGTCGCCGCTAGCCCGACGATGCACACGCCCGTCCAGCCCATTGCGTGCCACGCGAGCGATGCGAGCGCCGATCCCGCCGCCCCGCCGATGAAATACGCGACCATATAGACCGTGTTGACCCGGCTGCGCGCCTCGGGCCTGAGCGCATAAATGCGCGACTGGTTCGATATCTGCGCGGCCTGCACACCGATATCCAGCACGATCACTCCCACCACGAGTCCCGCGATGCTTCGCGCCGACAACGCGAAAACGACGAACGACAACGCGACGAGCGCAATGGACAGCGAGATCACCGCACGCGGTCCGCGCCTGTCGGCCGACTTGCCCGCGAGCGGTGCGGCGAGCGCCCCCGCCGCACCGACGATACCGAAGAGCCCCGCCGCCTGCGGACCCATGTGGAACGGCTCGCCCGCCAGCAGCAGCGTAAGCAGCGACCAGAACGCGCTGAATCCGGCGAAGAGCGCGCCGCCCGTCAGCGCGGCCTCGCGCAAACCGGGATTTTCGACGGTGAGATGCCACATCGATACGAGCAGTTTGCCGTACGAGAGCGTGGAAGTCGGACGGCTCTTGGGCAGTCGCATGATGACGACGACCGCGAGCGCCACCGTCGCCGCCACGGACGCGCCGAATACCGCGCGCCAGCCGAAGTATTCCGCGACGAAGCCGGACACCGTCCGCGCGAGCAGGATGCCGAGCAGCAGGCCGCTCATCACGGTGCCGACCGCGTGGCCGCGTTCGGCGGCGGGCGCGAGTTCGGCGGAGAAGGGCACGGCCTGCTGCGCAATCGTCGATACGACGCCAATCGCGAGACTCGCCGCGATCAGCACGGCGAGCGTCGGCGCGGCGCTCGCGGCGACCAGCGCTATGCCGAGCGCCGCAAGTTGCAGCAGGATCAGCATGCGCCGGTCGAAGCGGTCGCCGAGCGGAGCAAGCACGAGCATGCCGAGTGCGTAGCCGAGCTGCGTCGCGGCGGGCACCGCGCCGATCAGATACGCGCTTTGCGGAAACGACGCGCGAAAGTCGCCCAAAAGCGGCTGATTGAAGTAGATGTTCGCCACCGACACGCCGGCAATCGTCGCGAGCAGCCAGAGCGTGGCGCGCGAATAGTGCGGATGGCGGTCCGGCGTGTGTTCCTTGGAAGAATGCTCAGGCGGGTGCTGCGTTTCGTGCGGTTGCGCGGACATGAGTCGTTCCGTCGGACGGGCTGAAGGGCGAGATGCGGCCAGCCGCCGATCATACTGGAGACGCGCGGGCTTCGCTGAGAGCGGCGTTGGGCCGAGGATTCAGCGAAACCCGCTGCCCGTTACTCGTCGTCGTCCGCCGGGGGCTTCGGCACGAGCCTGGCGGGCGCGAGCCATTGAAACCCTGTGAGCGTGTTCTCGCTGAACGTGCATTCGGCAGCCGCGGGCACGATGATCTTTTTCGTCGAAGGCGGATTCGGCGGCGTAGCGATTTCGCCGCGTACGACGACGCGCGAGCCGTGGTACGCGGCTCCCGAGTCGGTGATCTTCAGCGGTGCGCTAGCGGCATCGGGATATTGGGCGCGCACCGTGTCCTTGCACGCTTCGACGTTGCGGTAGAAGGATGTGCAGCCGGCCAGAAACGCGAGGGGAACCGAGAGCAGCAGAAGCAGGCGGGAGCGAGTGTTCATCGATGATGTCGGTCGATGCCCGACGCGGCGCGAGCGCATCGGAGCGAAATGAGAGATTGCGGCGAGCTTTATAACATGCGCGGCGGGACGCATTGGCGTCGCGCGTGCATCGAATGCTTGTTCGACGGGCCGGGCCGGTAGCACAATCGGCGAGAGCCGCGTCGATGCCTCTCTTGCAACGCGCTCGAACAGATGAAGGCGGCCGCCATGCGAAAGGACATCGAAGTAGGCGATTACCTGCTTGTGCTCGACACGGTGCCGAAGCTGCGGCAGCGCGATGGCGAAACGAATGCGTCCGACGAAGCCTACGCGATCCGCGCACGCGTGACGCGTCTCGACAAACAGCCGGTCCACGGTTCGATGCCCGCCGCGGACTCCGGCGAGATGACGGGCGATCACGGCCCTTTCGGGACTGTAGCGGAGGCGCTCGCGCATGGCGAGGCGTGGGGGCGGCATTACGTTTCGCGGATTCTCGGGCACGCGGTCTAGCGGCCTTTCGCGCGGCACCGGTTCGGGGCGGCACGCGCAACCTCAGGATCGCTAACAAGATCTGCGCCGCGAGAGAGGACGATAAGACGTCAATGAGAAGCCGATACAGCGCCAAACCGCCATCAACGCGCGCGCCCTGCGGCAGATGGCACGATGTCTCCATGGTGCCGGGGACCGGACTCGAACCGGCAAGCCGTTAGGCGGCGGATTTTAAGTCCGCTATGTTTACCAATTTCATCACCCCGGCAGAGGGCGGACGCGATTCTACCATTGCGCCGGGCCGCGCCAAAACCGCCCACGCGCCAGCGCTCGCGCCAAACGCCGTCATTTGAAAGCGAATCGACAACCCCGCGCGCGTCACGCATAATCGGCGACGGACCGCCGCAGCCTCGTACGACAAAAAGCGCGGGAAGCATCGGGCGGGCACGCGCAAAGTACAAGGACACAGGATGGGCAAAACCCGGCTCGAAGCGTTCAGCGATGGCGTCATCGCCATCATCATCACGATCATGGTGCTGGAACTGAAAGTGCCGCACGGTCACGACTTCGACGCGCTCGCGCCGCTCGCGCCCGTGCTGGGAGCGTATGTGCTGAGCTTCGTCTACGTGGGCATCTACTGGACCAATCACCATCATCTGCTGCACGCAATCGGGCGAGTGAACGGTTCCGTGCTGTGGGCGAACCTGCATGTGCTCTTCTGGCTCTCGCTGTTTCCGTTCACGACGAACTGGATCGGCGAAAGTCACCTGAGCCCCGTGCCGACCGCCTGCTACGGCTTCGTGCTGTTCATGACGGCCGTCGCGTGGTTCATCCTGACGCGCGCGCTCATCGCCATGCACGGCGAAAACTCGCCGCTCGAACGCGCGCTCGGCGCCGACCGCAAAGGCAAAATCACCGTGCTGCTGTATCTCGTGGCGATGGCGGCGTCGTTCTGGCAGACGTGGCTTGCCGCCGTCATTTATGCGCTTGTGGCCGCGATATGGCTCGTGCCCGACCGGCGCATCGAGCGCATGCTGCTGAACGAAGAGCATTGAAGCGGCAATGCGCATCGGCCTCATCTCCGACACCCATAACCTCGTGCGCCCCGAAGCGCTCGACGCCCTGCGCGATTGCGATCACATCGTTCACGCCGGCGACATCTGCAAACGCGAAGTGCTGGACGCGCTCGCGGAACTCGCGCCGCTGACCGTCGTGCGCGGCAACAACGATGCCGCCGAAGGCGTCGCGAGTCTTCCCGGGCATGTGCGCGTAGAACTGGGCGGGGCGACGATCCATGTGGTGCACGATATCGCCGACGTCCCGGCGCGGCTCGAAGGCGTCGATGTCGTGGTGACGGGGCACTCGCACAAGCCGGTCATCGCGCGGCGCGAGGGCGTGCTGTTCGTGAATCCTGGCAGCGCGGGGCCACGGCGCTTCAAATTGCCGGTTACCGTCGGATTGCTCGACGTCGATGGCCGGCATATCGACGCGCGCATCGTCACGCTGATCGCATAAAAAAAGGCCGGCGTGAGCACGCCGGCCTTTCGTCGATTACATCGTCCGGCTCGCTTATGCGCGGGCCGTGCCTTCCGGAAAACTGTCGTCCATTTCGGCCGCTTCGCGATGGCCGCGCAGGATCGCGTGTGCTTCCGAATGCGACCCCACGGCGGGCGGCGAGCCCTTCAGCGGCTTTTTCGCCGTCTCGTGCAGGGCCAGCACCGACACGATGCCGATCAGCGACGCGCCCATCAGATAGTAAGCGGGCATCATCAGATTGCCGGTCTTGTCGACGAGCCATGCCGTCATGAGCGGCGTGGTGCCGCCGAAGAGCGACACCGACACGTTGAATCCGATGGCGAGCGCGCCGTAGCGGATCTTGGTCGGAAACAGCGCCGGAAGCGACGAGGGCATGACGCCGGTGAAGCACGAGAGCAGCGCGCCCAGGATCATCATGCCCGCGAAGATCGACGACACCGTGCCCACGCGAATCAGCGAGAGCGCCGGAATCGAGAGCACCAGCAGGCCGATGCAGCCCGCGAGCATCACCGGCTTGCGGCCGATCGTGTCCGAGAGACGCCCGGCGAGCAGCGTGAGGGGCATCATCAGCACCATCACGACGAGCACGATGAAAAGACCGTGCGTCTCATTAAACTTGAGCGTAGCGGAAAGGTAACTCGGCAGATACGACAGCGCCATGTAGTCCGTCACGTTGAAGATCAGCACGAGGCCGACGCATTGCAGGAGCGGCTTCCATTGCTGAAGCAGCGTTTCGCGGAACTGCGCCTTGGTGGTTTCGTGCGCGACCGCTTCCATCTTGTCGGCTTCGCGCTGGAACGCAGGCGTTTCCTCCAGCTTCATGCGGATGTAGAGACCGATCAGCCCGAGCGGACCCGCGACGAGAAACGGAATGCGCCAGCCCCAGCTCAGCAGCGCGTCCTGCGACAGCGCGCCGGTCAGCACCGCCACCACGCCCGCGCCGAGCACATAGCCGACGAGCGTGCCCAGTTCGAGGAAGCTCGACATGAATCCGCGCTTCTTGTCCGGGGAGAATTCGGCGATGAAGGTCGCCGCGCCGCCGTACTCGCCGCCCGTGGAGAAGCCCTGCACGAGACGCGCGACGAGCAGCAGCACCGGCGCCATCACGCCGATGGTGTCGTAGCTGGGAATCAGCCCGATGCAGAACGTGCCGATGGCCATCATGATCATGGTCATCGCGAGCACGCGCTTTCTGCCGATGCGGTCGCCGAGCGGGCCGAACACCATGCCGCCAATCGGCCGCACGAGGAACGCTGCGGCGAACGTGCCGAACGTGGCGAGCAACTGCGCGGCGGGACTGGAAGAGGGGAAAAACACCTTGCCGAGCGTCACGGCGATGTAGCTATACACGCCGAAGTCGAACCATTCCATCGCGTTGCCGATGGCCATGGCGCCGACCGCGCGTTTGAGCAGGGAATGATCGACGATGGTGATGTCGTCGAGGCTTAAGCCGGATGATTGACTGGTTGCGTTGCGCTTGCGCCAAAGGCCGTCGTGTAGAGCGGTCATACGTTGAAAGACTCCGTGTCAAGTGCCGGACGTTCGCGGGGAGCGTCGGGCGCGCCGTCGAGCGGCGTATTACCGGATAGTGCAGTTTCGGGACGGCGCCGCCAATGCATCCAGGATCGATCGAGCGTGAGCGAATGGCTTCGCCCAGCGTCGGGCTGCAACGCCCGAAACTCGCGATCGGATGGAAAGACGCGATGCCGATGCCTCGCGGTGTAAGTCGCGAAATTGCACTCGGATGAAACAAACGAATTTGACGCGCGGACGGCAAACCGGGGAGTTGCCGCGGGTGGAACCGCTGCGTCGGCGAAAAAACAAGGCTTGGGACGAAAAAGGCCGGCGTGCTGCTAAACCGACAAGCCTCTTTGTATAAAACTGTCACTACCGCGCATTGTCCGCTGCTGCTTTATGCCGGACGCCTGCACGTGAATGATGGTGAGTTGCAGTTGATAACGAGCAAGATGATAACACGATGACGGATGATGCGCAAACCGACCGGTCGGCGGGACGGGTGTCATCGGCTGGAGCCCTTGCCGGGCTTAAGATTCCGCTTAATTCACTCTTACGTTCCCGACGCCTCGCTCGGCCGAAATAGACAACAAAAAACCGACCTCGCGAGGTCGGTTTTCAGGTTGACGATGTGCGTCCGAATCAGCTTTGCGGCGGCACGAAGCCCGTCGCGGTATCCGCGCCTTCGCCAAAGAAGTATTTCTCCGTCTGCTTGATCAGATACTGACGCGCGCGCGGGTCGGCCATATTCAGGCGATTTTCGTTAATCAGCATGGTTTGCTGCTTGAGCCAGCCTTGCCATGCTTCCTTGGAAATCGTCTCGTAGATGCGCTTGCCGAGTTCGCCCGGCAGCGGCGGAAAATCCAGTCCTTCGGCTTCCTTGCCGAGCTTTGCGCATTGAACCATTCGGGCCATCGTGTGTTTCTCCTGTATCGGCCAGTGTCCGGGCGTTCAGCCCTTACTCTGGTCTCATGGTTTCCATTTCGGGTCGCGGGCGCGCGGCTTGCAACCATCGCGCGTCCTTCGTCATCTTTAGAGCTGCTTCATCAAAACGAGCGATTTACGCTGCCAGTTGTACAGGCGGCGGCGGTCTTCCGGAAGGTCGTCCACCGTCACCTTCACGAAGCCGCGCTTCAGGAACCAGTGCTCGGTGCGCGTCGTCAGCACGAAGATGCGGGTGAGGCCGCGCGCGCGGGCGCGCTGCTCGATGCGCTTCAGAAGCCGCTCGCCGTCGCCCGAGCCTTGCGCTTCGGGCGCGACCGTCAGACACGCCATCTCGCCGATGCGCTCCTGCGTGTACGGATACAGCGCCGCGCAGCCGAACAGCACGCCATCGTGCTCGATGACCGAAAAGTGGTCGATATCCCGTTCGATCTGGTGACGGCCGCGCCGCACGAGCGTGCCATCGGATTCGAGCGGCTCGATCAGCGTGAGGATGCCGCCAACGTCGTCGGGCGTGGCTTCGCGCAGGCTTTCGAGATTCTCGTAAGAGATCATCGTGCCGACGCCGTCATGCAGGAAGAGTTCGAGCAGCACGCTGCCATCCAGCGCGTACGGAATGATGTGCGCCCGCGCCACGCCGCCGCGGCACGCGCGAATCGCGTGTTTCAGATAGAACGCGGTGTCGCCCTGCAGTTCGCCGCTTTCATGGAGGCGGTAGGCGTCGTCGAGCGACATTTCGCGCACGAGTTCGCTTTCCTGATCGACGAGGCCGGGAATTTCCGTCACGAAAATGATCTTGTCGGCGCGCAGCGCAATGGCCGCGGCAGACGCGACGTCTTCCATCGACAGATTGAACGCCTCGCCGGTCGGCGAGAAACCGAGCGACGAAAGCAGCACGAGCTTGTTGCTCGCGAGCGACTGGCGGATGGAATCGCCGTCGATCTTGCGCACAACGCCCGTATGCTGGAAATCGACGCCATCCAAGATGCCCACCGGCCGCGCCGTCACGAAATTGCCCGAGACCACGCTGATGTGCGCGTGCGCCATCGGCGTGTTCGGCAACCCTTGGCTGATCGCGGCCTCGATGTCGAGGCGCACTTCGCCCGCGGCTTCCTTCGCGGATTCGAGCGCGCGGGCATCGGTTATGCGCAGTCCATGCGAGAACGACGATTCGACGCCGTGCAGGCTCAACTGTTCGTCCAGTTGCGGACGCGATCCGTGTACCAGCACGATCTGGATGCCCATTGCGTGCAGCAGGCCGACGTCCTGCACCAGCGCGTTCAGCCGTCCTTCCTGCACCAGTTCCCCGCCGAACGCGACGACGAACGTCTTGTTCCGGAACGCGTGAATATAAGGCGCGACGGAGCGCATCCAGTCGACGAACTGGCCGAGGGGATTCGGCGCTTCGGCTTCGGTTGCAGCCGGCTGCGACGCGAGGGTGAGGTCGGTTTGGGAATTCATGCCGGGATTATAATGCGACGCTATGCCGAATGTTTCCAGACGCCCCGCCCAGCCGGGCAAGCCGCAGTCCACCGACAAGACCCTCGACACTCAGGAGCAGTTGAAAAAGCTGCGTGAGAACCTTTTGCGCGATGCAGGGCCGGGCGAAGGCGAGACAAGTGAGCTTAGCAAGAAGGAGCTCGCGGCGCGACGGTTTGCTGGCGTCAAGTCTGCCACGTCTTCGCGCGCCGAAGCGGCGCAGCCGGAACGAGCGCAGGCACGCGGACCGCTGCCGGATTCGAACGCGCCTCGCGCCGATGCTGTCTCGCGCGAGGCGAAGCGAAATCCCGCGCCGGGCACCTCCGTTGAACCGCGCGCCGAAACGCGAGGCGAGGCGCGTACCGCAAGGCCAGCCGAGTCCGTCCGTCGCAAAGAAGGCGCGAATCGCGGAGAACGTGCGCCGTCTGCTGCGCAAGGCCGACCTGATCGCTCCGCCGTGGCCGCGGAACGGCGCGCTGAGAACGCAGCGCAGCCGACTGTTCAACGCGATGCAAACCATTTCGCGCGGTCCACCGACCAGCAACGCACCGCACGGCGATCGTCCGACCGCGACGCGGGCATCGTCAAGTCACCCGCACGCGGGGACCGGAACGAAGCGCGAAACGAAGCCCCTGTAGTGAGCCGCGAAGCGAAAACCCCCGACGCCCCCATCCCGCGCAAAAAAGGGCGCGAGCCGCGCGTCGTCACGCCGAACCCCATCCCGCCCATCACGTTTCCCGAAGCGCTCCCGGTCTCGGGCCGCCGTGAGGAAATCGCGCGCGCCATCGCGGGGAATCAGGTCGTCATCGTCAGCGGCGAAACGGGTTCGGGCAAGACCACGCAGCTCCCGAAAATCTGCCTGTCGCTCGGACGTGGTCTCGGCGCGGGCGGCGCGGGGCTGATCGGGCACACCCAGCCGCGGCGTATCGCGGCGTCCGCGACGGGGCGGCGCATCGCGGAGGAACTGGGCACGCCGTTCGGCGAAGTCGTCGGCTACAAGGTGCGCTTCACCGACAACCTCGCGCCCGGCGCATCGATCAAGCTGATGACCGACGGCATCCTGCTCGCGGAGACGCAGACCGATCCGCTGCTGAACGCCTACGACACGATCATCATCGACGAGGCGCACGAGCGCAGTCTCAACATCGACTTTCTGCTCGGCTATCTGAAGGAAGTGCTGCCGAAGCGCCCGGACCTGAAGCTGATCGTCACGTCCGCGACCATCGACGCAGAACGCTTCGCGCGTCATTTCGGCAGCGACGAGAAGCCCGCGCCGGTGATCGAAGTGAGCGGGCGGCTGTATCCGGTGGAAGTGCGCTATCGGCCGGTCGAGGAGGAAAGCGTCGCGGTGAAATCCGCGCAGGGCACGCTGCCCAGGCGGAGCGACCGCAAGACCGACCGCGATCTGATGGAAGGCATCGTCGATGCCGTCGATGAACTCTGCCGCGTCGGCCCCGGCGACGTGCTCGTGTTTCTTCCCGGCGAGCGCGAAATCCGCGACGCCGCCGAGGCGCTCAGAAAGCATCATCCGCCGCATACGGAAATTTTGCCGCTCTTCGCGCGTCTTTCGGCGGCGGAGCAGGAGCGCGTATTCCGGCCGTCGAACGCGCGGCGCATCGTGCTCGCCACCAACGTCGCCGAAACGTCGCTGACGGTGCCGGGCATTCGTTATGTCGTCGATACGGGCATGGCGCGCGTGAAGCGCTACTCGTATCGCAACAAGGTCGAGCAGTTGCAGATCGAGCCGGTGTCGCAGGCGGCGGCGAATCAGCGCGCGGGACGCTGCGGGCGTGTCGCGGATGGCGTGTGCATTCGTCTCTACGACGAAGCGGATTTCCAGGCGCGGCCCCGTTTCACCGATCCGGAAATCCTGCGCTCGTCGCTCGCGTCCGTGATCCTGCGCATGAAGTCGCTGCATCTGACGGAAATCGAAACGTTCCCGTTCATCGAGCCGCCGCCGGGCCGCGCGGTCGCGGACGGATATCAATTGCTGAACGAACTCGGCGCGGTCGATGACGACAACGCGCTCACGCCGCTCGGCCGCGAGCTTGCGCGCCTGCCGCTCGACCCGCGCGTCGGCCGCATGATTCTCGCGGCGCGCGAGCACCACGCGCTCACGGAAGTGCTCGTGATCGCGTCGGCGTTGTCCGTGCAGGACCCGCGCGACCGTCCCGTCGAGGCGCAGGAGCAGGCGGACGAAAAGCATCGGCAATTCGTCGACGAGCGCTCCGAATTCCTGCAATGGACGCGCATCTGGAAGTGGTTCGAGGAAGCCGTCGCGCACAAGAAGTCGAACAAGCAGCTCGCCGATGCCTGCCGGGCGAACTTTCTGTCGCATGTTCGGCTGCGCGAGTGGCGCGACGTGCATTCGCAACTGCTGACCGTCGTGCGCGAGCACGGCTGGCGTCTGAACGAATCGGATGCGACTTTCGAGCAGATCCATCTGTCGCTGCTGACGGGTCTGCTCGGCAATATCGGCATGAAAGCCGACGACGAGCCGCATTATCTCGGCGCGCGCGGCATCAAGTTTTATCTATGGCCGGGCTCGGCGCTGCTCAAGAAGGCCGGGCGCTGGGTGATGGCGGGCGAACTCGTCGAGACGAGCCGCCTGTATGCGCGGACCATCGCGAAGATCGAGCCGGAATGGCTCGAAACCGTCGGCGGGCATCTGCTGAAGAAGTCGCTCGCCGACGCGCATTGGGAAAAGAAGGCGGCGCAAGTCGTCGCGTTCGAGCGCGCAACGCTCTACGGCCTCGTGGTTTATGCCCGGCGGCGCGTCAGCTTTGGCATGCAGGACCCGAAGTACGCGCGCGAGCTATTCATTCGCGGCGCGCTGGTCGAAGGCGAGTTCGACACGCGCCTGCCGTTCTTCGCGCATAACCGCAAGCTGGTGGCCGATATCGAGCAACTGGAGCACAAGTCGCGCCGCCAGGACGTCCTGGTCGACGACGAACTGATCTACGCGTTCTACGATTCCCTCGTGCCCGAAGGCGTCTGGACGGGCGCGGCGTTCGAGCGCTGGTATCGCGACGAGCAGAAGAAGGAGGGCGGCAAGCAGTTGCTTTTCCTCTCCCGCGACGACCTGATGCGCCATGAAGCCGCCGGCGTCACGACCGATCTCTTCCCGAAGCGCATGACGATGTCGGGCATCGAAATGACGCTGTCGTATCACTTCGAGCCGGGCGCGCCGCGCGATGGCGTCACGCTCACAGTGCCGCTCTATGGCCTGAATCAGATCGATGCGCGGCGCGTCGAATGGCTCGTGCCGGGCATGATGAGGGAGAAGACGCAACTGCTGCTGAAGTCGCTGCCGCAGAAGCTGCGCCGCCACGTCGTGCCGCTGCCGGAGTACGCCGCCGGATTCGCCGAACGTCACGCCGGGCCGAAGTTCGGCGTGGGCGGGCTGGTCGACGCGCTGATCGCGGATATTCGCGAAGAGACGCAGATCGCCGTGAAAAGCGCCGATTTCAAGCTCGAAACGCTGCCCGCGCACCTTTTCATGAACTTCAAGGTCATCGACGAGCACGGTCGCCAGCTCGCGATGGGCCGCAATCTCGCGCAACTGCGCGCCGAACTCGGTGGCCAGGCCCAACAGCATTTCCAGAAGCTGACGGCGGTTGCCGCGCTGGATGCGCTGTCCGGCGAGCAGAGTGCGCCGCAAGCGCCATCGGCGCCGTCTGGCGAAAGCACCGCCCTCTACGAGAACCTGACGACGTGGAACTTCGGCAAGCTGCCGGAACTGCTGGAAATCCGCCGTCGCGGGCAGACGCTTTTCGGCTATCCCGCGCTTGTGGATCGCGTCACGCATTGCGATGTGGAAGTATTCGACTCGCCGGAGGAAGCGGCGCGGATTCATCGCGCGGGCTTGCGGCGGCTTTTCGCGCTGCAGTTGCGCGAGCCGATTCGCTACCTCGAGCGAAACCTGCCGGGGCTGCGCGAAATGTCGATGCAATACATGGCGCTCGGCACCGCAGATGAACTGCGCGATCACATCGTCGAGACGGCGCTGGACCGCGCGTGCCTGCAAGACCCGCTGCCCGACGACGACGCCAGCTTCCACGCCCGCCGCGACGCGGCGAAAGGCCGGCTGACGCTGCTCGCCAACGAAATCGCGCGGCTCGCCGGGACGATTCTCGCGGAATACGCGTCGCTCGTTAAGAAGCTCGCGCAGGCGAAGCCGTTCCCCGCCGCCTATGCGGACATGCAGGCGCAATTGAACGCGCTCGTCGGCAAGCGCTTCGTGATCGACACGCCGTATGCGCAGCTCGCGCATTTTCCGCGCTATCTGAAGGGCATCGCGCTGCGAATCGACAAGCTGAAAGCCGATGCCGGCCGTGACGCGCGCCTTTCAGCGGACTTGCAGCCGCTCGCGCAGAACTATCAGCGGGCGCTGTCGCAGCGCGGCGGTGTCGCGGATGCGCGGCTCGCCGAGTACCGGTGGCTGCTCGAAGAACTGCGCGTGTCGCTGTTCGCGCAGGAACTGCGCACGCCGGTGCCGGTATCGGTCAAACGGCTTCACAAGGTCTGGGAATCGATGCAGCGCTGAACGTTCGCGCGCATCCGGCCAGATGCGCAGCAATGCGGCATTTCTTGCGCACGCGCACCCTATTGCGCAAAAAGACGTGTTGCGTCAACGCGTTGCAGCATGCAAACGTTCTACAATGACGCCTGCTTTCCGACACGAACATTCATGTCCTTCTATTTCGCTTCAGGCCGCCTGCGCGCGGCCGCCACACGCGCCGCGCGCCTCCTGGTTCCCGCCGCAGCAGTCTTCGCCGCCACCACGGCATTCGCCAACAACATCATCGTGCTGAACTCGGCGGAAGCCACGCTCAGCCTGATCGACGAGAACACGCATCAGGTCGTCGGCACGGTGCCGACCGGCAAAGAGCCGCATCACCTGATGCCTATGCCCGATAATTCATCGCTGATTGTCGCGAATTCGGTGTCGAACAATCTGATGTTCGTCGATCCGAAAACGGGCGCGGTGCAGCGCTGGGTGCAGGACATCGAAGATCCGTACCAGATTGGCTTCTCGCCCGACCGCAAGTGGTTCGTCTCCACCGGCCTGCGCCTCGACCGGCTCGACATCTATCACTTCGACGGCAAGAACCTGAGCCTCGCGAAGCGCCTTCCGCTCGCGACCATGCCAAGCCACATCGTCTTCACGAACGACAGCACGACGGCGTTGATCTCGCTCCAGGTTTCGGGCGAGATCGCGGCAATCGATCTCGCGACGCAGACGGTCAAATGGAAGATGAAGGTCGGCAAAGTGCCGGCGGGCGTCTGGCTCACCCCGGGCGACAAGTTCCTGCTCGTCGGCATGACGGGCGCGGACTACGTGGCGGTCGTCGACTGGCGGAACCAGAAGATCGTCAAGACCATCCCGACGGGCAAGGGCGCGCACAACTTCCGCTCGCTCGCGGACGGCAAGCACGTGCTCGTGTCGAATCGCGTGGCGAACACCATCAGCATCATCGACGAAGACACGCTCACGAATGTCGGCGACATCACCGGCCTCCTGCCCGGACCGGACGACATGGAACTTTCCGCCGACAAGAAGTATCTCTGGGTGACGTTCCGCTTCGCGAAGCATGTCGGCGTGATCGACCTTGCAAGCCGCAAGCTCATCCAGACAATCGCGGTGGGACGTTCGCCGCACGGCATCTACTTCTATAATCGCGCGCCGGTCGCGGCCCCGAACGGCGCCTGAACACGGCGGCAAACGTAGGGGAAGAGGGCGCTCGCGGGCGCCCTGTACTACGATTAAGCATGTGCCGGTTCTGAGTACCACGGAGCATCATGTTTCATTTCATTCTTTCGTCTCTCGACAGCTTCGTTTCTGCACTGCAGACCACGCTGTATGTGGATCTGGTCCAGCCGCTGCTTTTCAAGATCGGCATGATGGGCTACGACGAAGACACTTACGACGCGCTCTACTGGGTGATCGTCGGCGTGCTCGAAGTGATCGCGATGTACGCTGTCCTGCGCCCGCTGGAAGCCCTGCTGCCGGCGGAGCGGTGGAAAGATCGCAAGGGCGTGCGCGTGGACGTGCTCTACACGTGGCTCGTGAAGCTCGGCATCCTGAATCTCTTCTTCTTCTTCACGTTTCAGCCCATTTTCGATTCGCTGCAAAGCTGGCTGCGCATTCATAGCGTACCGACCCTCCAAATCGACAATCTGTGGCCGGGCGTGACCACGCAGCCGCTCGTCACATTCGTCATTTATTTGCTGCTGCTCGATCTCGCGGGCTACTGGTATCACCGGCTGGAGCATCGCATCGGCATCTGGTGGGAACTGCACGCGGTCCATCACAGCCAGCAGAAGATGTCGCTCTGGTCCGACGACCGCAACCACCTGCTCGACGATGTCCTGCAATCCAGCTTTTTCGCGGCCGTCGCGCTCGTCATTGGCGTGGAGCCGTCGCAGTTCGTCGTGCTCGTCGCGATCACCAATCTCATGCAGAGCGTGCAACACGCGAACATTCGCCTTCATTACGGCTGGCTCGGCGAGCGTCTCGTGGTGAGTCCGGCGTTTCACCGGCGCCATCATGCAATTGGCTACGGCCACGAAGGCACCGCTTACGGCTGCAACTTCGGCGTACTGTTCTCGTTCTGGGACATCCTCTTCCGCTCGGCTTCGTTCAACCGTAGCGTCGAGCCGACCGGCATCCGCGATCAACTCGGCGCGCCGGGCATTGCGCCGGTCAACTACGGCAACGGCTTCTTCGAGCAGCACTGGCTCGCGTTCAAGCGCATCGGCGCACGTGTCGCCGCGCGGCGCCGTGGCGCGTCCGGGAATCGCCCGGCCGCACTCTGAACGCTGAGCGCTCCGCGCGTTCTCTGCCTGCCAGCGCGCATGCCGCGCGCTGGTTTATCCTGTCGTTTCCTCTTCCTTCTACGAATCACGCATGAATGATTTGCTGCGTTCGTTCGTGCGCGCGCTTGCGAACGTCCTTCATCCGCGCATGCTTTGGCTCACGCTGATGCCATTCGCGGTGGCTACGGCCGTCTGGGGCGCCATCCTCTGGTTCTTCTGGCAGACGCTCACCGGCACGGCGAACGGCCTGCTCGACGGCTGGGCGCTCACTTCCGCGATGTACCGTCTCTTCGACGCCGTCGGCTTTTCCGCACTGCACGCGGTCATCGCGCCGTTTCTCGTCGTCATCGTGACGATCCCGCTGATCGTCGTCACAGTGCTGCTGCTGATCGCGACGCTGTCGATGCCGGGCGTCGTCAAACTGCTCACGCGCCAGCCGAAGGGCCATTACGCGTCGCTGGAAGAGCGGCGCGGCGGTTCGTGGTATGGCAGCCTCGGGCATTCGGTCGCGACGACTATCGTGTGTCTCGTCGGGCTCGTCGTGACCTTGCCGCTGTGGCTGATCCCGCCGTTTTTCGCGCTCATTCCGCCGCTTCTCTGGGGCTGGCTCACTTATCGCGTGATGACGTACGACGCGCTCGCGCTGCATGCGAGCGCGGAGGAGCGGCGCGCGATCGTCCGGGAATCGCGCTGGCCGCTGCTGGGCATCGGCATTGCGAGCGGACTGCTGGGTTCCGTCCCGACCATGCTCTGGGCGTGGTCGGTCTGGCTCCTGCCGCTTTTTCCGGTGGTCGCGGCGGCGACGATCTGGGCGTACGCGTTCATCCTCGTGTTTTCGGCGCTGTGGTTCGCGCATTACTGTCTGCACGCGCTCGAGCGCCTGCGCGCGAGGGAGCCGGGGTATCCAGCCATCACCGCGCCATCCTGAAGCGGTCAATCCGATAACAAAGAGGCATTCATGGGCATTGGCGTCATCATCATCGGCGACGAAATCCTGTCTGGGCGGCGAACGGACAAGCATCTGCCGAAAATCATCGAACTGCTTGGCGCGCGCGGCTTGTCGCTCGACTGGGCGGAGTACGTCGGCGACGATCCCGCCCGCATCACCGCGACGCTCGCGCGCACGTTCGCATCCGGCGATATCGTGTTTTCGACCGGCGGCATAGGCGCGACGCCGGACGACCACACGCGACAGTGCGCGGCGAAGGCGCTCGGCGTGCCGCTCGAACTGCACCCGGAAGCGGCCGAGCTGATCCGCGCGCGCATTCGCGATACCGCGGCCCAGGCCGGCGACAAGCCCGTCGATCTGGATTCCCCGGAAAATCTGCATCGCCTGAACATGGGCACGTTTCCGAAGGGCGCTGCGATCATTCCGAACAGCTACAACAAGATTCCGGGCTTTTCCGTCGGCGATCATCACTTCGTGCCGGGCTTCCCGGTGATGGCGTGGCCGATGATCGAATGGGTGCTCGACACGAAGTACGCGCATCTGCATCACGCGACGCCTTATGTCGAACGCTCGCTGCTCGTGTTCGGCCTGCCGGAATCGCGTATCACGCCGTTGATGGTTGCGATCGAACGCGATTTCGAGGGCGTGCGCGCGTTCAGCCTGCCGAGCGTCGGCGACGCGGCGCGCGGGGCGCTTTATGCGCGCGCGCATATCGACCTGGGCGTGAAGGGCGATCCCGAACGCGCCAACGACGCGTTCGAGGTGCTGCGCGAAGGCGTGATTGCACTGGGCGGGGAAGTCGTGGAAGTGCCGCCGGAGGATGCGCAGTGATTCTGCTGGAAGTGATCGCGACGACCGTGGCCGATGCGCGCGCGGCCGAACGCGGCGGCGCGAACCGCATCGAACTCGTCACCGCGATGGGCGAGGGCGGGCTCACGCCGAGCATCGGGCTGATCGAATCGGTCGTGGATGCGGTCGGCATTCCGGTGAACGTGATCGTGCGGCCGCATAGCCGCTCGTTCGTCTACGATGCCGACGACTACGCCGTGCTGCTGCGCGATGCGCGCGCGATTGCGAAGACGCGTGCGAACGCGCTCGTCGTGGGGATGCTGCGCGAAGACGGCGACGTCGATACCGACGGCCTCTCACGCGTGATCGACGCCGCCGATGGCTTGCCGCTCACGTTCCATCGCGCTATCGACGAGGCGCGCGACCTCGTCGCGGCATTCGACACACTGCTGCATTTCGACGCCGTCACGAACGTGCTGACGTCCGGCGGCAAGCCATCCGTGCTGCAAGCCGAATCGACGATTGCGAAGCTGGTCGGGCGCGCGTCGGGCACGCGCTGCACGGTAATGGCGGGCGCGGGGCTCGGTGTCGATAGCGTCGCGCCGTTCGTCGCTTCGACGCAAGTTCGCGCGGTGCATTTTGGCTCGGGCGTCCGCGTTGGCGGCAACGGACTTGCGCCGGTAGACGACGCCGCGGTCCGACGCGTGCGGTCGTTGCTCGATGCACCGCCTGCAACCTGACGACCCGCCTGCCTCAAGCGCCAATCCACGGCAGCCCGCGGAAGCACCATCCTGACACCGTCTTGCGATGCCCCTGACCGTCCTTGTCGCCTTCGAAGCCTTCCAGCAAGTCATAGGCGTGCCCGAAACCTTCTTTCTGCGCCGCCACCGCCGCGAGCTTGGAGCGTGCCGCGCTTCGGCAGAGAAAGAAGATTGGCGTATCGGCAGTGGCGACTTGTCGTAATTGTTCGATAAACTCGGCGTTCGGCACCGACCCCGGATAGCGAATCCATTCGATGTGCGCGTACTGTTCGCCGTTGATGGCCGGACGCCCGACCCAGTCCAGTTCCGCGCGAGTGCGCACATCGACGAGGCGGGCGCGCGGTTCCAGTTGCAGCAGTTCGAACGCTTCGGCGGGCAGCACTGCACCCGCGTAGCTCAAACTGTTTTCGGCGGCGCGGCTTGCTGCCTTGCCATAGAGTTGTTCACGCGTGCTCATGGCGTATCTCCGTTGACGTAACTGATGGATTCTAGCGTGACGTTGCGCGCGAAGGCTGACGCGCACGAGAGGCATACAATTGGTGCAGATCAGAGGAAATGCACGATGTAAGTGCATACAGGCGAGCGCCGGGCGGGTGTCGCACTTTCGTGGTGCATAACGTTCGACGCAGGCCGCACTCCGATACGCCGACTCGGCGCATCGAAGCAAAAAAACGCGCGCCGCTTCAGTCGCTTAGCGCAAAGATGGTGCGCTTGGCACAGAAGCTGCTTTTCCATCCTCGATTGAAACGCTAGTGCAGATTGGTCGAGGCGGCGGAGCGATTCGCCGACTTTTGTTAATCAGGAGATAGGTAATGAGTAAATCCGTGGCCGACGTCTTGCAACTCGTCAAGGACGAGGACGTCAAGTTTGTCGATTTCCGCTTCACCGACACGCGCGGCAAAGAACAACACGTATCCGTGCCGGTCTCGGCATTCGACGAAGACAAATTTGAAAGCGGCCACGCTTTCGACGGTTCTTCCATCGCCGGCTGGAAGGGCATCGAAGCGTCGGACATGCTGCTCGTCCCGGATGCGGACACCGCCTTCATCGACCCGTTCTACGAAGAGTCGACCCTCGTTCTGACTTGCGACGTGGTCGAGCCCGCCGACGGCAAGGGCTACGAACGCGACCCGCGTTCGCTCGCCAAGCGCGCGGAAGCCTATCTCAAGAGCTCGGGCCTCGGCGACACCGCCTTCTTCGGTCCGGAGCCGGAATTCTTCATTTTCGACTCGGTGCAGTGGAACACGGACCAGTCGGGCACGTTCGTGAAGATCGGCTCGGAAGAAGCGCCCTGGTCGTCCGCAAAGGAATTCGAAGGCGGCAACACCGGCCACCGTCCGGGCACGAAGGGCGGCTACTTCCCGGTGGCCCCGGTCGACACGTTCCAGGACATCCGTTCGGAAATGTGCCTGTTGCTCGAGCAGATCGGCATTCCGGTCGAAGTGCACCACCACGAAGTGGCGGGCCAGGGCCAGAACGAAATCGGCACCCGGTTCTCGACGCTCGTTCAGCGCGCCGACTGGCTGCAGCAGACGAAGTACATCGTGCATAACGTCGCGCACACGTACGGCAAGACGGCGACCTTCATGCCGAAGCCTATCGTCGGCGACAACGGCTCGGGCATGCACGTCCACCAGTCCATCTGGAAGGACGGTCAGAACCTGTTCGCGGGCAACGGCTACGCGGGCCTGTCGGAATTCGCGCTGTTCTACATCGGCGGCATCATCAAGCATGCACGCGCGCTGAACGCGATCACGAACCCCGGTACGAACTCGTACAAGCGTCTCGTGCCGCACTTCGAAGCACCGGTCAAGCTGGCTTACTCGGCTCGCAACCGTTCGGCGTCGATCCGCATTCCGCACGTGAGCAACCCGAAGGGCCGCCGTATCGAAACGCGCTTCCCGGATCCGCTCGCGAATCCGTACCTGTGCTTCTCCGCGCTGATGATGGCGGGTCTCGACGGCGTGCAGAACAAGATTCATCCGGGCGAAGCCGCGGACAAGAATCTGTACGACCTGCCGCCGGAAGAAGACAAGAAGATCCCGACCGTATGCGCGGGCCTCGACCAGGCACTCGACGCGCTCGACGCGGATCGCGAGTTCCTGACGCGCGGCGGCGTGTTCACGGACTCGATGCTCGACGCTTACATCGAACTGAAGACGCAAGAGCTGCAGCGTTATCGTCAGTCGGTGCATCCGGTCGAGTTCGAGATGTACTACTCGCTGTAAAGCATGCCGACAGCGCGTTTCATTCATCTTTTTTCGATGAGACGCGCGCCGCATGCCATGCGATGACAAAAACAAAGGGACGGCGCGCCGTCCCTTTTTTAATCGTCGCGGCATCGCACGTAAAGAACAAGATCGAGTTGCACGAGCGACCTCCCTGGCCACCCCTTTCCTTGTTCGATGGTGCTAAAGAATCTGATCAAGGCCCGCAAGGGCCACGCCGACGCGCTTTCCGACGACACGCAACTCGCCGCGACCGGCCTGTTGCCCGGCCTCGAAGCGCTACCGACTGTCGTGCTCGTGCTCGACAAGCGCAGCCGCAAGATTGCGTATGCGAACCCGTCCGCCGAATCGATGCTGGAGCGCTCGCGCAAGCAGCTCACGCAGACAGAGTGGCCCGAGCTTTTCGCCAGCGCCGACGAACTCGCGACGACCATCGCTTCCATCGCGGAGAATCGCTTCAACGCGACGCGGCTCGACGCCGTGCTCGAACGCGCGGGACGCGAGCCGATTCACGTGCATGCAATCGTCGCGTATCTGGAGGCCGCCACCGACTACGTGCTGCTCGAAATCTTCGAGAACGAGCGCCACTTGCGCACGGACCGCGAGGAGCGCATTCACGATCTCACCGCCGTCAACAAGCAGCTCATCCGCAACCTTGCGCATGAGATCAAGAATCCGCTCGGCGGCATTCGCGGCGCGGCGCAATTGCTGGAGTTCGAGCTTGGCGAACGTGAACGCGACGAATTGCGTGAATACACGCAGGTCATCATCAAGGAATCGGACCGGCTGCAGACGCTCGTCGACCGTTTGCTCGAACCGCACCGGCATCCGCATATCGTTGGCGACGTGAACATCCACGAGGTCTGCGAACGCGTGCGCGCCGTGATCCTCGCGGAGTTTCCGCGCGGGCTCAACATCGAGCGCGATTACGACGTGAGCGTGCCCGACTTGCGCGGCGACAAGGAGCAACTGATTCAGGCGCTGCTCAACATCGTGCGCAACGCGGCCGAGGCGCTCAGGGAGCGCATCTCGCAAGGCGATGCGAAGATCGAACTGCGCACGCGCATCGCGCGCAAGGTCACGATCGGCAAGCGCCTTCATAAACTGGCACTGGACTTGCATATCACTGACAACGGCCCCGGCATCCCCAGCGAGATTCGTGACCGCATTTTCTTTCCGCTCGTGTCGGGCAGGGAAGACGGCAGCGGTCTCGGTCTCACGCTCGCGCAGTCGTTCGTGCAGCAGCACGACGGGTTGATCGAAGTGGAGAGCAGGCCGGGTTGTACCGAATTCACCATCCTGCTGCCCTTCGGTAACTGACCGGGAATCGACATCGACCACACTACGAGCCGCCGCCAAACCACGCGATTCTCGCGCGAAGCCATGAAGCCTGACCGTTTCGACGGGCATACACCGAACCACACGAAGACTTCTCGCCGAACGATATGAAGCCGATCTGGATAGTAGACGACGACCAATCCATCCGCTGGGTGCTGGAAAAAGCACTCGCCCGGGAGAACTTCACGACGCGCAGTTTCTCGGGCGTGCGCGACGCGCTTGCCGCGCTGGAGACGGAAAGCCCTCAAGTGCTGGTCTCCGATATCCGCATGCCGGGCGGCTCGGGGCTCGAACTGCTGCAAACCGTGCGCGACAGGCTGCCGGGCTTGCCGGTCATCATCATGACGGCCTTCTCGGATCTCGACAGCGCCGTGGCCGCGTTTCAGGGCGGCGCGTTCGAGTATCTCGCCAAGCCATTCGATATCGACAAGGCCGTCGAACTGATTCGACGCGCTGTCGACGAAAGCATGCGCGGCGAGGCCGCCTACGACGAGCGCGTGACCGAGACGCCGGAAATGCTCGGCCAGGCGCCCGCGATGCAGGACATGTTCCGTGCGATCGGCCGCTTGTCGCATTCGGCGGCGACCGTGCTCATCACGGGCGAATCAGGCACCGGAAAGGAGCTTGTCGCTCGCGCGTTGCACCGACATAGCCCGCGCGCGAATGGCCCGTTCATTGCGCTCAACACCGCGGCGATCCCGAAAGATCTGCTGGAGTCCGAACTATTCGGCCACGAGCGGGGTGCGTTCACCGGCGCGCAAGCCATGCGTCAGGGCCGCTTCGAACAGGCAGAGAACGGCACGCTCTTTCTCGATGAAATCGGCGATATGCCGTTCGATCTGCAAACGCGCCTGTTGCGCGTGCTGTCGGACGGGCAGTTTTATCGCGTAGGCGGGCATAATCCGCTGCGCGCAAATGTGCGCGTGATCGCGGCGACCCATCAGAATCTCGAATCGCGCGTGCGGCAAGGCTTGTTTCGCGAGGACTTGTACCATCGCCTGAACGTGATCCGTTTGCGTTTGCCCGCCATGCGCGAGCGCAGCGAAGACATTCCGCTGCTCACGCGCCACTTCCTGCAAAAGAGCGCGCGCGATCTCGGCGTGGAGCCAAAGCGCGTTTCCGACGATGCGCTCGCTTATCTCGCTTCACTGCCGTTTCCCGGCAACGTGCGGCAGCTTGAGAACCTGTGCAACTGGCTCACGGTGATGGCGCCCGCGCAGGTCATCGAGCAGAAGGACTTGCCGCCGGATCTCACGCCGCGCCAGGACTATACGGCGGAGAGCATTGCGGTGTCGACCGATGGCATCGTGGCCCCGAACGGTGCCGCCGTGTCCGCCGGGACGCCCGCTGCGGCGGCGTCCGCTGGCCCGGCAGCGACCGTTTGGGAGAGCGGCTTGCGCACCGAAGTGGCGCGTCTGTTGCGCGAAAACTCCGCCGACGTGATGGATGAACTCGCGCGCCGCTTCGAAGCTGCCGTGATTCGCGAAGCGCTCGACTTCACGCGCGGCCGCAAGGTCGAGGCGGCGGAGCGGCTAGGCATCGGCCGCAATACGATCACGCGCAAGATTCAGGAACTTCACCTCGACGCGTGACGCGCGCATGCGGGATCAGCAGCCGATGGTCGCGATGACCGGTGCGTGATCGGACGGCTGATCCCACTTGCGCGGCACTTTATCGACTTCGCATGACGAGCAGAGCGCCGCCAGTTCCGACGACAGCAATATGTGATCGATGCGCAGGCCCGCGTTCCGGCGAAACGCCATCATTCGGTAATCCCACCACGTGAAGACCTTCTCGGGCTGCTCGAACTTACGGTACGCATCGGTCAGGCCGAGCCCGACGAGCTGCAAGAAATGCGTGCGCTCTTCGGGCGACACGAGGTTCTGACCTTCCCACGCCTTCGGATCGTGTACGTCGCGGTCTTCGGGCGCGATGTTGTAGTCGCCGAGCAGCGCGAGCTTCGGGTACTGCTGCATCTCCTCGCGCAGCCATTCGCGCAGCGCATCCAGCCAACGCATCTTGTACGCGAACTTCTCGGAGCCGGGCGCCTGTCCGTTCGGGAAATAGGCGGACACTATCCGCACGTCGTTGACCGTTGCGGCAATCACGCGCTGTTGCAGATCTTCGAAGCCGGGAATATTGCGCACGACTGTAGCGTCGTGCACCGCGATGCCATCTCGCACGAGAATGCCGACTCCGTTATACGTCTTTTGTCCCGCGAACCAGCTTTTGTAGCCCGCAGCTTCGAGTTCGGCGCGGGGGAATTTCTCGTCGGGCAGCTTGAGTTCCTGAAGGCACAGTACATCGACTTGCGACACTTGCAGCCAGTCGATGACGTGCTGCAGGCGGACCTTCAGGGAGTTGACGTTCCAGGTGGCGATTTTCATTTGGACGGCGGATACATGGTGGCGTGGCGATGGAATCCCGAATGATAACGCCATGATGCGCGGGCCCTGGCGTCGCGGGCGCAATCCACGAATGACGATACGATTCGCGCTGTGTTGCCGACAAATCAGTTCGTCATACAAAATATTAATGCACGGCGCAGTGTCCGCGATCAATCGAAGTCGAACGCAGCTCGTTTACACGATTTTTACGCAACGCCTCCCACTCTTTCCACGTCCTTTACGTCGATCTCCGTACGCTTTCCCTTGTCCGGAACCGCACGAGAGGGAGACCCCGAATGGACCTGCTTTACCCGGCCGGCATAGCGCTTTTCTGCGCGCTATGC